>Ga0315278_10001566_pt1 | contig 20198 bp, 11 predicted proteins | sample YL17G06_0_MG_FD_203880 | JGI IMG/M metagenome (GOLD analysis project Ga0315278, IMG submission 203880) | Sediment microbial communities from Yellowstone Lake, YNP, Wyoming, USA - YL17G06_0 | ecosystem: Environmental > Aquatic > Freshwater > Lake > Sediment | place: USA: Wyoming | collected... | reverse complement strand
TTCTGGGCCAGGTCCTCGATGTAATACTGGGCCGGGCCCAGGTCCCCGGAGACGGGATGCTTGAAGGATGTCCGGCTGACGAAGCCTAGCCCGGCCTCGATATACGTCGAGGCGTTCAAAATGCCCCTGTAATTCATCCGGGCGATGAGATCCCGGGTGTCGTTCGCCTCGTTCATTTCCGGGAATCCGGTGACGCCGCGGGGCCGGAACGACGTGTCGTAGATGGCCGTGAACGAGACATTGTGGTCGCTGTTGAACGAATAGGTGAGCTTCCCGAAGAAGTTGTTGCTGCCCGTCGTCTTTTTTCCGCCCGGGATGGAGAGATAGTCGATCGCGCCGTCCTTGGTCTCCTCGGTATTCGTGTAATAGTTCTCGGACAGAAAGAACCAGAGCTTGTCCTTCAGAATCGGGCCGCCCAGGTTGGCGTACCAATTGCCGTTGGAGAAATTGTTCGGCTCGCTGACGATGGAAAGCTGGGGCTGCCGCGCGGCCTGCAGATATTTGTTCATGAAGACGAGGCTCGCCTCGCCCTTGAATTCGTTGCCGCCGCTCTTGGTGACCATGTTGATGATGCCGCCGTAGGCCGAACCGAACTCGGGGCTGAACGGGTCGGAGATGATCTGGATCTCGTCGAGCGAGTCGAAGTTGAGCTTGGCTCCGGAATTCTTGAGCCGCACGCCGCTGATCGAAAGGCCGTCTACGATCCAGGTGTTGCCCTCCTGGCCCTCGCCGCGGATGCTCGGCTGTCCTTCGGCCGCGGAGCCGCGCCGGGTGTCCATCCGGACGCCGGTGACACCGGGGGCGAATTTGACGGCGTCCACGACCGTCCGGTTCTGGACCGGGGCCTTCTCCAGGTCCGCGGCGCTCAAATGGTAGGACGTGTCCGTCGCGGTCTTGTCGATGAGCGGGGACTCCGCGGTGACGACGATCTCCTTTTGGAGAGAGGCCTGCGGCATCGCCACGCTCAGGCTGGTCGTCATTCCCAGGCGGACGACGACTTTTTCCTGCTTGACGGTATTGAAGCCCTGGAGCTTGAAGGTGAGGGTATAGGATCCGACCGGAAGGAGCGGAAAATGGAATTCGCCGTCCTTCGAGGAGAGGATCGTCCTTGTCCCCTGGAGCGAGGGCCCGCCGGCCGATATCTCCACGCCGGGGAGGCCGGCGCCCGCGTCGTCCGCGACCTTGCCTTTGATCTCGCCGGTCTCGATGGCGAAAGCCAAGCCGAGGGCGATGATGCCCATTCCGATGGAAATGAAGAATAGCCGGAGCGGAAATGTTTTGGGGGATGGTCGGTTCATGGCCGTTGTCCTTTAGGTTTCATTCTAGCACGGCTCCGCTTTACTTTGAAGATGGGATTGAATATCTTACGGGCAAGGCCAGAGAACGGACCTTGGCGGCTCGTCCCTTGACCGCGAGAGGGGCTTTTCATGGCCCGCATTCAAGCTTCGAGGAGATCATCATGATGAACATGAAAAAAACGGCCGGCCTTTTCCTTGTTGTTTTGGGCGTCCTCTGCCGGGTCGCGGTCCTTGCCGCCCAGGACAAACCCGCTGATCCTCTCCTGACCTTGGAGCGCATTTACAATTCGCGCGAATTCGCCTCGCAGCGCTTCGGCCCCGCCCGCTGGCTCAAGGACGGCTCGTCCTATACGACCCTGGAGGCGGCGACGGACGGACAGGGCGGCCGCGACATCGTCGTCTATTCGGCCGCAACGGGGAAGCGCGATGTCCTCGTTTCCGCGTCCAAGCTCGTCCCTCCGCCGCCGGCTGAACCTAAACCGCTCGCGATCGAAAATTACGAATGGTCGGACGACGGCCGAAGGCTCATGATCTTCACCAATTCCCGCCGCGTCTGGCGGCAGAATACGCGCGGCGATTACTGGGTCTTGGACCCGGCCGCGGGCGCGCTGAAAAAACTGGGAGGGACGTTCGAGCCGTCGACGCTCATGTTCGCCAAATTCTCGCCCGACGGCCTCCGCGCCGCCTACGTCGTCAAGAACGACATCTACGCCGAGGACATCGGTTCGGGGCGGATCGTCCGCCTGACCTGGAACGGATCGGACACGCTCATCAACGGCACGTCCGATTGGGTTTACGAAGAGGAATTCGGCCTGAGGGACGGATTCCGCTGGAGCCCCGACGGCGCGAACATCGCCTTCTGGCAATTCGACACCTCCGGGGTCAAGATCTTCAATCTGATCAACAATACGGATTCGCTCTACCCGCGGCTTATCCCGATCTCGTACCCCAAGCCGGGGGAGACGAACTCCGCCTGTCGCGTCGGCGTCGTCAGCGCCTTCGGCGGCCCGCCGCAATGGATCCGCGTCCCCGGCGATGAGCGCAATTCGTACATCCCCCGGATGGACTGGGCCGGCAACTCAGCCGAGATCATGTTCCAGCGCCTCAACCGCCTCCAGAACGTGAACGAGGTCATGCTCGGCGACGTCAAGACCGGCGAGGCCCGGACGATCTTCACCGACCGCGACGATGCCTGGGTCGAGGAAGTCAATGATTTGCGCTGGATCGAGAAGGGCGCCCGCTTCACCTGGACGAGCGAGCGGGACGGCTGGCGCCACGTTTATGTCGTTTCGCGCCGGGGCGAAGCCCGGCTCGTCACGCCCGGGGATTACGATGTCCTGGCGATCGAGAGCATCGACGAGAAGACGGGCTGGCTGTATTTCATCGGATCGCTCGACAATCCCGTCGAGCGCCATCTCTACCGAATCAGGCTCGACGGCAAGGGAAAGCCCGAACGCCTGAGCCCCGCCGGCAAGCCCGGCTCGCATAGCTATCAAATGTCGCCTTCGTCATCGTGGGCGATTCATACCTATTCGAGCTTCGGAACTCCGCCGGTCGTGGATCTCGTCGCGCTCCCGCGGCACGCCGTCGTCCGGCCGCTCGCGGAGAACAAAGGTCTCGCGGCCGGGATCACGGGCCTCGGGCGCGGTCCGGCGGAATTCTTCCGCGTCGATATCGGCGCCGGCGTTCAACTGGACGGCTGGCTGATCAAGCCCCCGGACTTCGACCCGCAAAAAAAATATCCGCTCTTCTTCCAGGTTTACGGCGAGCCGGCCTCGACCACGGTCAACGACCGCTGGGGCGGCAACGGGTACCTATGGCATCTGATGCTCGCCCAGAAAGGCTATCTCGTGGCCAGCGTGGACAACCGCGGGACGCCCCAGCCGCGCGGCCGGGCCTGGCGCAAGAGCATTTATCGCCGGATAGGTCTCCTCGCCTCCGAAGACCAGGCGGCTGCGGCGAACGCCATGCTCCGGAAATGGCCGTTCATCGACGCGGACCGGATCGGCATCTGGGGCTGGAGCGGGGGCGGATCGATGACGCTCAATATGATGTTCCGCTATCCCGAAATCTATAAGACGGGGATGTCCGTGGCCTCCGTGCCCGATCAGCGCTTGTACGATTCGATTTACCAGGAGCGCTACATGGGCCTGCCCAAGGACAATCCCGACGGCTACAAGAACGGCTCGCCGCTCACGTTCGCTGACCGGTTGAAGGGGAATTTGCTCATCGTCCACGGCACGGGCGACGACAACGTCCATTATCAGGGCTTCGAGCGGCTCGTCAACGAGCTCGTGGCCGCCGGAAAAAAATTCACGATGATGGCCTATCCGAACCGGACCCACGGCATTTCGGAGGGGAGAGGCACGACGATGCACCTCTATTCGCTATTGACGAACTATCTGCTGGAGAACCTGCCGCCCGGTCCGAAGAAGTAAGGGAGATTCCTTTGCTCCTATCCAGGCCTGGGATATAATACTCCGGACATGGGCGGGATTGAGATGACGGTGAACAAAGAGCGGGGCGGGCCGCCGAAAACTAAATTCCGGTCGTGGATCGTTCTGGCGGCCGCTTGTCTAATCTGGGGGTATTTGTTGCTGGTTATCGCGGACGGCCGATACGCCGGCGATATTCGCGGTTTTCTCTGCCTCGGCCAGTCCATGCCCCATCCCCCCGTGCTCGCGACCGCGCCGACACCGGGCCGGGACGGCTACGACGGCCAGTTCTATGTGGCGCTCGCCACGGACCCGTTCATGAGAAACCACGACACGGTCGTCGCCCTGGACAATCCGGCTTTCCGCGGATCCCGCTTGATGATTCCGCTGCTCGCCTGGATCCTGAGCCTGGGGAATGCGGGCGCGGCCGTTTATATCTATCAGCTTCTGTGCTGGGCTCTCGGGATCGCGGCCATCGCCCTCATCGCCCGGATGCTCGGCGAAGACGGCCGTTGTCCGGCCTGGGCCTTGATCTTGATCGTCGGCGGCGGTTTGGTCGCGTCGCTCGTCCGGACGACGCCCGACGCGGCGACGGTCGCCTTCATCCTCGCCGCCCTTTGGTTCCACCGCCGGGGCCGATTCGGGGCCGCGCTCGGCTTCGTCGTGGCGGCCGTCCTCTCCCGCGAAATCGCGATGATCCTCGCTCTCGGCCTGGCCGCGGCCGAGCTCCGGGAACGGAAATTCGCGCGGGGCGTCGCCCTCGTCGCCGCGCCCGCCGCCGCCTGGCTGGCCTGGAAAATCTATATGCAGATCTGGCTGGGGACGGCCTTCACGGCCGGCGAAAAGATCCTCGGCTCACCCTTTTCCTGGGTCGCGAGGAAAATCGGCGAAATCAGTCACGGCCTGGCCGACAATTCCCTGCTGGAAATCTCCGGCCTTATCGCGATGGCCGCTTCTCTTGTCGGGTTGGCGGCCGTCGCTTCTCAGAAATCGCGATGGAGCGCTTCTGAATATACGTTCCTCGGTTTCGCCGCCCTCATCCCGTTCTTGAGCTATTCCGTCTTTATCGAGGCCTGGGGTTTTACCCGGATTCTCATCGTCCTGCCTTTCCTGGCGATCCTCATCGCCGAACGCCAGAAGTCGGCCTGGCGGCGCTGGAGCCTGCGCTCGGTCGCGATCGCTTACGCGATGGTCGGCGTGATCATGCTGACGGGCGACCTCCGGGCTGCGACACGGGGCCGCGGGTTGGGCCGGGCGACGATGGATGCCGCGGCTCATCTCGTCAAGCCCTCCAGCCGGCCCCGCCCGGAAAAGCGGCGCCGGGTGAAGATGGAGGCCTCGCTCCCTTCGTCATCGGCCCTGGTGAGGGGACGATAAGAAATCGCGCAGCGCGGCGCCGGTGAAAGAGTCCGGCGCGGCGGTCAAATGATGCTCCTTTTTAGACAAGCGCCTGCCCGGAACGGCCATTTCTCGCGCCGCGGAAAATGGATAATCCTATAATCCCGCTTTCTTGAAACGAAAACCCAGAATTCTCCCCCGGTTCAGAATAAATCCCGTCACTTGGCCCTCGGAATTCCGAGTGAAACGGAGCGCTCCGAGCGCGCTGACGAATAGGTCCTTGATCTCCGGCTCGAGTGGGATCGTTTTCAATTTCAAGCGATCAAGGACCAGCTTGCCGTCCTGGATCGCCAGACGATAGATGGGTTCGATCTCATCGCTCTGATAAGCTCCTATGTAGTCTTGCAGCTGCGTCGGGGACGGTTTGAACTCCTCCGCCCGCTCGTAGACCACGGGCTTTCCGCCGTTATCGGGCACTTCGATCAAACGCAGACTTTTATCGCCGCCGGGTTCGAAGCGAATCTCGACGTTTCGGCCCGAAGGCCGGAATCGGTTCTCGCTCAAAGGTTTCAGTTCCATGCTGGTCGCGCCCTGGGAGGCGCGCAAGATGCCTTCCCGATAAATAATCCTGCCAATCCCGTCGTCTTCACGGTTGTGGTAGATTCCCACTTTCTCGACAAGTTGCGCCTCAGTCAGTTTCACGCCGGGTTCCTCGGCTTTCGGGATCTCCGGCTTGAGGTCCGCGGCGAGGTAAATATCTGCAACCTGGCGCGCGAGCTGGGTTGGATTGATCGAGACGTTGCACAGGCAAACCACCGAGAAGTGCTGCTCGGGAAATCGGAGCAAGTCGCTGCGGTAGCCCGCGTCCCCGCCGCTGTGATCGACGATGGCGAGCCCTTTGTATTTACCGAGATTGAGCCCAAAAGCATAATCGAGCTGCTCGCCGCTGTTGAGCTTGCCCCGCTCGAGCATCCGGTCGATCAGAGACTTCCCGCCGATGCTCGGGTTGTAGAAGTTCTCGTCCCAGAGGGCGAGGTCTTCCACGGTCGTCAATAGGCTGGTGGCGCCCACGGTATCGAAGTTCGTGATGCTGAGCTTAAAGGTCGTACCAGATGGGACATACCCATAGGCCATGCCCTTGACGATCTCGGCATGATCGTCGCGAAAGTGGGTCCTCTTCATGCCGAGCGGCTCGAAAATGTTGGCCGTGGTGAAGGCCCGGAACGATTGCCCGCTGACGCGCTTCACGATCTGAGCCAACAAGGTGTATCCGGTGTTGCAGTAAAGGAATCGGTCGCCCGGCCGAAAATTCAGGTCCTTCTGCCGAGCCATCAAGGAAAGAACGTCGTCATCCGTAATCAGGTCCAGCGAATAGCGCCAGCCTGCCAGTCCCAACAGATCCCATTGATCGCGGAGGCCGCTGGTGTGGTGGATGAGATGGCGAATCGTGATACGCTGCCCGAAATCGGGCAATTCAGGAATATACGTTCGAACCTCGTCGTCGAGTGAGAGCTTGCCTTTCTGCTCCAACAGCAGGATCGACGCCGCCGTGAATTGCTTGGACATCGAAGCGATGTGGAAAACGGACGAGGAGGTGATCGGAATGTCATGGTCAAGATTGGCCATTCCATAACCTCGCTTGTATAAGATGCGGCCGTCTTTTATGACCGCCAACGCGCAGCCGGGCGAATCTGGCTTATCCCATTTTTCAAAAAGCTTGTCGACTTGGACGGTCAGGTTCGATTGCGGCGTCTGTATCGGACGGCCTTCCGGCCCTGTGAAGAGCATGAAAATAAGAATTGAAGGCATCCATCGCATCGGGCACCTCTGCTTGAAAGATGCGAAGACCGCGCCTCATGAATCAGCAACGTCCTCGGTGCGGTGCGCAATCTTTTTGCCCGCTTAGACCGGGTTCAAGACCGCTTATCGCGAGAATTACTCTAGCGCCTGCGGCGAATCGCTGTCAAGAAAATTTGGGGCAGGTCAAGGCCATATGCCTATTTTCGCTCTTTATGAAATCGGAGACACGAGACTTATTTCTTCATTCCCGGGAGCGCGGGGACGGGCAGAAATAGGGAATCAGGTATTGTGTCCCCCTATGAGATAATCGCGTAGGGCGGCGCCGGTGAAAGAATCCGGCGCGGCGGCGATGGCGGCCGGCGGGCCGCAAGCGACCACGGTCCCGCCCTTGTCGCCGCCTTCCGGGCCGAGATCGATCACGTGATGAGCCCGGGCGATGATGTCCAGATTATGCTCCACGACGACGAGCGTCTGCCCTTGATCGATGAGCCGGGCGAAAACGCCGAGCAGTTTTTTGACATCCACGTCGTGGAGCCCGATGGTCGGCTCATCCAGGAGATAAAGATTTTCCCCCTGGGCCGGCCTCATCAATTGGGCGGCCAGCTTCAAGCGCTGCGCTTCGCCTCCCGATAATGTTTCGAGGGGCTGCCCGAGCTGAAGATAGCCCAGCCCGATCTCTTCGAACACGGCGAATGCGCGTTCCAGGGACCGATGTCCGGAAAAGAAGGCTTTGGCTTCGCTCGCCGTGAGGGCCAAGACCTCGGCGATGTTCTTGCCGCTGACCCGGACATCGAGGATTTCACGTTTATACCGGCTCCCGCCGCATTCCCCGCAGGGCGTCCGGACGTCGGCCAGAAAATCCATGGAAATTCTGATGGCGCCCGATCCACCGCATGTCTCGCAGCGGCCTTCCTTCGTCAGAAAAGAAAAATGCTGTTTTCCGTATCCGAGAGCTTTGGCCGCGCCGGCGGCCGCGAACATACCGCGGATCGCATCGAACAAGCCCGCGTACGTGACCGGCGTGCTCGACGATCCTCCGCCGGGAGGATCTTGATCGACATAATGCACGCGGTCGAACCGCCCGAATCCTTCGACGGCCGCGCATCGGACGGCTTGGCCGGCCCGGGCCGAGGCGAGCAGGACATCGAGGAGGAGGCTCGATTTGCCGCTGCCCGATACTCCCGTCACGGCCGTCAGGCCGCCGGACGGGATGTCGATATCGATGGAGCGCAAATTATGAGCGGAAGCGCCCGTGATCCGGAGACCCGGCCCGAGCCGGGCCGGCAGGGGATTCCGCTCCGCTCCACGGCCGGCCAAATACCGGCCCGTAGCGGATGTTTCGTCGGCCATGATCCGGCGGGGAGTTCCCTGGGCGACGATCCTGCCGCCCTCGCGGCCGGCCCCCGGTCCCATATCGATGACGTGGTCGGCGGCGGCGATCACCTCGGCGTCATGCTCGACGACGACGACCGTGTTGCGCTGCCGGACGAGATCTTGGAGTAGGCTGATGAGTTTCCGCGTATCCCTCGGATGCAGGCCGATCGTCGGCTCGTCCAGGATGTAGGTGATGCCCATCAGCCCGGCGCCGAGCTGGCCGGCCAGCCGGAGCCGCTGGGCTTCGCCGCCGGACAAGGTTGCGGAGCGGCGATCGAGCGTCAAATAGTCCAGGCCGACGTCGCGGACGAGCGCGAGGCGGCGGAGAATGTCCTCCCGTACCGCGGCCCAAACGATTCCGGATTTTTCATCGAGGCGGGCGGCGGCCTCCCGATCCTCGAAGAAGGCGAGGCCTTCGCCCACGGTCATGGCCGAAAGATCTGCGATATTTTTGCCCCGAAACGTAACGGCCAGGGATCCGGATTTCAATCGGCGGCCGCCGCAGGCCGGGCACGGCTCTTCTTTCATGAGGGTGAGCATGGCCTCGCCGCGATGATCGGCGTGTTTGCGCTCGTATTCCTCGTTCACCAGGTTGACAAAGCCCTTCCATGGCCCGTGGAAGCGGTGTTGGCCCGAACGGCCGCCCCGTTTGTAGGACCAGACGATGTCATACGCGCTGCCGGCGCTGCCATAGAGCGCCAGGCGCCGCGCTTCGGCATCCAGATCGGCGAAAGGCTTTGAAAAATCCGCGCCGGCGGCCCGGCCCGCCGCGATCAGCGCGGCGACGTATTGACCGTGAGGTTCCCCGTAGAACCGGCCGGTTTTTGTGCCGTCCAGGGCGCCCTCGAGAAGCGATTTCCGGGGATCGATCACGAGACGGTCGGGATCGCAGACCGCAATATATCCCAGTCCCTTACAGCCCGGACAAGCGCCCTGTTCATGGTTGAACGAAAACGCGCTCGCCGTGAGCTGCCGGCCGCCGCCTTCGGGCGGAGGCGTTCCCGCCCGCGAAAAAAGCAGCCGGAGATAATCGTGGATCTCGGTCATGGTTCCGACGGTCGAGCGCGGATGCCCGGCCGCGGCTTTCTGGCTGATGGCGATCGGCGGGGTCAATCCCCAGGCGGAAGCGATGTCGGCTTTGCCGCCCTTGTCGATCAGGCTCCGGACATAGGCCGAGAAGCTCTCGATATACCGCTGGCGGGATGCGGCGAACAGCGAGTCGAAAACCAGCGAGGATTTTCCGCTTCCGGACGGGCCGCTGACGACCGTCAGGCGGTTGAAAGGAACGGCGACGTCGATGTTTTTCAGGTTATGGGTCGTGACGCCGTTCAATCGGATCGGCCCGTCGGGGGGCGCGGCCGGAGAAGATCTTCCGGGAAAACGGGCGCCCGCGGGCTCGAGGATTTTCCGGAGCGCGCGGCCGGTAAGAGAGATCTCCGACGCGGCTACCATTTCCGGCGCTCCGGCTACGACGATTTCGCCGCCGTATTCGCCGCTCCCCGGTCCGAGATCGACGACATGGTCGGCGGCCTTGATGACGTCGGGATGATGCTCGATGGCGATGATCGTATGGCCCTTATCGACCAGGCCCTGAAGCGCGTCGAGGAGCCTTTTCACGTCGTCGAAGTGAAGACCCGTGGTCGGCTCTTCGAGGATATAAAGTGCCCCCCCTTTGGCCGGACGGGCGAGCTCCGCGGCCAGCTTGATGCGCTGCGCCTCTCCGCCGGAGAGGGTCGTGGAGCTTTGCCCCAGCTTCAGGTATCCCAACCCGAGTCCGATCATGACCTCGAGGAAGAGCCGGAGGCGGGGGAGGTCATGGAAGAACGCCGCGGCTTCATCCGCCGACATATCGAGGATGTCGTCGATGTTCTTTCCCCGAAAGCGGACGGCCAGGGTTTCCTCGTTGAACCTTCGCCCGTCGCAGTCGGGGCAAACCATGTCCACGTCGCCGAGAAAGTGCATGCCGATTTGAATCAGGCCGGCCCCCTGGCACGTTTCGCAGCGGCCGCCGGCGACATTGAAGGAGAACCGCCCTTTGTTCCAGCCGCGGGCCCGGGCTTCGGGAAGCGCGGCGAACAGGTCGCGGATGAAATCGGACAGCTTCGTGTACGTGGCCGGATTGGAGCGGGGCGTGCGGCCGATCGGAGACGAATCGATTTCGATGATTTTGCCGATCCGGCCCTCGATCACGATCCCGTCCGCATCGACGCCCGGGCCGAGCCGTCCCTCGCGGAGGCGGGCTGCCAGAACGCGTTTGACGAGAGTGGATTTTCCGGCGCCCGATACGCCCGTCACCGCGTTGAACGCGCCCAGCTTGAAAGCGGCGTCGATGTTTTTCAGGTTGTGTTGGCGGGCGCCTCTGACCAGGACGGCGCCGTTTCCACCGCGCCTCCGGGCCGGGACGGAAATGCTCCGTTCGCCGCTGAGATAATCTCCCGTCAAGCTCGATCCTTTGGGCAGGCGGGCGATCCCGGCCGGCGGTCCGCTATAGAGAAGGGCGCCGCCGTTCCCGCCGGCGCCCGGGCCAAGGTCGATCAGGTGATCGGCGCGGCGAATGGCCGTCTCGTCGTGCTCGACGACGAGGAGGGTGTTGCCGTTGTCGCGGAGCGCCTCGAGCACCCCGAAGAGCCGATCGATATCCGCCGGGTGAAGCCCCGTTGTCGGCTCGTCGAGAATGTACGTCACGCCCCGCAGGCCGCTCCCGGCCTGCGTCGCTAGGCGGATCCGCTGGGATTCGCCGCCCGAAAGCGTTGCCGCTTCGCGCGACAGGGCCAAGTGGCCAAGGCCTAATTTCAGGAGCCCTTCGGTCCGCTTCAGAACCGCCTCGCGGATGGGCTCGCCCGCGGGGCGCTCCCCGGCGTCGAAGGTGAATTCACGGAAGAGGCGATCAATCCGCCCGATCGTCAGCGCGTTCATCGCGGCGATGTCCCTGCCGCGGAACGTGACGCGCAGCGCTTCCGGCTTCAGGCGCCGGCCGCCGCAGCCCCGGCAGGGGAGGGTGCGGGCGAAGCGCAGGATGTTCTTGTTCCGCTTGGTCCGCAGGATATAGTCCATCACCGGCAGGATGCCTTTGTAATGGCCTTCTTCCCGGGGTTTGGCCGTGATCCCTTTCCAGCGCATCCGCGAGGCGAGCGGATGCTTGCCGTAGGGGATGAGGACGCGATCGCTGCCGTTGAGGACGACGTCCTTTTGTTCGGCGGTCAAATCGCGCCAGGGGATGTCCACGCTGAAGCCGTGGGCCCGGCAGATTCGGTCGAGGACATCCATGGTCACCTGGGAATAAATGATGTATCCGCTCGGCGTGGTGATGGCCAGGGCGCCCTGGCGCGGACTCTTGGCCGGATCCGCGATCAGGAGCTCCGGATCGATCCGGTCTTCGACGCCCAGACCGCGGCAGACCGGACACGCGCCGTGCGGGGAGTTGAAGGAAAAAAGCCGGCGCTCCGGGCGAAGGCCGGCCGGCGCCTCGCCCAAGCGGGCATAGAGCAGGCGGAGGAAATCGTAAAGCTCGGTCAGAGTCCCGACGGTCGAGCGGGGATTGGCCGCCGCGACCTGCCGGCCGACGGCCATGACCGGCGAAAGCCCGTCGACGCGGCCGACGTCGGGCCGCCGCAGTTTACCCATGAACTGGCGGGCGTAGGTCGAGAACGATTCCAGGTAGCGGCGGCGCGCCTCCTGATGGATGACGTCGAATGCGAGGGAGGATTTTCCCGAGCCGGAGACGCCGGTGATGACCGTAATCCGGTTGTGGGGGATATCGACATCGATCGAACGGAGGTTGTTCTCGCGGGCTTCGCGAACGATTATGCAGGGCGCGCGATGGTCCTCTTTTGGGCTTTTCAGGTCGTTTTCTTTCATTATTCCGGCCGGCGAACAAGAGATCGTTTTATTCCATTCCTTGAAAAGGCTCTCGTTATTTTGCCCCGCGGCCGCAAAAAGCGCAAGCCGTCGGCGGACCGGTCATGCATGACGGATGATTGACTCTTCCATGAAAAGATCAATATGATGGAGCCGAGTGTCCAGGAGGTGATCATGAACGGTCTATTCTATTCCATCGCCGAGGCCGTGTTCCTCAAGTTTCCGGAATATGCGCGCGGCGTCCTCGTCGCCCGCGACGTCCAAAACGGCGAATCGCCGCCCCCCCTCGTCGAAATGCTCCGGGCGGAAGAAGCCTTGGTCCGCGAGCGGCTGAAAGTGGAGGAGATCGCCGCCCACCCCAGGATTGCTTCGTGGCGGGAGGCGTATCGGACGGCGGGAATCAAGCCGAGCGAATTCAGGTCGTCCATCGAAGCGATGGCCCGCCGCGTGCTTCATAATCAGGAGCTGCCGTCGATCAACGCCTTGGTCGACATCGGCAATATCCTCTCGCTCCGGCATATCCTGCCCATCGGCGCGCACGCGCTCGACCCCGTTTCCCACGATATCGCCCTGCGGCCGGCCACGGGAGAAGAAGTGTTTGTCCCGTTCGGATCGGAGGCGGAGGAGCATCCCGTCCCGGGGGAGATCATTTTCGCCGAAGGGAACACGGTCTTGACCCGCCGCTGGAGCTGGCGCCAGGCCAATCATTCATTGACCGTGCCGGCCACGCGAGCCATCGAATTCAACGTCGACGAGCTTCCTCCCGTTCCGAAATCCGAGGTGGAGGAAATCGGCAAGGAATTAGCCGCCATGGTCGAGCGGTTTTGCGGCGGCCGGATGCGCTTTGAAATCCTGACCCGGCAGAATCCGAGGATGGCCCTGGATCTATAATGGGATTTGACGGCGATGCCCGTCCCTTGAAAGGAAACTGTGGGATGAAGAACCCGTTTCGGGCGGCCTTCTTTTGCCTCATCTTTCTTTTCGCGGCGTCCTTCGCCCTCGGCCAGGCGCCGGAAGGAGGGATGGCCTTCACCGTGTCCATGGATCGGCCGAACACGCATTATTTCCACGTCGTTTTCCGGGCGGACGGATTGAAGGGCGAGATCCAGGATTTCAAAATGCCGGCCTGGACGCCGGGATATTATCTGATCATGGATTATGCCAAGAACGTCATCAATTTCAGGGCTGAGGATGGAGCGGGAAACCCTTTGGCCTGGCAGAAGACCGCGAAAAATACCTGGCGGGTCAAGTCCGGGAAGGGCGCTTCCGTCACCGTGAGCTATGACGTCTATGCGTTCGCCAGGTCGGTGGCCGACAGCTATCTGGACGACAGCCGGGGTTTCATCTCGCCGACCGGCGTCTTCATGCACGTCGCCGGCCGCCTCCTGAATCCCGTGACCGTCGCCGTCAAGCCATATCAGGATTGGAGCCGGGTTTCGACCGGGCTCGATCCGGTCCCGGAGCGGCCGAACACGTTCTCTGCCCCGGATTTCGACGTCCTCTACGACAGCCCGATCCTCGCCGGGAACCAGGAGGTCCTGCCGTTCGAGGTCCAGGGCATTCCCCATTTTTTCGTCGCCGATAATCTGGGGAATCTCGACCGGGCGAAATTCGCCTCCGACCTGAAACGGATGGTCGAGGCGGCCGCGGCGCTCATCGGAGAAATCCCGTACCGGCGCTATGTCTTCCTGGCCATCGGCCCGGGCGGGGGCGGCCTCGAGCACTTGAATTCCGTGGCCCTCACGCTCAACGCCGCCGGCCTGGGCAGCGCGGCGGGCTACAAGAGCTTTTTGAGCTTTGTCTCGCACGAATTCTTCCACCTTTATAACGTCAAAAGGATCCGGCCCATCGCGCTGGGTCCGTTCGATTACGAGCGGGAGAATTATACGAACATGCTCTGGATGGCCGAAGGATTCACCGTCTATTACGAGGACCTGATCCTCAACCGGGCCGGGCTCCTCGGGAGGGACGAAATCCTCGAACGGTTCCGGTCGAGCATCGCCAGATTCGAGAACGCCCCGGGACATCTGTACCAATCCGCGGTCCAGTCGAGCTTCGACACCTGGATCCAATTCTTCAACCGGAGCGAGAACGCGGTCAACACCACGATCTCCTATTACGACAAGGGCGCCGCGCTCGGCCTGCTTCTCGACCTCAAGATCCGGAACGGGACGAAGAACCGGAAGTCCCTCGACGACGTGATGAGGACGCTGTATCAAAAGTTTTACAAGGAAAAGAAGCGGGGCTTCACCGATCTGGAATTCCGCGAAGTCTGCGAAGATGTGGCTGGATGTTCATTGGCCGAGATTTTCGATGATTACGCCGCGACGGTGAAAGACATCGATTACGGCAAATATCTTGCCTTTGCGGGCCTGGATATCGACGTTCAGCCCAGGGAAACGCCCGGCGCCGATTTTGGGGCGGTCACCCGCGACCAAAACGGGGCCCTGATCGTCTCGAGCGTCGTGCTGGATTCTCCGGCTTCGCGCGCCGGGCTCAGCGCGCAGGACGAGATTGTCGCCCTGGACGGGGTGCACGTCACGGCCCGGATGCTCAGCGAATTCCTCGGCGCCGGAAAAGCGGGGGACAAGGTTCGGGTCCTCATCTCGCGCCGCAATACGAACCGCGAGATTGAAGTTGTCTTGGGGAAGAAAATGGAGAGGAGCTTCCGCCTGAAGCCCGTGGCAAATCCCACTCCGCTTCAGTCCGCGATTTTCCGAGATTGGCTGAAAGATTGATTTCTGTGCACGGTCGAGCCTCTGCGCGCTAAAAAAAGCCAAAAAAAAGTGGAGCTTGAACGGTATCTCATATTTCTGGAGGCATCATGAAGCGCACGCTGATTCTTCTGTTTTCGATCTTGTTGGCCGGCGGGATCGCTTTGGCCCAGGCTTCGAAGTCGCCGGAGCCCTGGGCGCGCTTGAGCTTTCTGCTCGGTGAATGGGAGGGAACGGGCGGAGGAACGCCCGGCATGGCCGCCGGCGGAACCACGTTCGCCTTCGATCTCGACAAGAATATCCTGGCCCGCAAGAATTGGGCCAAGGTTGCTCCAAAGGCGGGGGAGAAGACGGGCTTGTCCCATGAAGACCTGCTGATCATCTATCCGCTCCCCGGCGAATCGTCCATGAGGGCGATCTATTTTGACAATGAGGGCCATGTCATCAACTACACGGTCTCGTTTCCGCCAAAAGGGGACTCCGTCGTCTTCGAGTCGGACCCGGCCCAGAAAGGCCCGCGATTCCGGATGTCGTATGAGTTGAACGCGGATAAGACGCTCAAGAACGTTTTTTTCATCGCCCCCCCTGGCCAGGAATTCAAGCCTTATGTGGAGGGCTTGCTGAAAAAGAAGCGCTAGACCCCCCCATCTGTCCTATTCTCAGGACGATGTCCTCTCGATGGGGACAAAAGCGGGAAATATATAAGGCGGGAACAGCTTTCGGACCGCGTTCTCTCCCTTGCCGGGCGGAAATGCCGAATTTATTCAAATTGGCACGTTAATTGAATATGCATTTAAGCGGAATCCAATGATTTGCAGGAGGATAAGATGAAAAAACTGATGATGATCATGGCCTTCATAGCTTCGGCGTCGATCGCTTTTGCGTTCATGGGAACGCAGGAAAAGCCGACCCTCCCCATCGGAGATCTGGAGAAAAGCGTCCTGGACGCGCTTTGGGCTCTGCCGCAATACGGCGTGTTCGACAATCTCTCTTTCGAGGTAAAGGGAAAAGACGTCACTTTGATGGGCCAAGTGGTGCTCCCCATCACCAAATCCGAAGCGGCCCGCCGGGTGAAATTGGTCAAGGGGGTCGGGAATGTCGTCAACAACATCGAAGTCCTGCCTCTTTCGCCGAATGACGATGCCATCCGCCTGAGCGCTTACCGGGTCCTTTTCGGCACCTCTGATCTTTATCGATATTCCCGGGGGGCCGATCCCTCTATCCATATCATCGTCAAGGGCGGGCATATCACGCTGGAAGGCGTCGTTTCGACCAAGCAAGACGCCGATCTAGCGCTTCTTGCCGTCAGGGGCGTGGCCGGCTCGTTTTCGGTGAAAAGCAATCTGAAGTTCGAAAAATAAGCGGCTGAAACCAAAAGTCTCCTTTCGGAGTTGTATCGTCGACGGCCGGATAGGGGGCCCGGGCTTTGTCCGGGGAACCATTTCCGCCGTACTCGCCCGTTGATATATAAACCAGGGGCGAGTGGCGAGCCGCGAAGGCTTGTCCCTTGACGGCTTTTAAAGGAGAATATGGACTATGCTGCATAAAAAAGCGCTCCTTTCGGTTCTAGGGTCATTATTGATCGCAATGACGGCGTTTGCCGGGCAAAGCAGGAACGTGGAGGCCAAAGTCGAATTGCCCAAGACCGCGGCCGGACAGAGCGTTCAAGCTTTCCTCGACGCTTTGAACAGCGGCGACGTCGGGCAGCTGGAGCGGTTTTTCGCCGCGCATATCAGCGCCGACGCCGCGAAGCAGGCGCCTCCGGCCGACCGCGCCGCGCGCGTCATGCAGCTTCATCGCGAAATGGGCGCCATGAAACTCATGAAAGCGGATTCTCCGTCCCCGGAGTCCGTGGTCATATATGTTTCCGGCGATAGGAATCAGCTCATGCGGGTGGGTTTCCAGTTTTCACCCGCTCCGGAATACTTCCTGAAGGGGATCAGCGTGGACGAGGCGGCCCCCGAGGACCTGGCCGGATCCCCGCAACCGATGACCGGGCCGGAAGCCCTGGCTTCTCTCGAGAAAGAAATCGCGGCCGCGGTCGCGGCCGACGAGTTCTCCGGAGTGGTCCTTGTGGCCCATCAAGGCCGGCCCCTGTTCCTGAAGGCCTGGGGGCTCGCCAACAAAGAATTCGCCGTCCCCAACCGCACGGATACGAAGTTCAACCTGGGTTCGATCAACAAGATCTTCACGAAGCTGGCCATCGCCCAACTGATCGAAAAAGGGAAGCTCTCTCTCGACGATAAGCTGGGCACGGTTCTTCCCGAATATCCGAACGCCGCAGCCAGGGCCAAAGTCACCGTCCGGCAATTGCTCGATATGAAATCCGGCATCGGCGATTTTTTTGGAGACCGGTTCGTCGCCACTCCCAAGGACGCCTTCCGGAGCAACGCGGATTTTCTGCTCATGTTCGCCGACCAGCCCCTGGCTTTCGAGCCCGGGGCCCAGCAGAGCTATTCGAACGGAGGCTACATCGTGCTCGGCGAAATCGTCGGCCGCGTCTCTGGCATGGATTATTATGATTACGTCCGGAAGAATATTTATGAGCCGGCGGGCATGATGAGCACGGACTCTTATGAGGCGGACGTGTCCGTGCCGAACCTCGCCGAGGGCTACACGCGGAGATGGGACGGGAACGAAAATCCCGGAAGTCCCCGCCGCAGGAATACCTACACCCGCCCGGCGCGGGGCAGCGCCGCCGGAGGGGGCTATACCACGGCCGAAGACCTTTTGCGCTTCACGAACGCGCTCGTCGCGGACAAGCTGCTATCCCCGGCTTATACGGAATGGCAGCTGACCGGAGCCGAGCCGTCCCTTTCCCAAAAGACTCCGGCCGGCCCTCGGCAGCGCGGCGGCCTGGGCGTCGCCGGCGGGGCGCCGGGAATCAACGCGGCGCTGGAGCTGGATCGCGAAACCGGATACGTGATCGTCGTCCTGGGCAACGATGATCCGCCCGCGGCCGTCAATATCGCCAAAAAAGCCCGCCGCCTCATCGGCGCGATCAAAAAATAAGCAGGCCCCGCCGGCCGCTCGTCGATTCAAGCGCGCCGGAGCCGTTTGGCAATAATGGCATTTCAAGGGCCGGCGTAAATCCGCTCAATAATAAAAAAAAGGCTTGACAATATCCGTAGTGTGGTATATGTTTACCACGTTGTAAACAATTACCACAAAGCGAGGAAGGGAATGTCCAATTTTGGTGTCTTCTTGAAAGAGATGAGGGCCAAAAAGGGGTTGACGTTGAGGGAGTTCTGCCGGCTCGCGAATTTGGATCCCAGCAACTGGAGCAAGGTCGAGCGAGGCCTTCTTCCTCCGCCCAAGGACCGGAAAGTCATCAGCGATATCGCCAGCGTCCTTTTAATCCCGAAGGACTCCGAGGAATGGCACCGGCTGTTCGATCTGGCCGCCATCGGCCACATCCCCGCCCAATTGATGCCGGGGCCCGCGATGGGAGACCGGCTCACCGTTTTTTTTCGCGCGGCGCGCGGCGGGAAAGCGCCGACGGCCAGAAAATTCAAGAAAATGATCGATGCTTTAAAAGGGAAATAAGGACTGATTGCTTTTTAGCTTTCATCCATTTCAGCTTATTTTCAAGGAGGGGGACATGGACCCGATTTTTAAAAATTATGTCGTTTCTTTTCAGCTAGGCCGAGGCCGGCGTCACAAGAACATGGCTGTTTTTCCCATTATAACGTCGCTCGACGGCGGCCCGGATTATATGACCTTGAAAGAAGCGCTCGAAAAAAGCGTTATCGCGATCACTGAGGTCAGCGAAAGCGGCTCGGTGCCGAATCTGAAAGTCTCGAACAAGGCCGGAATTCCCGTCCTCCTTCTCGACGGAGAGGAGCTGGCCGGAGCGAAGCAGAACCGCGTCCTCAATACGACGATCCTGGTCAAAGAAGGAACGGAAGTCGTCATCCCCGTAAGTTGCACCGAGCGGGGACGGTGGACTTATGACTCGCGGGAGTTCCACGAGTCGGGCAATTTGATGGCGCCCAAGATGAGGACGATGAATAGGCAGGCCGTCGCCGCCTCGCTCGCATCCTCCCGGCAATTCCGGTCGGACCAGGGCGCGGTCTGGGAGGGGATCGATGCGATGGCGGTCGATGCGGAAGCCAGATCGCGGACGAGCGCGATGAAAGACGTTTTCGAGGCCAAAAAGACCGACCTCGATGCCTATATGAAGGCTTTCGACTGCGAGACACATCAAAGGGGGCTTCTCGTCCTGATCGGAGACGAAGTGGTGGGATTTGATTTTGTCTCGCGCGAGAAGGCCTTCGCCGCGCTTTTTCCGAAGCTCATCAAAAGCTATGCCATGGAAGCCTGGCTCGAAAGCCGGAAGCCAGGCGCGAAGATCGACGCGCGGAACGGCGAAGACACTCCCAAAGCGAAAGCGTTCCTGCTTTCTGTCGAGGGATGCGAGCAGAAAATGTACGATTCCGTCGGCCTGGGCAGGGACGTCCGCTTCAACGGAACGGGCGTGGTCGGATCGGCGCTCATGGTGGAGGACAAACTGATCCATATGGCCATCTTTGCCGCCGGCGAGGGCGAGAAAGCCGGGTCTATGGCGGGGGCGGGGATGCGCCGGTCGTTCAGATTGTAAGAGCTGGCGTTGAATCCGCCCGAGGCGCGCTTCCGGGCGTTCTTGACGGCTAAGAAATTCTTTAGCGCCGTCCGCCCGGAAATTCCGAAACGAGATGTTGCATTAATCAAGGACATTCTTATACTTGAACCGAGGTGAGCCGATGATAAGAACGCCCTTGATCAAGCGGTTGTGCATTGCGTTGCTCTGTCTCGCGGTCATTATCCCCGCGCAAACACCGCAAAGGGCGCCCACGCCGGCCGACATTCTACGCGGCGCCTACGGCCCCTATCGGGCCAACAACGACCTCCTTTCGTACGATCTCGATATCCGCGTCGATCCCGAGAAGAAGTTCATCGGCGGGAAGAACACGATTCGCTTCAAGATGCTGAAGGATGACGCGCGCATCCAGCTCGACCTGACGGCCCATTTGAATATCGACAAGATCCTGCTCGGTTCGACCGAGCTGAAATACACACGGGAATTCGACGCCGTGTTCGTGGATTTTCCCGAGACGCTCAAGAAAAACTCCGAATACGCGATCGATTTCTATTATTCCGGCCAGCCCGCCGAGACGGGGCGGTTCGGCGGCATTGCCTTCAGGAAGGATCCCGCCGGCCGGCCCTGGATCACGACGGCCTGCCAGGGACCCGGAGCCATGGTCTGGTGGCCGAACAAGGAACAGCAGCGCGATGAAGTGGAGAATATGCGCGTGCGCGTGGCCGTTCCCAACGACCTCGTCGACGTGTCGAACGGGCGGCTCATGAGCAAGACCGATCTCGGTGACGGCTATACGCGCTGG
>Ga0315278_10001565_pt1 | contig 20203 bp, 22 predicted proteins | sample YL17G06_0_MG_FD_203880 | JGI IMG/M metagenome (GOLD analysis project Ga0315278, IMG submission 203880) | Sediment microbial communities from Yellowstone Lake, YNP, Wyoming, USA - YL17G06_0 | ecosystem: Environmental > Aquatic > Freshwater > Lake > Sediment | place: USA: Wyoming | collected... | reverse complement strand
GCTTGGCCTGTTCCGCGTGCTGCTCATCATCGTCTCCACCATCATCATGGCGCTGATCCTGTACACGCTCACGCTCGACAAGATACATGACATCGCCGTGCTGAAGCTGATCGGCGCGCGCAACAGTGCCATCGCCGGCCTGATTCTCCAGCAGGCTCTGGTGATGGGCGCGCTTGGCTATGGCGTCGCGTGGTGGCTGGGCCAGTATGCCTTTCCACGGTTCCCGCGCCTCGTGGTCATTGCGGGTCCCGACCTTGTAATGCTGGCGTGCGTCGTGCTGGGCATCTCCGTGCTCGCAAGCCTGCTCGGCATCTGGAAGGCCATGAGTGTCGAGCCCAACAAGGTGCTCTCATGACGCGCACGGACAATGTCAACGAGCCTGCCATCGTGGCCGAGCACCTCACCAAGGTGTACGGCAGCGGCAACACTGAGATTGTGGCGATGAAGGACGTATCGCTGCGCGTTGCGCGCGGGGAAGTCATCGCGTTGCTTGGCCCCAGCGGCGCGGGCAAGTCTACCCTGCTCACCGCCATCGGCCTCATCAATCCGCCCACCGCGGGCCGCATCCACATCGGCGGCGAACTGGTCATGGAGGGAGACCGGCCCATGGTTGATACGCGCGCCTTCCGCCGCCGCCATCTCGGCTTTGTGTTCCAGAAAGCGAACCTGATTCCCTTCCTTACCGCCGTCGAGAACGTTCAGGTGGCGATGGAAATCAACGACATGGCGGCGCGCGCCGCGCGCCGCCGGGCGATGGAGCTGCTCGAGTACCTCGGCGTCGCTGACCGGGCGGGCCACCTGCCGGACGCCCTCTCGGGCGGCCAGCAGCAGCGCGTGGCCGTGGCGCGCGCGCTGGCGAACGAGCCCAGCCTGATCCTGGCCGACGAGCCCACCGCCGCGCTCGACGGCCATCGCGGTCGGCAGGTGATGGAGCTGTTCGCAAAGGTGGCGCGCGAACGCGGCGCAGCCGTCTTCGTCGTCACCCACGACCACCGCGCGCTCGATGTGTTTGACCGGACGCTCGAGATGGAAGACGGAAAACTGAAGATCTAAAAGCGCCACCTGCGCGCCCCGCGAGCTACCGTTCGCGATCCCTGCCGGAGCGGCGTCCACCGCAACCGTCTCCTACGCCGCGTTCATGCTTTTGACCGACATTACATCACTATCGCCGAGATTATTGTTCCTGCCGCAACGACCCACAGTATGTCTACCTTCAGGAGCAATGCAGTAAGCGCGCCGCTGCCAAGGACTGTATGATACAAATCCCCATGCACGTTCGTGCCAAACCTGATGGCAACAGTCAAGAGCAATCCTACAAAGGAACACAGCACGCCCCCAATGACTTTGTTGAAAGAGGGCGAGTATCGCAGTCGGTCGAACCAAGGCGAGGTTCCTATCACCATCACAAAGGAAGGCAGGAACACACTAATTGTGGCAATTGCTCCCCCAACTGGGCCCCATAGCACATAGCCTATGAATGTGGCGGTAATCACAATGGGTCCCGGCGTAATCTGTCCAAGGGCAATGCCGTTCATGAATGTCTGATTGTCCATCCAGTTCCGCACGCCGACAATCTCGTGCTGCATAAATGGCACAGAGGCAAATCCGCCGCCGAATGCCGTCAAGTCTATCCTGAACATCAGAATAGCCATGCTGAACAAAGCCCGATCAAAAAGAAAAAGGAGAGCGAACCCTATTACCGTGCTGCCGTTGGTGGTGGATTTGGTGTCATCTGTTCGTCGTCCATGGGAAATCTTCCTTTTTGCCGAATATTATACCAATCTGCAGCCTTGCTGGCAAGCGTCAAGCCGATTCGGTCGCCCAACGTTTCGCCAGCGCGGCGAATACGGAAACATGGCCATAATATCCTGCAAAAGCTGCGCAGTGCGCCTCTTTTGCGCACGGTCGAGTCTGAAAGCAACATCATAACGTGCTGCGCCCGAGCGCAATCCAAGTAACGCCCCTCTGGCACACTGATTGCTCTTGCTACTGCTGGCTTGACTAATGTTAAGCTGTAAGATAACCCGTAGAACCGAAGGAAACAAAATGAAGAAACTACTGACGATAGCAATCGGAATCACGGCGCTGGCATTTGCGATCATTGCATGGAGTCCGTTATCCATGTACGCGTGCGGCGGCGGCGGTATGGGCCGAGGTCAAGGCATGGGCTGCGGCATGGGCCAAGGCATGTGCGGCATGGGCAACGGCACCAACATGATGTGCGGCATGCGCTGTCCCATGGCCAATGGCACCAACATGATGTGCGGCATGGGCCAGGGTATGTGCGGCATGGGCTGCGGGATGCGTGGGGGCCAGAGCCAAGGCAACGAATAGCCAAGATTCGAGATTCGCTTCTCTGGACATGCGAAAGGGCGGCATCCATATTCAGGTGTCGCCCTTTCCGCTATAATGTGCTATAATGAAATCATGACTGCAACACCGACAAAGGAATCCGTGCTGGTGCCTTCCCTGTGCGCGGCTGGTACTTGGCTGGGGTTGACCTCCGTCATCGTGCTTGCCGTCTCATCCTGGCATGCACGCGAGCGTGCCGCAGCCGAACAGCAGGCGCACGCCATTGTCCGCACTGTCGAGAACTGCGTGCGGCCCATGGTGATGCGGGGCATGCTGTCGGACGAGTATTCCCAGGACCTCCTTGCCGAGATCGCCCGGCTGCCCGTACTCGCGGGCGCGGCGCTGCTGAACAGCAACGGCCTTGTCATCGCCAATACCGGCATTGACACCAATCTCCTGGAAAACGTCGTGGGCACCAACGGCACCTGCTTTGCCCGCACCAGCCTGTTGGCCTGGGCGCGGTTGGATATCTCGTGCGGGTGTGCCACACGCTGCATGGGCATGGGCATGGGCCCACAAGGATGGCGCTCAGGCTACCTCGATAGTTCCTCCGCCCATCTCACCTTGTGCGTCGCGATGGGCAACTCGGCGCTGCTCGCGCGGCACCGCCGCGACTGGCTCGGCGCTTCGGCCCTATCTGCTGCCCTCCTGCTGGCTGCCGCCGCTGTCGTGCTGGGGTGGCATCATCATCATCGCGCGGTTCGCTATTCCTCCCAACTCGTCCTCGCGGCGGTGGACAACCGGATGCTTCAGGAGATGAACCTGACCGCTGCGGGCCTCGCACACGAAGTGAAGAATCCCCTCGGCGTCATTCGCGGCACCGCTCAGAAGCTCGGCAAGTCGCCCATCGCCGCGGCCGACTGCGGCGTCATTGTCGAAGAGATTGACCGCGTGACCAGCCGAATCAACGAGTTCCTCTCGTTTGCACGGCCGCAGCCACCCCAGCCGGAACGCGTGAATCTGGCGGACATACTCCGCAGCGTACATCAACTGCTGTCCGACGATCTCGACGATGCGGACCTATCCTTCCAGCCCACCGACTGCGACGTCAACCTCATGGTTGATCCTGCCCAGTTCAGGCAGTCTTTGTTCAATCTCATCCACAACGCCCTGCGCTTCGCGCCACGTTCCGGGCCTGTGACCATACAGTGCTTCCGCGAAAATGGCCGCGCGCACGTACGGGTGCGGGACTCCGGGCCTGGCATTCCTGCCGAAAATATCCCCCTGGTGTTCTCCCCCTACTTCACTACTGCGCCCGACGGCTCGGGCCTTGGACTCGCTATTGTCGCACGCATCGCACACGCGCACGGTTGGACCGTCGCATGTGGCAACGCACCCCCGCGTGGCGCTTGGTTCGAACTGGGCAACATCAAGCTGTGCTGACCCCGCTCTCCATCCTTGTCGCGGACGATGTGCCGGCGCACCGCGCCCTTATTGCCGGATGCCTGCGCGATGCCGGCTACACTGTCATCGAGGCCTCGGACGGAACCGCCGCCCTCGATGCCATTGCCGCATCGAACATCCACATGGTCATCTCCGATGTGCAGATGCCCGGCGCCACTGGCATCGAACTGCTGCCGGCGATCCGCGCCCGCCTGCCGCATGCCCCCATTCTCCTCGTCACCGCATATCCCGACGTGCGCGCCGCCGTAGGCGCGATCAAGGTCGGAGCCCTCGACTATCTCGCAAAGCCGATAGACTTTGATGAGCTGCTCGACATCGTGGGCCGTTCCCTCGGCACTGCCGTAGCCGACCAAGAGCACTCCGTACAACTGCCCGAGGGCGTCGTTGCCCAGAGCCCCGCCATGCGCCATCTTCTCTGGGAAACCAAACTCGTTGCTGCATCCACCGCTGCCGTGCTTGTCACGGGCGAAAGTGGCACGGGCAAGGAAATCCTGGCCGACCTCATCCACGCATGGAGCGCACGCAGCGCCGCCCCCATCGTGAAACTGAACTGTGCGGCTATTCCTCCCGACCTCTTCGAGAGCGAAATCTTTGGCCATGAAAAAGGTGCCTTCACCGGTGCCGACGCCACGCGCTCCGGAAGCTGGGAGCGCGCCAACGGCGGAACCCTCTTCCTCGACGAGATAGGGGATATGCTGCCCGCATTGCAGGCAAAGCTGCTTCGCGTGCTGAACGATGGCACCTTCTCCCGAGTGGGCTCGTCTGAGACCCGTGTCGCCGATGTTCGCGTTGTCGCCGCGACCAACAAGGATCTCGAACAGCATGTTGCGTCCGGCACCTTCCGCGAGGACTTGTACTACCGGCTCAACGTGGTCGAGTTGCACATGCTGCCATTGCGCGAGCGCCGCGAGGACATCCTGCCCCTTGCGCGCCTCTGTGCGCGAACATTCAGCGGCGGCTCCGCTCGCCTGAGTGTGAGGACCGAGGCGATGCTGCTCGCGCATTCCTGGCCAGGCAATGTGCGCGAACTGCGCAACTTGATGGAACGCGCGTGTCTTCTGGCGCGCGGAGACGTCGTCATGCCCGAGCATCTGCCCGCACGCCTGGCACAGCAGGCGCAGCCGCCCCCAACGCGGCCCGAGAACCCCGCGCGTCTCGTGGAAGTCGAGCGCCAGATTATTCTCGCCGCCCTCGAACGCCACCACGGCAACCGCACGCGTGCAGCGCTCGAACTCGGCATCAGCCGGCGAACCTTGATCTACCGGCTCAAGCAGTACGCGAGCGAACACCCAAGTTCCTCCCCATAGGACTGGAGAATATCGCCGTACAAATACAAATCTCGGTGGTTCCCGCAACATGACCCCTACGCCGCTCCATTCCACGCCGCCATCGATCCTTGCTCTGAACGCATCCGTCAGTGACATGACTGTGCGGACGCGACAACTTGAGAGGGATTTGAGAACATGAAAGCAGGAGGAGGTGTACCTGAAGCGGCACGAGGATGTGGCCGGGGCACGGGAAGGGATCGCGGCATTTATGACGTTCTACAACGAAGAACGGATCCATGCGTCGCTGGATTACCGGACGCCGCCCGAGGTGTACGCGGACCGGAACGCACGTCCGGCACAGGAGGCGGCATGACCTTCGCGACTGTCCGCGGGGGTCGTCCGTGGCGCGTGCAGTGGTCTGGCCAGACGGCCAGCGGTCGAGTTGCCCACAGCCCCTGCCGTGGCTCCGACGAGCTACATGGTGCCCATTCTCGCCACGGCAGGTGCTGGGAACAACTCCCGGCCACGGGCACCGCACGACAGGAACCCGCGCACTGTTGACAAACGGCGCGGGGAATGCTACAATGGATGCGAATCAAATGCCGTCAACTGCGCGGGGCGTGGCTGCGGCGGAGATGGGCGGATAGGTCGGTAGCCCATCTTATGCAAGGCGGTTTTTGGTCTAGACGAATCCGACCCTTTAACTTTCTCGCCCGCAAGTACTTCTTTCGCAATGCTTTCACGGTCTCTCTCCCTTCGTTCATTCCTTGTTCCATGGCGCAGTCTCTTCTGGGGTTCGCCCCCACACCCGCCATAATACCATTTTTCGTCAACCTTTATTCTGGCGCAACGTATCGTTTTCGTCTACTTTTTTTCTGGCGCAAGTCGACCGCTTGACAAACGCATTTCTTTATGCTACAATGATTCGACACTTGGCGAACTATGGAATAGATAACCGCGCGGACAAGGAGAGAGGCGATGAAGACAAAGATTGAAGTGTACGATCCCCCGATGTGCTGTTCAAGCGGCGTGTGCGGCCCGCGTGTCGATCCTGTGCTGCCGCGCTTCGCGGGCGACCTGAAATGGTTGCAGGAACAGGGCATCGAGGTCGCGCGCCACAACCTTGCGCAGCAGCCCCTGGCGTTCGCGAACAACTGAGGAAGAAAGGGCATGCGTGGCTACCATAGAGATGCAGTACTGCTGGTGGCGGCACTGGTGCTGGTGCAGGGCTGCGGTACTGGCCAACCGGTCACGCAGCCTGGCCACACACAAGCTGGTCAATCCGCCCAGACGCGTTCCGGCACAGTCGCCCATGCGGTCACGCAGCCGTGCTATGTCGTTTTAACAGACCTGGCCGAAAGCGATCCGTACTTCGAAGCGGTGCGGCAACTACAGGCATACCGGTCGGCGCAGGTTGTTCGCTTCCCCACGGGAAATGTCGCAGAAGCCATTGGGGCGATCCGCCAAGCGCGTCCGGAATTCGTGGCGGTGGTCGTCAGGCCGGAGACATTGGACATCAACTTCGCGTACGACATGCTGGAGATGAGCGCCAAAGTTGACGACGATCCGTTTGTGGACTTCGCGTACGGATTCATTACGGGCTCGACGGCAACCGACGCCGTAGAACTGGTCAAGCGGACAATCGCGATGGAAGCGGGTACGCCGCCGGCACGCCGCCGTCTGTTTGCGTTTGGGCCGTCGAGCGTGCCGCAGGCTGACGTGGGGAACGCGTTCGCATGGCTTCCAACGTGGCAGAGCGTGCGGATTGAGCACAAGCCGGGGCAGTTTCCGCAAACGAACCTCAGCGACCTCGCCGCCGCCGATGTCATTCGGTTCTGGGGGCACGGGGCACCCGATAGCGTGGACGGCAGCATCGCTTGTGCGGACCTGAAGACGATCACCGTCCATGCCGTGGTGTTCGCGGGCCCCTGCCTGTCGGCGGTGGTAAAGCGGTATTATGATTCAGCCAAGCGGCATGGGAAGCTCAAGGTCATGAGCGTGTCCGCCGACCAGTCGCTTGCGTTGACCTTCCTGTCGAAAGGTGCGCCAGCGTATTTCGGTGCGCTACAGGATGATCGGTGCATCAGCGCGGGACAGGAGATGGAATACGCGCTCACGAGCGGAGAGCCGCTGGGCATGACCATCAAGCACAGTTACGACCGGATCGCGATGGCGCAGACAAACGACGGGATCCGGCTGGTGCGGTTCCGCGCGGGCAAGCCGACGCCGTCGCACGACGGCCTGGATGCGCAGGTACGGCTGGCCGCGGCAATGGTGTTGCTCGGCGATCCGGCATTCCGCCCCTTCGCCGCCACCGTGGGGCAGCCAGTCGAGACAGCGGCGCTCACCACGCCAACGGGCGTGGAAATTGTTGCCACCATTGTTGATCCACGGGTCAGAAGCCTTTTCGTGGATCAATTTTATAGCGACCTTGGCGTGTGCGGCGACACTGACAACGACACGCTGTATGTGCGGGTGAGACTGCCCGAAGGTACGGGTGCCATCCGCAGTGTGCGCCGTGTCGAACTGCCGTCCAGCCTTGAGCGTGTGGAACACAGCGATGTCACATGGGAGGAAGAACAATGGCAAGATGAGCGATTTCTGCACCTCCAGATTGACTTCGAGCCTGATACGTTGCAGGACGCCACAAATGCAACCGTGCGGTTTGTCATGGATGTGGCGAAGACGGACACCAAACTAAAGAACTAATGAATGGAGGATGAAGCAATGACCATGTCCGCCATGCGGCAGTATTCGGCAGAAGTGTTTGATGTGCCGGCGGGGACGGAAGCGAGTTGTTGCGGGGACACGAAGCCAAAAGGCAAAAGTTGTTGCGGTTAATCTAACTTGAAGGAGAAGAAAATGAAGAATCAAAATGATGAAGTGAAGCAAAATGAAGTAGTGTGCGGCCCTGGATGCGGCTGTGGACAGTCCGGCGGCGGAGCGGGAAAGAAGTGGGCGATATGCGGCATTGTGGTGGTGGCCGCCGCGGTGGTGGTCGCCACGCGTGTCTCGCGCACGGAAAAAGCCAATAGCCAGACGAATCAGCAGGGCTTTGCAGCGGCGGCGCAGATGGCTGCGACGACCGAGGTGGTGCAAACTGCGCCCGCAGTAGTCTCCAACACGTGGGGGGCACCGTTGAAGGCCATGGCAGATCTCAACAATGTGGCAGCCGACTACGCGGGAGTATTCCTGGTGCTGCCATCGAGCGATCCAATCAGGACCGCAACGATCCAGAAGGACGTGTCGGCAGCAGCGGCTACCATTGGTGCCCGCGGAACGAAAATGGGGACGTTTCTCCTGAGCAGTGACTCGAAGGACTACTCGGCAGTGAAGCAGCAGGCAGGCGCTCCCGCTGTTCTCGCCCTGTATAAGGGAGGCGGAATGGCCGTGGTGGCAGACAAGCAGATTACGCAGGACGGCCTGTTGAAGGCGTTCGTCTCGTCAACCAGGCCGTCAGGCTGTGGCCCTTCCGGCTGCGGCCCGTCGTCATCCGGCTGCAATTGAGTGAGGATTTATGGCCAATCTTTGTTGCAGAGCGTGTGTGCCCGTTTGACCAAGCGGGCTTGTAGCAACAATGTTAGCGAACCAAACAAACGAGGAATGAGCAATGAACGGACAGAAAGAAACAGGCACGGTGCCCGGGCCGAAGAAGGGTTTTTGGGCGGCTTTAAAGGAATCGATTGCCAAGAGCAATAACGGCTGCGGTCCCGGATGTGGCTGCCACGCGGCGGATGAGAAGAAGGCGAAGGGTGGCAAGGCTGCGGGTGACGAAAAGAAGAAGTAGGCATGCCGATTCCTATCGCGTAAATTTTGTTTGTCCGTTGTGGACTGTACCAACGAACGTTTAACGTTTTATAAGGAAAGACTGTGATGTCCGATTCTGACCGTGTGCATGCCGAGAAGTACCGGGAGATGCTGGTGCTCGCCCTTGCCCCTGCGCTGATCCTGGCTCTGATCCTGGTGAGTTGGGTGCTCGCCCGCTGGCATATAGGCCCCGTCTACCTGAACGCGGCCTTGGCGTTGGTGGCCATCCTGTTGGGCGGAACACCGCGGTTTATTGCGGGGTTCAAGGACGTCTCCCGCGGCAGGATCACGGTCAACGTGTTCGTGCTGATGGCGCTTGCCGCGACAATTGCAATAGGCGAGTTCCGTCCTGCGGCCATCATCATTCTCATCATGTCGGTGGTTGGAGCGTTGGAGAGCTACACGCTGGAAAAGACCCGCAGGAGCATCAGCGACCTGCTCAATCTCGCGCCGCAGACCGCTACGGTGCGCCGCAACGGCGAGGAAGTCACCGTGCCGGTGTCGGAACTTCGGGCGGGTGACCGGGTGGTCGTCCGTCCCGGCGAGCGGATCCCCGTGGACGGCACGGTGGTCGCCGGGGCGGGCAGCGTCAACCAGGCGCCCATCACCGGCGAGTTCATGCCGGTGGAAAAGGCGGCGGGGAGCGGCGTGTTCAGCGGGACGCTCAACGAGTCGGGCCGGCTGGAGATCACGACGGAAAAGGTGGGCGAGGGCACCACGCTGGCGCGGATTGTCCATCTGGTGCAGGAAGCCCACAATACACGCGCGCCCATCCAAAATCTGGCGGACCGTTTTACGACGTGGTTCTTGCCTACGGTTGCCGTGTTGGCCGTTCTTGCCTACTTCGTTACCGGTGATGTGAAGGCGGCGGTCTCGGTATTGCTGGTGGCGTGTCCCTGCGCTTTTGCCATCGCCACGCCGACGGCGGTGACGGCCGGCGTGTCGAATCTGGCTCGGCGGGCGATTCTGGTCAAAGGTGGAGCCTTTTTGGAAGTGGGGCATAAGATCAACCATCTGCTGGTCGACAAAACGGGGACATTCACTTTCGGGAGGCCGAAGGTGATGGAAATTGTGAGCTTCAACAGCCAATCCCCCGATGACATCCTACGCCTAACCTGCGTTGCCGAGAAGTACTCCGAGCATCCGTTGGCCCGCGCAGTTCTTGCGGCGGGCCGGGAGAAGGGCCTGTCAATAGAAGAGCCCGAGCATTTCACCAGTTCCGCAGGCATGGGGGTGGAGGCTACGTGGAAGGGAGACCGAATACAGGTGGGCAAGCCGTCTTTGTTTCATGATCAAGGATCGGCCCGCCCGGCTCAGATCGAGCAGGCACTCGCGTGGCAGACGGAGCAGGGCCGCACGGCGGTTCTGGTAGCTCTGAATGATGTTCTGGTCGGGATGCTCGCAATTGCTGACGAAATCCGACCAGAGATTCCGCGCGCCTTACGCGCCCTTAAGGGGATGGGCGTCAAACGGATTACGATGCTGACGGGCGACAATCCGGAAGTGGCCGCCGCCATCGCACGAGAGATCGGGGTTGACGACTTCCTGGCCGAACAGCTCCCCGAACAGAAACAGGATTACGTCAGGCAATGTCAGGCCGCCGGCCAGACGGTCGGGATGATCGGCGATGGTGTCAATGACGCGCCCGCCCTTGCCCTGGCCGATGTGGGCATTGCCATGGGCGCTGCCGGCACGGATGTGGCGATCGAGACGGCGGATGTCACGCTGATGAACGACGACATCTCGGGTGTTGCGGAACTCATGTGGATGTCGGCGAAAGTCCTGCGCAGAATCAAACTGAACATCTTCTTTTCGATCATTTACAACGTCATCGGTCTCACGCTGGGCGTGGCAGGGTTGATGACGCCCATTGTTGCGGTCATTTTTCAGGAGGCGGGTTGCGTGACGGTTGTCATCAGCTCGACGTTGCTGCTCTGGGCAAATGGGCTTCCGTCGGCTTTGGCGCGGGTGGATGGTGCAGGCAAAGGGAACCTGGCAACAGCCTCGCGTACGAGTCTTGCGTTAAACGAAGGGAGGCCTTATGTTCGCGATTAACAATTTTGCCACGGCGGGCAAGTTCTTTTTGATCATTGCCGGGGAACTGGTTCTCATTTTTGTTGCGATAGCCTTTATCATCGGCCTGCTGCTGGAGTATCTTCCCCCGTCCCGCATCAGGGGATTTCTTGTCGGCAGGATGATCTGGGTGCAATACTTTTTAGGTGCGGGGCTGGGTGCCATCACGCCTTTCTGTTCCTGTTCGACGGTGCCCATCGTGGCCGGGTTGCTCCGGGGCGGCGTCCCGTTCGGCCCCGTCATGGCGTTTCTGTTTTCCTCGCCGGTGCTCAACCCGGTCATCATCGGGCTGTTTCTCATGCTGCTGGGATTCAAGGTAACGGCAGTGTATGTGGGCGTCACTTTTATAGGTGCCATGCTTACGGCCGCGCTGCTGTCGAGGCTCGGGCTTGAGCAGGACGTCAAGCCCTGGGTGGACATCCAGGAGTCGTGCTGCATGGACGCGAACGACTCTGCGGACACGCCTTTCACAACAAGACTGAAACGTGCGGCGGTCTCGGCTGTTGCGACGTTCAAAGGAGTGTTCTGGTACTTGATGCTGGGCGCGGGCATTGGCGCCTTTATTTACGGATTCTTCCCGCAGGATCTGGTGATCCGGCTGGCGGGACCTGGTAATCCGTGGTCAATACTTATAGCAGCGGCGCTCGGCGTGCCCATGTACATCCGGGCGGAAACGGTGATCCCCATCGGAGCCGCCCTTGTCGGGAAAGGCATGGGCGTGGGCACGGTTCTTGCGCTCGTGGTGGGCGGAGCAGGAGCGAGCATTCCCGAGATCATCATTTTAGGATCAATATTCAAGCGGAGACTGATCTTTGCTTTTTGCCTGACCGTGTTCGTGGTCGCGGTTGCGGCGGGGTACGTGGTTGATCTGCTGGGCATTGCAACAATCGCTTTTAAGTGATTAAGGAATAACTATGAACTGGTTGCGATCAATATTGGAAAGTGTGGGCGCAACGTTTGACCAGGCGGGTGCAGGTCCGTTCGCCATACCTCTTGCGCTGCTACTTGGCCTGTTGAGCGCGGTCGTGAGCGCCTGCTGCACCTTGCCGGTGCTGAGCATCATCGTCGGGTATGCCGGAACGCGTACGGACCGCGGAATGCGCGCACGGGTGCTCTCTGCGGGCGTGTTTGTCCTGGGTGCGGCACTCGCGCTGGTAATACTGGGCGGAGTGGCGGCGGCAGTCGGCCAGGTTGCACAAAGCACGCTTGGGAGATACTGGAAGCTGTTCGCGGGGATTGCCGTCATTCTCATGGGGCTTGGGGCATTGAACTTTCTGCCATTCAACCCACTGGGGTCAAGCAAGAAGGTACGGATCGACGCGCTGCGGAGCGGATGGCTTGGCTCGCTGGCATTCGGGCTGGTCGGCGGGGGCGCGGTGAGCGTGTGCTCGCTGGCCTGCAATCCGGGAATCTTCATCATTCTCGGCGCGGCCATGCTGCAGGGCTTCACATTCTGGATGGCGGGGATTCTTGTTGCCTACGCCCTGGGATTCTCCCTGCCGCTGGGCGCGCTGATGCTGGGAGTGTCGTTCGCCACGGCCGCTGTGAAGTTCAAGAATGTCGAGTTGGTGGTGCGTCGGTTGGCCGGCGTGGTGCTGATAGGCGCGGGATTTTACTTTTTGTGGACGTTTTGAGACAATAGGCGGATCACTGAGGATAATGACGATGCCAGATAACAATGCCGGACGGGAAGCCAGCCTGTGTGGCCGCGGCTGCAGTCGCGGCCAGGCTGGCGGATCGGACAGGAGATGGAAGCTGCTGGGTGTGATCGCCGTGATTGCCGCAGCAATGATAGCTCAGGTCTTCCTCGCGCGGAAGGCTGGCACACCGCGCGATCAGCAGGCGGGCACAATAGTGCCAACAAATGAATTTGCCTCATCAGCGGGGCTGTCGGGCTGCGGCTGCATCGGCGGTCCCCGGTGAACGCAATTGGAAACGACAATTAACGAATGACATGCGGAGACAAAACCAAATGAGTGCGAAGGCCAATTCTTCCGACGAACGGAAATTGACGAATATATTCGAGCGCTACCTGACGGTCTGGGTGGCGCTGTGTATTGTCGCAGGCATCGTGCTGGGCAAGGTCGCGCCGGGCGTGGCCAAGTATCTCGACGGCCTGTCGGTATTTGTGGATGGCGCTCCGGTGGTATCCATCCCCATTGCCATCTGTCTCTTCTGTATGATGTATCCGATCATGGTGAAGATTGACTTCGCGTCCGTCGTGAAGGCGGGCAAGAGCGGAAAGCCGGTGTGGCTGACGCTGTTTGTCAACTGGGCGATCAAGCCGTTCACCATGTACGCCATTGGCCTGTTGTTCCTCGGGTTCCTGTTCCGTGGGCTGATTGGTGCGGAGGCGACCGATTTGGTGAAGATGCCGTTCGGACTCGATCTCGCCGTGGGCACCATACACGGTGCGGGCACGGTGGTGATGCACGAGGGCGTGAAGATGCTGCAGGTGCCGCTGTGGCGCAGCTATTTCGCCGGCTGCATCCTGCTTGGGATTGCGCCCTGCACGGCGATGGTGCTGGTGTGGGGCTACCTGGCGCGGGGGAACGATGGGCTGACCCTGATCATGGTGGCCATCAACTCTCTGTCAATGCTGGTACTGTACGGACCGTTGGGCGGTTTCCTGCTGGGCGTGGGGCGGCTGCCGGTGCCCTGGCAGGCACTCGTGCTTTCAATCGCAATCTATGTGGCGCTGCCGCTGGTTGCCGGTTACTTGTCCCGGAAATGGATCATCGCGGCCAAGGGCGAACAGTGGTTCACCGAGAAGTTCCTGCATGTGCTCACCCCGATCACCATCATTGCCCTGCTGACAACGCTGGTATTGCTGTTCAGTTTCAAGGGCGAGACGATTCTGGCCAATCCGCTGATCATTCTCTGGATTGCCATTCCGCTGTTCATCCAGACCATGCTGATTTTCTGGCTCGGCTACTGGTGGGCGAAATTGCTGAAGTTGCCTTATCGGGACGCAGCGCCGGCTGCAATGATTGGCGCATCGAACCATTTCGAGGTGGCAATCGCCACGGCAACCATGCTGTTCGGCCTGTCCTCCGGCGCGGCACTCGCAACCGTAGTGGGCGTGCTGATCGAAGTGCCGGTAATGTTATGGCTGGTGAAGATATGCCTACGGACCGAGCATTGGTTTAAGCCGCAGAAGGAGGCTGGAAAGCCAGGGGACTGAGAAATTGCGATGGCACATTTGCACAGAGACAGCCCGCGCTTCTTTGTGCAGAAGCTCGTGCAGAAGCTCGTTTGACTTTTTGAGGCGACTCTGCTACAATCCTATGCGTAACTACGGAAGACAACCATGGCGACCAAGAGACATGATACATTTGGCGACTACAAGGCCGAAGGACACAAGTGGATAACACTTGCCACTGGCGAGTACTACCCCGACATTCTCAAAGACGCCTGCGAACTCTACAAACCTGTCTTAGTTGCCTTCTCCCAGTTGCTCAAATCGTCTGAGTCATCCACTGCGCTTTTCATGCGTATCGCTGATGAGTCCGACGGCTGGATGAGAGTACAACTCGCAAGGGTTTTCAGGAAATATGTGTCCCCAGAGACGCCTGTTGAGATGCTAAAGAAGAAGACGAAGGCAGCAGAAATCTGTCATCAGTTCGGCAAACGATTTCGCCCTGTTCATGACGTACAATCGGCTTTTGCGACAAGGCCGATTCCCGACGAGGCACTTTGCGCGGTTCTCTGGGAATACAAGGATCGGGGGCAAAAGGGCTATGACCTGACTGAGCGCTTCTTCCGAATGTTCCGTGAGCAGTCGCCCAAACTCGATCTTTGCGGTCCCGAGCGTGCCGGGCGCGACATACTCCTTGGCGAGGTTTTCCCTTCGTATCCAAAACCTGACCGGCCAGCAGATTTCCTGATCCGCGATGGCTCCCGGATTCTCGCAGTTGGCTTCGCACGGTACGATTCCGACCGTGATGGCGCGCAAGAGGATGATCGAACCGGCGGGTATCGGGATTGTGCCACGGAAGTCCTGAACTACGCCCAGCGAAGGCATATGCCGCTGAAGGTGATTTTCCTGAACGACGGGCCCGGTCTTCTCCTTGGATCGATGTGGGACGATTACACCCGGCTCGAGCGATTGCGGCCAGGAAAGATCCTCGTCCTTACGCTTCGCATGATTCCTGAGCGTTTGACGGAACAGTGGTTAAAGCCGTGATTGCGGAAGAATAATGGCTACCGGTGTGTCCAAGACCAAATGGCAGGGGAAGCATAGTGTTCTCCCCTCCATTCCGTTCCAGTCAAATGGTTCTCCAATCCACGTCACGTACAAGGGCAAGTCGGACGAACGCGCGATCCTTGCCGTTCCAGGCGCGCACCTTGTCAAGCTCTGGCCCGATGCTTCTTCCTATAATACCGACAACGGCGACAATCGTCTGATCTTCGGGGACAACCTTTCCGTCCAGATAGCGCTGCTCGACGATCCCCACGTCAGAGGAAAGGTGCAGGTCTCCTACATTGATCCGCCATTTGCCACGGGCGGCGTCTTCCAGTCCCGCAGTCAAAACGACGCTTATACCGATCTCCTTGCCGGTCCAGACTATATCGAGTTCCTACGTGCACGGCTAATACTCATCCGCGAGCTTCTTGCACCAACAGGTTCGATCTATGTCCATCTCGACAGCAACATGGCTTTCTGCATCAAGCTCGTCATGGACGAGATTTTTGGTCGCCGCAACTTTCGCAACTGGATTACCCGCAAGAAATGCAATCCCAAGAACTACACCCGCAAAGCTTACGGGAACGTCTGCGACTTCATCCTCTTCTATACCAAGACCGACGATTACGTGTGGAACCGGCCTGTCGAGCTTTGGACAAACGAGCGAGCTTTGCGCGAGTACCAATACCTGGATGAAAAAACCGGTCGCCGTTACAAGAAGGTTCCCGTGCATGCCCCCGGTGTCCGGCATGGTGCCACCGGCGGTGCGTGGAAGGGCAAGTTGCCACCGCCCGGCAAGCACTGGCAATACACGCCTGACAAGCTCGATGCAATGGATGCCCGAGGTGAGATTTACTGGTCCCCTACCGGCAATCCGCGACGCAAAATATTCCTGGACGACAGCGCGGGCATTCCTGTCCAGGATCTTTGGCTGGAATACCGCGATGCTCACAATCAGAACATCCACATTACCGGCTACCCCACAGAGAAAAATACCGGCCTGCTGAAACGCATCGTTTCTGCCTCGTCCAACCCCGGTGATGTCGTGCTCGACTGCTTTTCCGGTTCCGGCACAACTGTTGCCATGGCTTCGGAACTCGGTCGGAAATGGATCGGCATAGACAACAGCACAGAAGCCATTGCCGTCACTCTCCGCCGCTTTGCCAAGGGACTCGCCCCGATGGGCGATTTTGTGAACATCAAGAGCGACGATGAGGAATCGGAAGGATCTGCCGATGATGCACTTCCTCTGTTTGCGTCCCTGGAGGTCGCGCCGCCACAGACAATGGGCAAGGCTCCTCATGTTGTTCACAAGCCCATTAAGGACTTCACCCTCTACGCCGAACAATCTTCTGCCATCGAACTTTCCGCTATTCTTGACGAATGGCGTGCAAGCATGGGCGAGTCCATCCCCCTTGCCATGGCAAAAGAAGCAAAGGCAGGCTATTCGGGAAGACGGCCTGCCTCCTCTGGACGCGATCGTTCTTGTGGACGGACGCGCTCTGTCGCTGCCGCCCATGGAGGCACTGATGCCCGGCGGGGCAATGCTTGTTAAACATAGTTGGATACCATTGGCAGTGAGACATGCCATGTGCCGGCGGCACCCTTCTTTCTTCGTGCTGGATGCCGCAGGCGGGATAGTGGCCCGGCATCCTTTCACGGAGCAGGTCGCCCGCAACGCACTCGACATCGTCCTGAGCGCGCGCCCCGCGCCAGGCGGCACCAACGCCGCAGCAGGCGCAGGGTGACGCCGATGCCACATGTGCCCGTGCGGCGCAAGGAAACAATGACGCACAGATTTGACACGTGCCGGGGATTATGGTATAATTATTCGTTACTTGGTGAAGTATGGATGATTCTATTGCTCGAACATGGAGAGAAGAGATGACGGGATCAATTCAGATGCGACACCCGATACACGTGACAACGAAGGCCATGATACTTGGGGCAATGGCGTTATTGGTCCTTGGCTGCGGCAAGACCGCGCCGCCGACCGAGCTGAAGGTGGAGGTCGAAAAGGCACCGGCATCGGCATCTGTGGCGCCGGTGGCGAGTACTGCGACAGAACCTGCGACAATAGCAGCACCTGCATCAAGCGTTGCTGCGGCACCTGCGGCCAGTATGGCAAAACCTGGAGACGATGCCGTTGATACTGTCACATCTGCCACGACAAAGCTGATTAATTCGGTCCAGGCATTGGCGAAGAAGGGCCACTATGTGGCGCTCGTCCTACAGAGCAAGGACACCCCGGACTCGCGCGGCATGGCAACAACGGTGCGCGAGTTGGCCGAGGCGTCGGGCAAGGCGGACTGCGTGATTGCGGACGTTGACGATCCCGCGTTTGCCACGCTATTCCGCTTGTTGAAGCTTGATGCCGGTGCGATACCTACGCCCGCGACGTTAATGCTTTCGACAAACGGTGTCGTTACCGGCGCGTTCACCATACCGCCGACCAAGGAGCGGTTTGCCGAGGCGCTGCCGCCGTCACAGCCATTGGCCGTGCTTACCGCGCTCCGCGACTGGAAGACAGTAATTGTCACGGCACAATCCTCCACAACCAAGGGCAATGCCGAGACGGACAAGGGCATCAAGGAGTACCTTGCCGGCGTTACTAACCGCTCGTCGTTTGCAACGGTTAGGATTGCACTGGACGACGTGGAGAACGCATCATTCCTGCGCCAGCTCAAGATAGATCCAAAGTCCGAAACGCAGTCGGTGACGATCTTCATGACGCCGCCGATGAGCATCGCGACAAAGCCGATCCGTGGTGCGGCGACGAAAGCATTGATCGCCAAGGCGATGAGCGCATGCAGCGCGGGCGCATGCGGCCCGACGGGGTGAAGTTAGAATTCAAGACAGGAAACCCGTGCGGTTTTCTGCGAAGTTATTCGTTACTGGTTATTCGTTATTCGGGAAGGAAGAATTGAACATTGCAAATTGTTCATTGCAAATTGCAAATTGGGGAAGGGAAACACACCCCTCGGTCCCCTCTCGAGAGGGGATGGAGGAATTAGGAGTGAGACATGACACCAAGCACATTGGCGTTTCTTGAGTTGCTCGAGCGGAAGAACCAGTTGGTCACTTCACTGGTGGCGGTGACCTTGGGCATCACGGCGATTGTGGGCGTGCAGACCATTGCCGTGCGATCGAGCCAGGAAGTGGCGCACCAGGTTGATGCGCTGGGAGCAAACATTCTGGTGCTGCCGAAGTCAACAACCGTTGACAACTACTACCGCGCGGACATTCAGACGGAAGGCTCGACGATTCCCGAGGAATACGTTGACCGACTCCTTATGGCCAAAAAGGACGCGGGACTCGAAGGTGTGGACAATTTGTCGCCGAAGTTGAATGCGAAGGTGAAGATTAACGGCAAAGAGTTCCTGCTGACGGGCATTCTACCCAAAAATGAGTTCGCGGCAAAGGCGGCATGGTCGGGCGGCGTGTTCGACACGCCCGTTGCATGCGCACCTAACAGGAAGAGCATCGTGTCGTTCAGCGAAGCCGAGCGGCTGCGGCGCAAGCCGATCAACGACCTCGGCACCAACCAGTGTCTTGTGGGCGCGGAACTTGCGGACCTGTTTGGCTTGAAGAAAGACGGCACCATTCCCATCCTTGGTCAGACGTTCACCATTGTCGAGGTCCTGCCTCGCACAGGTACCGTGGACGATTCGCGCATCTTCGCCCATCTTCATACGGTGCAAAAGCTGGCAAACCGTGACCGGGTGATCAACGCGATCGAGATTGTCGGCTGCTGCAACGAGATCTCTGCTGGCCTGGTGGACAAGTTGAACCGGCTGCTGCCAGACGCAAAGGTGGTAACAATCGCGCAGGTGGTCGCGACACAGAGCGCAACAAACCAATTGATGCACAACCTGACGTATGTGTTCCTGGTGGTGATCATTCTGGTGGGTGGCGCGAGCATCGCAAACTACATGTACGCCAACGCATTCGAGCGGCGGCGCGAGATCGGCACGTTGATGGCGCTTGGCGCACGACCGAGAACGGTGCTGAGGCTGTTCATGACGAAGGCGGTGGTGCTGGGTATCGCAGGTGGCGTGGCAGGCTCGGTGTTGGGCACGGCCCTGGCCGTCGTGCTCGGGCCGAAAATCGCCAAGATACCTGTCATGCCGATCAACTGGCTGATTTTGTTTGGCATCGGGCTGTCGCTGTCGTTGGCGCTGGTGGCATCATTCTTCCCCGCACTGAAGGCGGCGAAGACGGATCCGTGCGTGGCGATTCAGGATCTTTGAGAACGTTATTCGTTATTGGTTACTCGTTATTCGTGGGGAAAGAGATATGATTCGCGTTGAAAAAGTACACAAGGTCTATAAGCACCGGAAGACGCCGGTGACGGGACTTAATGATGTTAACTTCACGATTCCGAAAGGCCAGTTTGTCGCTGTGGTTGGGCCGTCGGGGTCGGGCAAGACGACGTTGTTGGTGACCATCGGTGCCATGCTGCGGCCCACGAGCGGGACGGTGCATATCAATGACCGCGCCATCTACAGCCTGCCCATCGCCGAGATGGCCGAGTTGCGGCGGAAGCATATTGGCTTCCTCTTCCAGACATTCAACCTGATCCCCTATCTGACGGCGCAACAGAATGTGATGGCACCGTTGATGTTGGCAAGGCATCCGGCCGAAAAGCAACGTGCGCGTGCCGTTGAGCTGTTGAGCCGCGTGGGCCTAGGTGACCGGCTGGACCACAAGCCGAACGAACTGTCCGTTGGCCAACAACAGCGCGTGGCACTTGCTCGTATGATGGCGAATGATCCGGATCTGATCCTCGCGGACGAGCCGACCGGCAACCTCGACCCACAGACGGCCGAGGAAGCGCTCGCGTTCCTTGGTAGTCTGTGCAAGGATGAAGGCAAGACCATCGTCATGGTCACGCACTCGATGGAAGCGGCGAAGAAGGCGGGCCGCATCCTGCGGTGCACCAATGGCGTCATTACGGAGGCATGACATGATCAAAGATCTTACACGGACAGGCAAAGCGCTGGGCGATCCACAGCGCGTGCGCGCGCTTGCCGCGTTGCGCGGTGGCGAGTTGTGTCTTTGCGGACTTATCACGTTGCTCAAGCTCGCGCCCTCGACCGTATCAAAGCACATG
>Ga0315278_10001564_pt1 | contig 20203 bp, 17 predicted proteins | sample YL17G06_0_MG_FD_203880 | JGI IMG/M metagenome (GOLD analysis project Ga0315278, IMG submission 203880) | Sediment microbial communities from Yellowstone Lake, YNP, Wyoming, USA - YL17G06_0 | ecosystem: Environmental > Aquatic > Freshwater > Lake > Sediment | place: USA: Wyoming | collected... | reverse complement strand
ATCTTGCGGGAGATGCCTGCCGAGTCCGCCCCGGGCATGAGCACGAGGTAGCGTCCGGGGAGCGAGAAGTAGGTCGTCACGGTCGGCGGCTTGGCGGCGAACGGCTCTCTCACCACCTGGACCATCAACTTCTGCCCGGGATGCAGGTGCTGCCCGATGCGTCCTTTGGCGCGCGAGTCCGTGCGCTGCGGGAGCAACTTGAAGTTGATCTCGTCCATCGGGAGGAAGCCCTTCATGTCGCCGCTGATTCTCAAGAAAGCGGCGTCCAAGGCGGGGTGGATGTTTTCGACGACGGCGTTGTGGATGTTCCCCTTGATGTTCGTACGGTTGATCGTTTCGATCTCGTACTGCGCAAGGACGCCGTTTTCCAGGATTGCGACGCGCGATTCTTCGACGTGCGTCACGTTGACCAGCATGATTTTGGACATGGGGTGAATCGTTCTCCAGCGGACCCGCCGACCTGGCTTCGCGTCGCTCCATGCGACGTTTGCCTCTCTACGGAGCCGCCGGGCCTCGCCTTGGGCCTTTCAAGCGCTCACGCAGGGGCAGGTGCGCGATCGGCCGCACTGTAACACACGCGTGAATTTCGCTAGGATCGTCCTTCTCGCCGCGCTATTGCGAGGGGGTGGAGACACGTGAGCATCACCGCGAATCAGGTCACGCTCTTGCGGCTGGTCCTTCTGCCGCTGCCGGTGGCGCTCGTCTACCGCAATACCCACGCCTTCATGCTGGGTGCCCTGGGCCTCTACATCCTGCTCGGCCTCACCGACGTTCTGGACGGGTATCTCGCGCGAAAGCACGGCTCGACCGCGCTCGGGGCCCTGCTCGATCCCGTCGTGGACAAGATCTTCCTCGTGGCCGGGTTCGTCCCGCTCGCGGATTTCCAGATCATGCCGACGACGCTCGTATTCATCCTCTTTATTCGCGAGTTGGCGGTGACCGCCCTTCGGGGCATCGCGGTCGAAGAGGGGTTCTCGTTCAAGACCAGCTCGATCGCGAAGCTGAAGACGACGGTCCAGATGGCCGGCGCCGGGTTCATTCTCATCATCTGGCTCTTCCCGGCGGATACGACGATTCGCTCGATGTTGCTGGTCGCGGCCGCAGGTTTTTCCGTGCCGGCCGTCGTCGCGCTCGCGCGGGGGCGACGGCCCGGGTGGATGGCCTGGTCGTCGGTGGCCTGCGGAGTGACGATTCTCATGACGCGCCTCGTGCTGCCGCCGAAACCGGCGATCTTCGCGCTGATGTCGGGAATTGTCGCGATCACGCTCTATTCCGGGGCCGAGTACGTCTGGGAGATGAGAGGCGTTCTGCGGGCGCGATTCGTCCGCTCGCCGATCGAGGCCGTCCGGCTTTTGGGGTTGTCGCTTGCAGTGCCGGTGTTCTACCTCCCCGCGCTCGATCGGCCCGACGATCCGACCTTCGCTATTCTGGGCCTTCTCGCGGCGGAGTTCGCCCAGGGAGGTCTGGACAACTCGCTGGTCCAGATGGGATACGCGCGAAGCGCGGGACCGGACTTGTTCCGCTCCGGCACCCAGGCTGTCTGCGGGGTCATTCTGCTGTGGGCCCTTTTCTCGGGAGCCAGCCCGAGAATCGCCCTGGCGGCGACCTTGTTCGCGCTCGGCGTGACGTTGGGCGATCTCGCCAGGCGCGCTTTCCTGCATCGCCGGGACTTCCAGTCGGGCGTGACCGCCACCCAGCCGATTCCTTGACTTAGCGAGGGGCGCTCCCCAGATTCCCCTTCGCTGTCTTCAAATGGGTCGATGTCTCCTTCTTGGGGGGGCCAGGGGATCGTGCAGCGCTTTCCTAGCGGTCGAGTCGGTCTGGGGGACGTCGCCGTGGCCGCGGTCTTCGCTGCGGCGGCGCTCTCTTTGGCATGCGACTCATCGGAGGCGGTTTCGCGGGACGCCCATCGGGCGTCGTCGCTCGCCCCTCGCCGCGGCGGGGTCGTCCGCCTCCTTGTGGAGGCGCCGCAGTTCCTGGACCCCGCCTCCGTCGATTCGGTGTACGACGCCCTCCCGGTCGGCCAGATCTTCGACGGGCTCGTCGCGCTCGATCCCGGGCTCAACATCGTCCCCGCGCTCGCCGATACGTGGACGATCTCGCGCGACGGCCGCGTCTACGGGTTCCATCTGCGCGAGGGCGTGAAGTTTCACGACGGCACGCCGCTCACGTCCGCCGACGTCGTTTTCAGTCTGAAGCGGCTCCTCGACCCGACGCGCGAGAAGAAGAGCATCGGCGTGTCGTATCTCCAGGTCGTCGACGGCGCGCCGGCTTACGGCGCCGGGCGCTCCCCAGAGCTTCCCGGGATCGTTGCGCTCGACGCCGGTCGCGTGGAGATCCGGCTGACGCGCCCATATCTGTCGTTCCTCTACGTGCTCGCGATGGACGATCTGCGGATCGTCCCTGAGCGGTACTTCAACGCCCTGGGTGAAGCGGCGTTCCGGCGCGCGCCGATCGGCACGGGGCCGTTCCGTTTCGGCTCGTGGTCCGACGAGAAGCTGCGGCTCGACGCCAATCCCCAGTACTTCGGCGGCGAACCCTACCTGGACCAGATCGTGATCCTGTTTCCTCGTCCCGACGAGCACGACGCCGGCAACACGCGTTTCTCGCGCGGCGAGATCGAGATCGTCGAGCCGACGTCCGATACGCTGTCGTCGATGCTCGCGGACCCGACGATCGAGGTCCATCGCTATCAAGACCTGAGCCTGAGGTTCCTGGGGATGAACACCGGGGTCCCTCCGCTCGACGACGTGCGCGTCCGGCGCGCGATCGCTTTCGCGATCGACCGCAAGTCACTCGCCGGGCTTTCTCCCTCGACGCGCCGCGAAGCGCAGGGGATTCTCCCACCGGGGCTTCCCTCCTATTCCCCCGAGGCCAAGGCGCTCCCCTTCGACCGCGACGCCGCAATCCGCCTGCTCGCCGAAGCGGGCCACCCCGGCGGCCGCGGCCTTGCGCCCCTGCACTTCTACACGGCCCAGGCCGCCAGCGACGCCGCCGTCAAGAGCAACGAGCAACTGCGCGCGGACCTCGCCGCGATCGGGATCACCCTCGACGTCCATCAGGTGACCTGGCGCGAGCTCAGCAGCCGGATCGAAGAGCACGATGCGCAGGCGTTTCAGCTCGGATGGGTCGCCGACCTCCCCGACCCCGACTCATTCCTGCGGTCGTTGTTCGAGCCCGGCGGCTCGGCGAACTACTTCGACTTCTTCGACGCGGAGATCGGGCGTTCGTTGGAGCGCGGCGCCTCTGAGATCAATCTCCTGGAGCGCGCCCGCATTTACCGGGACCTCGAAAAGGCCGTGCTGGACAGGGCCCCTCTCGTGCCCCTGTTCCACCCGGTTGGCATGATCGCTTCCCGCCGCAGCGTCCACGGATTGAAGCCCGGGCCCATGGGAATTGGTGCGCTCGATTTCGAGCACGTGTGGATCGAAGCGGGGAGGACCGACCGCTGATGCGCTCTCCCTTTCACGGCCGTACCCTAGAGCAGAACTTTTCGATCTCGACCGCGCTCCTCGTCCTCTGCGTGATCGGCGCCTCGATGGTCGTCATCGAGAACCGCGTGAGGGCCAACATGCGGCGCGGGCTCGAGGCGCGCGGCGCCGCGATCGCGAAGAGCATCGGCGCCGTGGCCACGCCGTCCCTCCTCGCCTACAACTATGCCGCGCTGCAGATGGCTGCGGAGGGCGCCACCGGCAACGACGGCGTGGTTTTCGTTGCGATCCACGACAAGGAAGGAGCGCTCGCAGGGCTATCCGGGCGCGCTCCGGCCGAGGCGAAGGGGTGGGACGCCATGGCCTCGCTCGCGGCCGCGTCACGGGACGTCGAGGTCGGCCGCAAGGACGGAACGGGATCGCGCGAGAAGGTCGTCGAGGTGTCGGTTCCGGTCCTCGTCGAGGGGGTCGGAGCGGCCTGGGGCCGCGTACGCGTCGGACTGTCCTACGACATCGTCGCCTCAGAGCTCAGGCAGCTCGGCATCCAGTTGTTCCTCCTCGGCGCGCTGCTCGCGGTCGTCGCGGTGCTGTGCGGGCGCTGGCTCGCGCGCCGCATCGCCGCTCCGCTGCACAAGCTCGCGCGGGGGACGGAGGCGCTGGCGGCGGGAGATTTGGAACACCGTATCCCCGTTTCCGGTGCGAAGGAGTTGGGCGACCTCGCGCGCGCGTTCAACACGATGTCCGATCGTCTCCAGGAGAAGGCCTGCGAGTCCCAGGTCTTCCAGGATGCGCTCGAGCGGTTGAACGCAACACTCGAGCACCAGGTCGAAGAGCGTACGCACGCGCTCCAAGAATCGACGGTGCAGTACAAATCCCTCGTCGAGTCGTCCCCCGATTCGATCCTGATCGTTCAAGACGGTAGCGTGAAGTTCGTCAACCGGGCGTTCGCAGAGACGTTCGGCATTCCGGAAGCCGAGGTCCTGCATCCCGACTTTCGGCTCTCCCGGATCTTCGACCCGTCGTCCGCCTCGTTGGCAGGCGGGCGGATCGCCGCGTGGGAACGCGGCGAATCGCCGGGCCCCGCCGAGGTGCTCGGCCAGGACGCGAAGGGACGCACGCGTCACCTGGAGCTTCGCGGCAGCCGCATCGAGTACCAGGGCCGCCCCGCCGCCGAGTGCTTGCTCGTCGACATGACCGAGGCCAAGCGGCTGCGAGAGCGCCTTTCCGAGACCGAGAAGTTGAGGGCGCTCGGCGAACTGGCCTCAGGCGTCGCGCACGATTTCAACAACCTCCTCGGCGCGATCCTGGGCCGCTCGCAGCTGCTCCGCCGCCAGGGGATGACGCCGAAGGTCGACCACGATCTGGCGGTCATCGAGAAGGCGGCGCAAGACGGCCGCGAGACCGTGAGACGCATCCAAGAGTTTTCGCGGACGCGCCGCGACAAGAAGTTCGAGCCGGTCGACTTGAGCGAGATCCTGAAAGACGCGCTCGAGATCACCAAGACGCGCTGGAAGGACGACGCGCTGCTCCGGAAGGTGAGCATCACGCCCGTCTTCCACGAGTCCGTTGGGTTGCGGATCCTCGGCAACGCGTCCGAGCTGCGCGAGGTCTTTACCAACTTGATCTTGAACGCGGTGGACGCGATGCCCCAGGGCGGCCGTCTCGAAGTCTCGTGTCGAAACGACGGCGAGCAGGTGATGGCAGCGGTCGCCGACACGGGCGTGGGAATGACCGAGGGTGTTCGCCAGAACATCTTCGACCCGTTTTTCAGCACAAAGGGAGCGAGTGGGATGGGGCTGGGGATGAGCGTCGTCTACGGCATCGTCACGCGCCACGGCGGGACGATCAACGTCGAGACCGCCCTCGGAAGGGGGACGACCTTCACTCTGGCGTTCAAGGCGACGCGCGAACGTCACGCTCCGGCGGCAGGATCGGACGGAGCGGCCCTTCCCCAACTGCTGCGCCCCGGGCGCATCCTCGTGGTCGACGACGAGCCCGACGTGGCGGCGGTTGTCAAAGACGTCCTCATGATGGCGGGGCACGAGGTGGACACCGCGATCTCGGGAACCGTGGCGCTGCAGATGATCCGCCTCACCGCCTACGATCTGGTGTTCACCGATCTCGGCATGCCCGACATGTCCGGCTGGGACGTTGCCGAGAAGATCAACGCGGTGAAGCCCGGCCTGACGGTCGCCCTGGTCACGGGGTGGGGCACGAGCCTCGACGAGGCCGAAGCAGGCAAGCGGGGCATCAGCGCCGTCGTTCACAAGCCCTTCGAGATCGACGAACTCCTGGCCATCGCGCAGCGGCTCCTGTCGAAATCCCTTGCGGTCGCCGGGAACTAGGCCCATCCCGAAGGGGAGGCGCGTATATAATCCCTACTCCTATTGAAAAGGCGGGGGTTTCCCGTGACCGCAACGGGTCGAGCGCTACGCATCGCCAACGGCCAGGGGTTCTGGGGAGATTCGGTCGATGCGCCGCGTCGGCTGGTCGAGGAAGGACCGCTCGACTACCTCACGCTCGACTACCTCGCCGAAGTCACGATGTCGATCATGCAAAAGGCGCGGCAGCGCGATCCCCACGCGGGGTACGCGACCGACTTCGTCGAGCTCATAAGGAACATACTCCCGACGCTCCGCAAGAACGGCATTCGCGTCGTGGCGAACGCCGGTGGCGTCAACCCCGACGGCTGCCGCGACGCGCTCATCGCCGTGGCACGGGAGCAGGGGGCCAAGGGCCTTCGCATCGGCACCGTGACGGGCGACGACATCCTCCCGCGGTTGGACGAACTGATCGCCGCGGGCGTTGCCTTCGTCAACCTCGACGACGGCCGGCCGTTCACGGACGTGCGCGAGCGCGTGCTCTCCGCGAACGTCTACATCTCGTCGTTTCCGGGGGCCGAAGCGCTCCGCCGGGGCGCCGATATCGTCGTTTCCGGCCGATCCACGGACCCAGGGCTCGTGTTGGCTCCGCTGATCGCCGAGTACGGCTGGCGCCCCGACGCATGGGACCTTCTAGCCTCGGGGACGATCGCCGGCCACATCTTGGAGTGCGGAGCGCAGTGCACCGGCGGGAACTTCTCGCGATGGTGGGAGGTCGAGGGCTGGGACCACCTGGGCTATCCGATCGCCGAGGTGGCCAAAGACGGGACCTTCGTCGTCACCAAGCACGCGGGGACAGGCGGCTTGGTCTCGGTCGACACGGTGGGCGAGCAGCTGGTCTACGAGATGGGCGACCCGGCCCGCTACCTCACGCCCGATTGCGTCGCCGATTTCACTTCGATCCGCCTCGAGCCGGAAGGTAAAGACCGCGTTCGCGTCACCGGGATCAAGGGCGGGCCGGCGACCGATACCTACAAGGTCTCGATTTCCTACCTCGAGGGCTACAAGGCCGTGGGGCAGCTGACGGTGTCCGGTCCCGACGCGGAAGCCAAGGCGCGGATCTGCGCCGAGGCGATCTGGGGACGACTCGCCCGTTCCGGCGTGACGTTCGAGCAGACGCTCACCGAGCTCGTCGGGGTCGACGCCTGTCACGGTCCCCTCACGAGGGGCCACGCGACCCCGGGCGAGATCGTGCTGCGGGTCGGCGTCAAGGACCGGTTGAAGGGAAAGGTCGACCGCTTCGGAAAGGAGCTCGCCCCCTTGGTCACCACGGGGCCCCCCGGCGTCACCGGGTTCGCTGGGGGCCGGCCGAAGGCCACAGAGGTTCTGGGCTACTGGCCGGCGTTGATTCCGAAGCACCTCGTCACCCCCCAAGTCGTCGTCGAGGAGGTTCGGTGAAGCGCGTCCCGCTCTACGCGATGGCCCACGCCCGTTCCGGGGACAAAGGGGACGGTTCTAACGTGGGTGTCCTCGCCTACGACGACCGCGGTTACCAGATCTTGAAGGCGTGGCTCACGCCCGATCGCATCAAGGCGCATTTCGGCGAGATCGTCAAAGGGCGCATCGACCGCTACGACCTCCCCAATCTGCGCGGACTCAATTTCATTCTTCACGACTCGTTGGGCGGCGGAGGGAGCGCATCCCTCAAGACCGACGCCCAAGGAAAAACCCACGGCATGGCGCTGTTGAGGATGCTGATCGAAGTGCCCGACGACTACGAGCTTCCAAACGTCGGGCTCGCCGGCGCCAAGAAATCGGGGGGCGAGCTGTGAGCTCGCCTTTCGTCCGCGTGGACTCGCGCGAAGACGGTGTGCGCGTGCTCACGATGGACAAGCCGCCGGTCAACGCCCTCGGGCGAGAGCTGGTCGACGCCTTGGGGACGGCCTTCGTAAAGTTGCGCGAGGACCGTGAGGCGCGCTGCCTCGTCGTGCGCTCCGCGGGAAGCCACTTCTGCGCGGGAGCGGATCTCAAGGAGCGCCGCGGGATGACCGAAGCCGAGGTGCGCGCGTTCGTCCCACAATTAGCCGCGGTCTGCCGCGCGGCCGCCGCGCTGCCTTTCCCGACGATCGCCGCCGTCCGCGGCACCGCCGCCGGCGGGGGGTGCGAGCTGGCTTTGGCCTGCGACCTGCGCGTCCTAGCGGATGACGCGCGCATCGGCCTGCGCGAAACCGCGCTGGCGATCCTCCCTGCTGCTGGCGGCACGTGCCGCCTCCCCCGGATCGCGGGGATGGCGGTCGCCAAGAGGTGGATCTTCACGGCGGAGCTGTTTACTGCGGAACAAGCGCAACGCGACGGCGTCGCCGAGGCGGTCGTGCCCGGCGACCGTCTGGACGATGCGGCCCTGAAGATGGCGGGGACGATCGCCGGAAACGGTCCCCTCGCGGTGCGGCTCGCGAAGCAGTCGATCGAAGGGGGTTTCGACCTTTCGATCGACGAAGCCCTGGCCCTCGAATGGCAGTGCTACGAAGGGGTGCTCGGCACGTCCGACCGGCTGGAGGCTTTGGCGGCATTCGCCGAAAAGCGGACCCCGCGGTTCATGGGGCGATGAGCGTGCTTCGTTACGGCGGAATCAGCGTTGACCCGCCGCTCGTCCTCGCGCCGATGGCCGGGATCACCGACCGCCAGTTCCGTTTGGTCCTTCGCCGGATCGGCGGTGTGGGCCTCGTCACGATGGAGTTCATCTCGTCGGAGGCGTTAGCCCGCAACAACAAGCGCGCGCGGTCGCTGATGCGCTACGCCGAAGAGGAACGGCCGATCTCGATCCAGATCTACGGCCGCGACCGCGCCCGCATGGCCGAAGCCGCGCGGGTCGTCCAAGAGATCGGCGCCGACGTTTGCGACATCAATATGGGGTGCCCGGCGAACAAGATCCTCAAGGGTTGCTCCGGCTGCGCCTTGATGGGCGATCTCGACCTCGCGCGGGACATCGTGCGTGAGGTGCGCCGCGCCATCACGATCCCCCTCTCCGTGAAGTTCCGCCTCGGCTTGGGCGACGATCGAAGGAACTTCATCGAGCTCGGCCGGATCTGCGAGGGCGAGGGGGTCGACGTGGTCGCGATGCACGCGCGGACGGCGAAGCAGATGTTCAAGGGCCAAGCCGACTGGAGCGAGATCAGACGCCTCAAGCAGGCGCTTTCGATCCCGGTCGTCGGGAACGGCGACATCGTCGTGGCCGGAGACGCGGTTCGCATGCTTCAGGAGACGGGCTGCGACGGCGTGATGATCGGGCGCGCCTCGATGAAGAACCCGTGGATCTACCGCCAGACCGCGGACCTTCTGGCCGGTCGGATCCCGTACGAGCCGACGGTTGAGGATCGGCACGAGCTGATCCGGGTTCACTTCGACATGGTGACGACACAAGAAGATCCGGTGTTCGCGATGCACAAGCTGCGGACGTTTACCGGCTGGTACACCCACGGTCTCGTCGACGGGAAGCGCCTGCGCACCCGAATCAGCGAGCCGACGACACCCCAAGAGTTTCTCGACGTCGTCGAGAACTTTTTCGCGGAAGCGACGAAGGCGGCGGCATGAAAGTGAGCAAGCGCGGGCAGTACGGCATGCGGGCGTTGTGCCATCTCGCCGAGACCCACGGCTCCGGGGTCGTTCAGATCCGCGAGATCGCGCGGAAAGAGTCGATCCCCGGGAAATTCCTCGAAGGGATCCTCTTGGAGCTCAAGCATGCCGGGATCGTGCGCTCACGTCGTGGGATCGACGGCGGGTACGAGCTGGCGAGGGAGCCGAAAGAGATCATGCTCGGGCAGGTCATGCGCGTTTTGGACGGCCCGCTCGCCCCGTTGGGAAGCGCCGCGGAGCTCAAGGAACTGATGAAGAGTGATCCGCGCCAGGCGGGTTTTTATTCGGTCCTCATCGGGGTGAGAGACGCCGCCGCCGCCATCCTGGACCAGACGACGTTGGCCGATGTCGTAGTGCGCAACTCGAAACTCGAGGGGGCGAAGTGATGGACCTCACCGCGATCCAGACCGCGTTGCGTAAGCAGGGGTTGGACGGTTGGCTCTTTTGCGATCATCACCGCCGGGACCCCATGGCGTACCGGATCCTCGGACTCTCGGGGCGCCAGATGGCCTCCCGGCGCTGGTTCTACTGGCTCCCGGCCGTGGGCGAGCCGGTGAAGCTCGCGCACCGCGTCGAGCCGAGAATGCTCGACGCGCTTCCGGGACGACAGGAACACTACCTTGCGTGGACGGAGCTTCACCAAAAATTGAAGACGATGGTGGGCGGCGCCAAGAAGATCGCCATGCAGTACTCGCCCGACAACAACATCCCGTACATCGGGCTGGTGGATGCGGGGACCGTCGAGCTGATCCGGTCGTTCGGCCCGGTCGTTCACACCAGCGCCGATCTCGTGCAGCAGTTCGAGGCCACCTTCGGCGACGAAGGGTTGCGCAGCCATGCTTGGGCGTGCGAGCGGGTGCAGAGGATCAAGGACGAAGTGTTCGCCGCGATGGCGAAGGCGCTGCGTGATGGGGCGCGGGTGACCGAGTACGAGTTCAAAGAGCAGATCGTCCGGCGTTTCGATGAAGAAGGCCTGACTTGCGAGGGGGAAAGCCCGATCGTCGGGTTCAACGACCATCCCGCCGATCCCCACTTCGAGCCGACGCAAGAGATCGCCTACACCCTGAAGCAGGGGGACACGATCCTCCTCGACCTGTGGGCGCGGCGGATCGAACCGGTCGGCATGTACTACGACATCACCTGGTGCGCCTTCGCGGGCTCAAAGCCCCCGACGAAGTACGTTGAGATCTTTCGCGTAGTCGTCGAGGCCAGGGACGCCGCCGTCGCCTTCGTGTCGCGGCGGCTCGATGCCGGAACGCCGGTGCACGGCTACGAAGTGGACGACGCCTGCCGTAAGATCGTGAAGGACGCCGGCTACGGCGACTACTTCTTGCACCGCACGGGCCATTCGATCGGCACGACGGTCCACGGGAACGGCGCCAACATCGACAACCTCGAGACGAGGGACGAGCGCCTGATCGTTCCTGGAACGTGTTTCTCGGTCGAACCGGGAATCTACCTCGCGGGCTCGATGGCGGTGCGCACCGAGGTCGACGTCTTCGTTACGACCGCGGGGAAAGCCGAAGTGCTAGGAGCCGTCCAGCAGGAGCTGGTGCTGCTTGGCTGATCTTTCCGCCTGGCTTCCAAAGTCGGTCCAGGCCCTAAGGAACTACAACCGGTCCACGTTCGGCGCCGACCTGCTTTCGGGCGTCACGGTCGGGTTCGTCGCGCTCCCGCTCGCGATGGCGTTTGCGATCGCGTCGGGGCTCCCCCCGCAATCGGGAATCTACTGCGCCATCGTCACCGGTTTCCTGATCTCGGCGCTCGGCGGTTCGCGCTGTCAGGTCGGAGGGCCCACCGGCGCTTTCGTCGTCGTGATCGCGGGGATCGTCGCAAAGCACGGCGTCGACGGTCTGTTCATGTGCACGATGATGGCGGGGGTCCTCCTCGTCGTCCTGGGCGCGACCGGTCTCGGCACCGCGGTGAAGTTCATCCCACGCCCGGTGGTCGTCGGATTCACGAACGGCATCGCCGTCCTGATCGCTTCGACGCAGATCAGGGACTTCCTCGGCCTGCGGGTCGATCAGCTCCCGGGCGATTTTGCGGGGCGAATGCGGGCGCTCGGCGCGCACCTCGACACGGTCAACGTCGTGGCCCTCGCCATGGCGTCGACCGCGGTCGTGACGATCGCCCTCGCCCGCAAGCACGCACCGAGGATCTCGGGAAGCGTGCTCGTGCTGGTTGCGGGGACTGCGCTCGCCTATGCGTTTCACCTCCCCGTCGAGACGGTCGGCACGCGGTTCGGGGGAATCCCCTCGGGGCTGCCCCATTTCCAGATCCCCGCCCTGCGGTTCGACCTCGTCCCCGGGCTGCTCTCGTCGGTTTTGACCATCACGATGCTCGGCGCGATCGAGTCGCTGATGTCGGCTGTCGTCGCCGACCGGATGAGCGGAGACCGGCACAACCCGAACGTGGAGCTGATCGCTCAAGGTATCGCCAACGTCGCGTCGCCGATGTTCGGCGGTCTCCCGGCCACCGGCGCGATCGCGCGCACCGCGACGAACATCCGCACCGGGGCGAAAACGCCGGTGTCGGGAATGATCCACGCGGCGACCCTCCTTGCGATCGTGCTGTTCGCCGCGCCTCTCGCGAGCTTCATCCCGATGCCGGTTCTTGCGGGCATCCTGATGATGACCGCCTACGGGATGGGGGAGTGGAGGCAGATCTCCGAGTTGCTGCGCCTGACCCGGTCGGAGATCGCCGTTTGGTTGATCACCTTCTCGCTCACGGTGTTCGCGGACCTCAGCGTCGCGGTCGAGGCGGGGATGATCCTCGCGGCCCTCTTGTTCATCCGGAACGTCACCGCGACCACGACGGTCGCGAAGGTGACCAAGGGCTATGTCCAGGACGGGTACGTCCACACGCTTCAGGACAAGGAGATCCCCGACTACGTCGCGATCTTCAGGATCCACGGGCCGTTCTTGTTCGGGGCCACCGACAAGATCGCGGAGATCACGGACAGAATCGACGAGCAACCGCCGATCGTCATCCTTCGCCTCCGGAATATGACGGTGATCGACGCCACCGGGCTCCTCGCGTTCCAGGATCTGGCGGGGACGCTGCAAGCCTCCGGGCGGACGCTTCTGTTTTGCGGGGCTCGCGAGCAACCGCGCAAGTTGATGGACCGGGCGGGATTCGCCGAGGTCGTCGGGCGCGAGAACATCTGCGACAACGTGCTCGAGGCCTTGGCCCGCGCGCAGGCCGTCTACGAGGCGCTTCCGCCCAAGCTTTGAAGGATCTCCTCGACCGCCTCGACCACGCGCGCCGCCGCCTCCTTGGTGCGCCCCGGGAAGAGGTGCGATGCGCCGGCGACCGCGTAGAGGCGCCCCGCGGGCACGGCGCGCGAGATCACCTCGGCGACCTCCTCGATCGACCCGAACTCGTCTTCCGTCCCCTGAACGACCGAAAATGGTCGACCGAGCGATGGGAGATCTTCGAACGCCCAAAGGCGCACCGGCAACCCGAGGGCGACAACCCCGGCGATCGTGCGATTCGCGGTCGCATGGGAGATGACGCAGCGTGAGCCGAACGAGTACCCCACGAGGATCAGAGGCGTTCCCGGCGCGAGCGCGGAAACCCAGCCCGCTGCCGCCGCGACGTCGCCGATTTCGCCGCGTCCGTCGTCGTGGAAGCCATCGCTTCCCTCGACCCCTCGGAAGTTGAATCGAAGCGTCGTCAGGCCCGCGCGATTCAACTCCCGGTCCGCGTGGAAGACGACGGGGTTGTGGAGCGTGCCGCCGTAGAGCGGGTGGGGGTGAGCGAGGACGACGGCGCCCTTCGGTTCGTCGGCCACGCGTAACGCGGCCTCGAGCTTTCCTGCCGGTCCTTCGATCCACACGGTCCGCGCGTCATTCATGACCGCATTGTATTCGGTGCGTAAATGCGTGTGTCCTTCGGGCGGTAGGTTGCGTCGCGGCAACTGTTGGACCACTGATCGCTCCGCAAGGGCGAGCGGCCGCATGCGATGCTGATTACTGCGCCGCGCACTTCGAACCGACAGGAGAATTGAACCCTACAAGAGTCCCAGAATATGGATTTGGAGCGTGCCGACGGTTCTTCGAGATGGGCCCTTCCGGATCTACTTCTTCAGCCACGACATCGTCGAGCCACCTCACGTGCACGTTGATCGCGACGATCTCTCAGTCAAGTTCTGGCTCGATCCGGTGGCTCTGGCGGTAACTTCGGATTCAACCCACGCGAACTTCGACTAATCCGGGTTTTGATCGTACAGAATAGGGCGGCACTGCTGGAGGCTTGGCATGGGTATCCTCGCTCTCAAAGCTGATGAACGGGTCAAGGGCGTTCGGTGTGGCGACGACGCCCTGGCGGTCGACCTCATGGACGCCGGACGATTACAGTTCCGCTGGCCTGGTACCCGCGGCTGTTCAACGCCACCGAGGAGCAACGAAACAACTGGCGTGTCAGCGCGGCTGGCTACGGCATCCACTGGCCCGACATCGACGAAGACCTGAGCACGGAAGGGCTGCTGCGCGGTTCACCGGCACCCCGGCCGAAGGCCTGACAGTTGCGTTGAGACAACCGCACCGGTGGACGTAGAACCCCAAGTGTCACGCGCCGCGTGCGACAGTGTTCTCGGCCCCTCGCTCCTCGATGGAGCAACAGGTGAACTTCTCGAAAGTCCGATCGCGTCTCGCGGTGCGCCGCGTGGCGGGTGCCGCCTGGCTCGCCGCATGGTGCGGCGTGTTGTGGGCCGTCGCCGCGCCATGGCGGAATCTCGGTGGCCTCGAATCCGAACGTCTTCGCTGGCTCGAATGGTGGGCGCTGTGCTCAGGAATCGCGCTGGGGTTAACGATGGGAGCAGGCGCGCGGGACTGGGCGCGTTCCGGCGTGGGGCGCACGCACGCCTTGGCGTTACGCGTGGCGCTCTACCCTCCTGGGCTCGTCGCCGCCATCGGGTTGGTTGCGCTGGCTTGTGTCGGTGAGCGCGGCCCCGTCGGTGTCGTCGCCACCGCGTTCCTGGCGTACTGGGCCGGATTCGACGTCGCGTTCGGCGCGGTCCCTCTGATGGAGGGCAAATCCTACGCCTTCACGCGCCCTCTCGACCCCGACGACGCGGACGATCGGAGGTCGTGGGATCGCTTCTGAACGGCGACGGCGCTCGCGATCTTTTTCGTGGCCCCCGAGATCGCGACGTCGTCGAGATGTGAAAGCGCGACCCAGCGGAGCGCGGCGCGTCTTGGGCTTGTGGCAACAGGGGCTGCTTCGACGACGTCGATGACGAGACGACTCGCGAGAATCGAGTGCTTCGCTCGCAGGAAGACGTGGCCTGCGCGGAGGCGCAGTCCGTGCCGCGCCGACAACGCTCGCGCGATCGCGCGCCCCGGCGTCTGCCCGGGGGCGACGACGGCCGCGGGAAGGTCCCACGCGCCGCGAAGCGGGCCAGCGGGTTGGCGCCGTTCCAGAAGGACGCGGCCCCGTTGCTCGATCCACGAGATCGCGACGGGGACGACGCGCACCGGTCTGGGTTTCTTCCGCGCCGGAAAAGCCGTGGGGCGCCCGAGTGCCAACGCGCGGCAGCACGTTGAGACTGGACACGCATCGCAGCGCGGCGCGCGGGGCGTACAGACGGTGGCCCCCAGCTCCATCACCGCCTGATTGAGATCCCCGGGTGTGCTGCCACGCACGAGCGTCTCCGCGATCGACCAGTGCGCCCGTTCCGCGGCCGCGCCTTCGCCTCCGCGCATCGCGAACAAGCGCGCAAAGACCCGCTTGACGTTGCCGTCGACGACGGGGGTCTCGCGGCCGAAGGCGAGGCTCGCAATCGCCCCCGCGGTGTAGCGCCCGACACCGGGAAGACCGATCAGCGCCGCGGCCTGGTCCGGCACGCGGCCGCCGTGATGCTCCATCACGGCGATCGCGCCCCGGCGCAGCGCTTGCGCGCGGCGGTAGTAGCCGAGGCCGCTCCACAGCGCGAGCACGTCCTCCTCGCGGCCGGCCGCCAACGAGGCGGTATCGGGGAAACGCTCGAGGAACCGCTCCCAGTAGGGGATCACGGCGGCGACAGTCGTCTGCTGGAGCATCACCTCCGACACCCAGATCGCGTAAGGGTCGGTGGTGCGGCGCCACGGAAGGTCGCGCTTGGCAGCCCGGTACCAGCGAAGAAGCGGCGCGCGCAGGCGGCGCACCGCCACCGGGTTGATCGCGCTAACGGCCATCGCGGGCGAGAAGCGCCGCCCCCACCGCGGTCCGGTGAGGTTGCGGGTCGACGACGAGCGTAGCGGCCATGGCGTCGCCGATCCTCGAGGTGAGATGAGGCGACGCGGAGAGCCCGCCGGTCGCGACGAAGCGCTCCGGGCACAGTTTCGCGGCGCGCAGGAGCTCCGCGATGCGTGAGAAGCGCGCCGCGAGGTCGTCGATCGTCCCGCGCACGATCTCCTCGGGCGTAAAGTCGCCGGCCTCGACCTCGAACCGACGGTTCGATTCCCAGTCGGGGGTGCCGGTTCCTTCGAGCGCCGCATCGACACGCGGGGCGCGCGCGGCCGCGCCCGAGCGCGCGGCGATTCGCTCCGCGGGGAGATCCTGAAAACCGCCTCGCCGTCCGGCCTCGACGATCGAAGCGGCCAGTCCGTGCACGGTGCCCTCGACGGCGTAGACCGGACCGTCGGCGTCTTCGTAGAGCAGGGTCGTCAGCAGGCCGTCGACGTACCGCGGTGTTCTTCCGGTGGGCACCACGACGAATCCGCCGGTTCCCAGAACGAGCGCCCCGTCGTCAGCCAAGGCGACGTTGCCAAGAATTGCCCGCGTCGCGGCACCGACATCGCCAAACAGCGCGCGGAGGGGAACGTGGGAACGCCCGAGGCGCAGGCGGCCGCGCTCACCGGCCGAGGGCGACACGCCGGGCCAGAAGGCGGCCTCGATGCCGTGCCAACGGGCGAGCTCCTCGCTGAAGCCCTCGTGGATGACGTCGTAGGCGAGCGTCCTCTGAGCGAGTGACGGGTCGCAGGCTGCTTTTGCCCCCTCCGAAAGGCGCGCGACCAGAAACGCTCCGAGAGGCCCCGCGACCAGGCGCCCTTCCCGAAGCCCGCCCGCGATCTCGGGGGATTCGGCGCACAAGGCGGCGAGGCGGATCGCGCCGTACGGGTAGCGCGCGGTCAGCCCCGTCGATCGATGGATCTCCGCCTCGTGCGGGGCGAGCGACGCGAGGAACGTCCCCGGCGTCCCGGAGCGCCACGAGATCACGGGGGTGACGGGGCGCCCGTCCGTGAATCGCCACACCACCAAGGAAGATCGCTGCACCGCGAGCCCGGCCGTCGTGACGCGTCTTGCGGCCTCGCGAACGAGAGGGCCCGCGGCGCGCGCGACCGACGCGGCGATCGCCTCGGCATCCTGGATGATCGCGCCGTCCTTGTCGCGCCGGCTCGCCACACGCGTTGCGCGCGCCGAGACGATAGCGCCGCCGGCATCGATCAGGACCGCGCGCGTCCCGCCGCTCCCTTGGTCGATGCCCAAAGCCAAGGTGCCGCCGACCGAAGGCAGGGGGGTCCGCCGCGACAACAGGCGTCGCATCGCCGCCGGGTCGTCCGTGAACACGCCGTCGACTCCCGCTTCGAGAAGGGGCGCAAGCTCCGAGGCGCGGTTCACGGTGTAGGCGATCACGCGGAGGCCCAAGCCCCTCGCGCGCGCGACAAAAGTGGGTGTGCACAGCCTGCGGTTCGGGTGAAGCGCGGTCGCGCCGATGCGCTGGGCCCAGGCGATCGGGTCCCTAGTTTCCGTCGAGCCGACCGTCAGCGCGCAATCGAGGCCGCGGACGCGTCGCGACGCTTCGAGAAGAAGCGTCCAGGCGGCGGAGGACATCGTCACTCCGCGAACGCCGCCGGTGCGCAAGAAGGCGGCAAGGACGGCCTCGACGGTGGCGCGGTCGGCAGGATCGACCCCGCGCGCACGCTCGCGGCCGGTGGGCTTGACCTCGACGATGAGCGGAACGCGCGGTCGAACGAGCGCCAGGGCATCGTCCAGATCGATCGGCGGCTCGCCCGCGAATCGCGGCGAAAACCACGACCCCGCGTCGAGGGCAGCGACGTGCCCGAAGTCCCGTCCGCGCAGCGGCCCACGGCCACTGGTCGTGCGGTCGAGCGTCTGGTCGTGGAGGAGGACGACACGGCCGTCGCGCGACAATCCGGCGTCGACCTCGATCTGATCCGCACCGCCGTCGAGTCCCGCGGCGAGCCCGGCCGCGGTGTTTTCCGGCGCGCGCGCCGCCGCGCCGCGGTGCCCGACGATCAGGAATCGTTTCCCGTCCAGGATCAAGGGAGTCGCCCGGGATCAGCGCATGTGCGCGAGGCGAAGCCGTTCGACCGGCTGCCCCCCGAGCACATGGCTGCTGAAGATCTCGTCGACGTCGGCCACCGTGACCGCGCCGTACCAAGTTGCCTCGGGGTAGACGACGATTGCGACCCCGTGGGCGCACTGGTCGAGACAGCCCGCGGTGTTGATTCGAACGCGCCCCTTGAGGCCCGCATCCTTCGCGAGGATCCTCAAGCGGGAGCGGATCTCCTCGGCGCCCTTGGCGGCGCAACACCCGCGTTCGTTTGCGGGGTCCCGCAGGTTCTCGCAGACGAAGACGTGGCGCTCGAGAGGTGGCATGGCGGGAAGTCTAACAGGCCCGCGTGCTAGCATCTGCCGCCGTTTCAAAGACCAAAAGGGGAGTTCACGATGCCTCACAAGAGCGCCGAGCAGTTGAAGCAGAAAACCGCCGTCCTCAAGAAGAAGCTCGCCGAGAAGGCCGCTTCGATGGACCCGGTCGAGGTCCGCAAGGCCAAAAAGACCATCCGCCGCGTGCAGCGCCGCCGTCGTTTGATCGACGTGCGGGTCAAGCGGCTGGCGGGCAAGGACGACGGCGGCAAGGCCGCGTAATCGGCGGTCAGGGCTTCCGCACCAGCGCCTTGGCGAGAATCCAGTCCAGGATCCCCGGCGCGAGCCTATTCATCGCGTTCATCAGCTTCCCCTCGGCCGAGAGCACGATCTCGCGGCGCGTTCCGCGCGCCATGCGGCAAAGTGCGCGGGCCACCGACTCGGCCGAGTGCTTCTGCACCCGCACCTTGATCTGAGGCGGGCCGGAGCGACGCTTCCGGTCTTCGAACTGGGTCGTCGTCGAAGACGGGCAGACGATCCCAACGGTGACGCCGGTCCCTTGAAGCTCCGGACGGAGCGCGTCGGCCATCCCGTGAAGCGCGAACTTGCTCCCTGAGTACGCGGCGTAATTCGGGACGCCGCGCTTCCCGACGATCGACGACACCATCAGGATGCGGCCCCTTCCCCGCGCGATCATCCCGGGGAGGAACGGGCGGATCGTCCGGACGACCCCGAAGACGTTGACCTCGAACACTTTGAGAAGGTCGTCGTCGGTCGTCGACTCGAACCGGGCGTCGAGGCCAAGCCCGGCATTCGCGATGATGACGTCGGGCACCCCGTGCCCGGCGATGACCGCTCGGGCGAGCGCTTCCATCGCGGGGCCGTCGGCGACGTCGGCGACGAAGGTCGCAACCCGCGCCGGGCCGCCCAGTTCCGCCGCGAGAGAATCGAGTCGATCCCTAGAGCGCGCGACCGCCAAGACGACCGCCCCCTCGGCGACGAACGCTTGCGCCGCGGCGCGGCCGATGCCCGAAGAGGCCCCGGTGATGAGAACGCGCTTTCCCGCAAGATTCATCGCCGTAACCGAAAAGGGGACACTCCCCTTTTCCTTTTCGTCTCTCACGAGATCGTCACGGTCAACGAGGCCATATCCGATAGGCGTGCCACGACGGTGTCTCCCGCGACGAGAGGGCCGACCCCCGAGGGCGTCCCCGTGAACAGCAGGTCGCCGCGCTCCAGGGTGATCCACCTCGAGGCGTAAGCGACGAGCGTGGCCACGCCGTGGAGCATCTCTCCTACCGAGCCCTCCTGCCGCCGCACGCCGTTGACGTCGAGAGTCAACGCGAGGGCCGAGACGTCTCCCGCGCTCTCACGCGGGATCACGTGAGAGATGGGCGCCGAGCCGTCGAACCCCTTGGAGAGGTCCCAGGGCTCGCCCTTCTTCTTGGCCTCGGCCTGAAGATCGCGCAGCGTCAGGTCGAGACCGACCGCGTACCCGAGCACGTGCTCCATGGCGGCGTCCTCGGGGATCGCCCGGCCGGGGCGCGCGATGGCGACGACGAGCTCGACTTCGTGGTGAACCTGGCCTAGACCCGTGGGGAGGGTCACGACCCCGCCGTCGTGCACCAGGGCCGACGGCGGCTTCAAGAAGAGGACGGGTGGAACCGATCGCGCGTTCCCCATCTCTGCGTTGTGCTCGGCGTAGTTTCGCCCGACGGCGAGGATCTTGCCGACGCGAAGGCGCTCGCCCGACCCCTGGATGACGACGTAGGGCTCCGTCGCGGCTTGGTCGAGCTCGGGCTTGTGGGGCCAGAGGTGCCAGGTTCCCTGCGCCGTCGCCACGAGCCGGCCTTTCGCGTCGTGCGCCTCGCCCTGCACGAACGCGATCGAGCGCCCTCGGCGCACGACCCTGCCCGTTGCCGTCAGCGCCCCGACGTGGGCGCCGGCGACGAACTGGATCGACAGCCCGGTCGTGGCGCACCACCATTCCTTCGGGATCGCGGAGATGACCGCCGCTCCCATCGCACTGTCGAGCAGCGACGACACGACGCCGCCGTGGGCGACTCCTCGGTTATTGGTGTGGTGGGGGGCCAGCTCGATCGAAGCTTCAGCTTCGCCACTTTCCATGCGGACGACGCGGACACCAAGATACTGATTGAAGGGTGGCGCGGGCATGGGGACATAGTAGGGGACAGGCACTGAAATCGTGAAATCGGGGACAGGCAC
>Ga0315278_10001562_pt1 | contig 20209 bp, 15 predicted proteins | sample YL17G06_0_MG_FD_203880 | JGI IMG/M metagenome (GOLD analysis project Ga0315278, IMG submission 203880) | Sediment microbial communities from Yellowstone Lake, YNP, Wyoming, USA - YL17G06_0 | ecosystem: Environmental > Aquatic > Freshwater > Lake > Sediment | place: USA: Wyoming | collected... | reverse complement strand
TGGCGGAGGCGGAAGGACTCCAGAAGAAGTCCGAGGCCTGGAAGAACTTCAACGAGGCCGCCGTGCTCAACATGCTCGTCGAGAAGATGCCCGAGCTCGCCCAGGCCTTCGCCACCCAGCTCGCGGGGATCGACAAGATCAACATCATCGAGATGGGACACGGCGCGGGCGGAGGGGGCGGCATCGGCAGGGTCATGGGCACCGTGGGCGGCGGCATGACGGCCATGCTCGCCATGCTCAAAGACCAGTTCGGCATCGACGTCGTGCGCCTCGTACAGGCCAAGACCAACGCCGCCGCGGCTGAGGCAGAGAATCCCGCCACTCCCGGCTCGTCGAAATCGACTGCATAGATAGAAGACCGTGATTCGGAACAGTCGCTGCTGCTCGCTGCGGGTCCTGTCGCCGGTCAGCCCCGCCCGTCCTCGGCGCCAAGTGCGCTTGTCACGGCGGTGGCGCCTGCGCGGCGGGCGGGGCGCCCCGCCCGCCGCCACCCGCAGTCCGTGGTCCTGGTGATGATTCCGAATCGCGGTCTTCGAATTAGCGCGGCCGCGCGCACGCGAGGTGAACCCATGGCTGCCGGGACCATCTACGAGAGCACCCTTCCCTGGAACCCGAAGCGCCCGGACACCGTCATCATTTCGTGCGTCGACGGCCGTTGGCGGGCCCAGATCCAGGAATTCACGGTCAACTACCTGAAGGTGGACCTGCACGCCGACTTCCTGGCCGTCCCGGGAGGGATCGAGCCGCTGACGCTCTTCGACCTCGTGCCGAAGGACTTCAACTTCTTCCGGCGGCGCCTCGAGTCGCTCGTCGAGGGGCACGGCACGAAGCGCATCGTCGCCATCGCCCACCAGGACTGCTCCTGGTACAAAGAGCGCAAGGTCTTGTCGTTCAAGATCGATCTGAGGGAGCGGCAGATCGCCGACCTCAAGAAAGTGGCCGCGCGCCTGCGCGAGACCCTCCCGGATATCACGGTCGAAACCTACTTCGCGCGACTGGAGGGAAAGGACCCCGAGCGCGTAATCTTCGAGCCGGTGTGATGTCCGCGGTCTGAGCAGGGACGCCGTTCTTCCTCTACGCGCCTTTGCTGGCCTCCGTCAGTCGGGCGACATCTTCAGAAACCGGAGTTCGTGGCGTGTCCCGTCATCGGGCACACCGCAGCCGCCACCGCCTGAGCCTCTCAGCGCAAAGGCGCCGGTGGGGCAGACCTCGGCCGCGCGGCGGGCCGCACTGGGCAGCGCCTCGATCAGGGTCCCCCGAAGCGGGACGGCGACCGTCGCATCGAAGCCGCGTCCGGTGATGGCCAATCCCAGCCCGTCACCCGCCTCCGCGGCGGCCGTCACGCACGCGCCGCAGAGGATGCACTTACCCGGTTCGTACACAATCTCCGGGTGCGACGTGTCGCGCCGGAAGCTTCTGCGAGCCCCTGCGAAGCGCATTGGGTCGGCGCCATACTCGGTGGCGTACAGCCGGAGCTGGCACGTGGTGGCTTTCGAGCACCCGCAGTGCATGCAGCGGCCGGCCTCGCGCCGAGCCAGCTCGGCTGAGAACCCGAGTTCGACCTCCTCGAAGCTCGTCACACGCGCGGCGACCGGCAGCTCGGGCATGACCGCGCGCGGGGTCTGCTCGACGTCTCTGAAGAATGCGGCCAGCTCCGCTTCGTCCATCTTGCCCATCAGGACGCTGACCAGCTCCGGGTCGCCTGTGACGCGCCTGCCGCCCAGGTACTGGTCGATCGACACGGCGGCGAGTCTTCCTGCGGCGACGGCCCGTACCGCCAGGTCCGCTCCCGTCACGGCGTCGCCTCCGGCGAACACCCCGTCGAGATTGGTCGCGAGCGTCGCCGCGCTGGCCACGATGCCACGCGATGAAAGGCGAAGGTCGCCGGCACCCAGGCTCGCGGTGTCGACGGTCTGCCCGATGGCTGCGACAATGGATGAGGCGAGCAGCGTGAACTCCGATCCAGGCACCGGCACGGGACGCGGGCGGCCGCTGAGGTCCGGCGTCCCGAGCGTCATCCGCACGCAGGTGAGCCTGAGCGTGGCTTCGTCGACCTGCTCGAGGCGAACCGGTGCCACGAGGGTCTCGAGGCGCACACCCTCGGCCTCGGCCGCCTCGACTTCGGACATCAGGCAGGGCATCTCGCGCCGGGTGCGACGATACAGGACGGTCACGTCCCGTGCGCCAAGCCGGACGGCCGTCCGCGCGGTGTCCATCGCCGTGTTGCCGCCGCCTATCACCGCCACGTCGCTGCCGAGGTGCGGCGGGTTGCCGCCGGCGACATGCGCGAGGACATCCACGGCCGGAAGCGCGAGCTCCTCGCCGGGGCAGTCGAGGCCCCGCGAGATCTGCGCGCCGATGGCCAGGAAGATCGCGTCGAACTCCCGGCGCAGGTCGCCAAGCAGCACGTCGGTGCCGAGGCGGCTCCGCATCCGGAACTCGCCGCCCAGGATTCGGATCACATCGATCTCCTGGTCCAGCACGTGGTGAGGCAGACGGAACTCCGGAATCCCGTAGCGGAGCATGCCGCCCGCTTCGGCGTGCGCGTCGAAGAGGGTCGCGGCGTGACCGCGCCGCAGCAGGTGGTACGCCGCCGTGAGCCCCGCGGGCCCCGCGCCCACGATGGCCACGCGCCTGCCGCTGGGCGTCTCCTTTCTCGGAACGTAGCGCGCGCCCGACGCCAGGTCGCGATCGGACGCAAAGCGGTGAAGGCCGCCCACCGACAGGGCGTCTCCTGATTCGCAGTGATGACAGCGCTGCTCGCACAGCCGCGGGCAGATGCGGCCGAGAGCGCCGGGCAGCGTCAGGAAATCGGAGGCAATCTCGGCCGACCGCTGGCTCGCGCCACTCGCGACCTCGGTAATGAAACCGGGGATGTCCAACCCGGCGGGGCAGCCGGTCTTGCACGGACCGACGCAGTCGCCCGCGTGATCGGACAGCAGCAGCTCCAGCGCCATCTTCCGCGATCGGCGCACTTCGTCGGAGCTCGTGTACACCACCGAACCGTTGGCGGCTGGCGTGGCACAGGACGGCGCCAGGACCTCGCGGCCTTCGACCTGCACCGCGCAGAGGAAACACGAGGCCGACGGCTCGAAACCGTCGACGTGACACAACGTGGGGATGCGGATGCCCAGGCGTCTTGCGGCGTCGAGAATCGTCGTGCCCTTCTCAACCGCGATCTCCCGGCCATCAATCGTCAACCTCACCATGGCGCCCTCACGCAACCTCGATGGCGTCTTCGGGGCAGGCCGTCACGCACATGCCGCAGCGCGTGCAGAGGTCGTCGGCAACCTCGTGCCGCACGTACGGCCGGGCGTCGATGGCGCCGGCCGGACAGGCCTGGGCGCAGAGCGTGCACCCGGTGCAGGCGTCGAGCACGCGGTAATGGATCAGGGCCTTGCACACCGCGGCCGGACAGCGCCGCTCGCGGATGTGCGCCTCGTACTCCTCCCGGAAATACTTCAGCGTCGTCAGCACCGGGTTCGGCGCCGTCTGGCCCAGGCCGCACAGGCTTCCGCGCTTGACGCCGATACTCAGATCCTCGAGGGCAAGCAGATCGCCTTCCGTGCCCTTTCCGCCGCAGATGCGGTCGAGAATCTCCAGCATGCGCTTGGTGCCGACCCGGCAGAAGGTGCACTTGCCGCAGGATTCCTCCTGGGTGAAATGCAGGAAGTAGCGCGCGATCTCCACGGCGCAATCGCGATCGTCCAGGACAACGAGGCCTCCGGAGCCCATGATGGCGCCCGTGTGGGCCAGTTCCTCGTAGTCGATGCGCGTGTCGGCCAGGCGGGCCGGGATACACCCTCCGGAGGGGCCGCCGGCCAGGACGGCCTTGAACGTCCGGCCGTCTTTGATGCCGCCGCCGATGTCCTCGACGATTTCGCGGATCGTGATGCCCATGGGCACCTCGATGAGGCCGCCGCGGTTGACTTTCCCGGCCAGCGAGAACACCTTGGTCCCAGGGGATCTCTCGGTTCCCAATGCCGCGAACTCCGCCGGGCCCTTGCGGAGAATCCACGGGAGGCAGGCCAGGGTCTCGACGTTATTGATGAGCGTCGGCTTGCCCCAGAGCCCCGACTGCGCCGGATATGGCGGGCGGGGCCGCGGCGTGCCGCGCTTACCCTCGATGGACTGAATCAGCGCGGTCTCCTCGCCGCACACAAACGCACCCGCGCCTTCGCGCACACGGAGCGTGAAGCCGAACGGGCTGCCGAGGATTCGCTCGCCCAGAAAGCCGTGCTCCTCGGCCGTCGCGATGGCGTCGCGGACATGCCGCACGGCAAGGGGGTACTCGCGCCGGACGTACACGAAGCCTTCGCTGGCGCCGACGGCATACGCGGCGATCGCCAGCCCCTCGATCACGCGGAAGGGATCGGCCTCCAGGACGGCGCGATCCATGAACGCCCCCGGGTCGCCCTCATCGCCGTTGCAAATCACATACTTCGGGGAGCCGCTGGCGTTGCTGGTGAGTTCCCACTTCAAGGCGGTCGGGAACCCCGCGCCGCCTCGGCCTCTGAGGCCTGCGGCTCGCACCTGCTCGATGACCTCTGCCGGCGTCAGGCGTGTCAGGCATGCCTCGAGCGCCCGCATGCCCTCCCGTCTGCGATAGTCATCGAGCGACAGCGGGTCAATCTCACCGCAGTTTTCCAGGACGACGCGAAGCTGCTTGTTCACGTAGGGCGCGGCGTCGATCTCCCGCGCTGCCAGTGGCGTCCACGCCCGATCGTCGAGCACGCGGGCCCGCATGTCCTTGATGCCTTCGCGCACGGTGCGAACCACGCCGCGCGGCTTGACGTGCCGTCGAACGAGTTTCCGAACATCCTCGGGTTGGACCTTCCCGTAGAGCGCACGGCGGCCGTGCTCGATGACCTCGACGAGCGGCTCTGAATGACAGAGACCGGCGCAGCCGACTGCCTTGATCGTGACCCCGCCGCCCAGTGACGCGACCTCGTCTTCAAGGGCGGCGAGCACCTGCCCGGCCCCGCTGGCCAGACCGCACGAACCGAGGCCGATCCGGATCTCGACCGGCGTGGCCGCAGGGCTCGTGTGGACTGAGGCGTGCGCCTCGTCTACGAAAGACTGCTCCCGCCCGATGGCCGGCCGCGCCCGCTTGCGGTGGCCGTTGACTCTTTGCGACACGTCGGAGTCGATGAATGCGTGGAGCAGCCTGCCAGAGGAGAGGGCGCTCACGTGCCCGTAGATCTCGTCGTCGATGGTCATCACCGGGGCCAGGCTGCACGATCCGATGCAGGCCACGCGATCGATCGTGAAACGGCCGGACGGATCGGTGTCGGACCCCTCGGCGATGCCCAGGCCCCGTCGAAGCTCGGTGCGGATGTCGTCGGCGCCGGCGACGTGGCAGGCCGTGCCTTCGCAGACCCGAATGAGGTGGTCTCCCATGGGCGTCTGCCGAAACTGCCCGTAGAAAGACGCCACGCCGGCGATGTCGGCTGGTGTGATCGACGTCGTGGCCGAGACGCGGCGCAGTGCCGCCTGGGGAAGGAATCGGTAGCGGGCCTGGATCGCCTGCAGGATCGGAATGACCGACTCGCGCCCTCGTCCTTCGGACTCGATGATGTCATCCACCGGTCCGAGGTCGATGGGCTCGGCAGGAGCGGCGGCAGGAACTGCGGCAGGGACGGGGGCAGCAAGCGGAGCAACAGCTGGGGCCGCCGCTGGCAGGTGCGGCAACGACGCCCCTCGTAGCGACGCTCTCCGGTGAGTCTGTGCCGAAGGCGAATCGTCGCCGTCCACCTCGAGGTACTTCACGAGCCCGTGGGGGACGCCGACCCACTCGCCCTGCCGTGGCCGGAGCCACTTGAACCAGGCGAAGAAGACCCCCGTGGAGACCAGGAGGAGAAGGCCGCCCCACCTGTAGGCGTTGCGGCGGATCACTAGTTCCTGGTGCTGGCGATCGAGCTCCGGCTGGAGGACCTTCTGGATCTCCGCGTCGGTCTTCGCCTGAAGCTTGCGCGAGTCGACCAGCGCCTTCTCGCCCGGTGTGACCAGGCGGGCGTGAATGTAGAAGGAGAGCAGGCACAACGCGGCGGCCACCGCGAGGCCTGCCGCGACAGGACCCATCCAGGAACGCACGATGGATCGCCAGCGTTCCAGCGTCACGGCCGCTGCATCTGAATCAATGTGCCGTCGCCCGTGGGGATGCCCCGGCGTTCCAGCTCCTGCGGACAGGACATGTAACAGCGCGCGCACGCCAGGCAGGTCGCCTGGTCAGCCCTGAGATGCTGGATGGCGCCGAAGGGGCACGCCTCCGCGCACAATCCGCAGTCCGTTTCCTTGTCCGGGGTGATCTCCACCTTCTTCCATGAGACGCGGGACAGGATCGCCAGGAGGCCACCGTAGGGGCACAGCCATCGGCAGTAGGGCCTCCCGATGAACATGCCGCCGAGGATGAAACCGGCTCCGATCGCCAGCATGTGGAACGGCCCGGAAACCCGAAACAGGCCGATGAACGGATCCCACTCGCAGATGAGGAATCGTCGTCCCATCTGGATCTGCCACGTGCCGAGCGTGAGGTGCAGCCCCCACCCCGCGAACCACACGGCCAGGCCGAGATAGACGTACGGCAGCCAGCTCAGCGCCCGGTCAATCTTCTCGGGAACCTTCAGCGGACGCAGCAGCACCAGGTCCTGGACCGCCCCGAGGGGGCAGACGCCGCCGCAGAAGATGCGCCCGAAGAGCAGCGTGGCCACCAGGGGCAGGAAGAAGAAGGCGATCACTCCGAGCGAGATCATGTAGCGGGAATCGACCAGGCTCAGCGTCACGTTCTGAATGGCGCCGATCGGACAGATGCAGCCTTTCCGGTAGAAGCCGAAGTAGGCAATAGTGCCAATGCTCAGCAGGACCGTGCCGTCCCGGCTCCGGCGCTTCAGGACGATCCATGCCCCGAGTCCAAGTCCCGCCACGAGCATCGCCACGTCGAGCGTGCGCACCCAGGCGGCGCGCGGCTCCGGGTGGGTCGGCGTCGGGAAGCTGTAGGTGCCCCCGAAGTCGGGCGGTTTCTTCTGGTACTGGGCGGAGAGCATGCCTGACGCCAGAGCCGCAAGGATGAGGAGCAGCAGGCAGAGATAGCGCGTCCTGGCAGACTCGAGGTGCCATCCGCCGCGCATGCGTGCCGTCACCGGACGGGCCCGGCCGGCGCCATGCCTGGAGCCGCCACCCGTACGATCGCGCGGTCAGGGCAGACGATCTGGATTGCGCACTCGTTGCATTCCACGCAGCGGCTGTATCGAATCTCGAGGCGCAAAGATGCGTTGCCGGCCGGCGCCATGCAGGCCTTCACGCACTTGCCGCAGCCGTCGCAACGGGCCTCGTCGACGACGTATTCGTAGTAGTTGTTGTTTGGATCCTCGGCGTCGACCTTGCCGACGACGCGCCGCTTGAGCGCGTCCTGCGGACAGACCTTGCCGGTCGGGATCCCGTGCTCGTCCGGCTTGCTCAGCACGTCCATGTAGGCAGGGCACAGCATGCAGTAGCCGCACTTCTCGAAATCGTTCACCGCCTTCACCGCCGAATGGCTCAGCACGCACGCCGTGCGGCACAAGTCGCACGACGTGCACTTGAAGGGATCGACCTGGTACACGGCGTTGGCCGAGGCTCGCTGCGTCAGCAGGCCGGCGGCGCCGCCGATCGTGACGAAGCCGAGCACGCGGCACGACCCCTCGATGAACTGACGGCGCGTGCTGTTTTCGTTCATGGGCGTTCACGCTCCTGCAGTGTCTGGTTCAGCGAAAAGATCTTCACCTCGCGGCGCACGGGGTCGGCCGCGAGAATCCGGCCCCGGGAGTCCACCGCCAGGTGGATGTGCGTGGTCGAGGGATCGAAGTGCTCCGGACCGATCACGGCCAGCAGCGTGCCATCGGGGTCGTAGACCTTCACGCGGGCGACCATTTTCTCGCCCGTCACGACCATTCCATCCGGCGTCAGCGCGACATTTACGGGGTTGCAGCAGCCCACGAAATCTTCGGGCGCGCTCATGCCGAACTTGCCGAACTTGCCCAGCGGCGAGCCGTCAAGGGCCCACGCCGTGACCTGATGCCGGCCGGTATCGGTGGCGTAGACCACGCCCCTGGCGTCCACGCCGACATCCAGGCTGCGATTCGGGAGGATGAAACCTCCGGTCTTGTTCTGGTTGCCGATGAGGCCACGCGGCCTCCCGTCCGGGCCGTAGCGGCGGATGATCCGGGCGCTGGCATCGGCAACCAGGATGTCGGTCCCAAGCACAGCGAGGGCCGTGACATCGGCCGGCTTGTCCTTCTCGCCGGCCGTGAAGCCCGTGACGTGCGTGCCGCCGGCGTCGTAGACATCGATGCGATCCGGCGATCCGACGTAGACGCGGCCGTCGGCGCCCACTGCGAGGCACCCGGCGTGCGCCGTCGCCTGCCAGCTCCGAAGCCGGTTGCCGCCTGGATCACACACCCTGATCTCGTCGTCGCCGAGGAGGTAGATGTGGTCATCGGCGCCGACCGCGATCCCAGTCAGTGACCGGAGGAATCGATCGGGCGACCCGGCCCCTCCGAGCACGGCAGACTGGGAATAGGTTCTCGCCAGGCCTCGTACCGGCTGCGCGGGCGCGGCGGCCCGTGCGCCGGTCCCTGGCGCGGCGGCCCGTTCGGCCGGTCCTGGCGTGCCGGCCGGCTGCGCGCGCGGTGGCGCAGCCTTGGGTGTCGGACGCACGCGCAGCGATCCGGCGACCAGCGCGGCGAGTGCCCCCACGGCCGCCACTCCGGGGAGCCACGCCTTCCAGAGTCGGTCGCGCACGCTCACGCTCGTCGTGTCTCGGTCGTTCGGCTCCATAAGCTCCTCACGCCTCGAATGGGGTCAGACTCCTATGCTCCCAAAGGGTCAGAGTCCAATGTTCCTAAGGAGTCTGACCCCATTGCAAGGAGTCTGACCCCATTGCTCATTTCCCGACGCCGGCTGGACCCACCTGGAGGCAGACCATCTGGCTCATGTCACGGATGACCAGCTTCCCGTTGGAGAGCGCCATCGGTCCCCACACGTCTTCGCCCGACAGGACCTGTGCGCTGGCCAGTTCCTTGTACTGTTTGGTGTTCGCGTCGAGAAGGCGGAGCATCCCCGTTTTACCATCGAGGACGAAGAACATGCCGTCGGCAAAGAGAAACGCCCCGAGATCGAACGTCCGGGTCGCAGCCGGATCGCCAGACACCACGGGGCTCTGCCACACCGGCTTGCCGTCGAGGCCGAGGCACGTGAACCGTCCCCGGGTCTTGCTGCTCACGGCGAAGAGGTGATGCTGATAGAGGACCGGTGTGTGCACTTCCGAGTTGAACTGCATGCTGGTCAGGTCGTAGAGCTTCTGCGCGGTGAACCCGGACGCACCCTTCTGGACCTGGATCATCATGCTGCCCGCTTCGTAGCCGCTGGTGATGAAGATCCGCCCATCGCCAATCGACACCGGCGAGGGGCACGCCGCCATCCTGCCGGCGAAGGGAATGCTCCACAGAAGCTGGCCATCGGCGGCTGCCACACCCACGACCTTGTTCATCGTCAGGTAGAGGTACTGCTTGACGCCACCGATCACCGCCGGCATCAACGAGGCGTGCGACATTACGTCTTTCCCGGGGTTCGGGGCCCGCCAGACCTCCTTGCCAGTGGCCTGGTCGAAGGCGACAACCAGGGCGTCTCCGCCCGTCGCCAGCAGGACGAGGTCGCCGTCGAGGAGGGGGTTCTGGCCCGCGTACCAGCCGGGAATGGTCGCCTTGTATTCCTGGACCAGGTTCTTCTGCCACACCAGCTTGCCCGTCTTCGCGTCGAGGGCGTGGAAGCGGCACTTGGGATCCAGCGAGAAGACCAGTGTCCGGCCAACCGCTGGCACGGTCCTCGTGATGCCGTGACTCGGACGGATTTCGACCGGATAGCTCCACCGCCAGAGGTCCTTTCCGTCTGCGAGGGAGATGGCCCGGACGACGTGCTCCTTCTTTGCGGTGTCGTAGTCGTTCAGGTAGATCCGGCCCTCCTTGATCGCCGCGCCTGCGTAGCCCTCGGCCACGGAGGTTGTCCAGAGCACCTTCGGGCCTCCCGTGGGCCACGATCGATATATGCCGGATTCTGTCGCCATGTTGTCGCGGCTGACGCCTCGGAACTGCGGCCAGTCGGCGCCCGAGACGGTGACCGCGGCAAGGACGAAGGCGACGAGCACGCGTTGGAACATGAGGACATACCCTTCGGACGTCCGGCACCACTCCGGACCCTTGCCGTCTATCCTTTCACTTTCGAAATCCCCGTTCAAGGTTGAACAAGGTCGGATCAGCGCAACTCGAAGATCCTCTCCATGAGTTGCCACTTGGCGCCTGGCGCGCCGCCCGGGATCGCTTGCTGATAGGTCCACATCAGGGACTCCCAGGCCTGTACCGTTGGGTCGGCCTGGTCCGCGGCGGCCTTAGGAGCCTGACCGGAATAACTCTGCCACCTTTGACACCGATACATCCCGCCGGGCTGCGTTGTTCGTCGCTGGCATATTCCCGATATGCGCGCTCCTCACGCCTTGCCGGGCGGGCGCCTCGACGCCCAAGGTGGCACACCTATTCCGATCAGGGTCCTTACGCTCGAAGCTGAAGTCGTCGGTCACCTCCATCACCGTCATCAGCCGCGTGTGGAGGCGGTAGATGTCCATGGAGAGGATGCCCGCACTCCCGATGCTCCCGAGAATCTCTGGCCAGACCTGCCGGTGGTGCGCCTCGAAGTCCGCAATCAGCTGCGGATCGCCCTTCAGGTCCAGCGCCAGGCAATATCGCCGACTCATCGCCTGCCACACCCGTGCCTTTCCAGCCGTACAACGCCACCACGAGGAAGCATACGAGCGGGACGTAGAACGCCGTTTGCATGTTGTGTGTCACGTCCGACACCCGGCCCATCGCCAGCGGTATGATCGCCCCGCCGACGATGGACATCACGAGGAGCGACGAGCCGAGCTTGGCCATCTCGCCGGTGTGCTTGATGCCCAGGTCGAAAATCGTGGGAAACATGATCGACATGAAGAACGGCACCAGCATCATGGCGACCACCGCGGTCATGCCCGTGGTATTCACGGCGACGGCCAGCAGGCACGCGCTGATGACGGCATACAGCGTCAGGAGGCGCGCCGGGCGAATGAACCGCATGGCGAGGGTGCCGGCGAAGCGTCCCACCATGAAGCCGACCATCGCGAAGCTGCCCCACAGGAAGCCGGCCTGCTTGTCCGTCAGCCCTGCGGTCTGCTGCGAGAAGCGCACGAAGAAGCTGCCCACGCCGATCTGGGCGCCCACGTAGAAGAACTGCGCGACCACGGCGAGCACGAGGCTGGGGTGGTGGAGCACCCGGCGCGAGAAAGTCATCTCGTTGTCGCCATCGCCTTCAGGGGGCACCTCGGGTATCCGCTGCCGGACGAACAGCAGGATGACGGCACCGATCGCCGCAGCGAGCACCACGTACGGCAGCACAACACTCGTGGCCTCGGCCTGGAGGTAGGCCTGGCGTTGCGCCTCGGAGAACATCGCGAATTGCGAGTCGGTGTACGTAATCCCTGACAGTATGAGCCCGCTGCCGATGAGCGGCGTCAGCACCGCGCCGACGCCGTTGAAGGACTGCGCCAGGTTCAACCGGGCCGTCGAGTGCTGGGGATCCCCAAGCCCCGAGATATAGGGATTGGCGACGGTTTCCAGGAACGCGGCTCCGAACCCGAAGATGAAGAGCGCCGCGAGAAAGACGCCATAGGTTCGCGAATACGCCGCCGGGACGAAGAGCAGGGCGCCAACGGCGAAAAGCGACAGGCCGCTGAGGATCGTGACCCGGTACCCCTTGCGCTGGATGAGCAGTCCCGCGGGAATCGCGGCCAGGAAATACGCGATGTAGATGGCCACATCGATGAAGGCGGATTGCATGTCGCTGAGAAGCAGCGCCTTCTTCAGGTGCGGAATCAGCGTGCCGTTGATGTTGTGGACAAACGCCCAGAAAAAGAACAGCGTCGTCACCAGCACGAACGGCACGATCAGGTGCCGTTCGCCTCGCCGATATCCTGTGTAACTGTAGAACCAGTTCATGGGAGCCTTGTCAGAAGAGGGCATACTGCCGGCGGATCTTGACCTGGATGGAATCCGGCACGAACCGGTCGGCGACGAGGATCAGGTAGCCGCCGCCGCCCGCACCGCTGAGTTTCCATCCGTAGGCGTGATCGCGGTATGCGTGAATGAGATCGTAGATGCCCTGGTTGGCCATATTGGGAAACATGGCCACCTGGGCGTCGAAGGACGCCGTGAACGCCCGGCCAAACGCGGCACTGTCGAGAACGCGTATCGCCTGCCAGCATCCTTCCGCGGCTTCGGCCAGCGCCTGCGCGCCATCCGGGGTTACGCGCGTATCGGCGAGAACGCTGAACTCCGGGGCCCGCGGCGCGAGCGGCACGAGGTGGAGGCGGCGCTCCAGCCAGCTCAGGATCTCCTCGTCCTCCACTGACTCGATCGCGTAAGGCCAGTAGGCCCCGTTGTACTCGAGCTTGTTCAGGCCCGGGTAGACGATGCCGATGGCGTCCTGGGAGCCGGCGATCTCCTTGGTGCCTGGCGGGTTCTCGAAGCTGAAGAGGACCTTCGCCACCTGTTCCTTGTTGCCCTGGGGCAGGGCGGTGCGCCAGAGTTCGATGGCTTTGTTTCGCGTGCTCGAGGCCATGCCGCTTCGGTTGTTGAACTCGTGCGTCGGCTCAATGGAGATGGTGAGGACGGCGCCCGGGTGAAACTGCGACACGAAGGGCTGGTCGAGCCAGCCCCCGGCCAGGTCGATGCGGAACGGGATCGTGCACGTATCGCGAAGGGCCGTCGTGCTGCGGGCTGGCAGGCCGCCATGGGGAAGGCGGCGCAGCACGAGGTACTCGATGCCGAGTTCCCGGCACAGGCTCGCCTTGCTGTCGTGCGCCCCGTCCTCGTTGACCACGAAGACGTCCGGCCCGATGTCCCGCATCTCGTCCACGAAATCCAGCAGGCCCATCCCTCTGCTGACGCGGCACTCACGGACACATCGCAGGGATTCGATCAGGTACTTCCGCTCGTCCTGCGGATTGACGGGGTAGCGCCCCTTCAGGCGGAACACGCACTCGTCGTTGCCGATGCAGACGTGCAGTTCCCCGTGCGCGGCTGCTTCCGTCAGGAAGGCGACGTGGCCGCTGTGCAGAAGATCGAACGTGCCGCTGACGAAGACCTTGCGTGGCATGCGCCGTTCACCCGGACCCGGCGCGCGCGGCCCGCACCTGCGCCTCGATCCAGGGGTACGTGGACCTGATGCCGTCTTCCAGGTAGATCTTTGCCTGCCAGCCCGCTGAGTAGATGCGCTCGTTGCTGAAGTTGCGCGACTGGACGCCCACCGGACCGTCAACGTGCTTGATGTGCACCTGCTTGCCAGCGACGCGAGCGGCCATCTGTGCCAGTTCGTCCACCGTGACGTATTGCGGGCAGCCGATGTTGACCGCCCCGTCCAGGCCCGAGTGCATCAGCAGGAAAATGCCGTCCACCATGTCGCTGACGTACGTGTACGAGCGGACCGCGGAGCCGTCGCCCCAGACGTCAATGGTCCCGCCGTCTGCGATCTCCGCGACCTTGCGGCACATGGCTGCCGGGGCCTTCTCGCGGCCGCCTGTCCACGCGCCCTCGGGCCCGTAGCAGTTCTGGAAGCGCGCGATGCGCACCTGCATCCCGTAGCGGCGTGCGTATGCCAGTGCCACGCGTTCCGAGTACAGCTTCTCCCACCCGTATTCGTTGTCGGGATTCGCGGGCACGGCCTCGGCCTCGGTCATCTCCGGCTCACCTGGCTGCATGTCGCGATACACGCACACGGACGACGAGAAGAAGTAGCGCGGCACGCCTACGCGCGCGGCCTGGTCCGTCATGTAGATGTTGATCAGCGCGCTGTTGTGCATGATCTCGGTTTCGGCCGAGTGGATGAAGCCCATGCCCCCCATGTCCGCCGCCAGCTGGTACACTTCGTCGAACGTCCCGCCGTTCACCGTCAACGCCTGGCGGCAACTGTCCTGGATGCGCAGGTCGAGGCGCGTGAACTCGTCGGCGCCATCCGGCGACCACTCGTGCGGCTTGATGTCGACGCCGCGCACCCAATAGCCCAGACCCCTGAGCTTCTTGACCAGATGCATGCCGATGAATCCGCCCGCCCCACACACCAGCGCTCGCTTCACGTTGCGCCTCCAGGGAATCGAAGAATGGGATCAGCTTTCAGTCAGTCTGGACACCATCTTCCAGCTTGCCGGTCACCCCCTCGCTCCGAGGCCCTGCCGGGCTTTCAGAGCCATCAGGGACCGTCCCGTGCGCCTCGAGCAACCGGTCGTGGCCGAGCCTCAGCTGGCCCTGTTCCACCTGGTCGACACCCAGGGCGCTGATGGCGAGCATTCCGGAGTCGAGGCGTTCGATCCAGCCTTTCGCACGCAGGTACCAGATGTGGAACTCCACCAGCTCGATGGGCGTGCGCAGCAGGCGAGCCACCTCGTACTCGCCAAGGCCCGGGGCATTCATGCTTCGCCGGCGCTGCACGTAGAACAGTGACAGCATTCGCTCGCGGGTGTCCCGGTCGTTGCCGAAGGCGCTCCCGTCGCTCGCCTCGGACGCCAGTTTCCACTTGCGGTTCCAGTACTCCTGGTACTTGACGTCATAACCGGCGCGGTTCTCAGGGTCGGCGAGCGTCTTGTGAGCCTCGACAAGCAGGTTGAATCGGTCAGCGTCCGCTGATTCAGCGGAATCGGGGTGGAACTTCTTGGCGAGATGCCGGAAGACCCGCTGGATGGTGTCTTCGTCAGCGTTTGGACTGACCTGGAGCAGTTCGTAGTAGTCGACGAAAATCGTGGCGCTCATGGGACATACTCCTCGAGGATCGGCGGCCACAAGCCGGCAGGCGATGCCGAGATTCAGGGGGCACTCCGCCCCACCCAAGTATTAGGGGGCGCGCAAGGATGTCAAGGAGATTTCGTTCTGAATTTCGTTTTGTGCCCGCGCGAGTAGTGGTTGAGGTGACGCGCGGAGGTGGCCGTCGGGTGTAAACTGACGCCGACTGCGGATAATGGCATGAGCAAGCCCACCTTTCTCAGCGCGCTGGTTGGAAAGCTGGCCGGCACACACGAACTCGTCCACGTCGAGAGCGGCGCCGTGCTGGCTTCGCGCGTCGACACGGCGCGGGACTCGGGGGGGAGGCGCCGGGGTTTGCTCGGCCGCGCTACCCTGCCGAAAGATGACGCGGTAATTGTCGCCCCGCGCCGCATCGTACACACCTTCTTCAGGGGATGTCCGATCGATGCGATCTTCGTGACGGCGGATGGGACCGTCATCAAAACCTGCCGGGACGTGAGACCGTGGCGCCTGGTGGGTGCGTTTCGAGCCTTCGCAGGCATCGAGGCGGCCGCCGGCTTTATCGACCGCACCGATATCACGACCGGGGATCGCGTTACCCTCAGGGAAGCTCGGCTCCCCCGTCCGGTTCGTGACGTGACGCTGCTGCGGCCGGTTTCCCACCCCGGCCTCGGGGAGGTCCCCGACGCCGTCCGCAACGCCGTCGGCGACGCCGTTCGCGACACCGACGCCGACTCCGACTCCGACCCGTGGGGCGTCGGGGCGGTGGAGCCATGGGGCGTCGAGTTGTCGAAGCCGGTCGAACTCGTAGGGCGTGTGGCCAGCCAGGCGCCGACCGCCCCGGGCACCCGCGCTCCCGAGGCAACGAGTGCCGAGTTGTTGAAACCGGTCGAATCTTCCACGCGCGTGGCCGCGAAAGCCCCGACCGCCGGCGCCAGGAACCCGCCCCGCGCCGAGTCGTCGAAATCCGTCGATCTCGCCAGACTGCTGGCGCGGCAGACGCCCATTGTCTGGTTCGAGGCTGTCGCCATCGTGCAGGAGTTGAGCGCCGAGGTTGTCGCCCGCGGCGCCGAGCGCGACCTGCGGGTGCCGGAGTTGACGGAAATTGCGATCACGCCCGAAGGTGGCATTGAACTGCGCGGCGATGGTCCGGCGGGGCAGGGGCCGGTTCCGCGAACCGCCCGCGTCCTGCTGACGCTCCTCGCGGAGGCGCAGACACTCCCGGTACAGTTGCGGCTGCTGGCTCTGCAGGAGGTGTCACCGACGCCCAGTTGCAAATCGTTGCAGGAGTTCTCGACCCGTCTCGAGCTTTTCGAACGGCCGGGCCGCACCGCCATCGTCCGCAGTGTGTACGACCGGTTCCAGAAGCTACCTGCGCTCGAGGCGGAACTGGCGGAGGATGGGACTTTGTCTCCCAATTCTCCACCTCCGCTTCCGCGACCTTTGTCGCCAGCGTGGTGGAGGAGGAGGAAGGTACAGGCCGGCGCCGCGGCGGGACTGGTTGCGGTCCTGATCGTCGCGATGGTATCGCTGTGGCCGCGGCCCGAAGGGCAGGGCGCCAACGACGGCCGGGGTCCAGTCACCAGGGCCGTGTCGGCGACAGCCGACACGGTGGCCCAGGCGGCAGGCAGCGGGCTGAACACGGTCGCGCGGTGGTTTGGGGTGGCGGTTACAGATCGCCCCACGGCAACCGCGCCGGCCGAACCGGCGAGCGTTGACGCGAGCCCGACGAGTGCACCATCCCGGAGGACGGCCCCACGCACCGCCCGACCGGTCGAACTCCCTCGCGCCGCCGAGGCGACACCGGAAGGTCAAGCGCCGAGCACCGACACCACGGTGTATTCTCCCGTCGATACGGAGATTGTCCCGCCGGCGTTCGTCCGGTCGCGCCTTCCCGCGGAGCCACCGCTCGGCGTTCGCTCGGAAGACCTGTCGGAGGTGGAAGTGGTCGTCTCGGCGACGGGCGAGGTTGAGTCGGTCAAACTCGTGACGCAGCCGGTCCGGGTGCTGTCGGTGATGATGTTGAGCGCCGTGAAGAACTGGCGCTTCCAGCCCGCCACGAAAGATGGGCAACCCGTGAGGTACAGGATGCGCATGCGGTTGACGAATCAATAAACACCACGTGGTCCATTGTCCTCAGGCTGTGTTCATCGAGCTGTTGCGTGATATCGCATCACGCTCGAAGTGGTGAAGGAGTTGATCCCATGAGGCCGAGCGATCCCATTCGCACGCTGAGCGTGGTCGCGACGCTGATCAGCGCGCTGTTGTTCGCGAGTCACGCGGCGTCCCAGGTCTTGCCGAGCGAGACTCCGGCGAAACTGCAGCCGGCCACTGACCGTTTCGACTATGTCAAGCGCGACGTGATGATCCCGATGCGCGACGGGGTGAAGCTGCATACGGTGATCCTGGTTCCGACAAGGGCCACGGGCGCCCCGATCCTCCTGACCCGCACGCCGTACAACGCCACCGCGCTGACCCGCCACGCCGAGAGCTCACACCTGGGCCCGGTCCTGAATGGCTACGATAACGCGACCGACGTGATCGTCGAGGGCGGGTACATCCGTGTTGTGCAGGACGTGCGCGGCAAGTACGGGTCGGAGGGCGACTATGTGATGAACCGGCCGCTGCGGGGTCCGTTGAATCCGACGCTCGTTGACCACGCCACCGACACCTACGACACGATCGACTGGCTGGTGAAGCACGTGCCGGAAACCAACGGCCGGGTGGGGATCCTCGGCATCTCGTACGACGGGTTCCTCACCCTGATGGGGCTCGTCAACCCGCATCCGGCGCTCAAGGTCGCGGTGCCGATGAACCCGATGGTGGATGGCTGGATCGGCGACGACTGGTTCCACAACGGCGCGTTCCGCCAGCAGATGATGCCCTACATGTACGACCAGGTCGCCACGCGCGATTCGAGCGCGAAGTGGTGGACCAGCCACTTCGATCAGTACGACACGTTCATGGAGTCGGGATCGGCTGGAGAACTCGGGCGCCGCCGGGGGCTCGAGCAGGTGGGCTTCTGGCGCAAGGTGCTCGAGCATCCGGCCTACGACGCGTTCTGGCGGGAACAGGCGGTGGACCGGATCCTGGCCGCCCAGCCCCTCACCGTCCCGGTCATGCTGGTGCACAGCCTCTGGGACCAGGAGGACATTTACGGCGCTGTCGCCGTCTACAAGGCCATCGAGCCGAAGGATCTCGCCAACGACAAGGTGTTCCTGGTCATGGGGCCGTGGCACCACGGACAGGAGATCGCCGAGGGCAGTTCGCTCGGCGCGTTGCGGTTCAACAGCGACACGGCGCTCTCGTTCCGCCGCGAGATCCTCGGCCCGTTTCTGGCGCAGCATCTCAAGACCGGGGCGCCAAAGAGCGACGTGCCTCCCGTCGCGGCGTTCGAGACCGGCACGAACACGTGGCGGCGGCTGCAGGCATGGCCGGCCGGCTGCGCGAACGGCTGTACCATCACACCCACGCCGCTCTACTTCGCGCCCGGACTGCGCCTGGACTACGCCGCGCCGCTGTCGGCCGGCGCACCCGCGTTCGAGGAATGGGTGTCCGACCCGGCCAAACCGGTGCCCTACCGGGCCCGCCCCAGCCAGCCGGTCGGGTACGACAACGGCCTGACATGGGCCCAGTGGCTCGTGGACGACCAGCGCGAAGCGTCCGGGCGCACAGACGTTCTCACGTTTGTCAGTGATGTGCTCACAACTCCGCTGAAGATCAGCGGGCAGCCGATTGCCAATCTCGTGGCGTCGACAAGCGGCACTGACTCGGACTGGGTCGTAAAGGTGATCGACGTGTATCCAGACGAGGTGGCCGGCGAGCCACCGATGGGTGGCTACCAGTTGATGGTGTCGGCCGACATCTTCCGCGGCCGCTACCGCGAAAGCCTCGAGACGCCAAAGGCCATCGTCGCCGGCGCGCCGTTGCTGTATCGCTTTGCGCTGCCGACGGCGAACCACGTATTCGGGCCGGGGCACCGCATCATGGTGCAGGTGCAGTCGAGTTGGTTCCCGCTCTACGATCGCAATCCGCAGACCTTCGTCCCGAATGTGTTCTGGGCGAAGCCCGCCGACTATCGGAAGGCCGTGCAGCGGATCTACCACACGCCCAACCAGGCCAGTTTCATCGAACTCCCCCTGGTCGGTCGGTAGAAGAGTCTTCGTCCGGCGGCACACTGCAAGCGGAGGGCGATCCTCTGCCCGCGACAAGGAGGGACACTTGGGCGCCTGTCGCACGATTGCAGGACGTTGTCGGATTCGCTCCTGAGCCCCAGCCTGGCAGACGCAATCGGCGGCTTGAATCGGATATGCGCCAATCTGCGGAGATCTGCCGCTAGGTGACCGGCCGGCCGCCGCCGCCCTTGCGGAAGAGCATCTCGCGCCGGCCGGTCTGCAGCAGGAAGGCATCGGACACGCGCAGGCCGTCGAACATCTTGATGATGTCGCGGTTCTGCAGAAAGCCCTGGCGCACCACCACCGATGCATGCGCGCGCTGCCGCACGTGCGATTCGTCCAGGACAATGTACTTCGTGCAGCCGCTGCCGACGTGGTTGGCGTTGCCGAAGGACCCGAGCAGAGCGCCGTCAGCTCGCAGCAGCCGGACGAGCGTTGTCGCAAGCGCCTGCGCAGACGGCCGGTCCAGGTAGTCGTAGAGGTCCCACAGCAGCACGCCGTCCACCGTACCCTCTTCCAGCGTGAACCGCTTCGACAGGAACGCCGAAAACTCCTCGGGCGGGCCGTCACGAACGTGACGCTCGAGATCCGCGAAGAGGTCCTCGACGAAGAACTTGCAGCTCAGCTGCTCGCCGAAGAATGTGACATTCGATCCCACGACGGGACCCAGATCCAGCAGGATGGGCGCGGGACGGGTACCGAGGTACGAGAGGAACTTCTGCAGCGCCTTCGACGTGACGATCGTGCCGTCTTCCGACTGTGGCGGTGGGCCGGTGTCAGGCCGGGTTCCTTCCGCCTGCCGCACGGATCCCAGGCGTGAGAGCAAACCGCGCAGACTTCGCACCGTGTCGCCGCCCGACAAGGGCACCCCTCCTCCCGATCAGACGCGGCCGGAACGCGTGAAGCGCGGGCCCGCTCGCGTGCGCGGGCGCTACGCGCCCGCGATACGCTGGCTGCCAGGCCCTGGCATGCCAGCCGGAAGGGGCGCGAGCTTCACCTCGGGCTTTGCGGCCTGGGCAGGCACCACGGCCACGGCCGGCTTCTTCTGCATATCCACGCTGCCGCGAAGATGCGCACCCTCCGCAATCGCGACGCGCGGCGACACGATGTCGCCGTCCACCGAGCCGCTGTCGCGAATGTCCACCTTCTCGCTGGCAGTGATGTTGCCGACGACCTCTC
>Ga0315278_10001561_pt1 | contig 20211 bp, 16 predicted proteins | sample YL17G06_0_MG_FD_203880 | JGI IMG/M metagenome (GOLD analysis project Ga0315278, IMG submission 203880) | Sediment microbial communities from Yellowstone Lake, YNP, Wyoming, USA - YL17G06_0 | ecosystem: Environmental > Aquatic > Freshwater > Lake > Sediment | place: USA: Wyoming | collected... | reverse complement strand
ACGAGTGATTTCCGGAAATCGGACTATTCAACAGCCTCAACGGCGAAGCTAAGCGGCGCGCCGCCGGGAAGCCGGCATAGACCGACGACGCTTCTCGGCGCGTCCGCTTGAGCGAGAGGTTCGGCGGCTGCTCGCAAAGACCGACTGTCTGATTGCCCACCCGTATTGGCGTGGCCCGACCTTCACGCCCGCCGCGGTGTCAACCCGAAGGACGTACACGACAACTCCGCACCGCCCGGAACAGCCACCAGTTACGTGGTACGGCCCGTCACCCGGCCGTCTTCTCCACAGGCCGGACGGAGACAAGGTCTTCATCGCCGACGTGGCGGATGTCCTGCGACGTAAGAGTGACCATGGCCTGGGTCCGACCAGACGCGGCCACGAACTCAACTTCGAAGGCGTTCGACCCGTAAACCTCTACGATCGCGCCAAGATCACCTCGGCGTAAGCCGGCCTGAGGGATGTCACGCGTCAGAACAACGGTGTCGAGAAGGTTGAACATGATTCACCTCGGGATGACGGTCACCAGGCGTGGAAAGTCCTCGTTCGTACGGATAATCCACACGGTCTTGACCATAGCCGATCGCCCAGATGGTGCGCTGAGCATACCATCGACCTCAAACTTGCGCCCGTAGCCCGTTATCGTCTGGCCTACCAGGTCTCCTGATCTGGCAATGGCCAATACGTCATCTCGCAGCCGCTCCCATTGATCTGCGGCGTAACCCAGTGAGACCAAAACCCGGGCTTTGAAGCGGCCGACGGGATGCGCCTCAGAGAGGAGATAGCCGCGGATCTTTGCTTCGTCAACGACAGCGCGCTCAGCGTTTGGGAGACTCATGCGTCAGGTGCAACGGTCACAGAGCGGTGCAGTATCGCAGGGACCGAGGAATCGCGTTGCCGCTCCGCCTCTCGTAGCTCAGATCGGTCCATACGCCATCATCATCTCCAACCCTGGGGCGTTTACAGCGCGTGCAATTCCGCAAGACGCCGAACTTGTAAGTCGACATCGACCGAGGAAGTATAGCCCGTCCCACGAAGGCGAATTATTCGTCACTTGACGCAGGAACCTAAGCGGACCAGGACATCGATTTCTGTGCAAGAACCAGCCTGTATGGCCGCATGATAGCCATCGACAGGCTTGGGGTTGCCGCGTCGCTCCAACCGCGTCTGCTGGACCAGATGCGCGGCAGAATCCAGACCGGGGATGAGAATTGCCGCCGTCTTCGTAACCCCGAGGCCGTCGCCGATACTACCGGAGACAATCGCACCAGGACCATCACCACCGAGACGGCCACCACCTCGATGATATGATCGTGCGCTCGTGCAACCGGCTTGACACTGGGACAGAGCCCGCTGCCGCCGTCCCCAACCAAGCTGGCCAATGGCAAGCGTCATGTCCGCAGGCTACCCCCAGCGCATCATCTGTTTGACCGAAGAGCCGACTGAGGTGTTGTACGCCTTGGGCGAGGAGCGTCGGATCGTCGGCATCTCGGGCTTTACGGTTCGTCCGCCTCGGGCGCGTCGCGAGAAGCCGAAGGTCTCGGCGTTCATCAGCGCAAAGGTCGATGACATTCTGGCGCTGACCCCTGATCTCGCGATCGGCTTTTCCGACATCCAGGCCGACATCGCGCAGGCACTGATCAAGCGCGGCGTCGAGGTCTGGATCAGCAACCACCGCAGCGTCGATGGCATCCTCGGCTACGTGCGCCGGCTCGGCGCGCTGGTGGGCGCTGGCGAGCGGGCCGAGCGCTACGCGCGCGGGCTCGAGGCGCATGTTGCATCGGTGCGCGAGCTCGGTGCGCAGCTTGCACGCCACCCGCGCGTCTACTTCGAGGAATGGGACGATCCGCAGATCAGTTGCATCCGCTGGGTGAGTGAGTTGATCGGGATCGCTGGCGGCCAGGACGTGTTTCCGGAGCGGGCTGCCGCGAGCCTGGCGAAGGATCGCATCCTGGCCGACCCGCAAGAGGTGGTTCGGCGCTCGCCGGATATCATCATCGGCTCATGGTGTGGCAAGAAATTTCGGCCCGAACGTGTGGCAGCGCGAGCCGGCTGGGACGTCGTGCCTGCGGTGCGCGAGGCAGAACTGCACGAGATCAAGTCGCCGATCATTCTGCAGCCCGGCCCGGCGGCGCTCACAGACGGCCTCGATGCCCTGCATGCGATCATGGCGCGCTGGGCAGCGAGAGCGTAACGGCAGTCCGCCGGCCGAGGTTGGTTGTGAGATATCATGCCCGCGCGGCCCACCACAGCCGGTCGCATGCGAAACTACCAACAACAGGAGACTGGAGAATGAAAAAGCTTAGCGTGATAGCACTTGCCTGGATGGCGCTGCTCGCCTTCGGCGCCGGTGCCGCGGAGCGGCCGATGCTGGTCGTGATCGAGATGATCGACATCAATGCCAAACCCGATCAGGTCTGGCGCCTGCTCGGGCGCTTCGACGGGCTGAAGGACTGGCATCCGCTGTTTTCCGGCAGCGATATTATCAGCGGGCGCGATGGCAAAGTCGGTGCGGTGCGCAAGCTGACCATCAAGGACGGCCCCAGCTTCACCGAAGAGCTGGTGGCGCTCGACGTAGCCAACCGCAGCCTCACCTATGACATCATCGAGTCGCCGCTGCCACTGACCGACTATCTGTCGAGCGTCGGCGTCAAGGCGAACGCGAACGGCGGCTCGACCGTCATCTGGGTGGGCCAGTTCCGCCGCAAGAACGGGTTGGATAACCCGCCTGAGGGCGAGACCGATGCCGCCATGGTGGGCCTGATCAGCGGCGCCTATCGCGGCGGACTCGTCAACCTGAAGCAGATCGTGGAAGCGGGCAAGTAGCCGCACGCGACGAAAAGGAAACCCAGCGTGAGCGACATCATCCTGCATCACTACCCGGCCTCGCCGGTGTCGGAGAAAGTCCGCGTCGCGCTGGGCATCAAGGCTCTGGCGTGGCGCTCGGTCGAGATTCCGCGCCTGCCCCCCAAGCCCGATGTCATGCCGCTGACCGGCGGCTATCGGCGCACCCCGATCATGCAGATCGGTGCGGATATCTACTGCGACAGTCAGTGCATCTTGCACGAGTTGCAGCGGCGTCACCCTGAGCCGACCCTGTTCCCGGGCGGCGCGGGTGGGTTGCCCTGGGGCGTTGGCCGCTGGACCGATGCGCTGTTCGACACCGCGGTGCGGCTGTCTCTGGGCGCAAACGCGGATCAGCTCCCGGAAGCGTTCGCGACCGATCGCGTGCGTCTGTTTCTCGGGCCGAATGGAAACCTGAAAGCGCTGCAAGCGGACCTGCCGCATTACGTCGCCCAGCTGCGCGCGCAGTTCGGCTGGATGGACGAACGCCTCGCGGGCGGGCGGCGCTATATGCTCGGCGATGCACCGGGGATGCCGGACGCGCTGTGCTACTACCTGGTGTGGTTCGTGCGCGCACGCTGGCAAGGCGGGCCGGCCCTCCTCTCAGAGTTCGCCGCGCTCGAGGCCTGGGAGCAACGGGTCAAGGCGATCGGTCATGGGCAACCTTCACCGATGACTTCGGGCGAGGCGCTCGACATTGCGCGCGCCAGTGAGCCCATTACGCAAGAGCGCGCCGATGCGCGCGATCCTCAAGGACTCAAGCCCGGGCTGCGCGTCGAGGTCGTGCCGGATCTGGACAGCGGCGAGCCGGCGGTGCAGGGCAACGTGCGCTCCATCGAGCGCGACCGCATCGCGATCCTGCGCGAGGATCCGCAGGTGGGCAGGCTGTGCGTGCACTTCCCGCGCGTGGGATATCGCATCCGGGTGCTGTAAGCCTCGCGCAAGACCACCCACCCCATCACGCATTGAATGATGGGTTCCGGCGCCACGCGCGCCCGCACCCATCCTACGCGCCACGCGCAGCCCGTATCGCGCAAGACCACCCACCCAGTAGGATGGGTGGAGCGAAGCGCAACCCATCACACATCCCACGCCGGGCTCCGGCGCCGAAGGCGCCTGCACCCATCCTACGCGCGACGCGCAGCCCGTATCGCGCAACGCCACCCACCCCGTAGGATGGGTGGAGCGAAGCGCAACCCATCACACATCCCACGCCGGGTTCCGGCGCCGAAGGCGCCCGCACCCATCCTACGCGCTACGCGTTTGCGTGCACCGGAGATGTCTGTGCGTCCCCCAACCAATTCAGCGCCGCCTGCACCCCGCTTCCCTGTAGCGGCACGCCCGCCAGCCTGAGCCCCATCTCCACGCCGCACAACGTCCCCGCCAGCATCAAGTCGTTGAACCAGCCCAGGTGGCCGATGCGGAATACCTTGCCCTTCAGTTTGCCCAGGCCGGTACCGAGCGACATATCGAAGCGCTCCACGATGATCTCGCGGATGCGGTCAGCGTCGATGCCCTCGGGGGTGATTAACGCTGTGAGTGAGTTGCTGTATTCGAGGGGGTTTGCGCATAGGATCTCCAGACCCCACGCTCGCGCCGCCCGCCGGGTCGCCTCAGCGTGGCGCGCGTGACGAGCGAACACGTTCTCCAACCCTTCTTCTTCGAGCATGTGCAGCGCCTCGCGAAGGCCATACAGGAGATTGGTCGCCGGAGTGTAGGGAAAGTAGCCGGTGCGGTTGGCGACGAGCATCTCGTCCCAGCTCCAGTACGCGCGCGGTAGCTTCGCTGAATGGCTCGCGGCCAGCGCTTTGTCGCTGACCGCGTTGAAGGACAACCCCGGGGGCAGCATCAGGCCCTTCTGCGATCCGCCCACCGTCACGTCCACGCCCCACTCGTCCATGCGGTAGTCGATCGAGGCGAGCGAGGAGATGGTGTCGGCCATCAGCAGCGCCGGGTGGCCGCAGCGCTCCATTGCGCGCCGGATCTCTCCGACGCGGGTCACTGCGCCGGTCGACGTCTCATTGTGCACCACGCAGACTGCCTTGATCGCGCGTGCGCGATCCTCGGACAGCCGCGCTTCGATCGCCTGCGGGTCGGCGCCGCGCCGCCAGTCGCCGGGCAAGAACTCGACTTCCAACCCGAGTCGGCCGGCCAGCTTGCGCCAGAGCGCGGAGAAGTGACCGGTTTCGGCCATGAGGACCAAGTCACCGGGCGACAATGTGTTCACCAGCGCCGCTTCCCACGCGCCGGTGCCGGAAGCCGGGTAGATGATTACCGGATGGCGCGTCTTGAATACCGCCTTCATTCCCGACAGTAATTCGTGCCCCAGTGCGGCGAACTCGGGCCCGCGGTGATCGATGGTCGGCCGATCGATGGCGCGCAGAACCCGGTCGGGGACGTTAGTAGGACCAGGAATCTGCAGAAAGTGGCGGCCAGTATGGGCGGTCAAAGGCGCTCCTGGGCATGCGGTCGGGGAACGAACAACCCCAGCGTACCGCATTCGACGCGGGCGTGGCGGCGATCCTGGCCGGGGGGCTCAGCGCAACGCGTACTGGAGCGACACGAACACGTTGCTTCCTGGCGTGGAGTACCCCTGCGCCAGCTCGTAGTCGGTGTTGAGTGCGTTGTTCCAGCGCAGGTCCACACTCCACCCGCGAGCGAGCGAATACGAGGCGAGGAAGTTGAGCAGGACGTAGCCATCCATGCGGCTGCTGGGTGCCTCGTCGATGGAATCGAACCGCGGGCCGGCGCCGACGACCTCGGCGCCGAGCCGCAGGCGCCCGAAGCTGCGCGCAACGCCGGCGTTGCCGAAGATCTCCGCGCGCCGCGGCAGGCGGCTCCCCGTCGTTGCGTTGACCGGGTCCTGCAAGGTCAGGCGCGCGCGCAGCTCCAGCCCGGCCAGTTGCCCGTCATAGGCCAGCTCGAGGCCCTTGATGCGGGCTTCGCCGAGATTTTCCGGCACGAAGGTGGCGGCGTCGAAAACGATCAGGTTGGTGATGCGATTATTGAAATAAGTGAGCGCCAGACGGTGCGCTCCGGTGCGGTAGTCGGCACCGACCTCCCAGCTGGCGCCTTCCTCGGGCTGCAAGTCGGGGTTGCCGAAACCGGGATAGTACAGATCGAAGAAGGTGGGGGCGCGAAATGCAGTGCCCGCGCTCGCGCGCAGCCGCAGGTCCGTGTTCAGCGCAAAGGCATAGCCAAGGGCGCCGGTGGTCTGGCTGCCGAACTGGCTGTTGTCGTCGTTGCGCACGCTGGCTTGCAACGTGTGAGGGCCGAATGCGCCTGTGTACCCGGCAAACACGGAGTAGATGTTGCGTTCGTCTACGGCAAAGCTCGTGTCGCCGGCGACCTCCTGGCGCAGGTACTCTACGCCTGCGACGACGGTGCCGATCGCTGTGCTGAAGTCGTTCTGCCAGGTCACCTGCGTCTGGTGCGAGTCGATCGCACCGGGAAATGCGCCGTCTATCGTCAGTGAGTCGGCGCTTACGCCCACACGCACCAGACTCTGCCACATGGAAGTCAGCCGGTTGCGGCTGTAGGCGGAGTACACCCCGATCGTCTGATTGTTGATGTCATCACTGGTCGGCCCGCTGTCGAAGTGCGTCCGGCCCTTCGAGTACAAGCCGGTGAATCCGATCTCCTGATCGGGCGCGAAGCGATGCACCAGAGTGCCGGAGGCGCTGGTGTTGCGGTAGCCATCGTCGTCGGGGTTGAAGGCGAATGCCGGGGCGCTCGCATTCGTCGCCGAAAAGCCGTCGGTCCCGATGTAGCCTGCGTTCAGCGTGAATCCGGTGGTGTCCGATCCCGCGGACACCCCGCCGGTGACCTGGCTGGTGTTATAGCTGCCGTAGCCTGCCGACGCACTGATCCGCGGTGCGTCCGGCCAGCGATTGGTGAACAACTGGATCACCCCGCCTAGCGCTTCGGAGCCGTACAGGCTGCTCATCGGCCCGGGTACGATCTCTACGCGTGCGATCTGGGACGGTGGCAGATTCTCGAATGGCGTCGTGCCGCCCGCCGCGTTATTGAGGCGGATGCCATCCAGCAGTACCAGCGTGTGCGTGCTGTTCGCACCGCGCAGGAACACGTTGCTGGTCTGACCCGGCCCGCCGTTGGCGGTGATCTGCACGTTCGCCTGCTGCTGCAGCAGCTCGGTTAACGTGTCCTGCCCGCTGCGCTCGATAACCTGTTCGGTGATCAGCTCGACCGGGCGGATAATGCTGGGCAAGGTCTCGGGCGTACGCGTGGCGGTGACGAAGACCGGTTCGGTGAGCGCGGTAGCGCGGTCAGGCTCCACCGCGAAGGCGTTGATCGCAGCCAGTCCGGCGGCGAGTGTCATGGCGACAGGTTTCAATGCAGTCTCCTCCTTGCGCGTGCACACGCCCTGCGCGTGTGCGGTTACGTCGCACGAGGAAACACCGGGAAACGGTCCCGACAACCGGGACCCCATCCATAGGCAGTGCCTGAACCTCCGCCGCCCGCGGTATTTCCTGCGTCTTCCGGGCCGGTCTTCGGACTCGTGGGCTATGACGTGCCGCCTTCCCGTGAGACGCGCTCACAGTGGCATAAGGACACGCCCGCGCCCACCTACCGCTGCGGGGGCAGTGCAGGCATTGCGCAGCCGTTGATGCATCGGCGGCTGCACGCACCTGCTTCCCGATTATCCTTTCCGTCAGGACGACGGAAGGGCACCTGGATGGTTCGAGAATAACCCGACTGGATGAGTGGCGCAAGCAACTGCAACTGCAACAGCCTTCGCCGCGGAATTGTCACGTCGGGCTGGCAACGATGCAATGGCCGCGTTGACGTCTCAATCGACGCGCGCTGCTCCCGCTATCGCTACCCAGGCGAGATTCTAGCCGACTGCGGCTGGCTCCACTTCCGGTTCTGCCTTGGGCTTGTGCGAGGTCCGACAGATGATGGTGGAGCGGGCCGGGGAAATCCCGGACGAACTCATCGGACTCCCGAATCACCGACAAAGTTCAAATCCCGACCGACTGCACTGCACCCGGGTTACGCGCAACGCACCCGGGATCGGACGCTATTCGGATGTATAGAAGTCGCGGCTCGTGGGCGCGGGACGCAGTTTCCAGGTTGCCGCGTTCTTCTGCGCCGCGGCAACACTTCCCTCCCCGATTTGCTCGGCGAGAGCGCCTTTAGCCGTCGCGAGGTCCTTGGAATCCGGGTCGGCGGCGGTCGCGAGCAGCAGCCAGGCATAGGCTTTGGTAGTGTCCTTCGGAGCGCCGTAGCTCCCGCTCCGCGCGATGTCCGCCAGCTTCGCAAAGGCAGGTGCGTAGTTCAGCTGGGCACTGAGCATCAGCCCCATTATTCCCTTCTTGAAATCCTGAACCACACCCTTCCCCTCGAGGAGCATGAGGCCGAAGTAGTAAAGCCCTTCAGGCAAGTCCTTCGAGGCTGCGAACTTGCAGAACGGCACAGCCTTCTGGAACTCTGCCTTGCGGTAGAACCGTTCACACAGCCGGCCGAACGCGAGCGGGTATCCTAGCTCCGCCGCCTCGGCGAGAGGGCCGAGGGAGACCGCTTCGTTGGGCGGATAGCCCAGCGTTGCCATGCCGGGCCCGCCGGCAAGGCCTCGCCACATCAGGCCGTGCGGGTCGTGCTCCCTCAGCGCGAGGTCGCACGACTTCTGTCCGCGCTCGTCGTCCGGCGGCAGCAGCTTACGAACCAGCAGCTCGCAGGTCATCCCCGCAGCACGGGCGTCCCGGTCTTCCATTGCTTTCAGCAACTCTCCCGCCTGTCCGAACTTCCCGCTGTCATAGGCGACCAGGGCCTGGTCGATCGACGCCGCGCTCACGAAAGGCGCCAATGCCAGTGCAGCAAGAATTCCGAGCGCCGTGCGGCAAGCTGAGAAGAAGCTGCGCGGCGGATTCCGGTTCATCGGTGCTTCTCCACTTTCGCTCCTGGCTCGATCTCGTTGCGGGAGAATCCTCAGTCGCTGCTGCTGGATAACTTGGCTACGCCGGAGCCCGGGGTTGTGCAGGCTGGCGCCGCTCGACTAAAAGTCGCGTTTGGGCGCGGGACGGTTCGCCTCCCGGGCCGCCTCTTCCGAGGCGGCTGCGGCTTTCGCCGCCTGCTCGGCCGAAGCGGCCGCCGACTTGATTCCGGCCAGGAGGGCGAGCCCCTCGCGCCGTGACGCTTCGGCTTCCGCTGCAGAGATCAGACCGGCGGTTCCTGCCGCGGGAGGCACGTCGAGCTCGCTTCTCTTGGCATTCCAGGAGATCGTGGCGACCGTGGCGACCACCGCCAGGACAGCGATCGCGCCGGCGCCTGCCACCATCAACTTTCTGCGCGTTCGCCTCGCCGCCGCCGCCCGTTCAAGGCTCGCGTCGTCTTCCTTCAGCAAGCGGAGGGCGTTCTGCGTTCCCAGGGATTCGGAGAGGATCTCCTTGCACGCGTCTTTCACATAGGTCGGCGGGTCCAACTCGAGGCATTGGCGGGCAAACTTCGCCGCTTTGGCCGTGTCCCGCCCCAGCTCTTTGCCACCAACGAAAGACATGAGCGCAGCCTTGAATGCGCCACCCCCATGGCCTAGATCCGCGGCATCCCAGAACTGGCCGAACGCTTTGGCATCCTCTCCAGCTTGCAGGTGCCTGGTCGCCTCCGCGTAGAGGGCCTCCGCGCGCTGCGGTCCGGGTGTCGCCCGCGAACGCGGCGCCACTGTGTCACCCGCGGGCAAGCGCGGCGTCCCCGCCGGTGTGCTCGGCCGCTGGCCGGTTTCGAGTTCCTGCATGATTGTTCCTTTCGCTCTAACCGGGAGAGGACCCAACGTTGCCCGGATTGGCTGGGGCCATCGGTCTGAAGCCGCCGCTATACCGAGGCCTGCCGCAGCAGCGCGACAACGCCTCTCGCCTGCGCAACCGCTTCGTCCAGCCGCGCATTTCCGCTCTGCTGCTTTGCCGCCACGACAGCGGCGCCCAGCGACTCGATTGCGGCCCAGATTTGTACCGTCCGCGACGGCGAGCCGTCCAACTGCCGCGGCGTGAGCAGCCGCACCTCGTCGCGCAGGTCGCCGAGGACGCGTCGCAGCCTATCGGACTGGGCGCTTGGAAGTGACATGCAATCCGACTCCAGCCCGATCAGCGCCTCGTCAACCGAGGCGCGGCGCGTACGAGTCAGGCTCGAGCGTTCGTCGCCGGCCTGGCTCAGACTCCGGACGCTCTTCAGTCCGAGCCACAGAATCGCCAAGCCGACGATCAGGAGGATGTGCACGACGAGAAAAAACGTAAACCCGATCCCCATCCACAGCATGAGGCTCGCGACAACGGAGACCGCTGCAGCCACGCTCAAAGCAACCACCGAACCGATATCGGGAACGACCCCGGCGTCGCCGCCGGAACGCAGGCTCGCATACAGGAAAGGCGCGAGCACGAGCAGTGCGTTGACAGCCAGCACGATCGGAAATTGTGCTGCGCCGCTGAGCGGCTCCAGTCCGCCCGGGGGACCGAGGAGCATCTCCAGCGCCACGATAGCCAGGCTGGCGATCAGCCCTACAGCCACGGTCGCAAAGGGATGTTTGCTCATCGCTCGACTGGTGCGGCGCTACGCAGCGTTCGCGGCCGCACCGGGCCGGGCCGCGCCGCATGCAGCGCAGAACCTGGCACTCGGGTCGATGGCCTCGCCGCAGGAGGGGCATTTCTCCCCCACCGCTGTCCCGCAGTTCGCGCAGAACTTTGCTCCGGCTTTAACGATGCTCTGACACGATGAGCAGCGCGTATCCTCGGCCTTGGCGAACAGGGTTCCGCAGCTCTCGCAGAACTTGGCTGCGGGATTGGTCCTCGGTGCACCGCATTTCCCGCAGCCTCCAGGGCTGGGCGCGGGTGCACCGCCACCGGCCGGGCCCGCAGGGGCTGGGTTGAGGTTCTGGGCTACGCCGGCGAACCCCTGCCCCACGGCGCCGCCAACGCCCAGGCCCGCACCGAGACCGATGCCCGCGCCCATGAGCGTGCCGGGCGTCCCTTCGTTCCCCGCCGCGGTCTCCAGCACGTCGAGAGAACGCTTTTGCTGATAGGAGTAGCCGATGATATTCATCGCGGCGCGCTCTGCAAGGGCGTCGCCCAACCGCCGAATGGATGGGTCGTCCTTGTTGACCGCGATGGAGTTCACGAAGAAGTTCACGATCTTCAGGCCGAATTCATCGACCCTCTCCGCCAGGTCCCGATGGATGGCGTCCGAGAGCGCGGTAAGCTCCGCGGAGATTTCCAGGATCGAGACTTTCTTCTTGACGATCTCTTTGGCGATCGTCGATTTTGCGATCGTGAGGATCACGCCGCGAAGGTAGTCCCGCAGCTTGGCCTGGTTGAACTCCGGCATGGTGCCGACCAGCTTCACCCAGAATTTGCGCGCGTGCGCGACCTGCACTCCGTACTGGCCGTTTGCCGTGACTGGAATCAGGACCCCGAACGTAGGATCCTGCACCTGGATGGGTTCGACGGTGTCCCACTGGACATCGAGGGCCATGACCTTGTTGACGAACCATACCTCGGCCGAGAACGGCGAGCGCCCGAAGGGAAGCGCTAGCGCTTGGGAGATGATCGGGATGTTCTCGGTTTTCAGCGTGTGGCGGCCCGGGCCGAACGGACCGTCCATCGCTCCGCCTCTGCAGAGAATGGCTTCCTGCGATTCATTGACGATGAGCTGCGTCCACGTGGAGAGCTCCTGTTTCGGGAACTTCCACGCAAGTTGGGTTGCGTCACCGTCCCACTTCACGACGTCGATGATTGCCATCTTCTAGAGTTCCCTTATAGTCCGACCCTGGCGGCGCTCCAGTTCGTTCACCAGTCGCCTTCGACTTTCTTCTTGAGATCGGGCTGCGTCTGGGCTTGCGGTACGGCTGCGGTCCTCGCTGCACCATTCGCCGAGCGGGTCGCGGCCTGAGCGCCGGGAGCGCTGGAAAGCGAGCGCAAACCGAAACTCCCCGGCGCAAACTCCTTGGCCAGATCGACACTCTGCTTCACGACCCTGGCCTTCGCCATCTTGGCCTGGACCTCGATGATCTCGGCGATACCGACGTCGCTTTCCTCCCGTCCCAGACTTTCTTTGGTGTATGAGTCGCGAATCTCCTTGCCATACCGGACAATGCGGAACTTCTGCCCGGGCCGCAGCGTCTTGCCGCCCTGACCCAGATACATCACGTCGCCCGTCACGCTCTCGACCATGAGCGGAAAGATTGCATCCAGTATCTGCGTCGATATCTCCTCCGCGGCGCCCTTGCCGATCTCATCCAGCCTGCCCTGCTCGACGTTGCGGGCAAAGCTATCGGCGTGTTTTATCTGCCCGCTCGCCGCGTCGATGATCCGGTAGGACAGTCGCACGTTCGCGGAGGTCAGTGTGAAGGTCTTGTTGGCGGACTGCATCGTGACTTGGCGCGCCGTCTGAGACGCATCCTCGATCACTCCAACGATCAGGTAGTCGGTGCCGAGCGTGTTGCCGAGCCGCGCTATCTCGGCGGGTGGCGCGCTGCCCGAGGCGAGCAGATCGAGCTCTCCCTGCCGTTCCGCACCGAACTGCCGGTCGAGCATCGCGAACTTGCGCGACTGCGTCAGTAGCGTCACCAGCTCTTGAACGAACTGGTCCCGGAATGCCTTCTGGCTGTCCGCCTGCAAACGGAACGGAACGACCGCCATGCGAAGCCGGTCCGCCTGGGGTCCCGCGGCGTACCGCGCAATAGCCGCTTCGATGGTGACTGTCCAGACGCCGCCAGCCTGAGCCTTGTTGACGATCCGGTATTCCTTAACCGCCCCCTTGGTCAGCGTGGCGACGGCCTCGCCGCTCATCGCGGCGGTCGCCGATCTCTTCTCGCTCTGCGTCTCCAGCGATGCGGTCACTTCGGCGCTGAAGGTAGTCGCCGCCACCTGGGTGCCGTTGACTTGGCTGACTGCCTGCTTCAGAGCCAAGCCGACGGCATGGCCGACTGACCGCCCCGCGCCTTCCGCCTTGACCGTGACGTACTCGACTCCGGCCACGGATTCGGCAATCCAGCACAGGCCAGTCCCTAGGAGACACAGCGTGACAAACAAACGAACGGTGGTCATGAGGTACCCTCGGCGGCAGGCAGGACGCGGTCCGGAGAGGAGCTGTCTCCTCTCCAGGTGGCGGACTCAGATAATGTTGGAGAGGTCGATTTTCGAAACGTCGACGTTGTTCGACTTGGCGAAGCTGGCGAAGTTTTTGGTTGCCTGACCCCAAGTCGACACCAGGGTCGGAATGTTCTCAGCGACGTAGAGACCGGCGGCGGCGCCGTCCTTGAGTTTCATCGCCTGAGTGGGATTGGTCCGCAAGCTCGACATCCCCGACTGCATGGAACCTACCCAGGTCTTGAAGTCTGGAGGGAGCTGGATGCTATCGCTCGTGCCCACTGCGTAATCAGGCACTGCAAGACGCAGCTGTTTTTTGCCTTCCTCGCTGATAACGGCAGACTTCTTCAGCTCCTCGGCTATGATCTTGCCTCCTTCCGTAGTGTTGGCCATCGCGCGCTGGATCGCGTCCTTACTTTCGATACTGCCGGAATCAAGGCTCGCTGCTACTCGGTCGAGCTGCTCCGCTTTCGTCTTGTTACCGAGCGCCTCGAGCGTGCGCGCCTGCGCGGCGAGCATATGCTTCATGGCGGAACCGAACCGCTTCATGAGGCCGCTCTGCTGGGTGAGCAAAGAGTTGACGTCCACATTGCTCTTTCCACTGCCGCCTCCCAGAAGTCCCCCAGCACCGGGAAGCTTCATGCTCCCCATGTCCGGGAGAGTCGCTCCAGTCACCGAAGACTTAGGCGAGGTCGCTGCCGCCGAAGGGGCCGTGGAGCTATCCAGCGGTTGCGCCGACTCAGCCGCGGACGTCTTGGCAAGAGTCCCTGCTGTCGAATCTGCTGCCGTCCTTTGCACCGGCAGCGGCTTCGCTCCGGTCGTGAGAGATTTGGTCGGGGTCTCGCCTGTCGGAGTCGTTGCAGTGCTCTTCGCTGGTGGCGGCGCCGTTGCACCAGCGGAAGGCGTGGTTGCGCTCCCGGCTGTCGAAGGTATCGCAGTGATGTGCGCCGGCGGCGGTTCTGAATCGGTCGACATCGGACCAGCGTCCGGCTGCGCCGTCGGTCCTGGCTCGTTCCAATCGGCGTACTTCCTCAATTGCCCGACTGTCTGGGGTTGGCCGGCAAACAGGACGGTCGGAACCAGAACAGCCAGTAAACAGGCGAATCGCGTATTCATCGGTTTCCTCATCTGTGTAGCTCGCAGGTAACAGCCTCTCTTGGCGAGGGACTGTGCATGGTGCGCTGCTGCAGTACTCAAGTCTCGTAACGGTTCGCCCTGTACGCGAGCCCAACAACCCAGGCGCTGTCAGCGCGGCACCTTGGCATTCAACTGATCGACCATCACCTTCGCGCCCTCTGCAGCCGCCAGCTTGAGCGCGTTGACCCTTGCCACGTCGGGCTTGGGGCCCAGCCCGGCGTACTGGACCGGGCCGACCGAGGCGACCCTGCGCGGAAGCTTGCCCGAGATATTCCAGACCTCGCCGCGGACAGAGACGTAGACACGCTTGTTGCCGCTCACGGGGTCCGTATCCGGGAGTCCGACGTCGATTGTCCCGACGGCGAAATACATGACATCGCAGGCGCGCGCCGCGTCGAATGCGCCTTTGCGTGCCTTGCCCGACATCTCGTCCGTGGCGCTGAACTCAGCCTTCAAAACATCAGGCGAGGTGCCGTTACAGCTGCTGGCGACATCGGTGTAGCTGACGACCTCAAACCCTGCTCCGGCGAACACCTCGCCCATCGCGGCGTCGATTTCGGACGCGCTGCTGACCCTGTGCTTCACGTCGTCGCCTTTCTGAAGGGTGCTTCCTCCAACCGTCGTGGTTGAAAGCGAGTTCTTGGATTCATTGTATGTAGCCTTCGTCGCCCCGCCCTGCTCCGTCAGAGCCGAGTGCTCGCGGGCGCCCTTCTGCGATTCCTCGCTGCGCACGTCGGTACGTCGGGCGTCGAACGACTTCACCGAGTCGGTCTCACGCGCCACGAAGAGCAAGCTCACGTTACTGCCATGCGCGGCGGCGTGTTTCGCGAAGCCGCCGGCGTCATTGATGCGCGCATCGAGCACCGGCTCATTGATCGTCGCGCGGACGAGAATCGAATAGATGTGGGCATCCTTGTTGACTGCATCCTCGATCACCGTCGTATCAATCACGTATTTGTCGAGGTTGGCGAGGATCTCGCTCTCGATCGCCTGGTAGACGCGAAGCTTGGCGGGGTTGAACGTGGTGGCGTGCCGCTTTATCGCGTTCTCCTTGGCAGCGCGGATCGCCTTCTGGCGGGTTGGAGCATCCGGGCTGCGCGAGCCATCGTAGGGAATATCCCCCTTGCCCTTCACGTCGAGCGCCATGGCGCAGGGGGCGATAAACAGGAGCAGGACTGAGAGGACGGCGACGTCGAGGTAGCGAGTTGGCTTCAGCATGATCTTCTCCATTTTTGTTCCTGACGCACGCCTGAGTCGGTCGAAACGCGCTTTAACGGCAGCGCTCGATCACTTTGGACGCTTCGGCGAGCCGCGTCGTGGTCGCGGCGCCATCGGCCCACTTCTTGGTCCAATCGGCGGACGGCTTGGCAAGCTGCTGGGTAACCTGGTCGAACAAGGTAAACAGCGACTCTTGGTAGGCGGTCCAGTCATCGGTCTGCAACACCGACAATGGGACCCGCTTCACCACGCCGAACTTGAATTGGCTGTCCAGATAGCGCTTCGCCAGCTCCGGTTGCTCGAGCGTCACCATGGCGTAACTCGCATAGGCCCAGATTTTCTCGGATGCCGTTTCCTGGACCAATACCTTCTTGAAGCCGCTGATCCGGAGATTGACGACGTAGTCGGCATCGGGAATCTGCAGGATGTAGCTATCGCCATTCGCGAAGCTCGCCGGCATCTTTCCGCCGATTGCTTGCCCTGTGGCGTATGGGAGGACTGAAACGCGCATGTTTTGCGACAGGAACCGGCTGAAGGACTGACCCACGAACCGAGCGAACACGGCGGGATCGCTGCCACCGGAGACAACGGTAGCCCGTGCGCCATCGTCGAGGACGACGTTTGCGACGCGGAGGTGATGGCCGAAGGACTGCTTCAAGGAAAGCGCTGCGAGCTGCTGGGCAAACTGGTCGAGGATATTGGTCTGTCCAGGGCCGTAGTAGATATCCCGAACCAGCGCGAGCTTGCGTGCTTCGGTTACCTCGCCGCGCACGGCGTCGCGGATCTGAACGGCGACCGGGTGCACGGAGATGACTTTCTTCTCCTCGAAGTCGAACACCAGAATCTGCGCATGAACGTCGACGACGACTTTGTTGATGTCGCCGAGCTTTTCGACCGACACGTTTTCCCATTCGAGCGCGTATGCAAGCGCGACGGATTCGCCGGTGCGACGGACGCCTAGGCGATCCGTCATCAGCTCGAACGAAGCATTCTTCACACCGCCAAGGCGGCGCGACAGTTCGGCTTCGAGCAGAGGCCGATCGGGGCCTTTCTCCTGCAGGAGCTTATTGCTGAAGGGAAAGGATGCCTTGATGTCGGCGGCGTTCCCGACGAATGCGAACCCGGCAAAGAATACCTTGAGCGGTTGCGCCGATACGCTTGCCGACAGGGAAAGAAGCAGGCAGAGGAGTGCTGTGCGAAATGGGGCCATAGTCTCTTATCAGTTGACTCGTGACATTTTTGGTCAAGAACTTGAGCGGACGAGGCGGCGCTGTGGCATTATGGATGTGGCCTAAACGGCCTGAACCCTCAGGGTTCTTTTTGAATGCACCTGCGTCTGCAGGAATCTCCTGGGCGGATGTGAATCGGCGGAACATCCAGAAATTGCCCGCACAGCCGATTGTGTCGTGTTGCCCAAAATCCGATCTCTCACCTGTTTGGTTCCGGCTATGCCGGCTTAGGGCTGGCCGATTCGAGGCCACTCCTCAAACATCGCGATGTCCTGGCGAAGGAGGCCCAGGGGTAAGCAGCGCTCGAAACCCGGGCGCAAGCTTCCTTGCAGCGTCTATCAGTAGGAACAGAGGGGTCTTCGGCTGCTCGAAGCAGTTCTTTAGAGGGCTTGCGGAAAGTTGCTCACAAATTCTTCTGGGTTTGAGCAATTAGCATACCCAATCAGCCTTTTGCAGCGCACAAGCGCCGGCTCAGGGCATGCTGCAACGGGACATGAACCGCGGTCTCCGCAGGAGGGATGTGACAGGCCAAGCCCGACGCTCGGCCCTAAAGACCAGAGGCGGTAGGTGAGAGGTGGGAGGCGGAGCAGCTGGGCGCGACGCCCCGCTCCATCTATCCTCAGACCTCTCGCCTATCGCCTCTGATTTCGAATCAGGCGCGCGCCTCGACCAGGCTGCGCTTGGCGGTGTCGATCCAGACCCGTTCGGCGTCGATGCGGATGTTGAAGCGGCGTGCATAGGCCAGCACTTCGCTGAAGACATGGTTGGCCTGCTTGTTGTAGCCGAGGCGCTTGAGCAGGAGGCCGTAGCGGCACTTCGCTTCGAGCCCCACGAAGATGTGGGTCAGCTCCTCATATTCGCGCAGGGCCTCGTGGTGGCGACCCATGCGTTCCAGCGCGCGCGCGTTGAGCAAGCGCACTTCCTCGGGGCGGAAGCGGGAGTCGATGCGGCTGAGCCGCTCGAGCACCCCTCTACCCTGCTCGAAGGTCTGGTTGTTCACATGCGCCCGAGCCAATCCCATGATCAACTGCGGATCAGTGGCATAGATCCCTTGCAACGCAGCCTCGTACATTCCCACAGCGCGATAGTACATGCTGTGAATGGTTGTGAGGATCCGTCACTACACGGCGACTTGGCATAAGCGGTGACCCGAGTAGCGGTGTTTTGTCGTCCTGGCGATTCTGGGTTTCAGGTGTTGCACTGAATGACGGCACAGGGGGCGTCTCCAGTCGCCCTACGGGCTCCTTCCTACGCCCCCTGTGCGTGGGGCCACTGGCAGGGAGCCAGTAGCCAGGCAGGCGTGCGGGGGATGACAGCCAGGTTCGAGATGCGGTAAAAAAACACCGCCAAAGAAACAGGCACAACACCGGTTCAAACCGCCAAGTTCACACCGATGTCGTGCCCCACGCCGTGCCGGGCACGCGTGCAGGGAGAGTATTCCACGAGTAGGAAGCCCCTGTCGAGACCTGCCTGCAACTGCAACGCTTTCCGCGTGCGGCCGGGCGTACAATTCAGGGCAAGAATGCCGAGCGAAATCCGACCGCTGCAGTTCACGCCCCGAGGTGCCGCGCCCGCGCACCCGCTGGAGGCGCGCCTGCGGCGCGAGGTGGACGGCGAGGTGCTGTTCGACGCGTACAGCCGCGGGCGTTACAGCACGGACGCGTCCATCTACCAGATCGAGCCGGTCGGCGTGGTGGTGCCGCGCACCGAGGACGCGGCGCTAGCCGCCGCGCAGATCGCTATCGAGGCTGGCGTACCGATCCTGCCGCGCGGGGCCGGCACCTCGCAATGCGGGCAGAGCGTGGGCGCGGCGCTGGTGATCGACTACAGCAAGCATCTCAACGCCGTGCTCGAGATCGACGCCGCGCGGCTCGAGGCGCAGGTGCAGCCCGGAGTGGTGCTCGATCACCTCAACGCGCGGCTGCGCCCGCATGGCCTGTGGTATCCGGTCGACGTCTCCACCTCGGCCCAGGCCACGCTCGGCGGCATGGCCGGGAACAACTCCTGCGGCGCGCGCTCGATCCGCTATGGGAACATGGTGCACAACGTGCTCGGGATCGAGGCGTGGCTGCCTTCGGGCGATTGCTGGTGGTTCGGCCCAGATACGGATGTGGCGGGCGGCCCGGCCGGCTATCGCGCGCTGATCGAGCGCGTGCACGCCATCACGCGCCGTGAAGCGGACGAAATCGCGGCGCGCTGGCCCAAGGTGCTGCGGCGGGTGCAGGGCTACAACCTCGACATGGTCGTGCCGCACGCTGCGAGCGATCCGGTGCACACGCAGCCGCACAACCTCGCGCATCTGCTCGTGGGTTCGGAAGGCACGCTCGCCGTGTTCCGGCGGCTGCGCCTCAAGCTCTCGCCCATACCCCGGCACAAGACGTTGGGTGTATGCCACTTCCCGACCTTCTACCGCGCGATGGAGCTTGCGCGGAACATCGTGGAACTCGAGCCCGACGCCGTGGAGCTGGTCGATCGCACCATGCTCGAGCTGGCGCACGCCATCCCGCAGTATCGCGATATCCTGCGGCAAGTCGTGCGCGGTACACCCGATGCATTGCTGCTGGTGGAGTTCGCCGGCGACGATCGCGACGCGCAGGTGCAGCGGCTCAAGCGCTTGTCCGAGCTGATGGCGGACCTGGGGCTGCCGGGCAGCGTGGTCGAGGTCGGTGAGGCCAGGCTGCAGAAGGACCTCTGGGAGGTGCGCAAGGCCGGCCTCAACATCATGATGTCGATGAAAGGCGACGGCAAGCCGGTCTCGTTCATCGAGGACTGTGCGGTGCCGCTGGAGCACCTCGCGGAGTACACGCATCGCATCAACGAGATCTTCGAGCGGCACGGCACGCGCGGCACCTGGTACGCGCATGCGTCCGTGGGCACGCTGCACGTGCGCCCGGTCCTCAACATGAAGGGCGACGGTGCACGCCAGATGCGCGCCATCGCCGAGGAAGCCTGTGCCCTGGTGCAGCGCTTCAAGGGTGCTTACTCGGGCGAGCACGGCGACGGACTGGTGCGCTCCGAGTGGATCGAGCCGATCCTGGGACCGCGGCTCACCGCCGCGCTGGCGGAAGTGAAGGCGCTGTTCGACCCGCGCGGCCTGCTGAACCCGGGCAAGATCGTGCGGCCGGAGAAGATGGACGATCGCAGCTTGTTTCGTTTCAAGCCCGGCTATGCGCCCCAGCCTCTGGACAGCGCGCTCGACTGGAGCGAGTGGGGTAGTTTCGCGGGCGCGGTAGAGATGTGCAACAACAATGGCCACTGCCGCAAGTTCGACGCGGGTACGATGTGTCCGTCCTACCGCGCGACGCTTGACGAGCAGCATCTCACGCGCGGGCGCGCGAACAGCCTGCGTCTGGCGCTGTCCGGCCAGCTAGGCGCCGGCGCGCTCACCTCCGAGGAGATGCGCGCCACCCTCGAGCTGTGTGTGGGCTGCAAGGGTTGCAAGCGGGAATGCCCCACCGGCGTGGACATGGCGCGCATGAAGGTTGAGGTTCTGTACCACTATCACCTGCGTCACGGCTACTCGCTGCGCGACAAACTGGTGGCGTACCTGCCGCGCTACGCGCCCTGGGCGGCGCGTCTTGCGCCGTTGCTGAATCTACGCGATCGCCTCCCGGGCCTCGCGCGCGCGTCCGAGCGCTGGCTTGGCCTGAGCGCGCGCCGCCCGCTGCCGCGCTGGCGGCGGGATAGTT
>Ga0315278_10001559_pt1 | contig 20217 bp, 15 predicted proteins | sample YL17G06_0_MG_FD_203880 | JGI IMG/M metagenome (GOLD analysis project Ga0315278, IMG submission 203880) | Sediment microbial communities from Yellowstone Lake, YNP, Wyoming, USA - YL17G06_0 | ecosystem: Environmental > Aquatic > Freshwater > Lake > Sediment | place: USA: Wyoming | collected... | reverse complement strand
ATCCTGACCATAAAGTCTTTAGCATACCAGTAACCTAATGCATACGTGGCAACTTCTATGGTTACGGTTTTGGCCGCTTCCTGAATCTCTACAGGGAAGAAATATTGCACTCCCGGAATTGCCACACTTTCCGTTGTGTCAGAAAATTCGCTCCATAATACGACCTTATTTTTAATTGCCTCGTCCTGCTTATAGAACTGGTTTGTGCCAGCTATCGGATTAAAAACGCCGACCCGCATTCTATAACGATAAATTTTGCCCGGTTCAACGGCGTCATCATGTGCCCATAACACCAGCGGCTCCAGCATTTTTGTAAAATCAGTTTTATCACCGATAGTAACCTTTTTGAGCTCGCTGAAGATGTCAAATGTCGGCTTTGCCGCCTCTTTGGTCTTTTCCGGCCTTTCGCTGCCGGATTTCATCACCGGCATTTTCCTCGTCGTCGTTGCGGATGAGCCCGTGCCTCCCCATAATCCTGTTGCATCCCCACGAGATTCATCAGACAAAGACGGGTTAGTCGTTCTTGTTTCCGTCAGTTTGCTACCCCGTTCCGTAAGAAGCTGCTGACGGTCCCGCTCCCGCGTCTCTTTTTCTATTGTTCTGGCTTCCCGTTTTTCCTGCAGCCTCACAGCCTGCTGATATTTAATAAACTCCTTATGTAAGGAAGGCGGAAACCAATCTTCTTTTGCAGAAGCAATCACATAAGCTCTCGGCTGCAGCAGTTCCGTTATAATTTCCGGGCTTCTGAAGCGAAGCAAGCGAACTTTCAATCCGCCTGCCGGCAGTTTTTTAACATCCTCTATAATCTCGAACAGTTTTTTATAATGGTCTATCTGTGTTCGAGGCACGACCTGCCAGTCACCCCAGCTGCCATCGGCAAGCTGCTGCTGTCTTTCCAGTTCGACAGCCGCAAAGACCGGGGTCGCCAGATACTGGTCTCGCCATTCTTCCCGAACATCCTTTCCCGCAAAGCTCTCAAAAAAACTTTTACACAGTGCTGCAACGTCAAACTTTGCTTCCACTGTGACAAAATCAATATCCTTTGGCTCGTGTTCGGCAACATCATAAGTGTTATCTTCGTTAATTTTTTCGGTTGGCACATAAGCCACCGCTCTGATGTGTTCTATTTTGACATCACTTACACTGCCTATTGCCGGTATGCGATATGTTTTTTTGCTGCTCGCTTCCGCTATTTTATTAGGCTGCGGCAGGATAATATTGGCATCAACATTATTGACTGTCGAGTCCACCAATGCGAGATATTCATCCAGTCGGGGTTTATATGGAGGCTTCTCTTCGGGCTTTTGGTTTATTTTGTTTTCCAGAATCTCAACTCGTTTGCTTACATAAACATCGATATTACCTGCGCCGAATTTTTTTCCGTCGTACTCGACGCTGTTCGGACTGAAGATAACCCGTGTAACCAAGAGCCAGATACACACAAGCCCGATTACGGCCAGAACTATTTTCTCAATGTGTGCCTCAAAAAAACTGCCTGTCTTTTTACTCATATTTTGAATCTCATCAGCGTTTTTTCTTAACCATCAAGCAATCCTGTTTAACCTATCGGCGTTTACTCACCGGGCTGCTGCTCCTTCAGCAGTTCCTTAACAGCGGCGGGTTTAATTTCCTTGTAGCCTTTTTTGTAAAAGATATATTCACATATCAAATCCAGCCTTACAACAGCATCTTCACCATACTGATAAAGGCTATAAGAAGGGTCTTCTCTGTCAACCTGACTGATAGTGCTTTCCAGAACGGTTATCTGATTATGTTTGAAAGTCATTTCCTGTTCATCGCCCGAAAAACCTCTAAACTTATGCTGCTTGGCACTGCAAATCTGCTGCATAAAAGGCAGAATCGCTTTTGTATTAACTATTACGGCAACATTGAAATGCACAACATCAATATCGCTGTTACACACCCTTGCAGTCAAAGGCTCCGTAAGTCCTTCTTGTACCGTTATTATGTAACTGGGTCTACTATCTGCCAGGCTCGTAGTTTTACTTTCCCCGCTATCTGTTGTAAAGGTTACAGACAACAAGTGTTTTACAGGCGATGTAAAAACGCTGTTTGACCCTGTGTTCATAACATCTATAGTGCTGATAACATCCTCAACAATCCAGTAAGCCAGTTGTCCGTACCAGCAATCATTAGTTGCATCAGCTATTCCTGTATACTTGTATTCCCCCCAGGTTCCGTAACCACTTAAATCCTCGGGATTGATATAAACGGAAGCCGCTTCAGCCCTTGCCCTGCAAAGAGCATCCCTCATTACCCTACCAACCATAGTATCCTGAGATGGCACAACTGCTCCCTCACTCTGATAGGTGCGTGAAGCAACCGAACTTTGCAGACTCCTTTCAAGCTCAGCAGGAGTAGGACAATCACGAGCATTGACCCGAACAAGTAACTCACTTATCTTTTCTCTGAACCGCTGACCAAATTCGCTGAAAACCAATGCAGAAACATCTTTCTTAGGCTGCGGAAATATCTTGTAACTGAGCAGTTCTCTCTGCGCACTTTGTTTGGTCAAAAACGATATCTGATTTGCATCCTTTTCATAAGAGCGCTCATATTCTTCTTCCTGTTTCCACTGGTCACGTGAAACTGCACTTGCGCTAAGGGAATCAATTTTTTGGCCAACCGAAATACTTTCGTTCGCTATTTGCGATTCTAACCTGCTGCTCAACAACTGAATAGGTATGAAAAGAAGTCCTGCAACCATAGATATACCTAACGGCAGCAGCAGCGACGAGTAATCTTTGAAAACATTAAGTTTTTTCGTAACGTCTTTTATCTTTGATATATCCATTTCAGTCCACCGCAAATGAGTCTTGATTTTCGAACATCATCCTAAAGCTGAAAAGAGCGTTTGCGATTTTTGAGCAATCAATTATCTGTCTGCGCACTTTCTTTTGGCGCATCTTTCCACACAAACTTAGCCGACAAAACAAACCAATGGTCGTTGACCTTATAAACTACCTTACCAGCCCTATCAATTTTTCTTCTCCCATCTTCATCGTAATCAGCCACTTTGCTAATAACTTCATTAGTCAAAGGGTCAATTAAGATATTTTCCTGTTCAACAAGAGCTTTAGCGCTTTTAGGTTTTTGTATTTTTACAGTTTCAACCCCAATACCCGCCGGCATAGCAGGATTATCCAGGCTTACATCACCGAATTCGAGTTTGAAATGTTGAATCTCTGCTTTTTTGTATAAGATGAAGGGAGAACCACCACCGTTAACATCTCCCAGATGCAGCATCCTTGTAACAATTCCCCATTTAGCCTTATCATCCCCTACACCGACAGGGTCCATAAGTTCGGCGATGTCTTTATAGGGGCTGTATCCGGCAACGGTAACAACAAATCCTGAAAGCGCCTGATTAGCATCAATTGTATCTGCTGCAGAGGTTCCCTCCGGCTTGCTTCTCGCACTTATCGAAGTCGGAGCACGTTTGGCTGAGCCAAACATCGAGTCATCAACAACATAATCAACAAAGACATCCGATTCCTGGGCTTTTTTTCTGCCCCCTCTTTCCCTTTCAAAACTGGCTGCGCCAAACGTTGCTCTTTTAATGTCCTGTGTAAAATAAACCGAGATACCCGTTATAAATACCTGTTTGCGTTCTTTGCGAGAGGTTTTCAAAATTGCGTCCACATCGCCGTTTGAGAAGGCTCTGTAAAGTTCTTCCTGCTGAGGAGTATTTTTCCCGTTCGGCAAAGTTGACAATACTGTCTGATAAAATAACGGAAGGATATCACGATATTTGAAAGGCTCTAATTCCTTTTGTATAATTGCTTCGAAGGCCGGCTCTTTGGCTTTTTGAGCCTCAAGCTCGCTTTTGGCCTGTTCGGCAGTCCTGATTACACTTTGCACTTTTTGCCTGATATCATATCTTTCACTGTATCTGGCTTTGTCATAAATGGCTCTTCCAAAGCACATCAGAGAAACCACCAGTAATGCCAGTGCGCCGGCAGTAAAATACTTTGCCTTACCCGCCCACGCCATAGAACGGGCAACGCTGCGCGGCAACAGATTGTTTTCCAGTTTCGCCAGTCCCAGCCCCTGAAGTGCAAGGCCGTAAACTATCCCGAAATCACAGACACCCTCGTGAAATTTTGCCGCCGACACCGCCGGATTTATCGCAAGTTTTTTAAACGCATCGGGTCTCTCTATCGGTATCTGAAGTGTCTGCTGCAGATAACTGACCAGTCCCCGCATTTTTGTTCCGCCCCCCATAGCGACAATCCTTACCAGTTTTGTTGCAGGATTTGAATTGGTGTAAAATCCAAGGGAGCGCTGAATTTCCGATGCCAGATCCGTAAAGACCGGCTTCATCGCCTGCAATATCTGTCTGGCATATTTACTCATAGGAGCAGTGCGTTTCAGTTTTTCCGCTTTTTCAAAATTAAGTTTAAATGCGTCTGCGATAGCCTTAGTGAACGCATTACCCCCCATCTGAATACATCTCTGCCAGACAACCGATTTTGTGCAGACGACCAGGTCCGTAATTTCCGCACCAATGTTGATAATTACCGTCGCCTGATTATCAGACTTTACCATCTCGGGTCTGTCATATTCGAGGTAATTATAGAGCGCCATCGGTGCCATCTGAACGTAATTGATGTGTATATTTTCTCCGCTGAAATGCTCTATCATCGAGGTAACAACATCGCTCTTGACGGCGAACAAACCTACTTTAGCGGCAGAGCTGCCCGGCTCGCTTATCATCTGCCAATCCCACTGCACATCATTTATGTCAAACGGTATCTGCTGCGTAGCCTCAAACTTGACAATTTCGGGAATGCGTTTCTGCTCGACCGGCGGCAGATTTACAAACCGTGCGAAACTATTCTGACTCGGCACAGAAATAATGACCTCATCGTTACCGAGTTCATTCTGCTTTATAAACTGTCGCAGGCTCAGGGCAACCAGCTCATCTCTCTCGACGGGTTTTATGCCGCTTCCGGTAAGAATTTTGCCGTGCTGAATATCATCGAAGCCTATAACTTCAACGGCATCACCCCTGACACCCAATCGCAGTGCTTTCAGCGAATTGCTGCCTATATCTATTGCCCACACCGAACCGGCTTTAGCCGCCATATCCAACCTCCCGGTTGCTTTTCAGTATCAGAATTTAGTTACCCATTTAATATGAAAATCGACCGGCCTTGTAAACATCCTGCAATAAATGTAAATTATACCATATATGAAAACTTTTTCCATAACCACTCTCGGCTGTAAAGTTAATCAATATGAAACCCAGCAGATTCGGGAGTTCCTTGAGCAATCGGGTCTTCGGCAGATTTCAACAGCCGAAAAACCTGACCTTGCTATAATAAATAGCTGCTGTGTAACCCATATCGCATCAGCCAAGACTCGACAATACATCCACAAAACCCGCAAACTTGCGCCGGATTCCATTATCGTGGTTGCCGGCTGTCTGCCCGCCGTTCAAACCGGCGAGCTAAATAACGTAAAAAAAGATGTTTATCTAATCAAAAATCGAGATAATCTTGCCCTTACTTTAACCCAAATAATAAACAACAATAACTCTCTTTCGGCCAAGCAAGGCGATATAATTAAATCAGAAAACCCTTCTGAAAGCAAGAATAAATTGACCAATTCGCCAAAACTTCCTCAATTAACTATATTTAGAGGCCATACACGGGCTTTTCTCAAGGTTCAAGATGGCTGTGACGGCTGGTGCAGCTATTGTATTGTACCGAAGGTCCGACCAAATGTTCAAAGCAAACCCATTGAAATGATACTACTGGAAGCACAGGCACTTGTTAAGGCCGGCCACAAGGAAATCGTTGTAACAGGCATATTTCTCGGTGCTTTTGGCCAGCCGACGGTCCGCAGAAAAAACTGGCCTAATCAGCAGAATGATAATTTAGCAGAATTACTTAACAGACTCGCACAAATTCCGAATCTCGCAAGAATAAGGGTAAGTTCTCTCGAACCAGCCGACATAACTGGGCGTTTATTGGACGTTTTTTGTAAACATCCCAACATTATGCCTCATTTGCACTTATCGCTGCAATCAGGCTCAGATGCCATACTGAAAAAGATGTGCCGGCAATATACCGCTGATGATTTTATGGAAAAAATCGCATTGATTAAAGCTCAACTCGACCGGCCAGCCATAACCGGTGACATAATTGTCGGCTTTCCGGGCGAAACGGATGGCGATTTTGAAGCAACCGTTAGTTTGGCCAGAGAGGTCGGCTTTGCAAAAATTCACGTATTTTCTTTTTCGCCGCGTAAAGGCACGGCTGCTGCCGGTCTGAACAACAAGGTGGACAAACGTCTGATAAAAAACCGCTCAAAAATACTGCTACAACTGGATAAGGAGCTTGGCTATAAATTCAGGCAGCAGTTTATAGGCGAAACCGCTACAATCCTGACGGAAAATGCTAACGGGAAAACCTATGGCCGAAGCGAAAGATATTTTGTCGTCTATATTAAAAATGCGCAAAAACCTGTCGGTAAAAATGAACTGATAAAAGTGAAACTTACTGAAAATACCGAAACCGCCACCATCGGCATCTTAGTATAATTCCGCTAATTCGAACAAGGAAAAAATTTAGAGAAAAAAAGTTGTTTAATCGAGGAATTTAATTGATGATTATCCGTAACGAAACCCAGTCAGATATTGAAGCAATCTCCGATATCACTAAAGCCGCCTTTGAAAATAATCCGTACAGCCATAATACCGAACAGTTCATTATCAACGCTTTGCGAAACGCCAATGCTCTTACAGTTTCACTGGTTGCCCAGATTGATGGAATACTCGTAGGACACATAGCATTTTCGCCTGTAACTTTTACAGATGGAAGCCGCAACTGGTATGGTCTTGGCCCGGTCTCTGTTGCACCCAACTACCAGAAACAGGGAATCGGAACAAAGCTCGTTAAAGAAGGACTGAATTTGTTAAAAGACTTAGGTGCTAAAGGCTGCTGTCTTGTTGGAGACCCCGACTTTTATGAACGCTTTGGTTTTAAAAGCCCCAATGGCCTGAAACACGAAGGCGTTCCTCAGGCCAATTTCCTTGCCTTGTCCTTTTGTACTAAAATCCCGACCGGCCTCGTCCATTTCCACCAAGCCTTCTCCGCAACCGAATGATAGAATTAACATTAAAGCAAATACTGCCCGCAAAAAAGTTATCCCCCTTCACTGTTTGTCGATATAATACTCCCTTATGGCCGGAAGGATTCGGCCCGCCACAAAAGAGGCGGGTAAACTTTTGAGAAAATTACACCTTTGCCTGCCCTCGAGATATGCTCCTTTGGAATGGCTACGGAGGGATTATCAATATTGCCGTCTGGCAAACGCCTATATAAATAAAGAAAAAGAAGTAGCTGTACCTAATTATTTCAATTATTTCACAAATAAAATAGTAATAGTCTTGTGAGGATAAAGATATGGATATTAAAGAATTTGTTTCCGAATCGCTAAGGCAAATCACAGATAGTGTTCTGGAACATACGAATTATTCAAAAACAAAAAGAGCTTGCAACATAGACCATCAAAACAGGATGCAAAGAGTAACTTTTGATATTGCAGTAACCGTAGTTGAGGAAGAAGGCACTGAAGGCAAGGCAGGAATATCAGTATGGTCCATAGGTGCTGGAGTAAAGGGAAAAAGTGAATCTTCAAGTAGTATTGTTAGTAGAATCAAATTTGATATACCAATTGAAATTCAAACTTGGTAGTAATTGATTAGAATATAGAGAATAACAAGAAAAATAGAGACAATCACCCATTTTTACAAACGCCTTTATAAATAAAAATGAAATAAGTATGGTGTCCCCTGAATTCAAAATGTCGATGTCGTGCCATAATTCCGAATCCTTTCTGTAAAAACCTGATTGAACCATAACACAACTTACCACCTTGGAGATAATAGAGATAATAGGGACAGTCGCCTATTTTTGCCTTTTACTTTTTCATTTTTCAATGGTTTCCAATTCTACCCCTACTGCGAAGTCTTGTCCACGACCGCCCTGAACTTGCCTAAGAGTTGTGAAATACCACAAGATTTAGCTTCTCCCAAGCTCGAAATAATCGAAGCAATTGGCGAAAGGTCTAATCGCCGATTGCGAGTGCCTCGCCAGAACGCTTTGAAGATAACCTCCCGAATCCTCTTAGTTCGAGAGAGTTGCCGTTATTTTCAAGGCTGAATAATTAGCAATGAATTCAATTTCAATCAAAAATATATAAAACCCTCCCCAAAATAAGAAATTTTCAAAATTTTTTTACCTTTTTTGCTGCAATGACTTAGCCAAAAACCATAGCTTCAAAAATCCATTTTTTTCGACCAAAACGCACATGTCCGTCCCTATATAGAAGGACTGCTTTTCCGCCATTAGGCGGATGGTGAGCCTGCCGGCCCTGAGCGAGCGAAGCGGGTCGAACGGGTCGAACCATTAGTCCTCGTTCTTTGACAAGTCCATATCGCCTGCCTCAGCGCAGCGAAGTCGGGCGAAATCAACGACTAAACTTTTACCTTATGCTCTTGTGCCCTTGTGCTCTTATGCTCTTGAACTCTTGTGCCCTGCGTTCTCTGCGAAATCTGCGTCTGATAAAATTTGGGTGAAAAGAGTCAATCATTTTGAGTAATTTATGCAAAACAAACCCAATTTTATCTACTTCCGGCGGACTCAAAAATGGCTATAACCTTAGTGATAACAATGAACAATAAAGAGTGGAGTCGAATTATGGATTACTTAAAACAAAGCCAAAACAAACCCAATCAAAGCCAATTTTACCCGCCTATATGGCGGGTAAAATTGCCCTGAGCAAGTCCCGACAATTCTGGACGACCTGTGATGAGCGCAGTCGAATCCAGTCGAACGGGCCGAATCATTAAACCTTACCCGCCATCAGCAAAAACATTGGCTGCGGCATAAAACGGGCAGTAACGTGCGCTATATACAGACGGGGCTCTGGGGCTGCAGGAAATAAAGCCATTTGGATTTTACTTTTTTATTTAAGATTTTTTCGGCAGCACGCGAATAAAAATCCAACTGCTGACGATAAAGTGCCGCTCGTCCGGTAACCTCACTAACAGTTATATTGTCATTTTTAAAATCCACCACCAAAAGTCCGGTCAATGATTCTATCACCATATCAACTACGCCCTGAACAACAATAGTTTCGTCGCTCGCTGAGGCTATGGCATAGGGAGCAGGGAATAGTGATTTGAGAACATCGTCAGCAGGGACAGCAAAGGTGAAGGGCCATTCCCGCAGAACGATATTGCTGCGGTCAAGAGCGGCCCTGCCCGGCTCAGTTTCAAAAAATTTCACTATTGCGGCGGCACTGACATTTGCTGCGACAGAAGCGGTCATAACGCCGTCAGCCAGAAGTTTTGCTTTGATTTGTTCGACAGCCCTCTCGGTTACGGGCTTACTTAAATCAAGTACTGCAATTACGGAATGGACCACTATACCAATCAGCCTGCCGTCGATTTCGCCTGCCGAATCAGAAGTAAGAAGCGTTTTAGGCTTTCTGCCAACGGCCCTTGAATAATCAATCTTCACATATTCATCACTTCTGTGCGTCAACTGCGTTACCGATAGTTTTGCCGGCAGGTCGGATGCCTTACCAAATGGATACTGCCATTCCAAAGATTTTTTTATCTGTGCCAGCAGTTCGGAATCTCTTTGCGTGTAACCGGAGTTTTTTAATACCTGTTTTGATTTGCCTTTTCTCAGTTTTTCCGCATATTTTGACAGCCGTTCAAGCTCAGACTGCTCATAAAATTCCGCAGAAAATAAAGTGTCCCCCCGAACATTTTCCGCCGGTTCAATCCCAAAAATTTCGTGTAGATTTTTCCTGTCGCTTAGCGCATATAAAAGCCAGTCAAGGTGACTTTTGCAGGTGCGGAGCTGCCAGTCCGGGACAAACCTGCCGCCGAGTAAAAAGCCTGACAGGACAATGTTTCGGCAATGATTTTTCTTTTCGCCGGCGGTCAGAACAAGTCTTTCTTTTGCCCGCGTCATCGCAACATAAAGGATGCGCATTTCCTCCTCCAGCGACACCGACAATTTTTCCTCCGCAACAATCTGATAAGCAACGGAATTTAATTTACTGTTCGATTCACGGTCAATAATCTGAAGGCCGAGCAAGCCGTTTTCACCGGCCAGACAATCGCTTTTATAAACGTCCTCTTTATTAAATCCGCTGTTGAGTTCAGCCACGAACACCACCGGAAACTCAAGTCCTTTACTTTTATGGACGCTCATAATCCGCACGGCGTTTTCAGCCTGTGCCTGCGGTTCCGTTCCCGTCCGGTCGAGGCCTGTTTCCTGAAGTTTCTCGATAAACCCTACAAACCGGTTCAGCGAAGCTATGCCCGCACTGCTGGCAAAACCCTCGAACTGGATTGCCCGCTCGTGAAGTTTGAGGAGATTTGCCTTGCGCATCCGGCCGTTAGGCAAAGCCGAAACAAACGACAAAAAACCGCTTCGACGATAAATTCGCCAGATTAAATCCGCCAGACTTCCCTGCCTGGCAAGCGTCCTCCACTGTTCGATTGTATATAGTGCTTCCTTGAGTTTTTCAATTAGTTCCGCATCAGCACCATTGACACAATACTGAAAAACACATTCATAAAATCTTTGCGGCTGGTCGGCGGTCCTGCTGTGAATTCTTATTTTCGCCAGTTCGGTATCGCTTATTTTAAAAAACGGGCTTCGCAGCACGGCAGCCATCTCGATATCACGTTGCGGATTATCCAGCACTTTCAGCAAAGAAAGCGTATCGCTGATTTCAGTGGCTTCGAAATATCCGCCTGCCTCTTCGCAGCTTACGGGGACGCCGGCCAGTCTGAGAATCTCGACATAATCATTTACCCTTTCGGCAGGCGAACGCATAAGTATCACAATGTCCCCATATTGAACGCCTCTGCTGCTGTCCTGCTGTTTGTCATATATCTGAAACTCCGCTCTGCCAGTATCAGCACCGACCATTTGTCTGATGCGCCGGGCAATCATCGCAGCCTGTCGCCGACGATGACTGATTCCTGCAATATCCTCATTTTCAGCTTCGTAATCTGAATCATCCTGCTGCTTATCAAGTATGTGCAATTCAACAATATTTTCAGGCGAGCTTTCAGCTTTTGAATCCGAAAACGGCTTTAACATTGCTGACTCATCGTAATCAATCTTTGCAAACGAGGCGGTCATTATTCGGCTGAATACACTATTTACAAAATCGAGGATTCTCTTGTCGGAGCGCCAATTGGTATTAAGGTCGATGCGAAGCCCCGCAGGTGCATTTTTCGGGTCGACGGAGGCGGTTTTGAGATGTTCGAGAAAGATGTTTGGTTTTGCGCCGCGCCAGGCATAAATGCTTTGCTTGACGTCGCCGACAACAAAAACGTTTCCGCCGCCGCTCAGTGCATCTATCATTGCCTGCTGAACGCCGTTTATATCCTGATATTCGTCGACGAATATGTATCTGTATTTCCTGCGAAGCGCCAAAGCCGTCTCCGATGGAAGCAATTTGTCGTTTTCTTCAACCGTCAAAAGTTTCAGCGCATAATGCTCAAGGTCGGCAAAATCAAGACAGTTAATCGCTGCCTTAGCCTCACTATATAACCGGTCAAACTTCTCAACGAGTCTGATAAGCACCTTCGTCTGAAGATTTGAGGCACTGCCAACTTTGTTAAGATAATCAGGATTCAAAATCGCGAGGTCTGAAAGCCCTTCAAAATCATCCAAAGCATTCTTGACTGTATCGTGGATAATTTCGGCAACATTCTCCTCCGATATTTTGGGGGTATAAGTTGTCGGCTTTTTAAAATTATTTATCATTTCAGCACACTGCTGCCAATTGTCGGAATTCAGAAACTCTATGCATTCCCTGACAGGTTCAATATGGGTCTGCTGTAACTCCACAGACCACGCATCGTCGCCTGTCTGACTGCAAAGTTTTTGAGCATACTGCATCCGGCTGATGATGCGCTGTAATTTTTCCAGCAAAATATTTTTTTGTCTCTCTCCCAGTTCGGTCTTAAAAACGTCAGCGGCACTGCTGAGTATCGCTGCTCGTCGGAACCAATCCTGCCGGAACACCACGCCGTCGAGGAAATTGCTTATATCTGTTATTTTCGAGAGAAAACCATCATTTGTGCGAAGGTCTCGTCTATAAAGAAGCCGGCTGAGAGGCTGCTGCAAATCGCCTTGTTCCCACGCCCAGTCGATTGTTTTTTCAAGCGATTCTGCTTTGAGTAACTGCTGCTCATCCCCTTCGATTACCCTGAAGGCGGGGTCAAGACCAAGTTTATAAAAATGCTCCGTGATAAGGCGCTTGCAGAAGGAATGTATCGTCCCTATATCTGAGCCGCCAAGCAGTAAAAGCTGATGATAAAGATGCGGGTCTTTTTTTTCGAGAAAAACGGCTTTTAACTGCTCGGCAATTCTGACACGCATCTGTTCGGCGGCGGCGTTGGTAAAGGTCAGCACAAGTATACTCAGGACGTCAGGGCAGAGGGATTTGTCGCAGACAACGTCAACACATCTGCCCGACAGGACGGCTGTTTTGCCGGTACCGGCAGAGGCTGTTACCAGAACGTCGCTGCCGCGATGTTTAATTGCATTCTGCTGCTGCTTTGTCCACTTAATCCTTTTTTCCGCCACCAGTTTTTTCCGTCCCTTCAAGAACTTCAGCTTTGCCTACCGAAGTCAGATTGTTGTAATCGTTTATCTGCCAGTCGAACCGGCAAACTGCTTTATATTCACAATAACTGCACGGCGATTTTTGATTCAGTCGATACGGCCTGACCTCTATTCTGCCCGACAGGATTTCCTCCATTAATTTGACGATTTTCTTCTCGGTAAATCGTAAAATCTTTTCAAAGTCATCCGGCTTCAATGCCCCGCTTCTGCCGTAATCGCCATATTGCCCGTTTCCTTTACTGACCTGAAAATTGTAAAACCCGCTGCGGCCTGAAACTGCGCCGTCAAGCTGCCGGTAAAATTCACCGTTGAATATACCCTTTGCCTTGCGGACTTCCTCCGGCCCTGTCTCAACCGGTATGTAAAATGCGCCTGCGGCATTTCGGTATCGGGAGTTAGCAGCATTGCGGACAGCCAGCATATAAATTGGCAGTTGCATATCCAAACCGTAGTAAAATTCTGGCCAGCTAAAAGATTGCCCTCTGCGTTTATAATCAAAAACGACAGTAATTTTTTTGCCATTGATTTCTGCGACGTCGAGCCTGTCAATTTTTCCGGTCATAAACAACTGCCGACCATCCGGCAGGGAAATTTTATATTCGCCTAAAATATCATCCGGCCTGCCAAACGGAATTTCAGACAGAACCGGCCTGAACTTCCCCGCCCGAACCATTTGTGCAACCGCCAGAACACACTCCTCAAGAGTCTCGATGGCAGAATCGATAATAAACGTGTTATGACGTGAATGGCGTTTGAAATTAGATATGAAGGAGTTTGTCTGAACAATTTTTGAAACCTGCTCATTCAAAACCGTCAGAAGTCCGGCATCCTCTAACGCTGCAAAGTCTTTTCCCGTTTCGTTAATCCTCTTTAACAGCGCATCCAGAACGTTATGATAAAAAATTCCCACATCGAGCGGCTCAAGTTTAAACTCCTCACGTTCTTTCAATTCCAGTATATATCTTGCAAAATGCCGATAGGGACAGGCGGCAAAGGTGCTTAGCCGCGATTCCGAACTTTTTATCCGACGGCTGAAAAACCCCGTAATTACTTCGTTGTCCAGAACAGCTTTGTTATCATAATTTATCGCAGATTCGACCATTGAGCCTGTTTCCGCAAGCTGCTTGTCCCCGCAAATGCAAGCCGGCAACCCGGCTGTAATCTTTGAATTTATATCGGAGGCGTCCTTACCTAACCGGCTGCAAAGTAAATCGGCAAGCTCGATTTCGCTGCTAAGATTTTCAATTTGAATCTGCCTGTCCCCTGCCTGCTCTTCGGCAAGATTTTCAAACAGTTCTTTAAGATTTCCAACGAATTGCGAGAATGCGGCAACAATACCCTTTTCATCCGAGGCAGGATATGTAACATACAAAAATTCCGAAGGCCGGGTAAAAGCAATGTAAGCGAGATACTGGCGTTCGGCAAGCCTTTGCGCCGTCGTCGCAGCCAGAGGAAAATTCGCCGATTCGGCGGCAATGCGGTCATCGTCAGTCAGTATGCCTGCGTAACTAACGGGGACAGGAAACTGCTTTTGTGCAGCGCCTATGAGAAAGACCACCTTCAAATCCGGATGCCTGCTGCGCTCAATCGAGCCGACGAGGACCTGGTCAAGTTTAGGCGGAATAAAGGCAAGCATAAGCTGTGAAAACGCGGAGCTTATAATCGCAAGATAATCCCGGCAGGACATCTGCCGCCCGGCAAAAACCTCACAAAACTCATCGAACACATCTATCAGCCTGCTATAAAACTGCTGATGCTCTTCGACCGCGGCGTAATCTTTGCGCTCAACAGCCTCATCGAGCCACAGACCTATTTCTTTGCCGACGCCAAGCCTGTCGAGAAAATCAAAAGCCGCTTTTATAAATTCACCGGCACCAATTATCCCCGAAGGATTTCCCTGCGGGTAAAGCGTGCTGCGCAATTCGAGCAGAGGTTTGATAATTTCGCAGCGAATCTGATTTATTCGCTGCTCATCAAATTGCGGGTTCTCCTCACCCTGAAAATGCCAGTCCTTGTCATTCTGCCAGTCGCCGCTGCTCACTCCAAACGCAACACAATAATTTTCGAGCATATCGACGTCGCTGCGGCCTATCGGCACAAGGTCGGTCTTGAGATAAGTGAAAATATCGTTCTTTGTGAAACCATTCGCCACCGTCCCTATCGCCGAGCAGATAAGATGCACAACAGGGTGCTGGTCGAGGGGCCTGCGCTTGTCGATGAAGAACGGCAGACGATAATCGTCAAAACACGCCCTTATATAATGCTCATAACGGTCGATGTCAGAGGCGATAACTGCGATGTCACGGTATCGATAATTTTTTTTCCTGACCAGCCTGGTTATTTCCCTCGCCGCAAACTCTGCTTCGCTGCGGGCGTCCGGCGCAGAGATAATTCGAACATTGTCCCCTGCCGGTATTTTTTTAGGCTCAGGTTCAAAAATGTTCCGTTCAATATGAGCAAGCGGCTGACAGGAATTAAATCTGACGGCTTTTTTCAATTCGACCGGTCTGAGTAATTTAAGTTTGCATCCCCTGATTCTTTCAACAAGGTCGGCATACGTCCGTTCAGTAGGGCTGAACAAATCCGCGGGGTCAATCTTTGCAGCATCCGGATTTACCAAATCAATTCTCGACCAGTCGAGACAAAGTGCGATATGCGCCTCTGCGACGACTTTTAACAACTCAGTAAGCAAAGCAAGTTCCGCTGCGGTAAAGCCGGCAAAGCCGTCCACCCAAAGTTTTGCGCCTTTAAGAAACTCGGCCTTTGCTACCGAGCAGCAGGCAGCGGTCAACTGCACGTCGGGGTCGATGAATTTGTCCTCGATGAATCGCAGATATTCCCTGAAAACCAGAGCGATGTCGCCAAACTTCAATGCAGCCAAATTATTGTGTTTATTTTTTTTAAGTTCGCACAGCAGTCGTTCAATATCGTCGGACGTTTTTGCATACTGATGCAGCTCGGCAATGGTCTCGGCCATTTGCCTGCCAAGCCCCGTATAATCCGCCGATGGTTCAAAAGCCTTCAGTTCGTCCCTATGTTCACGTAAAATTCTTTGAACCGCCATTTGCTGACCGATACGTGAAAGAGCAGGTCTGGCGGTATTTCTGCCTGACAGTAAAAACTGCAGACGGTCAAATGAGAGGATATGTAGCCTGCTGTAGCCGCCGATTCTTTTATCAGAAAGAACAGCCCGCTCAGCCTGATACGTCGCCTGCTCAGGGACAAGCAGAATCAGCGGCTGAGTGCCGGCTTTTTCCAGCAGGGCTTCGACCACGCCGTTTATGCAATAGCTGGTCTTGCCCGTTCCGCTTCTTCCGAGAATAAACTGAACCGCCATATAAAAATCCCGATTTTAAGCCTGTTTCCCTTTTTACCACAAATGCCGACAGCTTTCAATTTACTTATATTTTCCCCTCTTTCTGCCGATAGATAAAATATGATTTGGGGCATAAAAACATAAAAAGGGGCCAAAACAGATGGGAATAAACAAAAAACTTTTAGTTGTTGTTACGGGCCTTATTATCTGCATAGCAGCGGTCTGGATTTGCGAATCGATACAGGGCGAAGAGACGAAATACGAGGTCAGGCCGCAGATTGAAACCATACCCGAATATAAAACCGATGCCACACGGGCGATAGATGCTTACGAGAGGCTGATGGACCGTTATATGAACATAATCGAGACAAACCTGACCCGCTCCAACAACGACATTAAAAACATCTCCCAAAACCTGAACTCCATCACTGAAAAACTGGCCTCAATCGATATTAAGCTGACGGAGATTTCAAAGAGAATAACAAACATTGAAAAAAAGTGCGGCACTGAGCCGCCTGCAGAGACGTCGGCAGAAAAAATCTGCCCCGCAGCCAAACAGAAAAAAAATGAGAAAGTATTGTCGCAACAGTAAAAACGGAGTTATACTCAACGAAACTTCAATGAAAGGGGGCCTGTATGCTCAGAGCAAAAGACCTTATGACCAAAAATGTAATCTGCGTTAAAAAAGACACTCCCGTAATTGAGGCCATCAAGCTCCTGGCAGAACACGACGTTACCGGCGTGCCGGTAGTCGAGGATGATATGACCCTGATAGGAATACTTTCAGAAAAAGACCTCCTGAAACTACTCTACCGTTCTGAAAACGCCGCAGACGCCACGGTCGAAGATTTTATGTCTCAACCAGCGATTCACTTTGATGAAAACGAAAATTTTGACGAGGTCTGCCTCTGTCTGCTGAATCATTATTTCAGAAGAGTGCCCGTTACATCAAACGGAAAAGTGGTCGGAATCATCAGCAGGCCGGACGTCATCGATTATATTCTTACAACAAAATATCATCTGGCGGCGGTCATCAGACCCAGACACTAATTCCAGCCGGCGGAATCCTCTCTTAAATCACGCCCCGCCCTTTGTTTTTTCAGAACGCTGCGCTTCTTTTTCTCTTTAAGCCGTTTTTGACGGATATGCCCCGGCATAGCGGTCTTTTTGCGCAAAGGCTTTTCCTTCAGGGCATCCTTCAATAATTCCTTCAATCGCTCAACGGCAGCGTTACGATTCGCCCGCTGCGTTCGGCATTTTTGCGAGGTAATTCTTATAACGCCGTTCTTATCCGTCCTGCCTGAAAGACGATTCAGTATCTGCTGTTTCTGAACATCGGAAAAACTTTTGCTGTTCGCCGCATCAAACAATACCGTCACTTTGCTGCTGACCTTATTGACGTTTTGTCCGCCCGGGCCGCTGCTGCGGGAGAACTTAAAAATAAGTTCGCTGTCCGGTATGATAATTTTTTCGTTACTTTCCCCCATTATGCACTACCCCTGCTTTCAGTTAAAGAAACCGATTTGCACATTTGAGTTAATCGGCCTCGTTCCAGACTGACAGCGGCTTCTCCTTAACTTGCTGCCTCCACTTCTTGCCGTTCTTCTCAAATTCCACTCTGTCTTTGTATATCTTGACAACCGTGATGCCGCTCACCACGTCTCCTTCGCAGACAATTGCGCCGTTAATTACGGCGGAAGGCTTATCCCCGCCGGAAACAATGCCCGTTACCAGTCCTTTGCCGGTAGGCAAAAAATTTGGAAGGCCCGGGATTTCAATCTTACTTTTCGTTGTCCAAAAATAATAACCAGCCATTGCCGCAATTAAGGCAATTATCATTAAAACCCACTTAAATGTGCCGCTTTTTTTCGCCATACGCCTGTTTATTCTAACATCGGCAAAAAAACGAAAAAACACAAAAAAAGTAATGAATAACACCAAAACTCAATGCCGTGCATCCATTTTCATCCGCACAGAAGAAAGAATTTTCCTGCACGTGCAGTGATTTCCCAGATGACAAAGTGCAAGTTCCGAAACGGCAAACTCAATCGGCAAATCAGCAACGTCCAGCTCGCCATATCCAATTGTTATGTGCGGCAGAAAATGCTTAAAAGCAGCCTTTTCCCTGTAATATTTAATCCACAACAGCGTCGAAGCAGTTATTTCACCGCTCGGATACAGCATATCCGCACTTGCATCGCCGCCCATATAAGGCTCAAGCCGATTCATAATCTCTTCGTGAAGCAGCTGGAGTTTCCGCGTCTTTTGTATGGCGAAGGCCGATACCTTTTCTCCCGTCGAACCGGTCTCAACACCGATACCGACAATCCTTAAATTCTCAAGTGGATTTTCACCTGCGATGGCCGTTAAAATCCGTCCAATCTCAGGAATGTCCCCGTCATCAACGCACCCCATAGCCAAAGAAATATGCGGCAGGCAGTTTTGTTTGTCCAGAATTATCTTGTCGCCGAATTTCCTTACAAGCTCCCTGTTCGCACAAATTACCCTGTCGGTCATCTGCTCCGACGGCAGCAGGACAACATCGACCGCCTTTTTGCTCATACGCCTTCGACCTTAAAGTCAACTTTACTTAAGGTTGTCCTGTATTTTCTGATAAATAAGTCTGGATTTCACTTCATCGCCCCAAAGACCTACTCGGACAGAAATCCTGGTAGATTCCTCCGCCAACGCCTTGAGATTTATCGTAATCTTTTTGTCCTGTGCGTCTCTTGCAATAATCTTGGCGGACAAGGCATCTTTTGTCTTTTCAGTAGTAACGAGCCCAAGCTCTCCCGCCGCTTTTTCTGTTGCCTTGTAAACGGCATCAACCTTCTTCGACTCTACCCCCTCAAGGCCGCCTGTAACATACGCCACCGTTCCTGCGCCGGCCCCTGCTGCCACTACTATACAACCGCCCACCAGCAAACCAGCGCCGCAAAGCAGCAATACCGGCAATACTCGTCTAATCTCCATTTTAGCTCTCCTTTACAATGTTAACGTAAAATTGATTTTCAAAAATATAACAAACGACAAAATACTGGAGACGGAGGGAATTGAACCCTCATCTCCGCAATGCGATTGCGGCGTGTTCCCGTTGCACTACGTCCCCGATATGAACTTTTTAAAACTGCCATTTTTCGTAACAGACTATTTTTTCTATCGGCTCACGCTGCGGCTCTTTCGGCTTATCAGCAGGATAACCGATTGCCATCAGTTCTATTATAGTTACATTGTCCGGAATGGCCGCTATTGGCCTAACTATTTCCGTGGAAAATGCACCTATCCAGCAGGTTCCCAGCCCAAGTTCGGCGGCCTGCAGGGCAATATGTTCGAGAGCGATGGCCACATCTATCGGCCCTATAGGCTGACCGCATTTCATAACATCTTTGCTGTTGCTGCACGCTACTATAATCGCCGCTGCCTTTTCAAAAACCTCCGGCTTGTTAGTTGCCTTGGCAATCTGATGTCTTTTTTCTTTGTCCGTTACAACGACAAACCGCCAGTCCTGCGTATTTTTTGCCGACGGCGCAAGCCTCGCAGCCTCAAAAATCTTATCTAACTTCTCTTTTTCAATGGGCTTATCCTGATAAGCCCGGCAGGAATATCGTTTACGAATAATATCAAGTATTGACACAAAATACCTCGCTAACTTAACCTACTGGTCTGCAACAGGTCAAATGATGGGTGTCATTCTGAGCGCAGCGAAGAATCTCTCTTTTCAAAACCAGATGCTTCGTTTCACTCAGCATGACAATTCCTCAAAACACGAGTAACAGAGCACTATTCTGCAAAAATACCTGTTTAATATAAGGCATTAAGACTATTGACGCAAGGGGTAAAAATCTGTACGCTTACTGACCTGCTGGGGCGATTAGCTCAGTTGGTTAGAGCGCCTGCTTTACACGCAGGAGGCCACTGGTTCGAGTCCAGTATCGCCCATTCTGCTTCGCTCGACGCTTTGCGGGGCGCAAGCCATAGCGCCAATTGTCTCGAATGGTGCTTGAATTAGCTCGAATCACTCTCGAATGGTTCTCGAAATAGCGCTGAATGGTGCGCCAAATTGCTTGAATTGTGCTGAATCGGAGGGGTCGTTTTTCGCAAGTCATTATTTGAAAAAGAGTTAGGGGCTTGGGGAAAGGAAAAAGGGAAAAGTAAAAAGGAAAAAGTAAATGGTTCGACGGTTCGACTGGCTCCCTTCGACTCGTT
>Ga0315278_10001556_pt1 | contig 20229 bp, 21 predicted proteins | sample YL17G06_0_MG_FD_203880 | JGI IMG/M metagenome (GOLD analysis project Ga0315278, IMG submission 203880) | Sediment microbial communities from Yellowstone Lake, YNP, Wyoming, USA - YL17G06_0 | ecosystem: Environmental > Aquatic > Freshwater > Lake > Sediment | place: USA: Wyoming | collected... | reverse complement strand
AAGAGGATCTTGCCGAGATCCTGAAACGGTTCGGGCGAAAAGGGCTCATAAGGAGAACAAAAGACCGTTATACACTCCGGGGGGTACATGCAGAATAATCCAAACAGTCCTTACGACGATGTTTTTACCAACCTCGCAAAGATCGTTGACGAGATCGTTAAAACCATGCCGGACAGCCAGCACGCACGCATAGTAGGATACACCATAATTACCCGGCACCCATCAAACGGTGATCCGGGGAACTTCCATGCTGGCGAACCAGACGATGATGCGGAGATCCCGTATGAAGTCGTGGAATCTGAAGATATGATCTATATCACCGCAATGATGCCAGCCGACCCAAAGAATGCTCCTCTCGTTGACATCCAGCCAGACAGTGTACATGTTGGTATTGACAACCGGGATATTACCATCGTGCTCAATCACCCGATTGACAGGATTCACAGCTATTACCGTGTTCACCGCGGCGTGATGGATATCACCCTCAAAAAAGTTCAGCAGTACTAAAATCTCTTTTCTATTTGATAAAAAATGGAGTGAAAATGGTTAGATCTACGCGAGTTTCCAGACTCCCGCTTCATTTCCGTTGAATACAATTTCAGCATACGCTTTTTCCGGCGTAAGTGAGGAGGGGACGTCGAACACAAGATACCCGTCAATCGCATTGCTCTTGCCGGGATAGAGGTAGGCGAGCTGAGCACCGTGCGAGTACCCGAAATCCTCCACGTATTCGCTGCCAAAGAGTTTGGAGAAATACTGGACTTCCTTTACTTCAATGGCTGTTGCCTGGCGATCTGAGGATTTATCGGGCAGATAATGAGTAGGATCGGGAGAATATTCCTGTCCGTTGTAGTGGACAACGATATTGCCGGAAGTGGGTGGCCAGACACGCGTGTCACCTTTATTGAAAACATTAATGAAAACAAACAGGTACTTGTTGCCCGGTTTTGGTTTCTGGGGGTAATACTTATTATCCATATCGTTATACCAGCTGTACGTTTCGTTCATCCATATACGATATACGGTACCTTCGCTCGCAATTTTTCCCTCTCCGAACGGGAAACCATCTTTAAGAAGAAGAGCATTCGGGAACGGGTCAGGAGCGGGTGCAGGTACAACGGTCGTTGGTACCGCGGTAACCAGGACCGTTGGCGGGGTGGTGATGGTGCCTGTCCCTGAAACCGGACCCGGAGAGATCCGGGAAGATCCACCTGAAACCTTTGGCAGTACTACAAAAACTGCCACCGCGGCGATGATCAGAACAATAACAATACCCGCAATGATTTTTACCGGCATCTTCCCAAAACGACCCGGTGGCGGGGGTGATGCAGCGGGTGGCAGGGTGACAGGTTCCTGCATGGCCGGGGCCGAAAGCTGTTGAGCTGGTGCCGGTGTTGCCGGGTCCACCGGTGTCCCGCAGCTTTCACAGAATTTTTTCCCTTCGGATAATGCAGCTCCGCAAACGATACAGAATTTTTGTCCCATACATCATACTCTTCTCAAAAGCAAATAAAAAAGAGGGTTTGCACAGGCATTACGCTGGCGGAATATCGGGCCATAGGAAAAATCAGGGTATTATTAACCGAGCTTCCAGCTCGCCGTATCTCCCTCCGGCATGACAATACTGACATAGGCATTTTCCGGTGTCAGCGATGCCGGTACTTCATAGATACAATACCCATCAACGGCATTGCTCTCACCGGGATTAATATACCCGAGTCTCATGCCATGCGAATAGCCAAAGTCCTCAATATACTCCGTGGCAAACCGTTTTTTGGAGAACTCAATTTCCCCGATACGTATCACTTTTGGTGTGGAGTCAGGATTTTTTGTGGGGAGTTCATGGGCCGGATCATGAGCGATGATCGCGTTGTCATAGAGTACATAGATATTATTTTGCTGGGGTAACGGGGCGCGATCTGTTCCCTGGCACACCATCGAAATGAAAACGAACAGGTACTTTTTCCCGGCGGGTGCGACTTTGGTATAGTACTGGTTATCCTCCGGGCTGAACCAGCGGTAGGTGTCGTTGATCCAGATCCGGTACACCGTTGCTTCGCTCTTCCACGTGGTGGTGTTTCCAAACAGGTAATTATCTTTGAGATTGAGAGTATCCCGTGAAGATCCGGGTGTAACTGTGACTGTGGCTTCAGGTGCAGGAACCGAAGCATTTCCCCCGGGGATCTGTCCAGGGGAAGGTACCGGGGTTACGGCAGGCGGCTGGGCAGGGGTCATGACAGTTGTTACCGTTGTTGGAACCGACGTCATCGTTGCCGGTGGCGTGTCCGGTTCCACACATCCGGCAGCTGCCACAAGCAAAATGAGAAACCCAATCAACAAAATCCCGGGATGTTTCATAGTTTATCCTCTCCCTGTCAGCACAAAAACCTGATGATGCAAATCAGGCAGAGGCAACAGTGAAGAACTAAAAAAGTGATTATGCCTTGATGGGGAAATCCGATGCTACCCACGGGGTGATGGATCTCTTATCCGAACGCATCTCGTGGAACTGCCGCAATGAGACGGTGATGTCGCGGGTGAAGGCAAAATACCCGATCTGGGTGTTCCGGCACAGCTTCATTGCCATGTCCATGAGTCCCCGGGGGTCCGGGCGTGCTTCCCCCAGCCAGATATGGAAGATGTTCCCCCCGTCAACAATAGGGAAGAATACATGCTCGATCTCCATACGTTTGGTGAGCGGGACATTGGCTCCCGGCGCTACATGCGTGCCGTTCGTATAGTATACCGGAAGATCCCGGCTCTTGCCCAGCATCGAGAGACCTTCTTCCACATCGCCCTTGATCACCTTTACCGCAAAATTATGATACCGCCGGTCGAGCAGATCCGCAACCGCAAACCTTTGCCCGGTCGTCTCTGCCGGGGTTCGTGCAAGCGCAATGGTCATGTTGTTCTTCTTTGAAAGTTCCCGACCGTAGAGCTCCATCTCGGTCATCGCCCGTATGGCAAGCCTGAACGCCTCTTTTGATTCGTGGAGCTGTTTACCCGTGTGGTGCTGTACCATCTCGTTGACGCCGACAACCCCAATCGTGTATACAAGTCCTTCAAGATCGACAGCAAGCGCCCCGCGTTCGCCGGTGTTTGGGTCTTTTGGGCGCTGCATGGCAAACGGCATCCGGCTGTTCGCCCGGATCAGGTCCATCCAGCGGCGCTTGATCTTAAAAATCTCGACGGCGACATCCATGAGCGCCCTGAGCTCAGAAAAGAGGCGGGCATCATCTCCCTCCGCATTGTAGGCCGCACGGGGGCAATTCACCGAGACAACCTGCCATGAACCCATCGAGAAGTGTTTGCCATCCTCAAAGAGCAGTTTCTTATCAAAATCCGAATCCTTGTCTGCCACGGTAGAGAACTGGTAGGCACAGCACTGGTAACAGCTAATCCCCTTGCCAGCTCCGCGGTAAGCAGGCAGCTGGTTATCGTAATACGGTGTGCCGAACTTCGATGCGAGCTCAAACGTCATTAAGTATAATTCCTGGAAGGTGGGCAGGTCAGGATTTTTGCGGTTGAACTCTTCGCGTTCATGCATGAAATCGGGCTCAATCGAGATCTCCGGTTTTGGGAAGTTGAACGGTTTGCCCCAGTAGTCTCCCTCGAGCATCACTTCCATAAGTGCCTTGAAGAGTAAGCGCACCTCGCGCTCGAACTCGCCATAGGTTCTCAGGGGTGCAGATTTCCCATCCCATATTTTTCCCTTGTAGATACAGGGTTTGTCCTGCCAGAGTGCCGGGACACCCGGTGAGAGCTGGATCGACGAAAAGACGAGCTGCCCACCCCGGGCTACCATCATCTGCGTCATTTCATAGACAAACATCTGCATGTTCTGCTTGATCTCGCTGTACACCATTCCCTCCATATACGGTGCGAGGAAGGTGAGGAAGTTGTAGTAACCCTGTCCTCCGGCAAAATTTGTCTGGGCAGACCCAAGCGCTTTCACTGCATGGAGGATGGCAACTTCGGCACGCTTTGCAGGGCCCGCGACAGAGGCTTTCGTGCCGTTACCGTCCGGCATCAGTCCATAGTAGAAGAAATAGCGCAGGTCCCAGTCCTGGCAGAACGGGCGCGTACCGAAATACTCCAGATCGTGGATGTGCATCTCTCCAGACAAGTGGTGATCGGCTAAAGCGGGGGGGAGCTGGAGCAGGTATTGTTCCTTTGAGATCTTGTCTGCCTTTTTTTTGTGGGAGGTCTCAGCGTTTTCCTGGAGATTTGCATTATCATGTGCCTCAAAACCCCGGCCAACATCGATCTGGTGCGCATCAAAGACCGGTGTACCGACACGGGTAGAGACATTGCGGTACTGTATCATGCCCTTTTCAAGCAGGATGATATTGACGATCTCGCGGATAAGCGGGCCGGAGAGTGACTTCAAACCCATATTCTTGATCCGGTTTTCCGCATCGTACGCGATCTCCTGCGCTGTCGCCTCGTCTGCACCTTCGTACCCATAGAAGGTCTCGACAAGCTTTGTCTCTTCCACAAGCTGGCGGACGATACGATCGCGGTTCCATTCGATGATGTGCCCATCAGAGGTACGGACGTAGGGGAGTAAAGGGACCGTGATCCCATCAAAAGTAAGTTGCTTGGTCTCCTGGCGCGCCATCATACACCTGATATCAGCGTTACGAGGTGCTCTCCATCCAGTTTGCCTGCCGGAAAAATATCTGCAGATGTATAGAAATCCGCGTCTTTCTGTAAAACGGGGGCTTCTTTTACAAAGACGCCGTTCATCCGCAGCTCGGTGAGTGATTCCGCAGTTGAAAGATCATGTTCTGTAAACGTATAGCCACCCTTTTTTAAGAAACCCTTTAAAATGTCACAATTCGGGCAATATTCCAGGGTATACAGGATCAATTGCGATTTTTCCGGCACTAAAAAACACCCACCTTAAGTCATGTATCCAATAGGAATTCTGGAGATAAAAAAATCATGGTTTTTACCTTCCCACTCCAGCCTCATGGCAGCGATTATCATTAGTACTGGGATGAAATAATAGTACCGTAATGACCAGGGCGTTTATTGCACTCGAACTTTCAGACGATATCAAAGACCAGTTAGCTTCCGCGCAGCAGACGCTCCGCGGGTGCAAAGCCCGCCTTACCTTTGTGGATCCAAAGATCATTCACATTACGGTTAAGTTTCTTGGTGAAGTCGATGATAAGAAACTCCGGAACGTGATGGATGCACTCACCTCGATCCCGTTTTCACCCTTCTCCATAATTGCTGGCAAGGTAACGGTGAATAATAAAAAAAGCCCGCATACGGTATGGTGCACCATTGATGATGCAGGGGGAGGGGAGCGGTTATTCGTGCTGATTGAAGATGCCCTTGCACCGCTCGGGTTTGCCCGTGAAACGCGCCGCTTCACTGCCCATGCGACAATCGCCCGGGTGAAGTCCATGGACCCGTCGCTGTTTTCCGCACTTGGAATCCTGGACGGCAATTCCTATGGAAGTTGCAGGATAAGCGGTATGAAACTGAAAAAGAGCACCCTTATGCCGCAGGGCCCTGTTTATGAAGATCTGCTGGATGTGAAATGGTGAACCGGCTGCCCCTTGAAGATGCGGTACTGGTGCAGCTCCGCCCAACCGAGGAGGAGCGTAACCATGTATGCGACCTGGCAGAGCGCCTGCTTGCAGCCATTGCAAAGAGCGGGAAGGCAGAAGGGATGGTCGTGGGCTCCGTTGCACGGAATACCTGGGTACGGGGCGACCGGGACCTCGATATTTTCATGCTTTTTGACCCGGCGTTATCCCGCGAGGCACTCGAAGCAGAAGGACTAGCCCTTGCCCGCAGCATTGCAGGATCCTTCACCGATCGCTTCCATGAAAAGTATGCCGAGCACCCGTACATCAATGCAACTATCGATAACGTGGATGTGGATCTCGTACCCTGTTATAGCGTGGACAGCGCCGAACGGATCCAGAGTGCCGTGGACCGCACCCCGTTTCACACCCGGTATATCAGCGGCAGGATCAACGGGTTGATCGACGATGTCCTCCTGCTCAAACAATTCGCAAAAGCCGGCGGTATTTATGGTTCGGACCAGATGACCGAAGGTTTTTCAGGGTATCTCTGCGAGCTCCTGGTACTCTATTACGGGGGATTTTCCCCCCTCATGGAGGCAGCGGCATCGTGGCGGCCCGGGTTTGTCATTGATAGTGAAAAACATGCTGCAAAAAAATTCGAAGAACCGCTGGTCGTGATCGATCCGGTTGACCCAAGACGCAATGTGGCAGCAGCAGTGTCCTTAAATCGCATGGCAGGGTTTGTCGAGCTGGCCCGGGGATACCGTGAAAAACCCGCATACGAATTCTTCCTGCACCCGATGGAACGCTGCATCTTAAAAAAAGAACTGGCTGAAACCATCGCCCGGCGCAGGACCTTTGTTTTTGCTGTCACCTTTGCAACACCCCCGTACATCCCGGAGGTAGTTGTGCCACAGCTCAAGCGCAGCGTTTCTGCGGTCCGTGAACTGCTGGAGCGAAACGGGTTTACCGTCAATCACGCTTCCTATGATATGCAGGCAGAGAAGTGCATGATCCTCCTTGAGCTGCTCGTAGGGGAGCTTCCGTCAATTCGCCGGCACCTGGGGCCGCCACTCTGGAACCCCCTGAATGCAGATAAATTCCGGGAAAAACACCTTGCCGGGCACCTCTCAGGGCCATTCATTGACAACGGGCGGTACGAGATGGAGGTTCCACGGGAATATCAGACTGCTAAAAGCCTGCTCGCTTCAGATGCCCTCCTTTCGGCGAGACTGGGAAAACACGTGCGGCAGTCAATGGAACAGGGGTGGACACTGCATGAGGGTCCGGAATGCTGGCAGGAAGAGTTTGCACCGTTCATCGCGGAGTTCTTTGACCGGTGTTCACCCCTGACCCGTATCCTGCGCGATAAATAAAAAAGGAGCGCGATTTTTTGGGTGCTTTTTTTGTGTGGCTGATAGTTAGTCATCGGTATAAATATCACAGAACATAGTTCGCACTAAAAAATCAAGAAAAGGGTAAGATTGTTCATATTCAGGAGGGTTCCCCGCCTCAGGGCTCCGAGGCACGGCGGGGCACGGAAGTTTTTTGTAATTTTTTATCTCCTATTACCCAGGCGGGGGGATTTTTTAATAATGCGATAATCATTCATAGAGTTTGAATGAACTCCCTTTTTTTATTCAGGAAAAATCATGATGGGTGTCAAGGGGATCGCCCCGCATGCTGCCTCCCCCCTTTGGGGGAGAGAGGGGGTCACTCTCATAATCGCTTTTAAAATTTAATCTAGAAAATGAACATTGGCAGGATTTCTCCAGAGCAAAAAACACCTTCGCAACAACATCCACTACCATTCGGAGGCCTGCAGTTCTGCAGAACTTCCGTCAAAAAAATTATTTTTTGGCATTTTTCTTAATTTTTGCCAAAGCCAGTTTCTCAATGGTCGCGGTATCAACACCGGTGCCGACCTCCAGTTTTTGGTTCTGCACAGCACGGTCAATGAATCCTTTGCCTACTGGTGTGCGAACGATGAGCGTTGTTGATCCGGGAGGGCTGCCGATCGCACCGGCAGAGATATCAGAACAAACTGCAGTGAGATCCGTGCAGGGATGGCAACCCTTACGGATGCAGGTCTCCAGTTCTGCGAGGGGCACGATGGTGGTGCTGCCATCCTGTTTCAGGACGTCGAGTTTCCTTTTCACATCCAGTTTCCGGATCTCGTGGGGTTCAATCCGGTACTGCGTACGGAGTTTTCCCTGTATGAGAGCGTTATAGTCAAACGTTTCGGTACAGAATAACCCGATAACCAGCCGGATCGCGTTCCCATACGGTTTAACGAGATCATTGTCGCTCTCCCGCATGCGTGCAACTGCCTGCACGGCGCATGGAACGCCAATAACCGCAATATGTTTGTATTTGCATCCGACTACCGCATACTTGAGGGCAGCGAGAAGCGGCACCCACCAGCTGTAACGGCTGCCAGCCTGCTGTATGAGCACATCCGATCCGGTGATGATGACCGATGACGGCCTGAGCGTCCAGCGATCTTCTGTCACCGTAACAATTGCATCAATGAGACCTTCGTCAAGGGCATTGGCAAGGATTGCGGTTACTGCCCCGCCACTCTGTTTGCGCGGGACCGCAAAGGAAGCTTTGGCAGTGATCAGTTCGAGATAGTTCCCGAGCGCCTCTGCGGGCTGGTTACCGATCCGGGGACATACCGCATAACATGCCCCGCAGGTGACCCCGTCCGTTGACTGTTTGCAGTAGCCGTTGCTCCCCGGGCTCATCACCAGTGCTCCTTCATCAAAGGATAAGGCATCCGCCGGGCAGACTGCAACACACGCCCCGCAACCTGAACACCTGCCGCTCTCCCACACCTCGCTTTTCAAATCAAGATAACTTTTTGCAGCCATCACTCTTCACTCCCACGTGTACTTGTTTGCAAATGGTCGTGCGCTCGCAGGGGAAATCCTCGAGTATTCGGAAGCCAGCAGGGGAGCAGGATCGATGCCGAACGTGCGTGCAAAGTCCTCGATGACCGGTTGGATCCTGGTCTTTTGGTCCTGTGTCGCAGGCATTTGTTGTGCACCGACCCCAAGGTCCTTTGTATCAACCACCCCCCGTACAAAGATTTCCCCCCCGTGAATACCACTTCCGCAACCCCGCTCGGCCACAGGAGGGACACCCGTTAAACCAAGAACGATAAGAAGACCACCTGCCATATACTCACCAAGAAATGCCCGTGCCGCCCCACCGACTACAAGGATCGGCCGTTTCTCCAGGTACTGTTTCATGTGGATACCACCCCGGTACCCGATGTTATCCCGCACGTATACCTTACCTCCCCGCATGCTGTGAGCGACTGCGTCACCAGCGCCACCGTGGATGATGACGTTGCCCCTATCCATCGTGTTTCCCGGTGCATGGTCAGCATTCCCGTGAACGATGATTGTCGGGCCGCTCATGAACATGGCCAAATCCCCACCGGGAACTCCGTTGACCGTGAGCGTTACCCCTTCGCCACGGATCCCATCACCGATAAACCGCTGCCCGAGAACATTGTCTATCACGATCTCCTTAGCCCCGGCTGCAATCGCCGCACGGATCTTCTGGTTGAGGGGAGTATAATGAAGACCTTGTGCATCAATCCTGACCGGGTCCGCCATTATGCACCAACCGTTTTCACATCGAGAACCTGTAAGAGTCCTTCGTCCAGCATGTAACCCCGGAGCCGGTCGCGGTTGCCCCTCAGGCTCTCAATGCTGTTGATGCCAGCTGCTCCCATCAGTTCGGCCAGCTCGAGAGTCCAGCCATGAATCAGGTTCTCGACGTGAACAGATTCGATGTCGGGATCAAGTCTTTGGGTCAGTTCCGGTTTCTGGGTGGCGATACCCCATGCACACTGCCCGCGGTAACAGGTACCGCAGACACGGCAGCCCATGGCAACAAGTGCGGAGGTCCCGATATATACGGCATCAGCTCCAAGGCAGATGATCTTTGCCACATCGGCACTTTCGCGGATGCCGCCGCTTGCGATGAGAGAGACCTTGTTCCGGATTCCCTGCTGGCGAAGTTTGGCATCAACACTCGCCACCGCCGCTTCTACCGGGATACCCACATGGTCACGGAACACCCGCGGGGCTGCACCTGTACCACCGCGGAAGCCATCGATGACGACAGCATCCGCAGAAGACCGGGCGATACCTGCGGCAATCGCGGCGGAGTTGTGCACAGCTGCGATTTTCACAAAGACGGGTTTTTTCCACTCGGTGGCTTCTTTTAAGCCGCGTACCAGCTGCTTGAGATCTTCAATACTGTAGATATCGTGATGCGGAGCGGGGCTGATCGCATCGCTTCCTTCCGGGATCATGCGTGTGCATGAGACATCTGCACAGACTTTCTCGCCGGGCAGGTGCCCGCCGATCCCCGGCTTTGCACCCTGCCCGATCTTGATCTCAATGGCAGCACCGCGTTCGAGATAATTAATATCCACACCGAATCGCCCGCTTGCCACCTGGACGATCATATTTTTCTGGTACGGGTAGAGCGATTCGTGGAGTCCGCCTTCTCCCGTTCCCATGAAAGTTCCAATCCGGCTCACCGCTTTTGCGAGCGCAGTCTGGGCGTTTAAGCTGATAGCACCGTAGCTCATGTGCCCGACCATGATCGGGGTCTCGATCTGGAGGTTGGGGGAGAGTTTTGTTAAGAGTTCAACGTCACCATCTGCTGATTCTTTAACAGATAGTGATGAGGGTTTTTTCCCCAGATACGTGCGCAGCTCCATGGGTTCGCGGAGCGGGTCGATGCTTGGATTTGTTACCTGGCAGGCATCCAGCACAAGACGATCAAAAATTATCGGGTAGGGAAGTGCATTACCCATACCGGCAAGGACGATCTTTCCGGTCTTTGCCTGGTTGAAGATGTTCTCACGGACCTCACGCGTCCAGACAGGGTGACTCCGGTAATCCGTGGGTTTCTCGTAGATACTGATGGCGTCCCGTGGGCAGAATGCGGTGCAGCGGTGGCAGGCAACACAGTTACGCGAATTCGTACGAATCGCTTCATTTTCCTTGTGGAAGACGCCATAGGAACAGTTCTCAACGCAGCGTCCGCAGAGCATGCACTGTCCGGGATCGATCTCCACCTTGAACTTCAAAGGAATACTCCCGATCGTCATGCTATGACCCTCCCGATCACGGGTTCGCCGGCTTTTGGCATGGTGATGGTATCAACATCCGGTTCAATCCTGCGGATTGCTGCCTCCTCACTCGAGATGTAGAGCCGGTCACCATGTTCACCGGTGACAAGCGGGCGCAGTTTGATCCTGTCCGTGAAACCAACCAGCGTATTTTCATTGGCAACACAGATGGCAAACGGGCCATTCATGAGTGCTGAACCATAGGCAAGCCGGATCGCACGGTTGAGTTCCTGTTCTTTTGCCGGCATCCGGTCAATATCCTCCCAGAATGGGGGGGCTAGTGCCCGTACCGCCAGTTTTTCAGAGAGACCGTGTTTCCTGACAAGCAGGTCAACAAGATAGGCTACTACTTCGGTGTCGGTATACATCGTGCACTGGTATCCATAGCTTTCAATGTAGCGCCGGTTTGTACCGTACGAGGTGATCTCCCCGTTATGAACAACACTCCAGTTTAAGAGGTTGAAGGGGTGTGCCCCTCCCCACCAGCCGGGTGTGTTGGTCGGGTAGCGGTTATGCGCAAGCCAGAGATATCCCTTATAATCCTGGATCCGGTAGAAATCTGCAACATCCTCCGGCCATCCTGCAGCTTTGAATACGCCCAGATTTTTACCCGAAGAGAATATGAGAGCGCCATTCTTTTCCGCGTTGACTTTCATGACAAGGTGAGTGACAATGTCTTCATCCGGCATGGTACTTTTCGGCATCAGGCTTCGGTCAGGACGGAAAAAATAACGCCAGGGTGTATGAACTTTCCGGATATTGGGCTGCTCATATGTTTTGATCTGTTCATCATGGACAATAGTTCCCCATTTCTCCAGCAGGGTATCAAGTGCGACCTTGTTTTCACGGATATTGTCAAAAAAAACATGCAGCGCGAAATAATCCTTATATTCAGGATAAATTCCGTATGCTACGTACCCGGCTCCTTCACCACTCCCCCGCTCGTTCATCATGGAGAGGGCTTCTTTTATTTTGCCACCATCCACACTCTGGCGGCGCTTGTCCAACACACCTATAATACCACACATATTATCACAATACAGAATGATGTTCTATTGATGAACATATGTTCAGTGTATAATGAACATTCGTTCAATCAGGTTAGTTGAATAAGTATAAATATGAATGGGTGGAACATGTCTTCCAATATGTCAGCAGATGTAACCAAACTCTTAAAAAAAATTGAGGCGGATAAGATAAAATTCATCCGCCTGCAGTTCACTGACATCCAGGGTCAGCCGAAAAATGTCTCGATCCCGGTAATTCAGGCTGAGAAAGCACTGACTGAGGGCATCTGGTTTGATGGGTCTTCCATCGAGGGATTTGCCCGGATAGAAGAGTCCGACATGATGCTCAGGCCGGACCTTGCAACCTATGCGGTCCTTCCCTGGAGACCAACGGAAGGAAAAGTTGCCCGGTTTATCTGTGATGTTCAGACGTACGGCAATAAACCGTTTGATGGTGATCCCCGGTTTATCCTGCGAAAAACCATTGCTGAAGCGGCAAAGATGGGTTTTTCATTTAATACCGGACCCGAGCTCGAATTTTTCTTATTTAAAATGTACGAGGGTATTCCGACAACCGAATTTGAAGATCACGGGGGGTATTTCGATCTCGCCCCTACCGACTCTGCAGAGGATGTCAGGCGCGATGTTGTCCTCGCGTTGAGTGACATGGGATTTGAGATTGAGGCATCTCACCACGAAGTCGCGGACAGCCAGCACGAGATCGACTTCAAATATGGTGATGCCCTCATCACTGCAGACCGTGTAATTACCTTCAAGTTTGCGACCAAGTCGATCGCTCTCCAGTACGGGCTCCATGCAAGTTTCATGGCAAAACCGATCGCCGGCATCAATGGCAGCGGTATGCACACACACGGTTCACTGGCAAAGAATGGTAAGAATGCGTTCTTCGATCCCAATGGTGAGAACCAGCTCTCCGACACTGCAATGTATTACATAGGGGGTATCCTGAAGCACGCAAAGGCAATCACGCGTGTCGCAAACCCGACAATAAACTCGTACAAACGGCTTGTCCCCGGCTATGAAGCCCCCTGTTATATTTCCTGGAGTGCCGCCAACCGTTCCGCACTGGTGCGGGTACCGGCAGCCCGCGGCAACAGCACCCGGGCCGAATTCCGGAGCCCTGATCCGATGTGCAACCCGTACCTCACCTTTGCCTGTATGCTCGCAGCAGGCCTTGATGGGATCAAAAATAAGATTATGCCTCCGGAAAGCACGAATACAAACATCTATCATCTCGATGAGAAAGCCCGGAAAAAACTCCGTATCGATATGCTGCCGGGCAGCCTTATGGAATCCAACGCAGCGCTCCTGAAAGATGACATGCTCTGCAGAGTCCTTGGAGATCACGTAGTATCGAACCTCTCGAGCATTGCACAGTTGGAAACCGATTCATTCCGGCTTGCGGTTCACCCGTGGGAACTGGAACGGTATCTGGCAAAATACTAATTTTTTTTCAACCTTAATAGTTAATTTTAAATAAGTAGGAATACAACTTCCTTCTTACAATTACCCTGATAAAAAATGAAAAATTGTGAGAACTGATACCATGGCGACCGCAATCCAGACAAAACCAATTCCCCGGACTTTTCATCCGGCTTTGGTTCCAAAGGAAAGTCTTTGCCCGTTTTTCGGACAGGATCCATTTCAGGAATTATCGGGATAAACTATCTTAATCCCGCAGAACTATGAAAAATTATTAAAAAAGAAGGTGAGAGAAAATGGCAATTGATTCTGGAGCAACAGCATGGATCCTCGCTTCAACGGCGCTTGTCATGATAATGACGCCGGGAGTTGGATTCTTCTATGGCGGGCTCGTGCGCAGGAAAAATTTCATTTCGATGATCATCCTGTCGTTTGTAGCCCTGGCACTGGTAAGTATCCAGTGGGTTCTTTTCGGGTACTCACTGGCATTTGGCCAGGATATCGGCGGGTTTATTGGTAACCTGCAATATCTGGGCCTGAATAACGTTGGGATGGAGGCCGGCCCGTACAGTACCGCAATACCCGGGCTGCTGTACATGGTCTTCCAGCTCGTGTTCGCAACAGTAGCAATGGCTATCGTAACTTCAGGTATTGCTGAGCGTGTCAAGTTCAGTGCATATCTTGTGTTCGCCCTTCTCTGGACAACGATTGTCTATGATCCGCTTGCCCACTGGGTATGGGGTGGCGGCTGGGCAGCACAGTTCGGGGCACTTGACTTTGCCGGAGGGACGGTCGTTCACATCAGCTCAGGGTTTGCTGCACTTGCACTTGCGCTCGTAATAGGCAAGCGTGTCGGCTTCGGGAAGTACTCCATGGAACCCCACAATATCCCATTGACTATCCTTGGTGCCGCACTTCTCTGGTTCGGCTGGTTCGGGTTTAACGCCGGGAGTGCACTCGGGGCAAATGGTCTTGCTGCCCAGGCATTTGTCACCACCAACACAGCAGCGGCTGCCGGAGCAATGGCATGGCTTCTGATCAGCTGGCTTCACGGAAAACCGAGTTCTCTTGGGTTTGTCAGCGGAGCAGTGGCCGGACTTGTGGCAATCACCCCAGGAGCCGGGTATGTGACTCCCATGGCAGCACTGGTGATTGGGGCAATTGGTGGCTCGATCTGTTACGGTATGCTACTCTTCCGTATCCGGAAAGGTCTCGATGAAAGCCTGGACGCATGGGCAATTCACGGTATGGGCGGTCTCTGGGGGGCACTCGCAACGGGTATTTTTGCTGTGGCCGCGGTGAATGGTACTTCCGGTCTGATTGAGGGGAATGTTCACCAGTTTATTGCAAACGCAACCGGTGCATTCGCAGCACTTATCTATGCGTTTGTGGTAACCTACGTCCTTGCAGTGATCATTGACAAGACTATCGGTCTGCGGGTCACTGAAGAAGAAGAGTATGTCGGCCTTGACATCTCCCAGCATGGAGAGCGGTGCTAAACCGGAGGGATAATCATGAAAATGGTAAAAGCGATTATCAAACCTGAACGATTCGAGTTTGTAAAAAAGGCGCTTGAAGACAAAGGATTCATCAGTATGACAATATCAGAGGTCAAAGGGCGAGGTGAACAGAAGGGAATTACCCTCGAGTATCGCGGCGGTCGTATGACTGTTGACTTCCTGCCAAAAATTCAGCTGGAAATTGTTGTCCGGGATACGGATGTCGATAACCTTGTTGCAACAATCACTGAATCTGCCCGCACGGGGAAAATAGGGGATGGCAAAATATTCATCATGCCGGTAGAGAAATCAATCAGGATCCGCACAGGAGAGATGGAAACATAAGATTTTTTTTAAACACCCTACAACTTCAACGTGTTTTTTTCTTTGAGCGATCGCCGTTACCGGGAATTTCTGAAGTCAGGTTATGCACATATCCGATAAAGTCAAAGAACGCTGAAACATATGCACGACCAGCTGCAATGTTATTCACCGGGTAGTTTTTTTTATTCATGACCTGCTGAAACCGTTGTTTTACATCACCTGAATGAGTAGGGGGAATAACACTTCGGATTTCCTCAAAGTTGCCGGTGTCAATCGCTTTTTCAACTTTCAGAACACGCGGACTCTCATCAGATCCTGCAGGTTTCAGACTGGTAAACAACATCCTCCTGTTGGCAGATTGGAGCCGGTTCACCGTCTCGAAATACCAGTCAATGGCACAGTTCTGCATATTCTTATTGATGCTTTGTATACAGCATGTTTTTTCCAAAATGTTTTTCAGAGTATTCTCCGATTCTTCCGGAATCCAGATCAAGACGTAATTGGCATTGCCTGTCTCCAATGCTGTTTTTGCGGCTCTCATCACTGGACTGTTTTGTGGACCGTACGGTAACTCCATTATTAATACACCTCTTTTTTACCCATCACCCTCTCTGACATAGTGATATGAAGAGCCAACCAAAGATTTACGATAGTCCTGCACTTGTTCCAGGATAAGCAGGTATTCAGGTTCCGATGCATCCGGCATGATATAGTGTGGCAGCGGAGCCATACCGGTTATTTTTTTTCCGTTTGGCATTTCTCAAAGATCCCCCGATTTTCTCACCCTTGCAAGATGTATGTTCACTAGGCTAATGTACGAAGGCGATATTTTTCCATGCTATATATAGTTTATTATTAGAATACTGTTTATCTAAAAAACAACACTCAAAGCAGATTGTTATCTACTTTGGACACGGATTTTTACTCAGCACTTATGATCCCGTGGCTGAATTCCAATTTCAAAAACTTTAAACCAACCGCAATAATCGCCCTCAATGCCACGCGGCACATGAACCAGGTTGAGCGCAAAAAACTTTTCTCTCCGGATATCGAACCGATGCGGACCGCCGAGGGCCGTTGGTTTGAAGCGATTGTCTATGAGATGTTTCTGGATATCGCAAAAAGATCAAACCGTATCAGGTTCCTTGCCATGAAAGGTGCAGATGCACCAAAAAAACGCGATGAGGTCCGCATCGGGCAGAATGGTCTCTTTTACTCAAAGTATGGCGACATTACCGTGAGGGGTAACGGGCAGGATCTTGCCGAGTTCGACATGCTGCTGGTGGATGCCGACAACCATATCGCGTTTGCCGAGGTTGTCACATCTCCTGCGGACTTAAAAGAGTTTGAGCAGGAGATTGCCTATAAGAAAAAATTACTCGGGTACCTGTACAACCAGAAAACCACACCTTTCCTGCTGGTCTCGTCATTTGATCTCTCAAATTACTCTGTGGTAAAACGGCTTGCAAAGGACAGGACAAATGCGATTATCCACACCAGTTCCTGCGAACAGATCAAGTCACTGGTCAAGCACTATCGCCCGCGAATCCTGTATAACAAGCCGGAGAACCACGAAAAACTTATCCGCGCAACAGATATCCCGGTAAAAAACCCGTTTGATTACAAGCGGTACCATGATGAAGTCCGTAACCGGATATTTTCAGAGATCACAAAAAAAGACACACAAAAATTTCCGGAAATTCCGGACCAGACCGGACAACTGGTGAAAAAAGTGCTCTACGGGGCAATGTACCCGCAGGCAATCAAAACGCTCTGCGATACCTGCGGACTCACGGTCAAAGGAAAAAAACTGGATTTTGAAGATTTTTTCAAACAGTATTCAAAGGCCGTAATTGCAACTGACCTCCCGGGATACGAGCTGATTATCTACCTCAGGTACCACCAGAAAAAAGAATACCACAAGATGGTGCAGGTAAAGGACGGGCACTTCAAGTTCGAGCGCCCGACTCCGCCCAAAGTCGGTTTTTTTCTCTGGCTTGAGGCACTCCAGCCAACGCTCGGTGTGAAGATCACCCTTGACCTGCTCGAGACATTCAGTATTACAGCAAGCGCACGGAAATGATCCTGCAGTGTTTTTTAAACCCCGCGAATGCAACGCAGGGCGTCTTCTCCCAAAGGAAAAAATGAAACTTTTTCCGGCATGAGTTAAAAAAATGGGGGGTTATCCCCTCTGAAGATGTACCAATTCTTGTTACTCAATCGAGCAGGGCACCCATTGCCTCATCGTACCGTGCACCCATGACATAATCGATGCCGGATACTTCTGCTGCTTCGGGAGTGAGTGCCATCAGGTCATCGCGTGACATGGTCGAGAGCCGGAAGTTCCTGCTGCCTGCCATGAGCTGCTGGAGACCGGTCTTAAACTTCTGTGTATACGTGTAGATACCGACTGCACCCATCGGGATATCCTTCATGCGTGCGCCGTACTTCTCCCTGAGTTCTTCATAACAGACAAAGATCTCCTCGATGTTGTTGCCATACTTCGAAACCGTCTTTGGAAGATCGCCTTCTTTTACCCACTTCTCGATGTTCTTACCAACCATGCCGGGGATCATGAGTCCCCTGCCCATGCAGACTGCCTTGAAATACGGGGTGCCCATTGCCAGTGCCTTGAAGACGCCCGGTTCATCCGAGAACCCGCCGGCCATCGCAAGGTCAGGTACCCGGAAGCCTTTCTTGTCCAGCTTGCAGGCAAATTCATACGCGAGTGACTGCAGGTAGAACGTGGGAATACCCCATTCGTTCATCATCGGCCACGGGCTCATACCGGTTCCACCCGGTGCACCATCGATAGTGAGCAGGTCGATCTTTGCTTCGGAACTGTACCGGAGGGCCATCGCCAGTTCGACCATGGAGTACGCGCCAGTCTTTAACGTGACCCGCTTGAAACCGATGTCACGCAGGCGGTCTACCTCTTCCAAGAATCCTTCTTTGGTGACAAATCCGAGCCGGGAGTGGCGTTCGAACTCCCTGATTGCTCCTGCTTTGAATGCCATCTGGTTCTCTTTGATAGTCGGATCGGGCAGGACAATAAAGCCCCGCTTCTTGAGCTCGATTGCGCGCTCAAGCGACTTGACCTTGATCTCCCCGCCAATGCACTTGGCTCCCTGCCCCCACTTGAGTTCGATCGTGTCCAGGTTGTGCTTGCTTGCGACATATTCCGCGGTTCCAAGCCGGGTGTCTTCGACATTCATCTGGACAAGTATTTCTCCAAAGCCATCGTAGAATTTTTTATAGACGTTAATACGACGGTCCATCTCGGGTGACTCAATAACTTTACCCTTGTTATCGCGCTTCAGGCCCGGATCAATTCCGCAGACATTTTCACCGCAGACACACGTGATGCCGGATATCGCTGCACCGATCGCAAAATGTTCCCAGTTTACCCGTGCAATTTCGGTCGATCCGAGTGCACCCGTGAAGATGGGCAGGCGCATCATTACTTTTTTGTCCCACCCGTACCCGGTCTCGGTGTTCACATCCGAGAAGATCGCCGTGTCCGGGCCGGCTTCAACGCCATCAGGAAGTCCCTGTGCACCAACCGCATATCCCTGGATATTGAGGTGGGAATAATCGATCGGGTAATTCTTGTCAGCACCTGCGGTGATCTCACCGAACGGGCCGGGATAGAGAACCTCCCTGCCCCTGAACGATGATAACCAGATCTCGCAGCTGCCTTTGCATCCATCTATACACCGGGTACAGATACCTGAACACGGGGCTACATCCCGTGAGCGGTTCACCGTTCCGGTTGCTTCGTTTGCATTTGGCTGTCTCAGATTCATGCATACACTCCATTTACCTAAGTCGATATCTTTCGAGAGAGATGAACATATCGTTTGAGCAAGAGATCGATCTCAAACTAAGATAATTTATAACCTATTCACTAATAAGCGCTTGCTTTCCACCATTATTTAAACTTTATTGTTTTGACCCATGATGGCGACAGGTTTTTTACTCATTTTCCGGGAAAAACGGATTAAAAATCAGGAAAATTACGAAAAAAATTACCATTTTATAAAAGATGACCGGATAATCAAATGGCAATTAAATCGTATGTACTACTTCCCATCCCGATCTCTTCTGCGTACTTCAGTTGCCGGTACCCGTCTGTCTGTGCATGAACACCCTTGAACTTGTCCCCGCCTTTGTGATGATGAGCGGTGAGAAGCGAATCGGTAAACCCGGTTTGCTGGTTCACGAGATCATAACTTGCTGCATCTATGGCCACAGGATCCTTTGATGCGAGAATCCCGATATCCGGAACGATTGGCGTATCGCTGAACGGGAAACAGTCACAATCCGGCGTGATGCGGATGAGGAAGTTCATGTACCCCACTTTTCCCTGCTTTGCCTTTACCGCACCATAGGCATACTCGACCATTCGTTCCATAAAAACCGGGATCTCTGTTTCCCAGTCAATATCTATCGCATGTTCCGGGCAGACATGCATGCATTCAAAACAACCAATGCAGAGATCCCGGTCGATCACCGATCTCTTTTTTTCAATCGTGATTGCTGTTTTCGGACAGACTTCCGCACAGGTCCCACAACCGGAGCACCGGTCCTTAACAATAAACGGGCGGGCATTGTGCTGCGCTCGTTTCCCTTCGGGCGGTGCACAACCCATGGCAAGATTTTTTATTGCACCGCCAAATCCCGAAACAATATGGCCCTTGAAATGGCTCATGACAATCATGCTGTCGGCAAGGGCGATGTCGCCTGCGATGGTAACGGTAGTAAAATGTTTTTTTTCAATGGTTACCTGTGCCACATTCTTTCCAAAGAGCCCGTCAGCAATAATTATCGGGGCACCGGTAACCGCAAAGTCAAACCCGTGCAGGATTGCCGTAGTGATATGATCCACCGCATTCGACCGGCTGCCGACATACAGGGTGTTGGTATCTGTCAGGAACGGCAGGCCGCCGCAGGCTTTGATTTTGTCCACGATCTGGCGAACGTACACCGGGCTGATATACCCGTCATTCCCCCGTTCACCAAAATGGAGTTTAACCGCAGTCCTGTCATCTTTTGCAACCACATCAAAAAACCCGGCACGGTCAAAGAGCCGCTGTACTTTTGCCGTTGTGCTCTCCTGATCTGAATGCGCCCGCAAGCCTGCAAAATAGACTGCACTTTTCATGTACCTGTCCTCTTTGTTAAAAAGAGGATAGTTACGGGAAGTATGTAAAACCTGTCGTTTAGCTTTCAGACAAGGGTATCAAAGTCAC
>Ga0315278_10001552_pt1 | contig 20249 bp, 17 predicted proteins | sample YL17G06_0_MG_FD_203880 | JGI IMG/M metagenome (GOLD analysis project Ga0315278, IMG submission 203880) | Sediment microbial communities from Yellowstone Lake, YNP, Wyoming, USA - YL17G06_0 | ecosystem: Environmental > Aquatic > Freshwater > Lake > Sediment | place: USA: Wyoming | collected... | reverse complement strand
TCGCGCGCACGGCCACCGGCGACATCGAGCGCGCGGCCGAGGCGCTGAAGGGTGCCGACCGCTGGCGGATCCACACGTTCATCAGCACCAGCGATGTCCAGCGCGAATCGATGCTGAAGATGAGCTATCAGCAGGTGCTCGACGCGATCCGCGAGAACGTCACGCTCGCGAAGGGCTACACCGAGGACGTCGAGTTCAGCGCGCAGGACGCAACGCGCACGCCTCTCGAGTTCCTGATGGAGTGCTACCGCGTGGCGGTCGAGTGCGGCGCCACCACGATCAACGTGCCCGACACCGTGGGGTACGCGACGCCGTCGGAGTTCGGCGAGCTGATCCGCACCGTGCGCGGTGCCACTCCCGACGAAGTGGTCATCTCGACCCATTGTCACAACGACCTGGGCCTCGCGGTGGCGAACTCGCTGGCCGGCATCGAGAACGGTGCCGGGCAGGTCGAGGTCGCGGTCAACGGGATCGGCGAGCGCGCCGGCAACTGCGCGCTCGAGGAGATCGCGATGATCGTGCGCACCCGCGGTCACGCGCTGCAGAAGCAGCACGGCCTGAATATCAAGGAGATCATGCGCACCTCACGGCTGGTCGCGATGACCACCGGGTACAGCGTGCAGCCGAACAAGGCGGTGGTCGGGTCCAGCGCGTTCGCGCACGAGAGCGGCATCCACCAGCACGGCGTGCTGAGCAACCGCGCGACCTACGAGATCATGGACCCGGTCGAGATCGGGCTCGAGGGGAACTCGCTCGTGCTCGGCAAGCACTCCGGCCGGCATGCCTTCATCGATGCCCTGTCCAAGCTCGGGATCGAGCTGGACGAGGGTGCGCTGAACCGCGCGTTCGCGCGCTTCAAGGACCTCGCCGACCGGAAGATCCAGATCACCGATCTAGACCTGACCGCGATCGTGGCCGAGGAGTTGGGGGCCGCCGACCAGGATCTTCTCGTCATGGAGTCGCTCCAGATGGGCGGCGGCACGCATCTGCAGCCGCGCGCCACGGTGCGGCTCCGGCGCGGCGAGGACGAGGTGATCGAGGAGTCGGCGATGGGCGACGGGTTGATCGACGCGGTGCTGGGCGCGATCCAGCGTGCCTCAGGCGTCGAGGGCCGACTCGTGAACTTCCACGTATCGAGCGTCACGGGCGGCACCGACGCCCTCGGCGACGTGGTCGTGCAACTCGAGGTCGACGGACGGCGAGTGACCGGCCGCGGCGTGGCGACCGACGTCGTGGAGGCGAGCGCCCGCGCGTACCTCGCGGCGATCAACCGCGCTCTCCAGGTCACCGGCGCGGCCGCCACGAACGAGGAGACGCCGTGACGGAGCGCAGCTACCGGGTCGGCGCGATCCCAGGGGACGGGACGGGTCCTGAGGTCGTGCGCGAGGGCCTGAAGGTCCTCGACGCCGTGCGCGACGGCTTCACGATCGAGCTCGTCGAGTTCGACCTGGGCGCCGACCGGTACCTGCGCACCGGCGATGTCCTCCCGGACGAAGAGCTCGAACGGCTCCGCGAGCTCGACGCGATCTTCCTCGGGGCGGTCGGCGACCCGCGCGTGAAGCCGGGCATCCTGGAGCGCGACCTGCTGCTGAAGGCGCGGTTCGGGCTCGATCAGTGGGTGAACCTGCGGCCGGTCGTGCGGTACCCCGGTGTCGAGACGCTCGTGCCGAGCCACTCCGAGGACGACGTGAACTTCGTCGTGGTGCGCGAGAACTCCGAGGGCCTGTACTCGGGCGCCGGCGGGTTCCACCGCAAGGGCACCGAGTTCGAGGTCGCGGTGCAGGAGTCGATCAACACGCGGCACGGCGTCGAGCGGATCGTCCGCTACGCGTTCGACCTGGCGATGCAGTCGCACCGCCGCAGGAAGCTTACCCTCGTGCACAAGACGAACGTCCTCACGTTCGCGGGGGACCTCTACCAGCGTGTGGTCGACGAGGTGGCTGCGGAGTTCCCGGAGGTCCAGACCGACTACGTGCACGTCGACGCGGCGTGCATCTACTTCCTTGACTGGCCGGCGCGGTTCGATGTGATCGTCACCGACAACATGTTCGGCGACATCATCACGGACCTCGGCGCGATGATCCAAGGCGGCATGGGCATCGCCGCCGGCGGGAACATCAACCCGGCGGGCGTCTCGATGTTCGAGCCGATCGGCGGCACCGCGCCCGACCACACCGGCAAGGGCACGATCAACCCGCTCGCCGCGATCGGCGCTATGGAGATGCTGCTCCGTCAGCTCGGTGAGGACGACGCGGCCGCGAAGGTGGACCGCGGGATCCGCGCCGCCACCGGCCAGATGAAGAGCATGCGCGCCGGCGAGATGGGCTTCTCCACGTCTGAGGTCGGCGACCTCGTGGTGCGGGGGGCGGCGTCGTGACGACCGAGGCCGCCGGCGCGGTACCCCGGGTCGAGCTCTACGACACGACGCTCCGCGATGGCGCGCAGGGCACCGGGTTCTCGTATTCGATCGAGGACCGTCTGCGGATCCTGCACAAGCTCGACCAGCTCGGCGTGCCGTTCATCGAGGGTGGGTGGCCGGGCGCGAACCCGCGCGAGACCGAGTTCTTCAAGCTCGCCACGAAGGAGGCGCTGCGCACAAGCACGCTCACCGCGTTCGGGATGACACGCAAGGCGGGCGAGCGCGCCGAGGACTCCACGGTGCTCCGCGACCTGCTCGAGGCCGGCACCGAGTACGTGTGCCTCGTGGGCAAGTCGTGGGACATGCACGTGACCGAGGCGCTCCGCACCGACCTCGACGAAGGGGTGGCGATGGTGCGTGATTCCATCGCGTTCCTCAGGAACCAGGGGCGGCGTGTGTTCTTCGACGCCGAGCACTTCTTCGACGGGTACCGGAGCGACCCGGCGTTCGCTCTTCGGGTGCTCGAGGCCGCCGAGGAGGCCGGCGCCGAGCGGCTCGTGCTCTGCGATACGAACGGCGGCATGCTGCCGTTCGATGTTGCGGGGACCATGGACGAGGTCCGCGGTCGGGTCGAGACCCCGCTCGGGATCCACGTGCACAACGACGCGGGCTGCGCGATCGCGAACTCCCTGATCGCCGTCGAGCACGGCGCGTTCCAGGTGCAAGGCGTCGTGAACGGCTACGGCGAGCGCACCGGGAACGCCGACCTGATCCCGATCGCGGCGAACCTCACGCTGAAGATGGGCGTGCCGGTGCTGCCCGAGGGCGCGATGGAACGGCTCACCGAGGTCGCGCACTACGTGGCGGAGGTCGCCAACGTCGCGCCCGACGCGCGCCAGCCGTACGCGGGCCGGTATGCGTTTACCCACAAGGCAGGGCTGCACGCGAGCGGTGTGGCCCGGCTCACGAAGGCCTACGAGCACGTCGACCCCGAGACGGTGGGCAACCACCGCGGCATCGTGGCGTCCGATCTGGGCGGCGCCGCGACGCTCCGCATGAAGGCCGCCGAGTTCGGCGTCGAGCTCTTGGACGCGGACATCCCCACGCTCCTCACCGAGCTGAAGGAGCTCGAGGCGCAGGGCTACACGTTCGAGGTCGCCGATGCCTCGCTGGAGCTGCTGATGCGCAAGGCCCACGGATGGCGTCAGGACTTCTTCCAGGTGGAGAGCTACAAGGCGCTCGTCACCGAGCGGTGGGACGAGGGTGCTGTCGCCGAGGCAACCGTCAAGGTGATCACGAACGGCGAGCGCCACATCGAGGCCGCCGAGGGCCACGGCCCGGTGGGCGCCCTCGACAACGCGCTCCGCAAGGCGCTCTCGAACGAGTACCCGCAACTCGACGAGATGACGCTGGAGGACTACCGCGTCCGCGTGCTCGAGGAGAACAGCGGCACCGGTGCGGCGGTGCGCGTGCTGATCGACATGTCGAACGGCGAACGGGAATGGACCACCGTCGGCGTGAGCGAGAACATCCTCGAGGCCTCGTGGGAGGCGCTGGTCGAGGGGTACGAGTTCGGGTTGCTTCACCCGCGGCCGCCCCGCGACACATGACGGATACCTGGACCGTGCGTGTTGCTCGCCCCGATGACGTCGGCGCCATCGCGGCGCTCCACGTCGCCTCGTGGCGCTGGGCATACCGAGGGCTGCTGGCAGAAGAGATCCTGGCGGAGCTGAGCGTCGAGAGCCGCGCCTCGACCTGGGCCGAGCTGGTCGAGGATCCCGAGGTGGCCGTGCTGCTGGCCGAGCGCGGGGGTGCGCTCGGCGGGTTCGCGAGCGCCTGCGCCACCCGTGACGCCGACGCTCCGCGGGGGACCGGGGAGGTCGCCGCGATCTACCTCTCCGAAGGAGCCGCCGGCACCGGGCTGGGGAGCGAGCTGTTCGCCCGGATCCAGGACGAGCTGCGGGCGCTGGGCTTCACACGTGCCACCCTCTGGGTGCTCGCGACGAACGGCCGCGCGCGACGCTTCTACGAACGCGAGGGCTGGCGGTGGGACGGCGCTCGGAGCGACCACCAGATCCAGTGTGACCGCCAGCCGATCGTGCGGTACGCCGCAGGGCTCTGACCGCGGAGGTCCCGCGCCTCCTAGGCCGGCGGCGCGGCGTTGGCGTTCACCACGCCGACGATCGCGTTCTCGATCTGCATCGAGTGGGTCTTCGTGATCCCTCTGGAAAGGATCGAGAACTCCGCCCAATCGCCGATGCGCTCAAGCCAGACCCAGCCCGAGAGCGCGGAGACCTCGTCGAGCGTGCCGGTCTTCGCGCGCAGACGCACGTCGGTGAACCGGCCCACGAGCGTTCCCTGCCCGCCCTTGGGAAGCGTCTCGCGGAGCGTCTCGCCCCAGGGCTGGGTCTCCGCGTACTCGAGCAGCTCCACGACCCCGGTCACCGAAACCCGGTTCGCGTACGAGAGGCCCGAGCCGTCGTTCGCGACGAGGGCGACTCCGTGGGCGGCGGCGAACGCCTCGATCGCGCGCGCGCCCTTCGCGATCGTGCCGGGTGACCCGGAGCGGCGCGCGCCGAGGAGTTTGCCGAACACCTCGGCGTAGAAGTTCCGGGAGTCGGTGTTCATGCGCTTCATCATCGCCACGAGCGGATCCGAGCGCACCGTGGCCAGGCCCTTCAGTTTCGAAGGCGCCGGGCCCAGCCCGGGCTTGCGTGTCACGCGGACGCCCGCGTGCTCGAGCTGCGCCGTCAACGACCCCGCGGCTCGACGCTCCGGGTCGCCGATGTGACGCCCGGTCGGGCCGATGTTCCCCTCGAACGTGAGCGCCGTGGGCAGGGCGATGTAGTACTTGGGGAAGTAGTCCTTCCATCCCGGAGCGAACCAGTCACGGCCGAACGGGCCCGTGGCCCCGTACACGTGGCCGCGGATCCGGCGCACGCCTGTGGCCGCGATCGCTTCGGCCAGGTCCCGCATATCACCCACGCCCGTCTCGGGGTCGCCGTGGCCGACGATCCAGACGTCCCCATCGATCACGCCGTCGACGGGGGCACGCGCCGAGAGCGCCCGAAGCGGCACGGTGGTCGAAGGGGGGAGCCGGTCCAGCATGGCTAGCGAGAGCAGCAGCTTCTCGTTCGAGGCGGGGGGCCGCGCGACCCAGTCCTTGTGCCGGTAGAGCACCTGACCCCCGTACGCGATCTCCACGGACACCGGCTCGCCCTCGACCACCGAGTCGACGCGCTGGATCCACTTCGGCGGAGCGCCGGGCTCGGGCGCGGCGAGGGCATGGGGGGACCAGGCGAGGGCCGTCGTCAGCGCGGCAACGAGGCAGAACAGGGAACGTCGGCTCAGCATGGGTGACCGATGGTAGGAGGTTGGGCGCCCGATGCCTCGCAGGCTCGCCGGAACGCCGAGGCTACTGCTGGACGGCACCGTTCGCGAGGGCGTCGGCTTCGGCCTGCATCGCAACGCGTTCTGTGAGCAGCACCTGGAGCTCATGGCCCGGAAGCGGCCGCGCGAAGAAGAAGCCCTGCCCGAGGTCGCAGTGGAGCTCGAGGAGGCGCTGGAGCTGATCGGCGCGCTCGATGCCTTCGGCCACGGGCTTCAGGCCGAGGATGCCGGCCAACTCGATCACCGCGGCGGTCAGGGCCGACGCCTCGCCGCCGTCGCTCACGCCGTCCACGAACGACTTGTCGACCTTCAGGATGTCCACGGGGAAGCGCCGGATGTAGTTGAGGCTCGAGTAGCCGGTCCCGAAGTCGTCGACGGCCAACTGGATGCCGAGACCCTTCAGCTCCGTGAGCCGCTCGATCGAGAGCTCCATGTCCTGCATCATCACGGACTCGGTGATCTCGAGGATCAGCGAGTGCGGGTCCAGGCCGGTCTCTTCGAGCGTCTCGCGGACCTCGCCCACGATCTCGGGACGGTTGAGCTGGCGGGCCGAAAGGTTGACGGCCATGTGGAACGGGGGCGTCATCGGGTAGTGCGCCTGGAGCTCGACCGCGTACCGGGCGGCCTCACGCAGCACCCAGCGCCCGATCGGCACGATCAGACCGGTCTCCTCGGCGAGCGGGATGAAGTCCAGCGGCGCCACCGTTCCACGCACCGGGTGGATCCACCTGATCAGCGCCTCGACGCCGGTGATGCGCCCCGACTCGAGCTCGATCACCGGCTGGTAGTGAAGCTGGAACTCCTCATGCTCGAGCGCGCGCTGTAGGTCGGCCTTCAGCTCCAGCCGCTTGAGCGCGGTATCGTGCATCGCAGGCTCGAAGACCTGGTAACGGCCCTTGCCCTTCTCCTTGGCCATGTACATCGCGACGTCGGCGTTGCGAAGCAGCTCCTCGGCCTCACTGACCTCTTCTCCCTCGGCCACCGCGATCCCGACCGAGGCGCGGACGAAGACCTCCTTTCCCTCGAGCAAGAACGGCGCCTCGAGTACCTCCATAACGCGATCCGCCACGTCGACGGCCTGGATGCCCTCGTCGCCGTCCTCGAGGAGGATCGCGAACTCGTCGCCGCCCATCCGTGCCGCGGTGTCGGCTGCCCGCAGGCACTCCCTGATCCGGTCGCCCACCTCGCGAAGGAGCTGGTCACCGGCCGCGTGCCCGAGCGAGTCGTTGATCGTCTTGAAGTCGTCGAGGTCCATGAAGAGCACGGCGACGGGCTTGCGGTCGCGGCCCTGGCGCTCGATCGCGTGCGTGACGCGGTCGCGGAACAACGCGCGGTTCGCGAGGTTCGTGAGCGAGTCATGGAAGGCCTGGTGCGACAGCTGCTCCTCGAACGCCTTGCGTTCGGAGATGTCGCGCGTGTTGAGAACGATGCCGCGCACGTTGGGGTCGTGCAACAGGTTCGTCCGGAGCGTCTCCACCGTGACGAAGGTGCCGTCGTCGCAGCGCATACGGAACTCCACAGTGCCGGTGTGCCCCTCCCCCTCGCTCACGGACGAGATGAACGAGAGCACACGGGTCTTGTCCTCGTGGTGGATCAGATCGGCGAACTTCGTCCCCTCGAGCCGATCGGGCTGGAAGCCGAGCACGCGATGTGCCGACGGGCTCGCGTACCGGACGGTCGTGTCGAGCTCGACCACCGTCACGATGTCCGACGAGTTCTGGACAAGTGAGGCGAACCTCGCCTCGCTCTCCTGGCGAAGGAGGTCCTCGGTCAGGGCGGCGCTCTCGAGCGCCAGCGCCACCTGTGAGGACAGGGCGCGGAGCGAGTCGGCGATCGTCCGCGGCATCTCCTCGGGCGTGGCCACCACCATCAAGCCGTGGAGCTCGTCGCGGATGAAGAGCGGTGCCACGAAGACCGAGCCGTCGACCTCGATCGGCAGGGCCAGCGGGTCGCGCAGCGTGCTCTCGTACGAGGCGATCATGTATGCGTCGTTCTCGAGGAGCCGCTCTCGCTTCCACTGCTGGAGGCTCGAGAAAGGGAAGCGCGCGCCAACCACATCTGCTCGCCCGCCTGCCGCCGCCACGACCTCGAGATCGTCGCCGCCTTCGGGCTCGTCGCACATCCGGATCGCCGCCGTGTCGCCGGCCAGAGACTGCGCCGCGTCGATCGCTGCCGCGTTGATCCCGTCGCGGTTCGTCGCCGTCACGAGGGCGGCACCTGCCGACCGCAGTGCCTTCTCGCGCATCGCCGACTCCTGTTGGGACCGCACGAGCCCCCACATCCGCACGACGACTAGTACGAATAGCGTCAGGGTGGCGCCGATCAGCACGGTCATGTCCTCGGTGGTCCCGCGCCACAGCTGCACGCCCAGGAGCACCGGCGCGATCAGAGACGCTCCCGCAAGCACGGCGAGGCGTGCCAGGGTCAGTTTCTTCTCGGTGTCGGGCGCCGCCTCGCAGAGCTCGCGCATCGATGGATGGAGCGCCGCCGTCCCGAGCAGCACGTAGAAGCTCATCCACCCGAACTCGAGCCATCCGCTGCCCGGCTGGTAGCCGCTCTCGGTGTAGAGGCCGAACCACGCGTAGATCGCGTCGGTGACGAACAGCGCGACGATCGCCGACATCAACAGATAGAAGGCCGGTGGGCGGCGCCCGGCGCCGACGGCCAGTCGGATCGACACCGCCATCAGCAGCAGGTCCATCGTCGGGTAGGCCATCGCCGTGAGCTTGATCTTCAGGTCGAGGTCCGTGATGTGGATGTAGGGCGAGATCAGCAGCACCCACGAGATCGTGCCCACCCCGATCGCCACCATCAGCGAGTCGAGGAGGCTGGCGCGGTCACGCCCGGGCGTGCGTGCATGGATCATCAGCAGGACGCCCGCGATCAGCGCGGGATACACGGCGAGGTACAGGGCGTCGGCGATCCCCGGGAACGGCACGTCGCCCATCGGGTTGAACGCGTAGTCGAGCCAGAAGACCCGCGGGAACACCAGGTTGAACAGTTCGTAGTTGTACGAGACCACGTCGCCGGCGATGAACAGGAACTGTCCGATCGCGATCAGGTACCAGGGCCACGGATTCTCGGGCCTGTGCATCCGCACCGCCACGATGATGAGGACCGGCGACGCGAGCCCGACAAGGTTGAACAGGAGACTGTTCTGCCCCACGACGTAGTAGACGGCCGTCGCTGCGACCGCGAGCACCGGATAGATGAACCAGGCCCTGCTCTTCACCTATGCGATATCGGGCCGACGCGCGAGGGACGTGATACCTGATTTCAGGTAGACGAATCGGACATCTCGTGCCTGACCTGCGGAGTTGCCCACCGCGGCATCCTGCCCGGGTCGTGGCTTCGGCCCAGCCCCTGTGCGAGGGTTCGGCCATGGCCGAAGGTGCGCTCGATCCCGCACGCCCTCTCGCAAGCAAAGCCGCGCTCGTGACCGGCGGGAGCTCGGGGATCGGCCTCGCCGTCGTCCACCGGTTCGTTCGCGCGGGTGCCGAGGTGGTCGCGCTCGCGAGGCGCGAGCGTCCCGAGGTCGAGGCCGCGGGCGCGCGGATGATCGGATGCGACGTCGCAGACGCCGACCGGGTCGCGGACGCCTTCGGGGAGGCCGCGGAACTCGTCGGACCGCTCGACGTGGTGGTCCTGAACGCCGGGATCTTCGAGCTCGACCACCATGGCCTGGAGGCGATGGATGCCGACGGGGTGGGCCGGATGCTCGCCGTGAACACGATGGGCGTCCTCCATGGGCTCGCCCAGGCGGCCACCCACATGCGTGACGGGGGCAGCGTGATCATCACTGCGACGGCCGCGCTGCATTGGGCGTTCCCCGACTACATGGGCTATACGTTGTCGAAGGCACCGCTTCGCTCGATGTGCACCCACGCGGCCATGAAGCTCGGCTCCAGAGGGATCCGGGTGAACACGGTGAGCCCTGGGTCGATCATCACCGAGATGCAGCCCGCGGACGACCCCGAGGGGCGGATCTGCGAGATCGTGACCTGCCTCGGCCGCGTGGGCACCCCCGAGGACGTGACCGGCGCCTATCTGTTCCTGGCCGGCGACGACAGCCGCTACGTCACGGGGACGGATCTTCGCGTCGACGGCGGGTGGCTCGAGGGGATCACTTACGGCGAGGCGGCGCGGCTGCTCCGAGAGTAGCGCTCAGCGGGCGGAGACGGTCTCGTGCTGTTCGAGCTGGAACCGCTCCTGCAGGTTGCCGAGCACCGCGATCAGCTCCTCGACCTGTTCGTCGGTGTTCGCCGCGGTGGTCTGGATCCGGAAGCCGACCTCGTTCTGGGGGACGAGCGGGTAGGCGGCCATGGTCGCGTACTGCCCGTGCTCGAACAGGTAGCGGCCGACCTCGTCGATCGACTCGTGGTCCGCGAGCGGGATCTCCACGATCGGGAACCCGGACTCGTTCGGGGTGTGGACGCCCATCTCGTGGAGTGCGCCCAGGAGCCGGTGAGTCATCCGGTGGAGGTCGGCCCGGTACAGGTCGCCTCGGGTCCGGTTCACCTCGAGCCCGGCGAGCGTCGTGGCGAGTGATGCCACCGGGGAGGGGCCCGAGTAGAGGTAGGGGGGGGCGAGAACCTTCAGCGCTTCCTTCAGGCGGGTCGGCAGGGCGACGAAGGCCAACAGCGACGAGTACGACTTCGAGAAGCCCGCCACCAGCACGACGTTGTCGTAGTCGACCCCGAGATGCGCCAGGACGCTGTTCCCCTTGGTTCCGTAGTCGCACAGCTCGTCGGGGGAACGCTCGCCGATCACGCCGAACCCGTGAGCGTCGTCGACATAGAGGAGGGCGTCGTGCCCCCGTGCCACCCGGGCGAACGCGGCCAGGTCGGGCGCGTTGCCCGTCATCGAGTTCACGCCGTCCATCGCGATGATCCGTGGCACTCCGGGGTCGCTCGCCTCGAGCATCTCCTCGAGGTGGGCGTGGTCGTTGTGGCGGAACCGCACGACGGTCGCACCGTGGCCTGCCGCCACCATCGCGCCGTCGTAGATCGTCTTGTGCGCCCGGCCGTCGAGGAAGATCGTGCCGTCGCCGACGAGGACCGGGATCACGGACATATGGATGTGGGTGATCGTCGGCAGCACCAGCGAGTCCTCTGTGCCGAGGAGCTCGGTGAGCTGCTCCTCGATCTCGGGGTAGAGGCGGGGGTTGCCGAGCAGCCGCGACCACGACGGGTGGGTGCCCCACTTCGCGAGGTACTCGGGCACGGCCGCGATGATCTCCTCGTCGAGATCGAACCCGAGGTAGTTGCAGCTCGCCCAGTCGGTCAACCATCGGTCGCCGATCCGGATCTTTCGGCCGATCTGCTCGTCGATCACCGCGTCCATCATCGGGTGGGTGCTCGTGAGCCGCGTGAGGTCGGACACCGTGGCCACCCAGCGGTCGAGCCAGCCATCGATCTGGCGGCGGCGCGGTTTCCCGTTGGGTGACGGTTCGAAGGGCAGATCGGCCTGGCGGCGGGCTGCGTTGTCCGTCGTCCGCCGACGGGGGGAGTCCAGATGCTCGGTGTCCATGGTTCTTTCCCATCGGTCGGCTAGAGGGCGACCTTTATCTCCCGTGCAGCAGGTATCCCCACGCTAGGTGTCGAAGGCCCTGGATCTCTCGAGGAGGCTTCCCGGGCTAGTCATATCTGGCTAGGTCAGGGTGTGGTCACGGTTGTGTTCGTGGCGGGCCCGATCCGCGGGTACGGGTCGCGAGGGTGCGCCCCGAGCCCCCGCGAAGACGGACCAGTTCCGCATCGCCCGGTGCGACGCGGGCAACCGAGCGGGAACGTGGTGGCGGCCTACTCCAAGCCGGGCATCATCGAGCGGCCCCCGGGCGACCCGAGCCCCGAGGCGGCCGACCCGTACTTGCGCGAGCCGGCGACGCTGCGCTGATCATCGCCCTGTGGTTCCAGGGGGTTCCATGCCGATACCGTTGTGGTGATGAGAGGTCTGGCGAACGCGCATGAGGGGTTTCGTCGAGGAGCCACGGCGGTGGCTGTGCTGGCCGTGCTCGTGGCGTCTTCGATACCGGCCGATGCCGGCATCGCATTCGGGGGGCCGCGGCCTCATGCCTCGCGGGCTGGCCACGCCGCTCACATCCCTGCACCAACCGTGGGGGTGCTCGTGGCGGCAGGCGACATCGCCTGCGACCCGGGATCGAGCATGTTCGGCGGCGGCGCAGGGACCTCCACGTGGTGCCGGGCGAACGACACTCTTGCGCTGATCCGTGAGATCGACCCAGACGTCGTGGTCCCGCTCGGCGACGAGCAGTACGTCGACGGGCGGCTCGCGAAGTTCCGGCGGTCCTACGATCGGAGCTGGGGCAAGGTGCGCCTGCGTTCTCGCCCGGTCCCCGGCAACCACGAGTACGGTGTCGCGAAGGCCGCGGGCTACTTCCGGTACTTCGGGGCGCGGGCAGGGACGGCCGGCCGGGGTTGGTACAGCTACGACCTCTCGGGCTGGCACCTCGTGGCGCTCAACTCGAACTGCGACCTCGTGGGGTGCCGCGCCGGCTCGCCGCAGTACCGATGGCTCCAGGCCGATCTGCTCGCCCACCCCACGGCGTGCACCCTCGCGTACTTCCACCACCCCCGGTTCTCCTCCGGCCCGCACGGCGACGACCCGGAGGCGACCTGGACCCACGACCTGTGGCGGCTGCTCTATGCCCGGGGCGTGGACGTGGTCCTGAACGGTCACGACCACCTGTACGAGCGCTTCGCGCCGATGACGCCGGCCGGCGTCATCGATCACGTGACCGGGATCCGGGAGTTCGTCGTGGGGACCGGCGGTGCCGAGCACTACTGGGTCGATCAGGTGCGGTGGGCGAGTCAGGTCCGCAACGCCCGGACCTTCGGGGTGCTCCGGCTCGACCTGGGCGCCGACACATACGGCTGGAGGTTCGTGCCCGTCGCGGGGAGCTCGTTCTCAGACTCCGGGTTCGGACGCTGCCACGGCGAACCCAGGGCGCCGACATGATCACGCCGCGAGCCTCGTGACCCGTGTCGGAAGACGTGACCACGTGTCGGTCAGCTCATCGAGGCCCATGCGCCACCGGGGCGATCGCAGCGGATAGCGGGGTCGGGGTTCACTTGCTCGGCCCGCGGCTCGGCGACTGAGTCGTCCACGAGCAGCAGGTTGAGGGCGTGAGCTCCGTTCACGCGCCGGGCTACCTCGAGCGGCGCGCCCGACGGGAAGGGGGAAGCGAACCAAGATCGTGGTGTCGTCGGCGACCGCGGCTCGCACCTCGGTGGCGGACAGAGGGGGCCGCGCGCTCGACCGCGGGAGGCAGTTTCCCGCGCCGATCGGGCCCCTCCGTGAGACCCGGGCCGCCCCCGCAGGAGGCGAGCGTGACCACGCGGAGGCCCGGCGGGGCGTGAGACGCTACCCCTGCCGTGCCACGGGCGAGCCGCCTGCGCGGGCCGCGGCAACGAGATCGTCGACCCGGAGCCGCTCGTAGTCCGCATCGCAAGGATTCCCCCTCGTGAGCAGGATCTCGCCTTCGCTCGGCCGCATGATCATGGACGCGACCGTGACGTAGTCGTTCTCGGGCGCCACGCCGTCCTCCTCGTGCGCGCAGACTGACGAGGGCCGGCCCACATGGTCGCGCAGGACCCCCGCCACTACCTCGACGTCGGCGCGCTCTCGGAGCGCGTCCTCCGCGACGGACTGACGACGCAGGCTGTCCTCTCCGTCGATCCGTCCCAGATCCTTGAACGGCCGGTCGGGCCACAGGAAGTGATTCGCGTGCGCGAGAGCGGGCTCGACCGTGGCGAAGACGGTGTCCGGGCCGCCGGGCCCGACCTCGAGGTTGGCGGCCGCGCCGTCGCCCGAAGAGATCAGGTAGTTCGCAGAGGAGGCCCGCCAGCCCCGGCTCACGGTGGCGGTCGCTTCCGCGTGCGTGGCGCTCGTCAGGATCGACCTGAGGATCGCGTGGAACGGCACACCGGGTTCCCCGCGGTCGCGGCTCGAGGTCAGGGCGTTCGCGGTGAGGGCGATCCCGGCCTCGTTCATGCCGCACTTGGCGAGCAGCCCGGCCTCGACGAGCGTGACGAACGCGGGGCGGTCGTGTGGCGCGCCGACCAGCACCACGCACGTCTCGCGGGCACCCGGCTTCCAGTCCCAGTTCTGTGCGTGGAGCACACGGCCGTCGACCGAGGCGCTCGGGGCGGCGCACAAGGCTGTGCATTCTCGTGCCCCGCGGCGCGCCGCGCGTGCGTCGAGGCCGAACATGATCTCGGTGCGCAGGTTGAGCGCGAGTATGTCCTCGGCGTCGACTCCGGCGCCTTCGGCGATCCCCTCGATCTCGGGGAGGAGCTGCGCGTCGTACCGGTCGATCGGTTCGGCGAATGGCCCGGTGCGCCCGCGGACGTCCGTCCACGGCAACCCGGTGTACGAACGGAAGATCGCCTCGTAGAGCTCGATCGACCGATGGACCCGATCGCGCGCGGCAGCGCCATACGCGCGGCCCCGCTCGCGGGGCCCGCCGGCGGCGTGCACGACCGGCCATCCCATGGACGGCAGCCTAGCGGGGGCGGCTAGGATACGGCCACGACGCTGCCGTCACGACCCCGGAGGGATCCGATGAACCCGATCGACCGTTCCCGGCTCCACGATCTGAGCGAGCGAGAACGACAGACCTTCCGCGAGCACCATGAGAAGTCGCGCGTGCTCGCCGAAGAGGCGAAGGCCTCGCTCCTGTTCGGCGTCCCCATGAACTGGATGACGCGGTGGTCCGGGGACCACCCGGTCTTCGTAGATCGGGCAGAGGGCGCGCGCTTCTGGGACGTCGACGGGAACGAGTACGTGGACCTGTGTCTGGGCGATACCGGCGGGATGGCAGGTCACGCGCCCAAGGTCTCGGTCGACGCGATCGCGAACCAGGCCGCCAAGGGGATCACGCTCATGCTCCCCACCGAGGACGCGGCGTGGGTGGGCTCCGAGATGACCCGCCGGTTCGGACTGCCCTTCTGGTCGTTCACGCTGACCGCCACCGACGCGAACCGGTTCGTGATCCGGTGGGCCCGCGAGATCACGGGCCGCAGCAAGATCGTCGTGCACAACTGGTGCTATCACGGGTCGGTCGACGAGACGATCGCCACGCTCGACGAGCGGGGGCTGGTGATCGAGCGAGAGGGGAACACCGGCAAGCCGGTACCGCTCGAGCTCACCACCCGCGTCGTGGAGATCAACGACCTCGAGGGGCTCGAGAAGGCATTGGCGCACGGCGACGTCGCCGCCTGCCTGTTCGAACCGGCGCTCACGAACATCGGGATCGTGCTGCCCGACGAGGACTATCACCGCAAGGTTCGCGAGCTCTGTACGAAGTACGGGGCGCTCCTGATCATCGATGAGACGCACACGATCAGTGCCGGCCCGGGGGGCTGCACGAAGGCGTGGGGCCTCGATCCCGACTTCCTCACGATCGGGAAGACGCTCGGTGCGGGCATCCCGAGTGCCGCGTACGGCGTGAGCCAGAAGATGGCCGACCGTATCTACGCAGAGGTCGACTGGATGAACGCCGACGTCGGCGGGACGGGCGGAACCCTCGCGGGGAACGCGCTTTCGCTCGCGGCGATGCGGGCAACGCTCGGGGAGGTCCTGACCGACGAGGCCTTCGAGCGCATGGTCGGCCTGGGCGAGCGGTTCGAACAGGGCGTGCAGGAAGTGATCGACACGCGAGAGTTGCCGTTCCACGTGACACGACTGGGTTGCCGGGTCGAGTACCTGTTCCGTCCCGAGCGCGCGCGCAACGGCAGCGAGGCGGCTGCAGGTCAGGACGGCGAGCTCGATCTGTTCATCCACCTGTATCTGCTGAACCGCGGCATCCTGATGACCCCGTTCCACAACATGGCGCTGATGTCGCCGGCCACGACCGCCGAGGACGTCGACCGACACACCGAGGTGTTCGCGCAGGCCGCCGACGAGCTCGTCGGGGTGTAGGCATGAGCGTCGGGACGTTCCTGTTCGCGACGATCGACGCGCTCGACCCCGCCCGGCTCGCGGCGTTCTGGGCCGAGGTGCTCGGCACCGAGGTCGAGGCCACGATGGATGACGGCCGCTACGTCTTCCTGAAAGGAGCCGATCGCCTGCCGGTCCTGTGTTTCCAGCGGGTGCCCGAGGCGGCGACAGAGAAGAACCGGATCCACCTCGACGTGTCGGTCGATGACCTGGGGGTGGCGACGGAGCGGGTCCTCGCGCTGGGGGGCTCATGGCCGGGCGAGGTCGAGCTGGAGCTCGACGACGTCAGCTGGCGCACGCTGGCCGACCCCGAGGGCAACGTCTTCGACGTCGCGACGGGGTAGCCGCGCCTGGGCTCGTCGTCAGGCGCGCCGCGCTGCGAACGAGCGCATGAAGTCGGCGAGCGCGCGCGCGCCCTCGGGCGGCATCGCGTTGTAGAGGCTCGCGCGGATCCCGCCGACGCTCCGGTGGCCCTTCAGCTCGACCATCCCGGCGTCCGCGGCCTCAGCCACGAACGCGCGCTCGAGCGCTCCGGAGGGGAGCCGCCACGTGATGTTCATCAGCGAGCGCGCCTCGGGTAGCGCGTGGCCCCGATAGAAGCCCTCGCTCGCGTCGATCGCGCCGTACACGAGCGCGGCCTTCTCGCGGTTGATGGTGCGCTGGGCGTCGAGGCCGCCGACCTCGTCACGGAGCCACCGCGTCACGAGCATCAGCACGTAGATCGAGAACACCGGCGGCGTGTTGTACATCGAGCCGTTCTCGGTGAAGGTCCGGTAGTCGAGCATCGTCGGCAGGCTGTCGGGGATCCGCGTGAGCACGTCGTCGCGCACGATCGCGACGGTGACTCCGGCGGGCCCGGTGTTCTTCTGGGCGCCGGCGTAGATCAGTCCGTAGCGGCCGACGTTCACCGGCCGCGAGCAGAAATCGGACGACATGTCGGCGACGAGCGGCACCCCGTCGGGCGCCTGCGGGTCCACGGGGAACTCGACGCCCTGGATCGTTTCGTTCGTGGTGATGTGCAGGTAGGCCGCGTCGGCGGAACACGAGTGCCCCAACTCGCTCGGCGAGGGAACCGTCACGAAGCCGCCGTCGACGCCTGACCAGATCGCGTCCGCGTCGCCTTCCTTGCGGGCCTCCGCCAGGGCTTTCGTGCCCCAGGCGCCGGTGACCGCGTACTCGGCAGGGCGCCCGGCGCCCCGCAGGAGGTTCATCGCGACCATCGAGAACTGTTGGGTCGCGCCGCCCTGACAGAACGCGACCCGGTGCGTCTCGGGGATCGCCAGCAGGTGCCGCAGGTTCGCCTCGGCCTCGTCGATCACGGAGCGGAACCAGGGGGCCCGATGTGAGACCTCGAGCGGACTCGCCCCGACTCCGGGGAGCGAGATCAGGTCTCGCTGCGCCTCTTCGAGCACGGGGAGGGGAAGCACCCCGGGGCCCGCGGAGAAGTTGAGGGTCCGGTCGGTCATGGTGCCCAGGCTATCGAACGACCGCGGCGCGACCCGTGGACGCCGGGGAAGGTCAACCGCCGGGCTTATAGACCATCAGGTACAGGATCAGGACGAGCGCGACCGCCCCGCTGCCGGCGACGATCTGCACCATCGGGCCGTCCAGGTGGGCGGCGAGCTCTTCGTAGGTCATCGGGTACGAGCCGTCGTGCCACAACGTGCACCCCTCGCGGAGCTTCTTCATCCAAGGGGTGCCGGTCACCGACATCGCGGCAAGGATCACGAGCAGGACGACGATCGAGCCCCAGAGCCACGCCTGGGCGAAGAGCTTGCCCTGGATCCCGGCGGCCACGCCGCCGAGCACGAGGAGTCCGATCGAGATGTACATCGGGCCGATCGTGCGCTTCGAGAGTTCGCACAGGCCGAGGATCCGGTCGCGGTCGCGCTCACCGCCGCGGACGGCGAACATCGTGTACATCGACACGCCGTGAGTGGCGAGGAACCCGGCCACGCCGAGGACATGGATGAAGACCCAGAGCTCGTACACGGCCCGGAGCATAGCCGAGCCCCCGCAGGAGCCCAGGCGCTCGCCTCACCGTTCGCGCCGGGGCCGGGTGATGCGCCCCTTCAGCCGGAACCCGCGCCCCAGGTGCACGCGCGAGGGAAGCATCCCGCGCGAGATAGTGCGCGGATCGCGCCGGCGACTCGGCTCGTGGACGGGCATCTTCGACGTCAGCCGCATGGGCTGCACCTCCTCGATCTCAGCCTACGTACGCCGCGCACACAGGGTGCCGGTCGTCCGGCCCGGAGCCAGAGGGACCTCGGCCCGGGAGTTCAGCCACGGTCGAGCGGGCGGGTAAGGCATGTGGGTCCGCCGTCACCCTTGCGCGAGATCTCCGAGCCCTCGAACACCCGGACGTCGACCCCTGCCGCCTCCATACGTCGCCGCGTCTCGGGGTTCCCGTCGACCGCGAGCCCGACCCGAGGTCCGAGCGCAAGCACGTTCGGCCCCATCGAGTCGAACTCCTCGTCGGGGGCCTCGACGAATGCGACCCCGCGCTCGCGGAGAAGCTGGACCAGGCGCACGGGCAGCATCGGGAGATAGACCACCGCGAGGTCGGCATCGAGCGGCGAGATGAACGACATCAGATGGAGGCACTCGTCGGGGCCGTGGAAGTGGGGCAGGTCGAAGACCTCGATCGAGGCGCCGCTCGGCTCGAGCAGCGCCCGCAGCTGTCTGATCCCCTCATCATCGGTGCGGTAGCCGCGCCCGACGAGCAGCGTCGCCTCGTCGAGCCAGAACATGTCGCCGCCCTCGGCCGAGGCCGGCTCGGTGAGCGCGCCGACGATCGGGATCCCCGCGGCCTCGAGATCCTGCGCGTAGGCGCCGGGCTCGCGGAGACGGCCCTCCTTGCCGGGCCGGAGCAAGATCGCGCCTGCCTCGGTCATGAGCACCGGGTCGTATGCATAGATCGCGTCCGGGTCGCCCTCGACGCGGGTGGAACCGGTGACGACCTCGGCGCCGGCATCCGCGAGGAGCTCCCGGAGCCGTGCGTGCTGCGCCTCGGCGAGGGCCGGGTGCGGCGCGTCGCGCCATCCGTACGCGCGCCAGGCACCGGCGTCGTCCGGGACAGGGGGGCGCACGAAGACCCGACGGATCGGCGTGTACCCGTTCTGGATCGACATAGGGCGACAGCGTAGCCGAGCCCAGAGCCCGGCTACCGCTTGTGGTCGTGCCGGTGGGTCGTGGCGTGGGCGCCGTGGCCGTTCGCGTTGCCGCTGCCCCGGCTGTGGTCGCCGCCGTGCCCGGTGCCCGGGCCCTGGTGGTCGCCGCCGTCGCCCTGGCCCGGGAACACGCCGGTCTGGCCTGGTGGCCCGCCGTGCGGGTTGTGTGCGGCGCACTGCCCGGGAAGTCCGCCCTCAACGGAGCCACCACCACCCGCGCCGCCGCCGCTCCCGGTGCCAGAGCCGGAGCCACCCGAGCCGGAGCCACCCGAGCCGGAGCCACCCGAGCCGGAGCCACCCGAGCCGGAGCCACCCGAGCCGGAGCCACCCGAGCCGGAGCCACCCGAGCCGGAGCCACCCGAGCCGGAGCTCCCGTCGGGCCCCTTCCCACCAGCCGAGGTGAGCCCTGGAGCCGGATCAGGCGGATAGGACGGATCGACCGGATCGATCGAGACCGTCGCGTCGCCCTCGTCGACGATGGGCGCCTCGCCCCGCACCTCGGACACCGGGACCCGGGAACCTTCGCGCGCGAGGGCCAGCACCAGGGCGCCGGCGGCCGCGGCGCCGCCCAGCGTGATCGTGCCGAGCTTGCCGTTGAGCTCGTTCGCCTCGGGGTCCGGGTCGCCCGGCGCCGTATCGAGCGCCGCCGTTCCGTCGCCGTCGGCCTCGGGCACCATTACCGTCTCGGCATCGCCGGGCGAGGCCTCGGGCACCACCACCGCATCGTCGGGCTCGTGGAGCGCGGGTATGACCGGCAGGGTCACCACCGGCGCCGGCCGGTCCTCGATGATCGCTTCGCCCGAGAAGGCCGCGATCGCACCGGCCCGACTGGGATGTGTGCGCTGGAGCTGGGCGGCCTCTCCCCGGGCGAGGATCTCGCGGAGGGTGGCGGGATCCGTACGGATGCGGTCGGCCCGGTCGGGCGTCTCCAACGCTTCGTCGATGCTCGTCGCGCCCTTCTGCCCGGTGAGCCGCTCGATCGTCCGCCCGAGCTCCCGGAGGACCTCTGAGGGCTCGACGCGGGCGTCGCCGCCGATCGGCACCACGGCCCCCGGCCAGATCAGGACCACGCGCGCCGACGGGACGATCTCACGGATCATGCCGACCGCCATCGAGCCGATCCCGTCGTCCATCACGACCACGTCTGGCCGGTGGATGGTGACCGTGCGGGCGAGCTGGGCCGACGTCGTCGCTTCGCCGACGACGTCGTAGCCCTCTCCATCGAGGACGAAGCGCAGCAAGCCTTTCCGTGAGGAGGGGCCTTCCGCAACGACGATCCGGACCGGATCACTCACGCGTTCTCTGTCCCCCGTTCGACCTGCAGCACATGCGAATCCTACTCCACGGATACGGCGCGGGGTCACAAGATGCAC
>Ga0315278_10001551_pt1 | contig 20250 bp, 19 predicted proteins | sample YL17G06_0_MG_FD_203880 | JGI IMG/M metagenome (GOLD analysis project Ga0315278, IMG submission 203880) | Sediment microbial communities from Yellowstone Lake, YNP, Wyoming, USA - YL17G06_0 | ecosystem: Environmental > Aquatic > Freshwater > Lake > Sediment | place: USA: Wyoming | collected... | reverse complement strand
GCGGGAGTGCTCGCGACGACAGCAACTGGCGCGAGATCCTCGAGTACTTCGAGCCCGCCTACCAGCTCGGGATGACCGCCACTCCTCTCCGCGAGGAGAACCGGGACACCTACGACTACTTCGGGAATCCGGTCTACACCTACAGCCTGCGGCAAGGAATCGACGACGGCTTCCTCGCCCCGTACCGCGTCCACCGCGTGATCACCGACGTGGACGCCGCAGGCTGGCGTCCCGGGAAGGGCGAGCTGGATCGCTACGGCCGCGAGATCCCCGACGGAGAGTACCACACGAAGGACTTCGAGCGAGAGATCGCCTTGCGTGCGCGGACCCAGGCCATCGCGCGCCACCTCACCGAGTTCCTCAAGGAGACCGACCGCTTCGCCAAGACGATCGTCTTCTGCGTCGACCAGGAGCACGCCGAGGAGATGCGCCAGGCGCTGAACAACCTGAACGCGGACCTCGTCCGTACCTATCCGGACTACGTCTGCCGCGTCACCTCCGAGGAGGCCGACGTCGGCCGCGGCCACCTGAGCGACTTCCAGGACGTCGAGACGGTCTCCCCTGTCATCCTCACCACGTCGAAGCTTCTGACGACCGGCGTCGACATGCCGACGTGCCGTGTCGTCGCCATCGCCCGCGTCGTGGGGAGCATGACGGAGTTCAAGCAGATCATCGGCCGGGGGACCCGCGTGCGAGACGACTATGGCAAGCTCTACTTCTCCATCCTCGACTACACCGGCTCGGCCACGCGGCACTTCGCCGACCCGGAGTTCGACGGCGACCCCGTGGCGATCACCGAACAGGAGCTGGACAAGGCGGGTCACGTCCGGAAGCAAAGGATCATCCAGGGGGAGGAGCCCGCACGGGAGGAGCTTGACTACGAGGGCCTGGGCGGAGCGGGCAAGGTCGAGGACGGCCCCGAGGTGGAGCGCCGGAAGTACTACGTGGACGGTGGCGTCGTCGAGATCGTCGCCCACGTCGTGCAAGAGCTCGATAGCGATGGGAAGAAGTTGCGCGTCGTCACCTACACCGACTACACCGCAGAGAAGGTGAGGACGCTGTGGCCGACGGGCGCCGAATTGCGCAAGTTCTGGAGCAGCCCCCTCTCGCGCGGCGAGGTCATCGAGAAGCTTGCGGAGCGCGGCATCGACTTCCAGGAGCTGGCGGCCGCAACGAAACAGCCGGACGCCGATCCGTTCGACCTTCTCTGCCATGTCGCCTACAATGCGCCGCTCCGGACGCGTCGCGAGCGCGCGCAGCGCCTGCAGAGAGAGGACAAGGCCTTCTTCGAGCGCTACAGCCCCGAGGCCCGGGCGATCCTCGACGAGCTGCTCGAGAAGTACGCGGAGTACGGCACGGCTCAGTTCAAGATCCCCGACATCCTCAAGGTGCCGCCGATCTCGGACAGGGGAAACGTCCCCGAGATCGCCGAGATGTTCGGTGGGCTGGAAACGCTGCGAGAAGCCGTAGGCGAGCTCCAGACGCTCTTGTACGCGTCATAGGAGGGAGACGAAATGGCTCGATCCGCCAAGAAAGACACGGGACAAACCACAGCCCAACGCCTCTCTTCGGTCGTCAAGTCGGCGCGCGACGTCATGCGCAAGGACAAGGGCCTGAGCGGGGATCTCGATCGCCTCCCGATGCTCACCTGGGTCATGTTCCTCAAGTTCCTCGACGACCTGGAGCGCCTTCGCGAGCAAGAGTCGACTCTCGCCGGAACGTCCTACCGGCAGATCCTCGAGCCACCGTACCGCTGGCGCGACTGGGCGGCCGACGATGCCGGCATCACCGGCGACGAACTGCTGGCGTTCGTCAACCATGAAGAGGCTAGGCTTCCCGATGGCACAAAGGGACCGGGCCTCTTCGCCTACCTCCGCGCTCTGCAGAGTCACAACGGCCGGGACCGCCGCGACGTCGTGGCCACGGTCTTCCGCGGCGTCGTCAACCGGATGATCAACGGCTACCTCCTGCGCGACGTCGTCAACCTGGTCGACGGGATCCACTTCACGGGGTCTGAGGAGATCCACACGCTCAGCCTCCTCTACGAGTCCATGCTCAAGGAGATGCGTGATGCCGCCGGTGATTCCGGCGAGTTCTACACGCCGCGCCCCGTCGTCCGGTTCATGGTCGAGGCGACGCATCCCCGACTTGGGGAGACCATCCTCGACCCGGCGTGCGGGACAGGCGGATTCCTCGCGGAAGCGTACAAGCACCTGGAGAAGGAGTGTCGCACCGTCGAGGATCGCGAGACGCTCCAAGAGCGAAGCCTCTTCGGCGGCGAAGCCAAACCCTTGCCGTACCTGCTCGCCCAGATGAACCTCCTCTTGCACGGCCTCGAGTATCCGCGCATTGCCTACGGGAATAGCCTGGGAACGCCGCTCCGGGAGATCGGCGAGAAGGATCGCGTGGACGTCATCCTCACCAATCCCCCGTTCGGGGGCGAGGAGGAGGCGGGAATCCTCTCGAACTTCCCCGACGACCTCCGCACGTCCGAGACCGCTCTCCTCTTTCTCCAGCTCATCATGCGCAAGCTCAAGCGGCCCGGGAAGGGCTCTGAGACGGGCGGCCGCGCCGCCGTCGTCGTCCCGAACGGCGTCCTCTTCGGCGACGGCGTGTGCGCCCGCATCAAGGAGGAGCTCCTCAAGGAGTTCCACCTCCACACGATCGTGCGCCTGCCGAACGGGGTCTTCGCGCCCTATACCAGCATCCCCACGAACCTCCTCTTCTTCGACCGCTCCGGGCCGACGCGCGAAGTCTGGTACTACGAGCACCCGCTGCCTGAGGGCCGGAAGAACTACACCAAGACCCAGCCGATCCAGTTCGAGGAGTTCGCCCCGTGCCTCGCCTGGTGGAAGAAGCGCGAGGAGAACGACCGCGCGTGGAAGGTTCCCGCCGATGAGCTTCTCGCGGCCAACGGCAACCTGGACCGCAAGAACCCACGAGGAAAGGAGGACATCGCCCACCTGCCGCCGGAGGAGCTCGCCGAGAGCATCGTGGCCAAGGAGCGCCGGATCCTCGAGATCATGGCGGAGATCAAAGAGGAACTGGAGAGAGGGCCATGAACTTCGACCGCCTGGTCCAAGCCGTTGAGGAGGTCTACCGCCGACTCGAAAGCGAGGCGCTCAAGGCGGTTAACCGGGGATTGACGCTCCGGGACTGGCTGATCGGATTCTACATCGTCGCCTATGAACAGGACGGATCCGACCGTGCGGCCTACGGCGAACGCCTGCTGGATTCCCTTGCCGGGCGACTTCATGTGGAAGGTCTTGTCCGCGTCGACCCCCGGGAATTGCGCCGCTATCGCCAGTTCTGTCTCTCCTACCCGCAGATTCGGGAGACGCTGTCTCCCGAATTCTCAAAGCTGCTCAGGCCTGGCGTTTCAGACCTGACGGCGGCCGCCATCCCGCTGCCCCGCAAGGCCAAGATCCGGGAGACAGTGTCTCCCGGATTGGCGATTCCCGCGGACAAGCTCCTCGACAGCCTGTCCTTCAGTCACTTCGTGGAGCTGCTCAGCCTTGAGGCTCCGCTCAAACGCGCCTTCTACGAGATCGAATGCGTCAAAGGCGGCTGGTCGGTGCGGGAGCTGAAACGTCAGATCACGAGCCTGTACTACGAGCGGTCCGCCCTGTCCAGAGACAAGGCCGCGCTGTCGCGCCTGGCCAACGAGAAAGCGGAGATCTCGACGGCTACCCTGGCCATCCGGGACCCGTATGTCTTTGAGTTCCTCGGGCTCAAGCCTCGCCAGGTCATGAGCGAGTCCACCCTAGAAGAGGGGCTGCTCGACAAGCTCCAGGACTTCCTTCTTGAGCTCGGCCGGGGGTTCTGCTTCGAGGCACGCCAGAGGCGGATTCTCATGGGTGACGAGCACTTCTTCGTCGACCTCGTCTTCTACCAACGCATCCTCAAGTGCCACGTCCTCGTCGAGCTCAAGGTGGACGGCTTCCGCCACGAGTACCTCGGCCAGCTCAACACCTACGTCAACTGGTACCGCGAGCACGAGATGGCGGAAGGCGACAGCCCGCCCGTCGGCATCCTGCTCTGCGCCGAGAAGAACCACGCCCTCGTCAGATACGCCCTGGCCGGAATGGACAACCACCTCTTCGTCTCCAAGTACGAGCTCCAGCTCCCCGACGAGGCGAAGATCCGAGCGTTCCTCGAGGCGCAGTACCGCGAGCTCCGCGGAGGCGAGACCCCATGAGCGGGCGAGCCACATGGCCGACCGTGCGGCTGGACGAGGTGCTAACGCCGATCTCCCGCGAGGAAGTCGTCGATGTGACCAAGGAGTACCGCCTGCTGGGTGTCCGACTCGATGGGCGCGGACCATTCCTGCGGGAGCTCATCACGGGTGCGAACACAGCCGCAAAGAGGCTCTTCCGCGTTGCGAAGGGCGACTTCATCTACAGCCGACTCTTTGCTTGGCGCGGCGCGTTTGGCGTCATTAGTCAGGAGCTAGATGGCTCCTATGTCTCAGGCGAGTTCCCGACGTTTGAGCCGGTGCCCGACCGCGTAGATGTGGAGTTCCTGCGCCACTGGTTCCGACTCCCTGCCACGCTAGAGCGCGTGATTGTGGACTGCTCCGGCAGCACGCCGCTGACGCGCAACCGCTTCAAAGAGCACTTCTTCCTCGCCCTCGAAATCCCCCTGCCGCCGTTGGCGGAGCAGCGTCGGATCGTGGCGCGGATCGAGACACTGGCCGCTCTGATTGACGAGGCCCGCACCCGGCGTCAGCAAGCTGCAGAGGAAACCGAAGCCCTTGCAGGGGCGCGCGCCGCCCAGGTACTCCGGGAAGCTTCCGCGCGAGGCACCGCGCCGCTTGAGTCCATTGCGGCTCTTGAACGAGGTAGATTCTCGCACCGTCCACGCAACGATCCGCGCTTCTTCGGCGGCATCCACCCGTGGATACAGATCGGCGAGATCGAGTCTGATGGCAAGTACATCCGCAGCTGGACAGAAACACTGAACGACGAGGGACTGAGCATCAGCAAGAGGTTCCCGAGAGGAACGGTCCTCATAAGCATTGCAGCAACAATAGGCGCTGTAGGCATTCTGTGCTTCGACTGCTGCGTCCCGGACAGCATTGTAGGAGTCACTCCACACGGCGGTACTGATTCTGAGTTTCTCTACTACTGCCTCAAGTACCTTCGCGAACACCTCGAGGAGGTGGCCCCGCAGAGTGCGCAGAAGAACATCAATCTGGGAATCCTCGGATCTCTGCCGGTGCCGCAGCTGGCGCTCTCAGAGCAACGCCGCGTCGTGGCCGAGCTGGATGCGCTGCAGGCCGAGGTAGATGCCGCGAAGCGCCTACAAGCCGAGACCGCCGCCGAACTCCACGCGCTGCTGCCCTCAATCCTCGACCGCGCGTTCAAGGGCGAGCTGTAGTTGCGCTGGATGCCTGACGCCCTGTTTACACTGGCTTGTCTGTAGATATCTGCTAGTTGCGCCCTCTCTCACTTCTGGATAGACTTCGGGTGGGCTCTCGTCCGGATAGAAGATCCGCGCGCCTGCCCTTCGGCCACACGATATGAGGAGGCACCCATGTCTCAGAAGGCTTGCTTCGTGATCATGCCAATCGGCGACCAGGAGGTCGGTGGAAAGGAGGGCACAGTTGCTGAACTGAAGAGCCGCTACGACGACCTCATCAAGGAGGCAATCCAGGAAGCGGATCCTGACTTCGAAGTCGTGCGGGCCGATGAAGTCCCGGCGCCGGGGACGATCACGAACGACATCCTCATGCGCCTCATGCACTCCGAGTTGGTCGTGGCTGACGTCAGCTTCCCGAACCCGAACGTCTTCTACGAACTAGGACTGCGACACGCCTGTCGCGTTGGCACGATCATCATACGAGACAGGGCAGTTCCAGGAGTCCCATTCGACATAGCGCATCAACGCCTCATTGAGTACGAGAACACGCCGACGGGGCTGAAGGAGCTAGCGAGACAGCTCCGGGCCCAGATAGACCACCTTCGCCGGAACCCCGAGCGACCAGACAACCAGCTCCTGGAGCTCGCTGCACTGACGAAGTTCAGGTTCCCACAGTTCGAGGACAGACAAGGAGCTACGGAGGCTGCGCAGCTTGAGATCGTCGAGGCGCTTGCCCAGTCGCCGGAGCTCATGAGCCTGATGGTGAAGAAGGCCTCCGGAGAGGCCGTCGACGACGCGGCCCTTCTCGGGGCTGCCTTCGCGAACCCAAGCTCAGCGTCTGCTCTCCTGAAGGCTCTGGTGAAGTCAGGCCAGATCTCCTTCAAGGCCCCGCCAGGCTCGAAGTAGAGGAGCCGTACGAATGGCCGGACCATCGCGCATCGAGTGGACTGAAGCATCGTGGAACCCCGTGACGGGCTGCACGAAGGCCAGCCCGGGCTGCTTTCACTGCTACGCCGAGCGAATGGCCAAGCGGCTCCAAGCGATGGGGCAGCCGAACTACCGAGACGGGTTCCAGGTTGCACTGCACCCCGCCGTGTTGGATGCGCCACTCAACTGGTCGCGCTCGCAGCGCATCTTCGTCAACTCGATGAGCGACCTCTTCCATGAGGACGTGCCGGTCGACTTCATCCAGGAAGTCTTCAACGTCATGTCCCGTGCCCGACAGCATAGCTTCCAGGTCCTTACCAAGCGGTCGGAGCGTCTGGAAGATCTGGCGAAGAGACTCCCGTGGCCGAGCAACGTCTGGCTCGGCGTGAGCGTGGAGAGTGCCGACTACGCCTACCGCATCGAGCACCTGCGGCACGTCCCTGCGAAGACGCGGTTCGTTTCGTTCGAGCCTCTGCTCGCGGACGCAGGCAAGCTAGACCTGATGGACATCCACTGGGCCATCGTCGGCGGTGAGTCTGGCCCCGGTGCGCGGCCCATGCTGCCCGAGTGGGCTCTCGGGATCCGCGACCAATGCGTCGAGCAGTCTGTGCCATTCTTTTTCAAGCAATGGGGCGGCGTGCAGAAGAAGAAGGCCGGCCGGCTTCTGGACGGCCGTGTGTGGGACGAGTACCCCGCCGGTGTCGCCGCCGCCTCGGCCGGTGCCGTCCGGCGTTAGCGAACAGACCCTCCGAAACATGCGACCCCTTACCCACAGACAGACTCGGGACTCGGTGAGTCCCGCATTCACTGGCCACCTGCCCATGACCATGGCCCCGGGAGTTCGGGGGACATGACATGGATCTTGCCTTGCAGGGAGCGGGATTCGGGGTGAGCAGTGCTCGCTGCAACCCGCAGATCGGTATTGTGTCCCTCGATCCTCCGTGTCCCTCGATCCTCCCAGCGATAGCTTTTGCCTAGCGCGGCGCTGAGGGTCAGATCTTGACATGAAACATTCGCCGGCGCTTGCGTCTCCTTCCCTCGAGACTCCTCTTCCGCAGCCCTGGAACCGCGGGACGCAGACTACAACTCGTGCGTCGCCATCGCTTGTGCGGAGCCAGAGGACGCGCCGGGCCGGCGCTGTGTCCTCCGGTGAGACCTGATCGCCGTGCAAGCGACCGGGGCCGTGTGGTTCAGCACCGGAATCGTCCTCCTCCTCGCCGCCGCGCTTCTCCTGGTCAACCTCTTCCTCCGCCTCGCCGTTCGCCTCTTCTCACGCGAGACCGTCGTCATCAGGTGGAGATAGCTGACGTTGCGCACCGCCTCTGAGGTCACAACCCAACAGCCAGGATTGTCCGCTTTCGCGGTTCCCTATACACTCCTGCGTCGTTCGGTGCAGAGACCTCATCTTCCGAGCGGTGATGGGAGGTCAGATGAGCCAGAAGTGCCCTGTTTGCATGATGGATCTAGACGGCCCGGTCCGAGAGGTCTTCGAGTCTTCTGCAAAGGAGTACAACTGCCGGAACTGCGGGCCGTACGCGCTCTCTTTCGAGGCTCAGCACATGGGCCCAAGTCTTGAGAACCGCCCAGAGGCCGAGCGGGCGCTCCTAAGTCACTCAATCCGCAAGATGGCTCAGAGATCACGGCGTCCGTTGATCACAAGGGAACTGATTGTGCAGGTCCTCCGTGACCAGAAGCTGCCGACTCCCACCGAGCAGGTAGAGAACCTCCTGCTCTGGCTCGGCGATAGTCTGGGCCACTGGGGGGAACAAACGCAGCTGCTTCCGCAGACACACACTGCGGTGATAGGCGCTGTCAATGTCGACAACTTCTATGCAGTCGGAAAGGAATTGCTGGACCGTGGGCTTTTCCATGGCTCGGAGATCGCCGGCGCTGCATTCCGGGGAACCCTGTCACTTGCAGGGTGGCGAGCCTACCAGAAACTGATGCGGGGCGCATCTGCGTCCCGCAGGGGCTTCATGGCGATGCCATATGGGAACGCGCTGCTGGACTCCGTCTTTGCCGCCTGCTTCAAGCCGGCGGCAAAGCCGGCGGGATTTGACCTTCAGCGACTCGACGAGTCACCGCCTGCTGGGCTGATCGACGCCCGCCTCCGCGTCGAGGTACGGACGTCACGGTTCGTGGTTGCGGACCTGACTGACGAAAACCCGGGCGTGTACTGGGAGGCTGGCTACGCGGAGGGATTGGGCAAGCCGGTCATCTACACGTGCAGGAGGCGGTACTTCGACGAGCACGGCACCCACTTCGACACCAGTCACCACCACACCGTTCCCTGGGACGAGGCAGGCCTGGATGGCGCGACAACAGCTTTGACAGCCACAATTCGAGCCACACTACCCAACGAAGCAGTGCTGGAAACACCCGAACATCCCGAACCAGGCAAGCAGTAGGGGGATTCCGGAGACACAACATTCGTTCGCCCGCCTTCCCGCCCCACGTCATCCTGCAAGTCCCCAGGCCGCTGGAGAATCGGACCAGCCCATCTCCTCCGCGCCAGAGCGAATCGACGTCCGTCTAGCTCACTCGCGCATGGAGGACGCATGCTGGTTCAGAGCCGTTCCCAATCGATGTGGCATCCCCGGAATCGCCCCGCCTCTCCCAGAATCTCGCGCTGTTGTGAGGGAAGGGGAGCGCCAGAGAAGGAGAACCCATCCCGGAAGGCGGGACTCCACGGATGGGCCAGCTGGGCTTCCCCAGGCTCCTTTCGCCTTCGCAGCCCGGCTCCCTGCGATCGAAACGACGGAGGCCGGTGCCTCACACCGGCCTCCAAAGGCCGCGGGCCCCAATCGTGGGGCCCGCAGCGGGAGGTACTGACAAGGAGGGCAGGGCTCTCGTCTTCTGTCCTCGGTCCACCCCCTCATCCAGCCCGCGTCCTCGCGCCCACCGACCGCACCCGGAGAGGCGGTCGGCGAGCCACGTCAGGAACCGGCAACACAAGGAGACTCCACGAAGGGAACAAGGCGAAGAAGACGCAAGAGTGCATCTTCGCCTTCGGCGGTCCGGCCACCGTGGGAACCCTTCCGTTAGGTCCGTGACTTTGCGTCCCCGGCTTTCGCCGGGTTTGCCTTTTCGGGCTCGAAGTGATACTAGCAGAGAAAGCCATGGAAGACAACCGACGAACGCCTCCTCCACCCGGAGGACAGGTCCTGGGATATTCAGATCCTGCCGTGATGAACCGTCGCCTGCGGTTCCTTCGCTCAAGGCCCCTTTGCCACTGCGCCAAACTCGAGCACCGCAGCCACGGCTCCCGCATCGCCGGGGCGTCGCCGCGCCCTCGGGGATGCTCCTGACTGGGCGGTGCCCTCTGCGAACGACACGGTCAGGTCCTACCCTCTGAGCCGTTCACTCGAGCCGAGGCAGGGTCTGTCCCGCGTGAGAGCGTTGGGCCGGTCCGGGCTTCGAGGAGAATCCAGCCGAGGCGTGTCGTGACTGCCATCCGCTGGCTGGCCTGACTCCGAGGCTGGCCGAAGATCGCTTGCCGTCGCGGCGCCGCAGGACTAGGATCTCGCAACAGGCTTCTTGTCGGACCCGATCTAGGGAGGAACCATGGCCAAGGAACTGAGAGCCTACTGCGGGCTCGTATGCACGGCATGCCCAGCGTATCTCGCAAAGCGGACCAACGACGACGCGCTGCGCGCGAAGACGGCAAAGGAGTGGTCGGGGCCAGACTTCCCGATCAAGCCTGAAGAAGTGAATTGCGACGGCTGCACCCCGACACGCGGGACCCCATGGAAGTTCTGCGGGACCTGCGAGGTGCGGGCATGCGCCTCGGGCCGAGCGGTCTCGACCTGCGCGGCCTGCGCCGAGTACGGGTGCAGCAAGCTCGAGAAGCTCTTGGGCATGCTCGGGCCGCAGGCGCGGGCGAACCTCGAGGCCCTTCGGGCCGCGTAACCCACGCGTCAAGCCGTGTCCGAGAACAGCGGGGGTTTGTGAGCGGCGGGGTCAGCCAACCGCCACAGATCCTTCATGGCGTCTTCACTGCGGCCACACACGCCCCGCTTACTCTTCGGGTTGCTCGAGGGGCGAGAGCCCCGGAGAGCGTACCTCCTTACGGAACCGCGAAGATGGCGGTCGGGAAGGTCCCGCAACCTGAGAGCCTGTGGGACCTTCCTGTTTCTTGAGTGCAGCTGACCGAGGACAAGGCCCGGCGAGCCTGCTTCGCTGGGCACGTTCCCCAGGTCCCAGACGGCGGTCTTCCCGACCCGCCAGTCCCCGGGCTAGGCAGAGAGAGAGTCAGGTCCTCTTCCCCGACAGTTCTGGCTGCCCCTCCCGCCAAGCAGCGGAGCCTGTCGACCCAGCTACCCCCTCGCAGAACGGCGTGTTCTCTGTTTGACGAGCGGCACGAGGACCATCCCGGCGAGGATCAAGAGCCCTCCCGCGCCCTGGAGCCATGTGAGGGTTTCGCCCAGAAGAAGGAACCCGAACAGCCCGGCGAAGACCGGCTCCATGGTGAACAGGATCGCCGTGTAGGCAGCGGTGGAATGCTCCTGGAACCGATTCATGAGGTAGAAGGAGAGGGCGGTGGCGAGCAGTCCTGTGATGACGACGCCTTCCACGAGCTTCGCCGGCCAGCTGTGCGGCATCGTCTCGAAGGCGAGCGTTCCGGCCACCGACAGCACCGCCACCACCGCGACCTGGATGACGAGGAGCACGCGGTAGTCGTCTTTCCGAACGAACCGGTCGACCAGGATCAGGTGAGCAGCAAACGCGACCGCGCCAAACAGGGTCAGTAGGTCCCCCGGGTTGAACGGCGAGACACCGCTACGGGCGAGCACGAACGTCGCGAGGCCGGATGCGCCAAGCGCCGCGCCGGCCCAATGGGCAAGCCGGACGCGCTCGCGCGCGGCGAGCGAGGCCAGGAATGGCACGAAGACAACGGAGAGCCCCGTAAGAAGACCGCTCTTCGTCGCCGATGTGTAGGCGAGACCCCAGGTCTGGAAGAAGTAGCCGCCAAAGAGGGCCAGCCCGATCGCCGCACCACGCCCGAGCGTTGGCCGCTTGACCTGTCGAAGAACGCGCCAGAAGAGGAGGACAAGGACAGCCGTCGCGAGGAGGAACCGAGCGGCAAGAAAGGTGAACGGCCCCACGAATTGCGTGCCTTCCTTGACAAGGACGAACGTCCAGCCCCAGATCGCGGTGATCGAGAGGAGAAAGAACGGCGCGAGACGGCGCATCACAAGCCCGGGGGGAGGGTCCCGCGCACCGCCTGGGGGGGATGGGCGGTCAGGTCGATGACTGCGGAAGAGGCCCCGCTCCCGGCCGGGCCCGTCACCACGAGATCGACCTGCGGGAACTGCTCCAGGATCTCCTCAAGCCCGACGAGGGGCACGAGGCCGGCGCGGTTCACGCTCGTGCCAAAGACGGGGCGATCGAGGGACCGCATCACTTGGGAAAAGAAGACGTGCCTCGGCACGCGCAGGCCGACCTTCCCATCCGCGACCGCACTGGGCGGAGCTCCTTCCCTGGATGGGAGCAGGAACGTGTAGGGACCTGGGAGGAACCGCTCGAGGATTCCACGCATCCGCTCGTCAGGCCGCGTGTAGCTTAGAGCCGCGTCGATCGAGGGAAGGTGGAGCGTGAACGGTTGGCTTGAGGTGCGGCCCTTCAGCCGAGCCACGCGCGCGAGCGGCCGGCGGTCCCAGGGATCTCCCCCGATCCCGGGCACGGTGTCGGTGGGGAAGATGAAGACGCCGCCGCACTCCAGCAGCTCTTCCAGAAACTCGGGCAGGCCGCGATCGCTCGTGTCGACGACCCGGGTACTCATGCGCAGATGAAGTGGACGACGTCGCCGTCCTCGACAACGTAGTCCCGACCGGCCCGCCGCACTCGCCCGTGCTCGCGGAGAGCCTTCTCCCCGCCCGCTTCGAGGAGCTCGTCGAGCGCCATCACCTCGGCGAGGACGAACCGCTCGGCGAAGTCCGTGTGGATCTTCGCCCCCGCTTGTGGGGCGAACGTGCCCTGGGGAACCGTCCACGCCCGCACCTCCGGTCCTTCGATGGTGAAGAAGGTAACGAGGTGAAGGAGGCGGTACCCGGCACGAACAAGCCTGGGTAGGCTCGTCTCGCCCAGTCCCCATTCCTTGAGGAAGACCTGGCGCTCTTCCTCGCTTCCCGCAGCCTCCCCGATCTCGGCCTCGATCCTGCCGCGGACAACGATCGCCTCGGTCCCGCGTTCGTCCGCCAGACGCAAGACCTCGGCCGACCAGTCATTCTCTCCACCGTCTCCCACGTTCGCCACGTACAGGATGGGCTTGGCCGTGAGCGGGGAGGTCTCCAGGACGAGGTCGGCGATCTCCCGGTCTAGGACGAGCGTGCGGACGGGGGTTCCCTTGGCCACCTCCCCCCGGAGAGCTTCCCACGCCTCAAGGCGCGCCTGGGCATGGCGGTCCCCGCCCTTCACCTCGCGCAGGAGCCGCTCGCGCACACGGCTGAAGGTCTCGTAGTCCTTGAGAAGGAGTTCGGTCTCGACGATCTCGATGTCCCGGCGTGGATCGATGTCGGAGGCGATGTGGGCGACGTTGGGATCAGCGAAGCAGCGCACGATGTGCAGGATGGCGTCCACGGCACGGATCTCCGAGAGGAATTGGTTTCCCATCCCCTCGCCCTCGCTCGCCCCCTTCACCAGACCGGCGATGTCGATGAACTCGAGGTAGGTGGGCACCTTCCTCTTCTGGGAGAAGAGCGAGGCGAGCCGATCGAGGCGCGGATCGGGCACCGGGACCTTGGCCGCGTTCGCCTCGATCGTGGAGAAGGGATAGCTCTCCACTTTGGCGCTTGAGCCGGAAAGGGCGTTGAAGATCGTCGACTTTCCGGCGTTGGGCAGACCCACCAGACCGCAGGTGAAACCCATCTCGCCTCCTTGTGCGCTACTATAGGGCGCGCCATGAGACGAGACAAGGTGAACCGCCCAGATCGATCGGCTAGACTCCCACGCGAGGAGGGCGGGCTATGGCCGAGGTGAGGCTTCCTGACCTGGGGGAGACGGGCGAGGTCACGATCGTCGAGTGGTTCAAGAGTGAGGGCGACGCCGTCCGTGTCGGGGAGGAGCTACTCGAGGTCGAGACCGAGAAGACGACCTTCGTCATCGAGGCCCAGCAGACCGGCCGGGTGACGCGAATCCTGAAACCTCAGGGGGATACGGCCCACTTCGATGACGTCCTGGCTCGGGTCGACTGACGACGGGACGGGCGGCTCAAGGGCCGTCCACCTTCCGCTGGGCCGCGAGGCCTACCAGGCGACCCATGAGCGCCAGCTTCGCCTCCATGCCTTGCGCGTCCAAGGTGCCATCCCAGACACGGTCCTCTCTGTCGAACACGACCCGGTGTTCACCATCGGCCGAAGAGGCTCGCGAGAGAACCTCCTTGTTCCGCCGGATACCTTGAGACGCGAAGGAATCGCCGTGTACGACGTCGAGCGCGGAGGAGACATCACCTACCACGGGCCAGGACAGGTCGTGCTCTATCCGATCATCGACCTCCGCGGGCACGGCCGCGACCTCGCTCGCTACGTGCGAAACCTGGAACAGACGGTGATCGATTTCCTCGCCGCCGTAGAGGTCACGGCGCAACGGCGGCCCGGGCTCCCCGGCGTCTGGGTAGGAGAGCGCAAGATCGCCGCGGTCGGCGTGCATGTGAAGAGGTGGGTGACCCTGCACGGCCTGGCACTGAATGTCCGTGTGAATCCTGAGCACTTCGCGATGATCAACCCCTGCGGCCTGAGGATCGAGGTCGTCTCGCTCGACGACCTTGTCTTGAGGCGATACAGCTTGGACGAGGTCGTGTCCGGGCTTCTCGGCGCCATGAGCCCTCTCTTCGGATGGCGGATCATCGACCAGGTGGAAGCGGAGCCCCTCGGGAGGCGTCCATGACGAAGCGACCTCCTTGGCTCACGGTGCGGGTGCAGTCTGCCCGAGAGAGAGAGGGAATAGAGCTCGTGCGTGACGTCCTGGGCCGGCATCGACTGACAACCGTCTGTCAAGGAGCGGGCTGCCCGAACGCGGCCGAGTGCTGGGGAGAGAGGACCGCCACGTTCATGCTCCTCGGCGACACGTGCACCAGGGCCTGTCGCTTCTGCGCCGTTAGGACGGGGAGTCCTCACGGCGCGGTGGATCGCGACGAGCCGGAGCGCCTTGCCGAGGCGGTCGCCGAGCTCGGTCTCGCCTACGTCGTCCTGACGTCGGTCGACCGCGATGACCTCGAGGACGGGGGAAGCTCGCTCTTTGCGCGCGCGATTCGAGTGCTCAAGGAGAGGCTCCCGCGGGTCGAGGTCGAGGTCCTTGTCCCGGACTTCTCGGGGAACGTGGAGGCGATCCGCGCGGTCGCCGAGGCCGGAGCGGACGTCGTCGGCCACAACCTCGAGACCGTGCGCCGCCTCTCCCCCGTGTGGCGCGATCCTCGCGCCTCCTACGACCAGTCTCTCGCTCTACTCGCTCGCTTCAAGGCCCTCGCGCCGAAGGGCCTCGTCAAGAGCTCGCTGATTCTGGGCCTGGGCGAGACGAATGAAGAGGTTCTCCAGGCTCTCCGGGACCTGCGGGAAGCCGGCGTCGACCTCTTGACACTGGGCCAGTATCTTCGGCCGAACCGCACCGCCGGCCCGGTGGCGCGCTACCTCTCTTTGGCGGAGTTCGACCAGCTCGCAGGAGAGGCCCGCTCAATCGGCTTCCGTTCGGTCGTCACGGGCCCACTCGTCCGCAGCTCCTATCACGCCCAGGAGTTGCGCAAGTCATGATCCGGCTCCTGGTTGACCTCTCCCCCTGCGAGCCGGCCCTGGGTCTCGCGCTCGAGGAGGCCCTGTTGGAGAGCGCTCGCGGGGAGGGGAGCGATTCCCTCCGCATCTGGGTAAACGACCGCGCGGCGGTGATCGGCCGTTCGCAGGCCGCGCGAGCAGAAGTGAACCTGGACCGGATCGGTGCCCTGGGGATTCCCCTCCTGCGTCGCCTCTCGGGCGGGGGAGCGGTCTACCACTACCCAGGGAATCTCAACGTCTCTCTTTTCCTCGCCGACGCCAGATCCTTGGGCACGGTGGAGGAGACCTTCCGAAGGTTGGGAGACGCCCTTGCCCGCGCCACAGGCGGCGTAGGCGGAGCGGTCATTCCTTCGGGGAACTCCCTCCTGATCGGGGCAATGAAGGTCGGTGGGGCTGCCCAGGCACGCCGTGGCCGCTCGCTCCTCTACCACAGCACCCTGCTCCTTCGTCCCGACGCGATCCAGATGGAGGAGATCTTGCTCGCCCTCCAGACAGGGTACCGGCCCAGCGGCGTGCCCTCCCGGCCTCACCCGACGACGACACTCATCGAAGCTGGCGGCGGCGAACCAGACACAGAGCCCCTCGCGGCCTCGATCGCGGACGCCATCGGCGCCGTGCTTCGGCGCTTTGTTCGCACGGCCCCTTTCACGCCCAAGGAGACCGAGCGCGCGGCGGGCTTGGCAGAGGCGAAGTATCGGAGTGACCTATGGAACCTCTCACGCTAGACGACGAGCGGATCATCGCGTCGCAACTGGGGCGCCCTCCACGCAGTCTCCTGGGGGTCGCGCACCGCTGCTCGCACGGCTATCCTCAGGCCATCCAGGTGTACCCGGTCATCGACGGGGCACCCTTTCCGACCCTCTTCTGGCTCACCTGCCCCTTCCTTGTGCAGGCGATCGACCGGCTCGAGGCGGACGGCTGGGTGAAGCGAATGGAGGGGCTCCTCTCACAAGACTCCTGTTTTGCGCACTCCGTCGAGGAGGCGCACCTCCGCTATGCCGCCGAGCGAGCGGCCCTCCTCTCGCCGGAGGACCGAGCTCTCCTTGAGGGACGTGGCATGCTGAAGGGTCTCCTCGAGAAGGGAATCGGAGGGACGGCCGACTTTCGCCGCGTGAAGTGCCTCCACCTCCACGCCGCCCACGCCTTGGCGCGGGAGAACCCGATCGGAGCGCGGGTGCTCGGCCTTCTGGAGCGCTCTTCCTGTCAGCCCGGTGAGACGATCTGCCAAATCCCCGGGAGTCGAGATCGCTAGAACCGCGTTCGGGCGGCCGGACCAGCCCGGTCTCGCTAGAATGGAGCAAGAGGCAGGCCAGCCATTGAGGCTACTGCCTTCTCCGGCTGGGGGTGGTGAAGATGCCTGCAAGGGAGGGGTGGGAGGAAGGAGATCCTCGTCGTAGACCTTGGTTAGGTTCTCTTTGCATTGGAGCCCTCATCATCGCGGTCTTCTGTGCGGTGGGCGCAGGCGAGCAGACGTCGAGCGCGGTCCCGGTCAAGACAGAGGGGCACGAAGCAGTACTTGCCGAATGCGCGGTGAACTTCGCAGGCAAGGGCGGGATCCCCTTCCGCGTCGCAGTCATCCAACCCGAAGGCACAAGCGGACTCCCGCAGAAGGTGATCATCTACGACGCTTGAGGGAACGCGCTCTGGCAGGCGGCCAGAGACACACTCTGCCTGGAGAAGACCAACCTTCTCCAGTACTTCCCATCGCACAGCTCGACGTTGCAGATGTCGATGACGACGAGCGAGGACGAGGCCGTGATCAGCTGGGACAGCGATTGCGCCAGCTCAGGATGGATTCAGACTCTCGAGGTCCTCGACTATGACCCCGCCACTCAGACGGTCAGGTCGTGCCGTGATGTGACGGCGGCCGGGCCGTTCGGAGGGTTCGTCATCAGTGCCCTTGACGCGGGAGGGGTGAATCAGAGGATCCTCGCGTACTCGTTTCGGAGCGATGGCATCGAGAGCCGCTGCGGCGAGGAGTGCCACTTGGTGTCCGCACCGCTACCGGCTCGCTGCCTACACCCTCGCGGTGGACGGGGTGGTGATCGACCCACACTGGAATGGCGGCGCAGTGGCTTACACCCAACTTCGTTCTGGCGCCAACAACTACCAGGCGCTGAGCCAGCCCTACGTCTCCTCACCGCTTTACAGCTCGCTCTCATCTGGCCCACCGTTCGTCGTGCTGTCCCCTCTGCCCGGCCAATCGATCGCACAAGGCTGCACTCTCCGAGTCGAGTTTACGCGTGACATCCCAAGGCTTGAAATCAGGATCCTGGCCGACGGAGCCGACGGGAGCCACCCAGTGCTGCTGGAGGACGTCCTCACCGGGACGTCACAAGAGCCCAGTCCCTCGCTTGAGGCGGAGGACTTCCTCTACCTTTCCTCGCCGAACGGAAGCACTGGATGCATCGAGCTCTACGATCCTCAGGGCCCCGACAGACCCGGTCACTCCATGAGCTTTCCGATCTGGTTCGAGCCCGAGCAGACGCTCGAGATCGCCGTCTACTTCCCAAACCGCAGCGTCCGGTCACCATCTGGCGGTGACGAGGCCGTCTTCCCGGTCAGAAGAACGGTCTCGCTTGATTCGGATGTCGCCAGGGGAACCCTGGAGCAGCTCTTCCGAGGACCAACGGGCCCTGAGGAGGAAGAGGGCTACTTCCCCTGCCTCACGCCCGAGTGCCGGGAGCAGGATCACGACTACGTCGAACATCCCTGCTCTCTCAAGGTGACGGACCTGTCGCTCGAAGACGGGATTGCGGACGCTTGGATCCACGACGTACACTGGTGCAAGATCATCCGGGGAGAGAGGGGCATCGTGGGCTTCGAGACAACGCTTGCGCTGATTCGAGAGACGCTCCTCCGCCTACCCGGTGTCCGGCGCGTTGTCATCTGGTGAGACCCCCGCCCTCCTCCGTCAAGAGAGGCAAACAGCGAGACACGCGGGCTACAAGAACCCGAGGGTGCGTGAGAAAGAAGACGGGACCCCGGTTGGAGATGGGGTCCCGTCCCAGAGTGTCGAGCGTGAGTTGCGTTCGCCTACTCGGCCGTGGACAGGTACACCTCGAGCACTCCCGCAGAGCCGATCAGGACAAGGACATCCGGAAGGCCGTTCCCATCGACGTCCGCCGTCCGGATCGCCGTGGGCCCCGTGGGACATGAGATCGTCTTCTCGTCCACAAGAGGGTTCCCGTCTTTGCTCAGAAGCCACACGAGCTTGGCCGATTCGTAGTAGACAAGATCGGGAATGGCGTCGCCGTTCAAGTCGTCGATAGACACGAGCCGCTCTCCGCCCGCTGGTGGGAAGGGGAAGGGTGCGCTGCCATCGACTGCCCATCCCTGAGCGTCGTTGTACCACGCCTGGAATGAGAGGCTACGGGAGGCCGGCTTCTCCCCGCGATCCTGCAGGCGTCCCTCGCCGAACGCATAGAGATGCACGGACGTCGTCCCCTCCTCTGCGACCGCGAAGATGGGCCCGTCGGGAGTGTCGACGCGGACTGCCGAGAATCTCGGGGCAGTGGCGCCTGTGGAGGATCCGTCTGAGATCAGCGGGTAGAAGAGCGATACCGATCCCATGGCACTGATCAGGAAAAGGCCGTTCAGCGTCTCCCTGGAGCTGCCAAGCTGGGCCGCTGCAGCCGGCCGGAACGGGAGGTCAAACGATGGTCCCTCGTGGAAGAGCCCGTTCCCGACGCCTGTTGCTCCGAACCCTGTACTGATGCGGAAGTTGAGGGCCAGGATGTCCGCTCGACCGTCCTGGTTGTAGTCGCAGGTCACGAAGTCGGTGAACGGGATGAACTTGACGAGATCGACCGTCCTCCTGGTCAGGGTGATCTGGCGGGCAGCCACAGGAGCCACCGCTTGGGCGAGGTGAGGCCAGACAGCGGCACTCCCCGCAGCGACTGCAGTCTCTATCGCTGGTCTCCTCGCGATCGCTGCCAAGGCCGGCATCCCTCTGGCCGGCGGCGAGGCGGCCGGCGCCACTGTCTCTACGAACGCTGGCTTGGGGCTAGTCCCCGGCACCGGCTGACGATCTGCGGGCGACAGGGAGGCGTCCAACTGCGCCTCCGTCTTCACCGCCGCAGAGGAAACCATAGCCCCTCCGATGACCGTTGAGGTCGACTCAGCCGCCACCCCCTCGTGCGAGGGGGTGGCTATTTTCCCGAGTCACCGCCCGTGTCGGCTCCAGTCGCCGGGGGTGTCTCTCCAGAGCACCCGGGTTCCTTGCACACGCGGCACTTCTGGGTCTCAACCTGTGGGTCGTACTTGTGGGGCGACTGATCCACTTGCCAGCCGCAGGCCACATCGAAGATAACCTCGAGGCACGACGAGTTCTGCGGGCAGATCTCCGCCGTGGCCGAGTAGAGCGTCACGGCGATGTCCTGCTTGCCGTTGCGATCGAAGTCCCCGGCTGCGATACAGGTCGGGTAGAACCCGCACTCAAGCTCGTACTTGAAGATCGGCCTAACCTCGATCTCCACCTTGTTGGGCTTGGGCAGACAGACCACCGGTCTCGTGCTCCTGTTGTCCGGCACCACACACCCAATAGGGTTCGTGAGGAAGAAGGTAACGGTGTGGCTTGCGTAGTTCGCCGTGACGAAGTCAGACCACCCGTTGCCGTCCGCGTCGAGAGTCTCGACGAAGCGCGTATCCAGACCCCACGTGGGCGTCACCCCGCCCAGCGCGGCGAACCCACGGGCCGCCACGTTGTTGAGGAAGACCTCAGCGAATCCGCTTCCACTGGCATTCCCAACGGCAACGATGTCCGGGAAACCATCGTTGTTGAAGTCCGCGGTGTCTAGAGAGGTCGGAAGGACCACTCCCATCGGAAGGACCGCTGGATTCGGACCAAGCAAGGGGGCCAACACGCTCGCCCCGGCCAAGCCCATGTAGTAGACAAGGACACTGCCAGCTCCAGGGGCGGCATTGGCCACCGCCACGTCGTCCACTCCATTCTGGTCGAAGTCCGCGACGGCGACGAAGGTATAGTTGCCGGCCGGAAGAGCGACCACGGCCGGACCACCGACGCTCCGGACGAAAACCAGCCTAGGCGTTAGGCCACCATCGAGTACTACGAGATCAGACAGACCATCCGCGTGGTCGAAATCTCCCCTCGCCATGTGCACGGGAGCACCAAGTGGGGGCATTGGCGCAAGTGTCACGGGCGGAGCAATGACTACTGGTGGAGTGGTAGGCGGAAAGA
>Ga0315278_10001550_pt1 | contig 20258 bp, 25 predicted proteins | sample YL17G06_0_MG_FD_203880 | JGI IMG/M metagenome (GOLD analysis project Ga0315278, IMG submission 203880) | Sediment microbial communities from Yellowstone Lake, YNP, Wyoming, USA - YL17G06_0 | ecosystem: Environmental > Aquatic > Freshwater > Lake > Sediment | place: USA: Wyoming | collected... | reverse complement strand
AATGGAAAACCAAGCATACAACCTTTGCAAAGAACCGGTGAATATACCTACTAATGTTAGTATGGGGATTCCGGCACCAGAACCTTTCTATATCTCTGCCACGGAAGCTATAAGACAGGCAGAAGCTGTCGCCGAGCGAGGTGAAATCTTGTATGACCGGCCCACCAGTATAGCGGGCATCCCTCCAGCATACCCGGCACCGTCAATGCCCCCGATAGTGCCCTACACGATGGGAGAAGTCACAACCTTTGAGTCACCATTGAGAGCATTGAGTGTGGAAGAATCCCGAGCCGTTCTGACGGAGGCGTATAATTCTCTTAATCCACCGCCTGTAATGTCAACGGCAGAAATGGGTGCCTACATGCAGGAAGTCTTGAATGGGCCAGTCGCAGAAGGTTGCACAATTCCAATGGATTTAAGGACATCAGCATGAAACACATAGTTGTAATAATGGGTATCAACGCCGCAGGCAAAAGTTCGCATGTGAAGTGGTTTGTTGACCAAGGGTATCAGCGAATTAACCGCGACCTTACCGGCGGCGATTTGGAAGGCCAAGTTGAAATTGCCTCCGACGCCATGTATAACGGCGTTGACAAGGTAGTGCTTGATAATACCTACCCAACCAAGAAAAGCCGGGCCTCCATTATCAAATTGGCAAAGGAATTAAAAGCCACCATCGAATGTCATTGGTTATCAACCTCTCTCGAAGACGCTCAAATCAATGCTTGCCTCCGTATGGTGAGGAAACACGGCAGACTATTGAGGCCGGAAGAAATGGCCAAGTCAAAAGACCCGAACGCATTTCCTCCAGCCGCTCTCTTTCATTACCGAAAGATATTTGAAGAACCAACTACCAAGGAAGGATTTGACAAAGTAATTGACGTTCCATTTGTTCGAGTGTGGACGCCGGAATACTGCAACAAAGCAGTCATCTTCGATTATGATGGCACGCTTCGTGACAGTCTGGGAGATTTCGATTATCCCACAAAGGTTTCAGAAATTAAAGTGATACCAAGAATGGCGGCGGTTATTGAAGACTTCAAGAAGAAGGGTTACATTCTCCTTGGCGCCTCTAACCAATCAGGCATTTCTAAAGGTATTCTGTCGGAAGCGGATGCTGTGGCCTGTTTTGAGGAAACGAATCGTCAACTTGGAGCGAGGCTTGACTTTTTATACTGTTCCCATAGAATACCACCTGTCAGTTGTTATTGTCGGAAGCCACACGCGGGAATGGGTGTTAGCTTTATCGAAAAATACAAACTCCGCCCATCTGACTGTATCATGGTGGGCGACCAGACAACCGATAAAACGTTCGCTGAACGTTGTGGTTTCAGATTTATTTACGCACATGAATTCCATAAGTGAAATCCAGAAAATCGAACCGTTTAAGCCGAGAACGTTGAAAGAATTTCCGGCGTGGATGGTTAAGCTTCTTACACGACAAGACCAGTTAAACCAAAGATACGAGCGTGCGCATGGTAAATTTGCCGATGCGTATAACGAATTTCTTATGGCAGTCGTTGAAATAAACGACAAGTTTGGAACAAGCTTTTCACTTGAACAAGCATTAGCCGAATTTGAGGGTGGAGAAGCTGACGACGCAGACGACGACGACGACGACGATGATGATGATGATGACGACGGCGACAAAGAATGAATATGAAACTTTTCTCAGGCGAATCTAATCTACCTTTGGTTGAAAAAATCTGCAATAAACTGGAAGTGCCTCTTGGCAAAATTACACTCAAGACGTTTCCGAGTGGTGAAAGATATTGCCAATTTGAGGAAAACATTCGTGGAACTGACCTTTTCTTGGTTCAGTCGCTTTCATCCCCCGTCAATGATTATTTGATGGAACTTCTCATAATGTGTGATGCGGCACGTAGGGCATCGGCCGGCCGTATCACGGCGGTAATCCCCTACTTCGGATACGCTAGACAAGACAGAAAGGATAGAAGCCGTGTTCCTATCTCAGCAAGATTGGTGATGGATTTGTTGAAAGCATCTGGCGTAAACCGAATCCTCACGATGGATTTACATTCGCCTCAGACCGTTGGTTTCACTAATTTGCCTTGTGACCAGTTGGGTTTCAAACCCGCCCTTGTCAGTGTGGTAAAAGAAATCGGCATTGACGCTGTTGTGTCGCCTGACATTGGAGCAGTAAAACGGGCCGATGAATATGCTTCATCCCTCAAAACGGATTTGGTGATTATTTCAAAGAAACGTAACAATGCCACTTCGGTTGAAGTAAAACATTTCATTGGTGACGTGAATGGAAAGAAAGTTTTAATCACTGACGACTTGACTGAATCTGCCGGCACACTCATTGAAGCAGCAACGGCTTGTAAGGAACAAGGCGCATCGGAAGTTTATTGTGCTATTTCACATGGTTGCTTTACCGATGTTGGTATTAAACGATTGATTGGTGCCTTCAAGGAAGGTTTGATTAAGAAATTGTTTGTCTCCAATTCTGTAAAGATTTCTGGTAGGTGGATAGACCAGAATGAACAAGAAGATTTTGATGGCACCGTCACCGATTATGCCTATAACAACATTCAGGTTGTTGACGTGGCATCGTTATTTGCCGTAGCCATTAAGAATATCCATAACAATGAGAGCGTAAGTCAATTGTTCAAATGAAAAAAACTTACATTCTTAAACCCCGAATCCGTATTACTATGCCATCACGAATTGTCAGATTTCTCCGAGGCGACCAACGAGACACACAAAACCGCTGCATCAAAGACATGCACGATATGCCCGATTGGAAAATTGAAAGAACCCATGACATTATTCAATGGATGTTTCCTACGGATATTCCTTCAAAGCATCAGCCCGATGCGCCCGTCTTGACGGCAGAAGACATTGAAGCCATCAAGAAAGACGAACACATTAAAGCAATCATTCAGTTGTCGCTGACGCGGATGATTCTTTACTATGAAAAAGACAACTATTGGATTACTCAAAAGAATCACAACTTTTTGAGACTGACCCGAATCCTTCGTTGTCTTTGGTTGGTTGGGTTGAAGCACGACTACGTTTGTTTGCAAAAGGCATTGGATGAAGTCTTCATTGACTATCCTGATATTATTGGTGAAGAAACTTACCTCTATTGGAAAAATGCAAACAATGATGAGTTTATGAAAAACCCAAAGCCGGAAACCATTGGTTGTTATCCTCCGGCGCCAGTCAGAGTTACGGATGACCCTGAGTTGGATGAATTGAGGGCAAAGCTGGAATTTCAGGGTATTTTGCCTATGGTTTACGGACCACGCCAACAACAACAAGCAATCATTGACCATCACGACTACTACGACAATTGGCGTAATGACATTTGATTGGGCTTGACAACTATAATAACTTTGATACACTCCTAAGTCATGGCAACATTAAAACAGAAAGTTACGCTCGTCTGTTCCGATGCTTCGGGCGACATTGACGGCGTTCAACATAACAAGGTTTGGTATGGCGAACTTTACGACAACGACGACGTTATTACTCGTTGGGGGCGTGTTGGTTATGACCTTCAATCAAAGACTTTCCCCGGCGTTGGTGAAGAATTCCTTTTGAAAAAGAAAAAGGAAAAGATGGGCGGTAAGAAAGGTTATACCGAAGCAAGAGTAGTTGACGCGGCGACCCCAGCCTCAGCGGCCAAGCCCGTGGCCCAGAGCAATCTTCGTGAGATTGCCCGCTCCCAACTTCTCAAAAGTTCACATCCCGTTCTCGATAAGCTGATTGAAAGATTGGTCAAATCCAATGTTCACAAAATCACTTCGTCAACTAACATCGTATTGAACGACGCCACGGGTTTGTTTCAGACTCCGCTTGGTATTGTCACCCCCGACGCTATTGTTGAGGCCAGAACCCTCTTGGCTGACACCATTCCTTTCGTAAAAAATGGCAAGTATGGCGTTGAACTTGAACGCCTTGTCAGTCAATATCTCCGATTGATTCCTCAAAACATTGGAATGCGATTCAATGTGCGAAACATTCTGCCTGACGTTTCTGCCGTTCAGAAACAAGGTGACATTTTGGATTCACTCGACGCATCTTATCAAGCCATTTCTCAAGGAAAGAATACGCCCAAGGATGGAACGAAGGCTGATAAGCCTGTTGAACAGGTTTTCCAAGTTGATTTGGATGTTGAAAATGGCAATGACGCGGCACGACTTGAAGCGTGGTATGAAAAGTCAAAGAAAAGCCAACATGGTTATGACCGTATCAAGGTTCGCAACGTGTTCAAGGTTAAGATTCACGACATGGCAAAAGCGTTTGTCACAGACAATGAAACGGAAGTGTTTCACGGCACGTCTGAGGCTAATTGTTTGAGTATTTTGAAGAGCGGACTCCGAACGAGTCCACCTTCCACCGCCGCCATTGCCGGTAAAATGTGGGGCAATGGCGTTTATGGTGCCATTAACTCAAGTAAATCGTTGGGCTATACCTATGGACGGTGGGGGCAGTCCAGCGGTGAATCCGGCTGGCTCTTTATCTGTAAGTTTTCTATGGGCAAAGTGCATTACCCGCGTGGGTATGGTAACTGTTCCCGTCCGCCTTCGGGCCATGATAGTGTGTGGGCAACCGTGGCGAATACCGGCCTCAATCACGATGAATTGATTGTTTACACTAATAACCGTGTGACCATCACACATTTGTTGGAGTGTAAATAATGAAAACAAAGTATCAACCTCAAATCTCCGAAGATTTGATGAGGGATATATTCAGGGCTCATTCGCTTGTAAAAGGCAGTTTGAAGAATAAACGAATTACTGCTGTGAGTATGGGTAAGCTCATTCGTTCTTGGCAAGGTGAACTTGGTTCACTCCGAAGGAAAAAGGTAAGTGAAAAAGAACTTCGTGGTGCTGAATTAGCTTTGGGATTTCTCAAGAAAATACACGACGACAACATGAAAAAATATGAGTCTTATTACATGGAACTAACCAAAGACTCAGACCTAGATTTAGAATGAGTAAAATCTTTGACAATTTGAATTACGGCACTCACTTCAAAGATGAGTATGGCACCCGTTGGATTAAATTGAACTGTAATTCAACCTACCTACAGGTATTGCCTTTCTATCAAGACCACACAGGTTGTAGGTGTTCTTTCAACGCCGTGGATTACAATGGCCTTATGCAACATCTTCCATTCGACTTGGCCGTTGAAGAAATTCCGAATCCTAATCTTATTTCTACGGTGACGGTGAGGCTTGACAATTCAATCCCGTCTGATACAATTCAATCCGACTTAAATAACAGTCTAAACGAAAACAACAACAGTCAAACAACTAACATGAACACAGCAAATACAGCAGTTACACCAAACACTCAGCTCACTCTCCGTGAAGCAGTCATCCAAGAGGCGACTGTGCTGAAAAACAAGGGCGCCTTTTCCGCCTACGATGCGACCACAGCGGTTCGCGCCGCGGCTAACGCTGGGGAGTATGCCCTTCCCGGCTTGGAAGCCAAGCCCAACAACAACGGCATCAAGTATTGGGTCAATCACGAAGACGTTAAGGAAGTGGTTGAAACTCTACTCAACGACGGCACACTGGCCAACCTCGGCCTGACGAATGTGAATTACAACGGTTCGTTCCGTGTGTTTGAATTCGCCAATTCTGTTGTCTCGACTTCGGCGCCTTCGGTGCCCACGAGCAACGCGGCTTCCAATCCTACGCAGAGCCCCGTGGCTCAGCGAATCAAGGCCTACCTCTCAAATGCTGGCTCGGCCACGTTGAGGCAGATTCAGAGCACCCTCAAGGTCAACGGTTTGACCTGTAAGGATTTGGCAGCGGTTGTGGCCGGTCTTGGCTACACTGTCAGTCCCGGCACCGCCGACTGTTACTCGACCTACAAGGTGAGTTAAGTTGGATGTTGTTTGAGTCAACTGGGAGAATGGACAACCCTTTAGGGGATAACCATTCTCCCTTTTTTGATTTATGAAAAAGTTAAACAAAAGAGAAAAAGAAGTTGCACTGGTTGCTTCCGATTTGTTTCGGAAAGGTTCGCCTGAATGGCGTATTGCTCAATACGCCCACCTGAAAGGCTTCACAGTTCAACAACTTTGTAATTTCCTTGACAAATTAGAGTCGGTGATACCTTCTCATATTTGCAATCGGGTTATGACTCATTTCAAGGACATTCAACGAAAAGATTGTTTCGATGACTCCATTAAATTTGGCCTGCAAGTTCGTTGCTGGCACGATACGCAGGCTTGACAACTATAACAACTCTGATAGACTCTCTACCGTTGACAGTAAAAACAAACAAACAAAACAAAACACAAACTATGAATGAACTTGAACTAAAACGCAAGCGTATTGAAACCTTCGGCAAAGTCCTTGGGTTGGGTATCGCTGGCTTCCTCTTTGCACCAATCGCATACGCCACCATTACCGGCGTAGTCAGTCTTATCGTCGTCGGCATCATTGCCCTTGTCACAGTGCAGGTCGGCGTCCCTTGGTTCGCAGCGTCTCTCGCCAACTGGCGGTTGAAGGCTCTCAAGGCCACCGCAGCGGCCAATCCAATTGAAACTTTGGAGAATCGTTACCAAGACAGGCAGAACGCCCTCGTCGGTATTCGTGAAAACATCAAGAAATCCTATTCCGTTCTTCAAGAGCTTTGGGGACAAATCGCCGAACACGCCGAGAAGTATCCGAATCGCCCTTCCCAATACCTTGAGAAATACAACAAGTTGAAGGCGTTGGTTGAACTCCGTGGCAAGAAATACAAACAGGCACAGGAAAACCTCAAGACTTTCGGTGAACTGATTGAGGAAAAACGCTCTGACTGGAAGATTGCTCAGACGATGGCAGCGGCCTCCGAATTGGCCAACGTCGGCGAAGACTTCACATCGAAGTTGCTCCAAGACACGGCACTCAACACCATTCAAGATGGCCTCAACATGGCTTTCAGCGAATTGGAGACGAGTTTGCTTGACGAACAACCCGCAAGTGGCGTCACGGTTATCACCGTGGAAGCAACACCGGTGACCAGTGGCAGAAAGACTGCCGCAATCCCTGAGAAGTGTGGCCCTCCGACTCTTGATTTGGGATTTGACACCGATGCCATCGAAGTGGTTCCGGTTCGTCGCCAGAAAATCGCCACCGCGTAATCATCACACTCAACAAAAACGTTTATGAAATACAAAATCATCGCAACGGTGTTCGTTCTCCTGATTATCGTAGCAGCACTTGCTCTCAAGGGTTGCTCTCACACTCAACAGTTGGACGAAAACGGCAATCCAATCGAACAGGTTCAACAGGAAGTTCAACAGTAAGCCAGAGGCTTGACTTGTTATAGAACACTGATAGAATCTTCACCGTCAACAGTAACAGACACAGAACAAAACAAAACAAACAGAATCAAAATGAAAATCAAATACATATTCGCACTGGCCTTCACGTTGCTTTTCGCACTGAACGTGTCAGCTCAAACCAACGTCGGCCTGTTCATCAAGGGCGACCTGAACATCAAGTATAACACACGGGAGAAGCCTGCTGGCACCAAGGGGGTTCAAGACGACTACGAAATCAACGTCAATGTCGCCAACAGTGCTTTGTTCCGCGGCAAGATGACTGACCGCCCGCAAATCATGGAAGGTGTATTCACCAAGACAGTCGTTCAGCCACGTTCGCTGAAGTATGACATTTCTTGTGACGTTGTGAATCCAAAGAATCCTTCGCAATCCCGAAACATCGGCCGCATGTATGGTTTGGTGCCGATTACTCCTACCGGCGTTTATGACTATGACAAGGGCAACCTTGTGGTGGATATTCTGCCGATGGGAAATGCTGGTGGTTTCACCAGTAAGTTCACAGGGACGGCTGCAGGCAAACCTCTCACTCGTCCGGCGAATTGGGCTGACCAACTTCGTGAAACGGTGAACATCAATCGAATCGTCAATGGAAAGCCAATGTCGGTGGCTCTGAAGCGTTATGACAAGATGGATTTCCGTCAAGTGGTGTTGGCACAAGGACCAATTCAAATCTATCAGCCCGTCACGGCCAATGGTCAAATGCTTTACGATTACGACAAGGAATGTTGGTTCTTCAACAGCTTCACGGTTCAATATGCTGAGGGTGGTCTTGTGAAGATTGACCGTGTGGCGGGTACCATTCGCTACGTGAAAGACAAGAATTACAGCGCAAACCACCTGAGTCAGTATGAATTCGATGTTCGTGTCAATGAACCTATTGCCGACGGCGGCGGAGCGTTCTCTGCTCCTTCGGATGAATCAGCGTTCTTCTCAAGTGACGCCAGTGTTCCCGGCTTGACTGGCACGATGAAGTATAAGGATGTTGTCAATGGTGCTGGCACTACACTGTCATCCGCTGTCGCAATTGACCTGAACGGTAACAACATCAACAAGCAACAACTGATGGTGTTGGCAAAGGTAATCATCTTCGCCTCTGTCATTCCGATGAACGCCGACTAATTCAAACGACGGGGAGAGGCTTGACGAATCGAAAGACTCTGATAGACTCTCCCCGTTGACACACAGAACAACAAACAAAAATTATGACAGCATTTTTTACAGCAATCTTGGCGTGGTTCGCCTTCGGTGAAATTGGGTTCTTTGTCGGTCTGCTCGCACTATCAGTGGTTTACACCATCGCCACCGAACGTGACACTCACGGTTTCGCCATCTTCGCCACAATTTTGGGAGTGGGGTTGTTTTGGAATTCGGTTGTGGCCTTGGGAGCAATCGCGTGGCCGTTCCTTTTGGCACTCTTTGGTGGGTATCTGTTCTTTGGTGGTCTGTGGTCTGTTTTCCGCTGGTTCAAGTATTGCCGGGATTACATTGCCAAGAATCGTTATGACACCAATCATCCCGACTCTGATTACAGCGGTGGCCGGGAAGTCAAGTTGACCGCAGAGGCGTATTACAAGAAGAAACTTCGCCCGAGTGAACACAAGTCCCGTCTGATTGGTTGGATTGCTTACTGGCCGTGGAGTTTGATTTGGAACATTGCTGGTGACACCTTGACCGCCATCTACGACGCTCTGGCCAACGTCTATCAGAAGACCGCCGATGCCGTCATCAAGAAGGCTTTGGGAAACGTCCGATAACATTTGGGAAACAAACAAACAAACAACAATAGTTAACATAATTAAAACATGAAAAACATCCTAGCAATCGCACTCTCTGTCGCCTTGGTTGGCCTCACATCAAGTGCTCAAACAAACACGGTGACTGTTACCAACGTGGTTACTGTCACAAACACAATCGCTGCTCCGGCAGTCAATCTGACGAATGCTCCTGATGCCGGTAAGGCTTACGGTGGATACGAATTGACGCTTGGTGGTGGAGGCACTTCAATCAACGGCGAAAACGTCTTTGGTCTTGACTTGTCGCTCTCTACCAATCCGTTCAAGAAACGCCCGGAAGTTTGGGTGGGTATCGCTCAGAGCTTGTATTGGGAGCCTTCCTTCGCAGGTTCAACCGATTTGTTCGTTGATTGGTCGCAGAACATCTGGAAGGAAAAGCTGTATCTGAATGTTGGTTGGAGCGGTGGTGCTGTCTATGACTCACACGCAATCTCTCAGTGGCGAACCGGCCCTGAAGCGACGTTCCAATTCTACACTTCTGACAGTTCCTTTGTCTTCGCTGGCGTGAACTACGACGTTTACACCAGTAAGGGCGACAACAACGGTTGGCGTTACAGCTTTGGTATCGGTCTGACCTTCTGATTTGGTTTCGCTCGTTTCGTTTTGTTTGGGCCGCCTTGTTTGTTCAAGGCGGCCTTTTTCTTTTACTAATGATTGGTTAAATAAATCGAACGGTGGGCGAGGCTTGACATATTATAGACCTTTGATATAATCTTCCCGTGAATGTGATTCAGGCCGTGGAAGAAATGAAATCGGGGAAATCAGTAAAATCCTCACTCAACCGTCTTTACAGAATGTGTCAAGGCGACTTTGTAATGAGCATGACAGAAGAAACTAGCTGTGCTGCTCGTTTAGATTCAATTCAAACTATTGCCGAATTCACCAAACAACACTCAGCAGTAACAGAATTGTATGACAAATAAATTTCTATCGCTAATAGCAATCAACGTTCTATTGGTTGGTTGTGATGTTCAACCAAAAACCGAAATCGTAGAACTGACTCCGACTGTGGCACCTGCCACAAATCAGGTCGAGAAGGTTGTTCCATTCACCATTACATCAAAGGGGACATTCAAAGCTGGCTACAACAGCGAAGTTAGGGAAATACTGATTGTCAAAGACAACAAGACTGGCATTGAATACTTGGCCATCACCGACTGTGCTTTAATCCGAAGGGTTAAGGCGAAGGAAGAAGCGATTAGTGACACAATTGATTCTGCCGCTGACATTTTTGAAGCATTTACTGAATAAACTATGAAGAAGATAATTTGGACAAACAATACCGACGTTCGACTTGGCTTTGAAGTTGAATGTATCGTTCGCCACGGAAGTTTTCACACACAGTTCAACGAAGCGATGCGTCCTTTGCGGACAAAACTTTCGATTGGTAGCGACGGAAGCATTCAATGTGGCAATTATGAACATCCACTTGAAATCCGAACAAAACCGTTGCCGCCCAAAAAGGCTTTGGAATTGCTTAAAACCATCTTTGATAACGTCAACAAATTTGGCTTCACCAACGCTTCGTGTGGTCTTCATGTCAACATTTCATCTGCTCGCCGGGCAAAGATGCGGAATTTCAATCCTCTACCGTTCCTTTCTTCAAGTCTGTGGAATGAAATCTTGAGGAAGTTCAACAGAAGGGGCAACACTTATTGCAAACCAATCTTGAGACTGAACAGCAGACGGGTTTCCAAAGTTCACGCCTTCAAATCTTTTGGTAACGTCATCAACGACAAATACAGGTGTGTAAATCTGTGTAATTTTGGCAATGGAACGTCCAAGTCATCCCGTGTTGAGATTCGTGGGTTTGGTAATGCAAATTACACACAAAAATTTCCAAACATTGAACAATTTGTTAAACGTATCGAACGACTGTTCAAATTGTCGTGTGGCAACATTCCGCTGACCAGACGAATTGCGGTTTGAGCGAGGCTTGACATATTATAGACCTCTGATAAACTCTTTACAGTTGAACGAAAAATTAACTAAGAACGCAAATGCCAACTATACGAACTAATACTTCTGAGTCGCTCGTTGACTACAGTAACACAATTTTAGTCTCCAAAGAAGAAATTTTAGCCAAGAGTAAAAAGGAAACCAATACGATGCCATGTGATTGCCCCAGTTGTAAACGTGACAATGTTCTGAATGGAACATTGATTGCTGATTGTGGATGTTGTTCAACTAAATTGGATGCTCTGGTTCCATTTCAAATCATGGGTGACAAGTCGCTTGTCTGTGACAAGTGTATCACCGAACATTACATCCTTTGCACATCTTGTCAGAAACTTCACAAAAAGGCCGACACGAAGACCGGCATAAACGAAGAAGGTAAAACAGTCATAGCCTGTGTTCGTTGTTTCGCTCAATACTTCAAGGAATGTAATGAGTGTAATAAGTTTTTTGACCGGCACAGCATAATGCAGTTTCAAGACAAGATTTTTTGCAGGCCTTGCTTTGATAACAATTACAGGAGTTGCTCTCACTGTAACACCATTCACCCGAAAACTGCTCCGTTCTTCAACATTCGTGGTTCACACAATGTTTGTCAACCCTGCTACAAATTTTATGGGCCGGTGGTGGTCTATGAGTCAAAGCCAACTATTCAGTATCATGGCAAACCGCCTCACTACTACGGCGTTGAGTTGGAGTGTGAATTGAAAAATCAAGTGAAGCTTGAACGTGGAGAGAAGGCAGCGGAAGTTCAAGCTTTGCTTGGAGAATTTGCCATCTTGAAAGAAGACGGCAGTTTACGTTGTGGCTTTGAGATTTGCACTCAGCCCGCTTCTCTTGCTGAACACCTTATCAAATGGGATGCCTTTTTCAAGTCGTTGCCGTCAAACTTGGTGTCTTTCAATAGTGCTAACAATAACTGTGGATTGCACATTCATTGTTCAAAGAAACCTTTGTCGTTGTTGACCATCGCAAAGATTGTGGTATTCGTGAATGATGCAAACAATGCTTCTTTCATCGAAGCCATAGCTGGAAGACGGCCTAACAACTACTTCCAACTGTCAGCCAAGAAACACTCTACTGTTCAGCGAATTCCCAAAGGGCAACTGAGCCGTAGTGACAGATACGAAGCGGTAAACCTTGTCAATCGTGACACGATTGAATTCCGAATGTTCAAAGGAACGCTCAAGAAAGAATCGTTGTTCAAAGCAATCGAATTTTGTGACGCAATGATTCACTTTTGTATGATGGGCAACTATGGAATTGCCTATTGCCGTGAACTGAATAATTTTGTGGATTACGTTGGATTACGAGCGAAGGATTATCCACACCTTTACGCTTTCATCTGTGCCAAAATACAGAGGAAAGAGACGAAATTAACAAAACAATTTGGGTTCTCTGTGCCCGACGTTCGTGCCAAAGAAGTTCCGAAACCAGCGCAGCCAATAAGAAATGCCCCAACGTGGGGAACGGTTGCTGAAAGAATAGAACCAACACCAGCAACACCAGCACCAGCAGAACCAGTAGTGAATCCTGAAAACGACGGTCAAATTTAATCAAAAACAGAAAACAAAATTATGTGTTTAGCAATTTACAAGCCAGCCGGAACTGAAATTCCAGTGAAACATTTGGAAAATGGTTTCTCAAACCATTCTGACGGCGCCGGTATGTCTTGGGCCGAAAACGGTAAGCTCTATGTCAAAAAGGGCATGTTCAATCTTGAAGAAGTGCTTGAACAGTATGAAGCAATCAAACACCTTCCGGCATTGATTCACTTTCGTAAGGCGACTCATGGTAAAGTTGACGCCACGAACTGTCATCCATTCTTGTTCAACGATGGTAAGTTGGCGCTTATCCACAATGGCGTTCTGCCCATCAAATGCAACATCGAAGGATTGTCAGACACCGCACACTTTGTTAAGTTGGTGCTCGAACCAATGGTGAAGGCGCACGGCGTCCCTGTTAATGATGGAGCACTGAACTATCTGATTTGCACTTCGATTGGCAGCGACAAGATTGCTATTATGGATGCCGAAGGTAAGACCTATATCTTCAATGAAGACAAAGGCCAATGGGACGGGGGTGCTTGGTATTCTAATACCTCCTTTCGTTACGCTTACACAGCGACACGGTATGTTCCCGGCTCAGCGGCTAGTTCGCCACTCAACAATGATTGGAAAAGTCATCCGTATTTTGCGGATAAAGCGGCCAATAACGGAAAAACTACAGTTAATTCGGATAATAGCTGGCGTAAGCATTGGAAGGGCGATGAAGACAAAGAAGCTGATGAAGCTTATGTTGACTTCTGGAAAAAGAGCACTGGAGTCGGTAGCACTGCCCTTCGGCTTCAAGGCTGTAATCAACACGCTAAAACCACACGAATCCCTCTCCTTTTGGAGAACGGTAGCGATACTGTGGATGAGGCTGGAAATGTGGTTACGGTTGAAGAAGCGCCGCCAAAGAAGTTTACGGAAGGTCAAATGTGTGAGTATGGCTGGTATGACGTAGAAATCGAATCCAGCATTGAAGCGTATCAACTCAATTTGGGCCTGACCCGAAACGAAGCAGTGATTCGTGTTTTCACTGAAATGTAAAAACAACGAGGCTTGACTTATTATAGACCTCTGATAAGATGCCTCCAAGATAAAAACTAAATCGTATGCCTACAGCAACATCAAAACAAACTGAAAAGAAAACCAAACGCCCGTGTCTTATGTCTGGCAAATTCTACGCAGCACCAGTCACGGTGGGTAAGAAATTCATCACCATCAAACTTCCTGTCAAGGTTGCGAAATACTTTGAACTGACTAAGCCGGAAATCTATTGGGCACCTGTCAACGGAGTAATTCAAATCTCCGGAACACAGCCGCACATGGTTATTCCGATGATGAGCGTAAGTCCTGAACAGTTCGTTGCACAGGAATCCTAATCCATGAATGATAAAATAATTGATTTCACTATTGGGGCTGACCCGGAATTTGCTTGTCTCAATCGTAAAGGCGGCGTGGTGTCAGCAGGCGACTACGTTAGCGAAGACGACGATGTTGAATTTGGTGCCGATGGCAATGGCATAACCTTTGAACTTAGGCCGGGCCCTTCCAAAGACCCGCTGAAAATTGTCAACAATATCCACGACATTTTTGTGAGACAGACGATTGACAAGCCTGAATTTCTCAAATTTAAGTGGGTGGCAGGTTCTTGGCATTCAGGCTATCCTATGGGCGGCCACGTTCACTTTGGGTTGAAGGCAAGTGTTGTGAATTTTGCCGACGCAATCAATCATTTGGACCATTACGTTGGCGTTGTATCCCTACTTTTGGAAATCAAATCTCACGGCGCAAAGAGACGTGGCGATGGTTACGGTGGCATGGGTGACATGAGAGTGCAACCTTGGGGATTTGAATATCGTCCAATGTCAAGTTGGCTTTCTTCTCCTTACGTCGCCGCGGCGATGTTGTGTCTCAGCAAAACTGTCATGTATGAACTTTTGAATAACTCAAAGTTTGAATGGCACAAGTTCGCTGTGAGGGATGACTTTTACAAGATGAACCAAGAGAGAATTTTGTCAAAGTTTCCTGAAATTTGGAACGACATTACCAAGATGCATTTGTATCAGACTTACAAGCCATACATTGATTTGATTTACTTTCTTGTAAAAAACCGCTTGACGTGGATTCCCGCAACGGGCATGAAAGAGTCTTGGGGCGTGGTGAATATGCAGTCCTGTATCAGCAACAAGATTGGCCTTGATGTTCTTTGGCACCGATACAACTCTGACCCTGTTGGCTTTGACGTGACGATTGAACGGCCAACGATTGAACGGCCAGCGACTCCCTCACGTTTGAATACAGCGACCCCTATCAACAACCTACTTACAACCGTATGATTGAATTTAACGACCACGACTTTAACCTGACGAAGATTAGAAGCGAATCCAAGCTGTTCAATTTGGTGACACGTTACAAGTATCGAATCTATGGACTTCGCCAATCAGACAATCCGGCGGTTCTCATTGAGTATCATTATGACCGGGCGGATGCCAAGTTTGGGGAAAGGGTTTCGGCTCTGACTGAATTTCTCAAGGATAACGGCATTGAACTGAACAGTTATTCTGAATCCGATACGCCGAACAAAATTGACATTGGTTTGAGAAAAGACCTGAGAGCATTTGTCAATAAAAATGAAAAGCCTATGTTGGCATCGGCAATTCTCTCAACCGTAGTTTATTGCTTGGAAGGCAGAATTGACCTTGACCAGTTGAAAAAGTTCAAACTCACAGCAATACCGAAGTTGGCAGAAATCCGCGCCGCTTGACAAAAAAAGTTTTTACAATACACTCTTAACCGTTGAACAAATAACAGACAGAAACAAAAATACTATTATGTGCCGAATCGCCGCATTTCCTCCGAACTTTCCAAGATTGGAAGCCCTCGAAATTCTTGCCAATTTTGAGAACAAAAACACTGACGGAACGGGCTCCGTTTATCTCCGCGATGGAAAGTTTATCGTGGACAAGTGGGCAAAACCATTCAGTTCGATTATCAAAAACAAACCGTTTCTTTCACACATGCCTCATAATGGCTGGACGATTGTTCACCTTCGGGCAGCTTCTCATGGTGATAATCGCAAGGAAAACACTCACCCGTTTATCATCGGCCCGTGGGCCTTCATTCACAACGGTATTTGGAGTGAACACAATCTCGTCCGACTTGCTTTGAGTAAACAAGTGAAGATGGAAGGCGAAACCGACAGCGAAGTGGCCGGACACTTTTGGAACATCATTGGACCAAAGAAGTTTTCTGAAACCGTGGACTTCGGTGGCGTATTCATGGGACTTCATGCCAATGGAAATCTTTGGGTTGTCAAGACCAGCGGAGATTTGGAAATCAAGGCACTCAAGCACAACAAGGTTGTCTTGGCCTCTGAATTTGACAGGCAAAAGTATGAACAGACTATTGATGCCCTTCACGGTTGGTATCAGTTCAACAAGGATGGCGAATACTTGAAGCACAAGGAAAACAAAACCTCTTGGGGCAGTGGTTATCCTTACCGTGGCTCGGCGGCATACACCGGCGACGGTGGCTTTGGTTCCCGTAGTTCAGCCTTTCCCCGTGGTAAAGCTCGTGTGGTTTCTGGCTTTTCTCCTTTGGACCACGACGAAGACTGGCGAAATGACCGCAGTTTTTCTAATTCGGATTTTATGCATGGCGGAGTTTACTCCGGCGACTAAATCTCACAAAGAACGCTAACGAATACCCCCGAACATTATGGCAATCAAAGTTTTAACAATTGACAGCGAACACGTATCAGCGACGCGGCTGGGTTATCCTACCCATACCTATCTTGGCGATTACGCTTACAAGTTTGACAACGATGTTGTCGTTCGTTGGGGCAATTCATCTTACGTTTACAGCAGAGACGGAAGGCGGAATGTGGATTTCAAAAACGTAATCAATCCAGCAGACCGTATCAAACTGAATTGTAGAAAGTCAGATGCGACCAAACTTCTGGCTCAGGTGGTCAACGTGCCGACGCTCTATGAAAAGAGTGTGCCCAAGGGCACTCTGGCGGTTGTAAGACCACACGAACACGCCGCGGGCATTGGCTTTTCGGTGGTGGAAGGGCCGCACAAGATTCAACCCGGCACCTATGGCACAAGGTTTCTCAAGACCGATGCCGAGTATCGTGTTTGGTTCTGTGGCGATAAAACTATGTGTGGTCGCCGTGTCAAGTTGAAAGTCAACGAAGACCAAACCTATCCTTGCCGGTCAAATTGGGGATATGAATTTTGTGATGGTATCGCAATGGAGCTTCACTATCAGACTCTCATGGCAGCGAAGAAAATCGGCCTTGACGTGGGTGCGGCGGACGTTTTGTTTTACAAAAAGAAATGGTATTTCCTTGAACTAAATTCGGCGGCCTCTGTGGACCATCGCCAAGTGCGAGAATTCTATCAGGCGGCTCTCGAAGAGTTGGTTAAAAAAAAACTACACGAACAGGAAGAAGCAGCAAAAAAAGAAGCCGAAGCAAAAGCAGCAGAACTCGCGGCACAAGTAGTGCCCGTAATCGAAATCGTGCCGGTTGAAAAAAAAAAGACTGACGAAATTGAAATTGTGGTGGAAACGATGGTTCGCTCATAAATAGGTTTCCGCCTGTAACATCAAAACACAAAACCACTATGCCAATAGAGATAGAAGCAACAGTAATACAGCCGGCCAGTATCGTTTGCCCACATTGCAAACAAGAAACTGGGTTAACACACGAAAGAATTTTTGAAACTTCCTGTGACGGCGATTTCAATTGCCCTCACTGTCAAAAAGTTGTATTCTCATGTAAGCCAGAAGTAAAAACGTATTCTTACACTTACGCTGGCGGTGCTGGATACTCTGACTATGACTAAGCCTGAAATCTATGGAAAGAATTCAAAACCATTAGGGCGTTATCCCGCGATTGTTCTGAAAAATGAAACCGATTTTCATAGCGGAAATTAAGACGCAATCCCCATTTGGGTTTGTGTCGAAGACTCCATTTGTCAGTCTAATGGAGTGTGCCATTCGTTACGGCGATTGGATTTCTGTCCACACCAATGCTCTTTGGGGTGGTGACTATGATGCTATTTCGTTTGTTAGGAGAAATACAAACAAACCAATTTTGGCTAAGGGTATTCACGCCTCTGACGACGACGTAAAGAGAGCAATAGACCACGGCGCTGATTACGTTCTGGTGGTTGACCGAATGAATTCGCCACATCATTTAAGAAAACAACTGTTATTTGAAACAAATGACACATCGCTTTTTAACGACCCCATACTGAAAAATGAAAGATTGGCGTCAAAATCATCCGTTCATCACGACTTGAAATATGTATGTAATTCAAGAGACTTGAGGACGGGCCTTCCTAAAAAGTTATGGGAATTGGATTTCTACCTTGACGCTGGAGTATGGGTTTGTCAAGCTAGTGGAATCAAGTCAATGGAACAGGTTGACGAAAGAGTAAACGCCTTCATTGTTGGCGAACACTTGATTGAATTTTGTAAGACGTTATGATTGAATACCCAACTATATTGCCATCATCGAAAGCACCACGGGAGAACTGTGTGGCCTTTGAGAAATTCGACGGCTCTAACATTAGGGTGAAATACACCAGTAAGAAGGGCTTTACGCTATTCGGTAGTCGCACCCAACTGTTTGACAAGGGGCATCCATTCTTGGGCGCCGCTGTGGACATTTTCTATCAGAAATACGAAAACAAGCTCGTTGACTTGATTGAAGAAAACTGGCCAAACGAACGTGAAGTCATAGCTTTCCTTGAGTTTTTCGGCCCAAACTCATTCGCTGGTTGGCACGAAAAAGACGACGTGAAAGATTTGGTTTTGTTTGATTTAATGGTGGGCCATAAGAACCGTAAGTTCCTACTGCCACAAGAGTTTGTCAAACTAACCCAAAAGGTTCAAGCCGACATACCGAAGATTATTTATGAAGGCAATCTGAACGACCAATTCATTCAGGACGTGCGTGCTGGCAAATACGACCAACAAAGTGCTAGTAGAGTCTTTGAAGGCGTTGTGTGTAAGGGAACAGCCAGAACAGGTGCCAGCCGTGGCAACGTATGGATGGCAAAGATTAAAACTCAAAAGTATCTGGATTTACTGAAAGGTAAGTTTGGAGAAGAAGAAGCCAAAAAATATGGTGAATGAAATTCGATACGAAACGCCCATTGAACAAGTTGACTGGAAGAAACCTTCCATCTTCTTAGCTGGCCCAACTGTCAGAGGCAATCAACCTCACTTGGTTTCTTGGAGATTTGAGGCTATACGAATTTTCAAAGAAAAGGGATTTGACGGCAATCTGATTATTCCAGAGTTTACCGACAAAACGGCATCGGATAAGTATAGGTATGATTTGCCTGTCTGGGAGTTTGGTGGATTGTCCAAAAGCCACGTCATACTGTTTTGGATACCCAGAACACGGGAGCTTATCGGCCTGACAACCAATCACGAACATGGTTATTGGATGGCCAAAGACAGGGAAAAGGTTGTCTATGGACGGCCTGACGACGCTTATCGCATGACCTACCTTGACATTATGTGGGTGGAAGATGGAAAGAGAAGGCATTGGTTTTCAAACTGTCCAATCTACAATAAGTTGGACAAAACCATCGCAGCGGCAATTGACCTAACTACCAAAAGATTTACAACGTGAAAATTACACATAAATTATGGCGGTGGCACAAATTCAAGAAAGATGCTAAATTCAAAAAAACTTTAGCATCCAGCTCCGTTGCGATTAAGAAAAATGGCACAATCATGTATTACACTCCCGGCTACGGCAGTAGCTACATTTCTTATTTCCACAATAGGGAGGATGCTCGGACAATCAGAATTTTAAGAGTGCCTGAATGGCATAAGTCTGGTGAAAGAATTCACAAATGTCAAGTTTATTACACCTTGGAAAAGATTTGAATAAACTTATGATTGTTTCTTGACATTACAAGGAACTTTGTCAAATTCCAAGTTGTATTTCTTACAGAATTCCAAACACTTTCGGTAGGCAAGAAACGCTTCTTTTTCATTTGAGCTTTGAGACAGGGCTTTGAGTTTCTTGATTTTCTGAAAGGTTGAGTTCGTCATTTCACCATAAATGAAAGTTTCCATTTCAACAGGGTCTTCTGTTTCATCCGTCAATATATCTTCCAAGCTATCAGCATACACTTCTTTTGTGTATTCACTACCAGCTTCCAATCTTTCAATAAATCCATTATATCCAAACTTCTCAATGTAATGTTTGGTTAATTCCTCTAACTGCATTTTACCTGTTACTTCGCTTTGTTCATCCCTAAATGTAAAAAATAACCAATTCATTATAGGCGTTTGAACTGATGGGAGAAATTTTCCGTAGGTGCTTAAGACTTGTTCTTCTGTCTTGCCTGATGCTTCTCCTTCGGTCAATAATTTTTGACGTAACTTAGTTCCTTCAAGTATTTCTTTTTCATATTTTTGTGTGTGTGTTTTAGCAGCGGATACAAGATTTTGTTTGTCCTGTTTTACTTGCTCTTTTTTCTTGGACAGTGCCCCAGCAAAATCAGGGTCTTTTCTAAGAATGGCCATTAACGAATAGTTGACTTCCATAATAGTTATACATACAGGCGTAATTCCAAAAACGCATATTTTGGTGAGGCTTGACTTTTTATAG
>Ga0315278_10001548_pt1 | contig 20268 bp, 25 predicted proteins | sample YL17G06_0_MG_FD_203880 | JGI IMG/M metagenome (GOLD analysis project Ga0315278, IMG submission 203880) | Sediment microbial communities from Yellowstone Lake, YNP, Wyoming, USA - YL17G06_0 | ecosystem: Environmental > Aquatic > Freshwater > Lake > Sediment | place: USA: Wyoming | collected... | reverse complement strand
ACATAGTCCTCGGCGTCCGCGTCCCACTCGAGCGTCAGCAGACCCTCGGTCTCGGCGGCCTTGCAGAACTGCAGGAAGCCCCGGTACCCGAACTTCTTCTCGCTGAAGTCGGGCTGGACCTTGCGGACCTGATTCTTCAAGCCCGATAGGAGCGGCGCATCGCCGTCGGCCTGCAGGTCGGCCACCACCTCCTGCAGGAGCGCGAACGCCTCGGTCTCCCCGCCACGCGACGGGAGGGTCACCTCGGGATCGCCGTTCGCCGAACTCTCGCTGAGCTCGATGAGGTTTTGATCAGAGAGATGTCGAAGCAGTTCCCCGAACGCGCGGAATCCGTAGTCAGCCTCGCTGAACGTAGGATCCTTGCGCAGGAGCGCGCGCTTGATCGACGACGCTCTCACCGGCCCGCTGGAGGAGCGCTGCAGCCCGGCGAGGGTCTGCGCGATCAAGATCGCGAGCTGGTTGACGTCGCCCGGGGCCTCGGCCGCCTCGTCGTCGGCGTCATCGTCCTCCACCACGTCCGGTTCCGTCTCGGCCGCGGGTTCGCTTCCCTTGGCGCCTCGATCCCCCTGGCCCGGGCGCGCGGATCGGCGACCCCGCCGTCGCCCACCCGTCGGAGCCTCCACCCCTTCGAGGGTGTCGTAGAACAGGAACTCGTCGCAGGACGGCGGAAGGAGGGCGGAGGTCGACTCCTTGATCCCCACGCCGATCACACGCTTGTTGAGCTCGCGGAGCTTGTGCACGAGCGGCGTGAGGTCGCTGTCGCCGGTGCAGATCACGAACGTGCTCACGTAGTCGCGTTCGAACGCCATCTCGAGGGCATCGACCGCCAGCTTCACGTCACCGGCGTTCTTCCGGGAGGCGCCCATCCGCTGGGGGATCTCGATCAGCTCCACGTGGTGGCGCGTGAGCATCCGCCGATCCTCGTCGAAGTACGACCAGTCCGCGTAGGCGCGCCGAGCGATCACCCGGCCTCGCTCGGCGAGCGCGTCCACGACGGGTCGAAGGTCGAACGGCAGACCGAGGTTGTCGCGCGCGCCGATGGCGAGGTTCTCGTAGTCGAGGAACAGGGCGATGCGTTCTTCGTCGGTATCCACGTCGCCCACCCTAGCCGCTACGGGAGGGTCAAGCCGCGCAGACGTCCGAGCCGGCGTCGCGCACGACCCCATTCACATCGAGGAAGCGCCAGCTGTAGCCCGTGTCGCTCAGATCGATGCTGGCGACCCCGTAGCCCTTGAACCCCGCGTCGGCGTTGGCCGCCGGCGTCCCGGACGAGCGCCCGCCCGTGCCCACCACGAGCTCGCGGATGTGGAGCCCCTTGAAGTTGTCCCACCGCTCGTAGCGATGCTTGTGCCCCGCCAGGATCAGATCGGCCCCCGCCTGTGCGGCGGCCTTCGAGAACGTGTCCTGCGAGGGATGGTGGTAGTAGACGAGCTCGCAGAGATGACCGTCGGTCGCCAGATCGCTCTTCAACCACGTGACCTGCGCGGGGCAACTCGCGAAGTTGCAGTTGGAGTTGAGCGCCACGAGGTGCCACGATCCGAGATCGAAACTGTAGTAGCCACGCTTCGGGTCGGATGCCGCGGCGCCCCGCCCGGCCAGCTGCGCCTGGAAGTACTTGAAGTAGCCACTCGCGCCCGCCGTCTCGTACTCGTGGTTCCCGAGCACCGGCGCCGTGATGGCCTTGAACGCACCCCACGTGGGGTCGTACGAACTCATGAACTTCGCGTACTCCCCCCGCTCGTACTGGGCGTCCCCGAGCTCCAGCACCGCCGCGGGGTGGATGCGGTTCGTGATCAGGGCCGCGGTCTCCTTCTGGTGGGTGCCGGGTCCGCTGGAAAGGGCGATGTCACCGGCCGCTGCGATCGTCACGGTGGTGGTCGCCGCGGGGCGCTGAACGCCGCCGCCCGCGGTCCCGCCCAAGACGACCGAAATCAGGAGAGACACTGCAGCCAAGGACATCACGCCGACTCGCTTAGACATGCGTACACTTTCGACGGCCGGGGGAGGACGACCGCCTCGGCATGATATCGACTTCCCCGCGTGGATGGAACCCCAAGATGCCCCGCCTTCGGCGGGACATCTTGGGGTGTACCGATCCTTCCGCGCCGTCGCGCGGACCGCGTGCGTCCTGACTAGGCGTCGTCCTCAGCTGCGTCGGCAAGGATGGTCGCTGCCTCGGCGTCGGCGATCGCCGTCGCGCCGATGTCCTCGGCCATCGCTTCTTCGACGACCGCCTCGGCGCCGAGCTCCTCGGCAGCCTCCTCGAGCTCGACCGCGGCTTCGGCCTTGTTCACGGCGTCGGCGTGCAGCGCGTCTGCCACCTCGGCCTCTTCGACCGCGTCCTCCGCGGCGCCCACCGCGGCATCCATCAGCTCGTCATCCATCTAACAGCTCCTTCCTTCGAGGGTTCAACGTGCGGCGAAGGATATCGCGGCGCGCGGAACCGCGCAGACGGGTGGGTGCGTCGGCCGTCTCGTCGTCGCGCGGCGGGCTGCTACAGTCGCGCCGCAGCGCCGATCGGGCGGTCGGGAAGGTGGAGCGATGGCAGCCGAACGTGTGGAAGCCGTGGGCGCGTTGGTGAGTGCGGCTGGGAAGCCGGCCCGCCTGGAGCCGATCCTGATCGACCCCCCCAGAGCAGGCGAGGTGCTGGTTCGGCTGGTTGCGAGTGGCATCTGTCACAGCGATCACTGGGCGATGCAGCACGGCAATTGGGGCGCCCCGTTCCCGATGCTGCTCGGTCACGAGGGCGCGGGTGTCGTGCAGTCGGTGGGCCCCGGGGTTCGAACGCCGGCGCCGGGCGATCGGGTCATCCTGGCCTGGGCCATGCCGTGCGGGACGTGCCGCTCTTGTCGGATGGGACGTCCCCGCAAGTGTGATCACGCGTGGATCCAGCTGCCACGTATCCGCCGCGCGAGCACCGGAGAGCCCCTGGCGGGGACGCTCTCGCTCGGGACGTTGGCCTCCCACACCGTCGTGCATGCCGCGCAGGCCGTCCCGGTGCCGCCCGGGGCGGACCTCGCCCGCGTGTGCCTCCTGGGCTGCGGGGCATCTACGGGCGTCGGCGCCGCGGTGAACACGGGGCAGGTGCAGCCCGGATCCACGATCGCCGTGATCGGCCTCGGCGGCATCGGCCTCGCGGCGCTCCAGGGTGCGCGGATCGCGGGCGCCGCCCGGCTGATCGCCATCGACGTCGTGAACGCCAAGCTGGACCTCGCTCGCGACTTCGGGGCGACCGACGGGGTGGACGCGTCGGTCGGCGACGCTCCGGCAGCCGTACGCGCACTCACTGACGGTGAGGGCGTCGACGTCGCCTTCGAGGCCACCGGTGTGCCGGCCGTGGTGAGCCAGGCCGTGGCGATGCTCGCCCGGGGCGGGGTCGCCGTCGCCATCGGGGTGCCGCCTCCGTCTAGCCAGGTCACCCTAGATTGGAGCGATGGAGCGGGAGCCGCCTACCCCAACAAGATCGAGTTGCGGGTCACCGATGGCGGGGACCCGATCGCCGAGGACTTCGCCACCTGGGTGGATTGGTCGCTCGACGGCCGATTGGACCTCGACGCCATGGTGACGCGCGAACTTCGCCTCACCGACGATGACCTGGAAGAGGGGTTCCGCGCGATGCTGGCCGGCGAGGTGATCCGCTCCGTGGTGCGGATCGCAGAGCCCCCCCGCTCGTAGCCGAGGTCAGCTTGACGCGATCGATCCCCCAGTGGACGCTGGCCGCATGACGATGCGACGTGTGATGGCCGGCGAGCCGATCGATCTCTGGTTGGACGCCCTCGCCTCGGATCTGGTCGAACCGGCCGGCGAAGCCTTCGCGGCGCTCGCGGGCGCCACCGGCGCGGCGCTCGTGGGGGCCGTCGCGCGAAGGACGCTCAAGCGGCTGGGCGCCGAGCCCGGTGGGGCTCGCATGCTCGAGATCCAGGACGAAGCCGACGGAGCGCGGGACAACTTCCTGCAGCTCGCCGACACGAACGCCGAGGCGTACGCGTCCTTCCTGACGATCCTTCGGACCACGGCGGCCTCCGACGAGGAGCGCACGGCCCGTCTGCTCGCGCTGCGCGACTCGCTGGAAGCCACGATCGACGGTCAGCTCCAGATCGCGCGGCGTTCCGTCTACCTGATCGGACTGGCCGAGGAGGTCACGCGCCTCGGCGATCCGAACACCGCGGCGGACGGCCTGAGCGCGGCGGCCTCCCTGCACGCGGCAACGGTGGCCGCGCTCGCCGATATCGAGATCAACACGTTCGCGATCGCCGAACCGGACCGGAAGGCCGAACTGGTGGAGACGTGCGCCTCGCTTCGCGCACGGGCCGCCGAGCTGCTGACGGTCGTTGGCGAGGCGTTCCACCTGAGTACCGAGACCCGATAGCGACCCGAGGCTCGCGTCGGCCAGGTCAGCCCGCGGGTCGATCTTCCCGGTGGATCTCATAACGCACGCCGTGCCAGACCTCGTCGCCGTAGACGTGCTCGATCCGCTCGATCAGCCGCATCCCGACCTTCTCCGCCACGCGGATCGAGGGCGTGTTCTCTTCGCTCGCGTACGCACGCACGACCTCGGCGCCGAGCATGTCGAAGGCGTAATCCACGAGTGCGGCGACCGCCTCGGTGGCGTAGCCACGACCCTGGAAGACGGGGGCCATGGTGTAGCCCACCTTGATCGTGTCCGGCTCGTCGGCCGGGCTGAGACCCACGTCGCCCACCAGCGCTCCGGTCTCGCGGTCCTGGACGGAGTACTGGACCCACCCGCCGGGCTCGCCCGGCGCCCGTCCGGCCATCTCCTGGATCTCCAGATCGATGCCATCGCGATCCGTTCGCTCCCAGCCCTGGTAGCGATGAACTTCCGGGTCGCTGCGATACGACGAGATGGCGCCTGCATCCGCCGACACGGACCGACGCAGGAGCAGACGCTCGGTGGTGATCGTCCGCGCTTCGGGATCGGGCTGCATGGCGCGTGAAGCCTACCTGCGTGGCAGACCACCCGGACCCGGCGAACACCCTCGTTGCCGGAGGCGTGGTGCGGTCGTTACGGTCCCTGCGTGGCCAACGCTCAGGAACGCGCACGCACGCTCGCCGACGAACTCCTGTTCCCAGCGGCGCTCGCCACGGACGCCTCCGAGCTGGTCCCCGTGGGGAACCTCGACGCGCTCGCCGAGGCCAGCCTCTACGGCATGGCCGCTCCGTCCTCGGTGGGCGGGCTGGACCTGGACCGGGTCGCGGCCAACGGAGTGATCGAGGCCCTGGCCTCCGGCTGCCTGAGCACCACCTTCGTGTGGATCCAGCACCACAATCCCGTGCGGGCGGTTGCCGGCTCCGAGACGCCGGGGATCCGCGACGAGTGGCTCGAGGCGCTCGCGCGTGGGGAGCGGCGTGCGGGCATCGCCCGGGCGGGCGAGCGTCCGGGGCCACCGATCCTCACCGCGCGGCGCACCGCCGACGGCCTGGTGTTGAACGGCGAGGCGCCGTGGGTCACCGGGTGGGGGCTCGTCGACGTCGTCCTGGTGGCTGCCCGGGAAGGCGACACGGTTGTGCGCGTGCTCATGGACGCCGTCGCGGCCGAGACGCTCGAGGCCCAGCGGCTACAGATCGTGGCCGCCAACGCCAGCGGCACCGTGACACTCCGCTTCCACGACCACCCAGTACCCGCGGGGCGGATCGTGGAGAGCGAGCCGCTCGAGGCCGTCCTCGCCCGCGATCCGGAAGGCCTACGCACGAACGGGTCGCTCGCCCTCGGGGTGATCTCTCGATGCTGCACGCTCCTGGGCCCGTCGGCGTTGGACGAAGCCGCGGCGGCGGCGCGGAGCGCCCTGGACGCGGGCGACGCTGACACCCTGCCCGCCGCTCGGGCGCGCGCGGCGGAGCTCGCGCTGCGCGCGGCCGCCGCCCTCACCGTCGCCGACGGCGGGCGCGGGATCGTGATGGATCAACACGCGCAGCGCCTGGCCCGCGAGGCGCTCTTCCTGCTCGTGTTCGGCACGCGAGCGTCCATCCGCGACGCCCTGCTGGGCCGTCTGACCCAGCCGTAAGGATCAGATCGACATCTCGGGGCGGCGGAGCCCCACTTGGGTCGCCGCCTCGAACGCGTGCGCCACCTGCAGCACCCGCAGGTCCTCCCCCGGGCGCCCCACGATCTGCATGCCTACCGGGAGCCCATCCGGCGTGAAGCCACAGGGCACCGAGATCGCGGGTGACCCCGTCACCGTGATGCACCAGCAGGACTCCATCCAATCCAGATAGGTGTCCATCGGTTGCCCGCCGACCTCGACGGGGTACTCGAGGTCGGCGTCGAAGGGCGGGACCTGCGCAACCGGCATCACCAGGACATCGAACCGCTCGAAGAACACGGCCATCCGCGACCGGATCGCCGCGCGCAAGCGCTCGGCCTCGGTGAGGTCAGTCTCAGTAAGCCTGCGCCCCTCCCCGATGTTCCACACAACGGTCGCCTTCATCTGCCCGGGATGCGCATCCATCAGGGGACCGAGCGCCGCATACATCCGAGCCCGCTCCACCAGGAAGACGCGTCGCGCCTCCGACAGGTTCGGGAACGCGGACTCGGTCCGCCAACCCAGCTCCTCGAAGACCGGACGCGCCCCCTCGAGCACACGCACCACCTCGGGATCGAACGGCATCGTGCCCGCGGCATCGGATGCCCACGCCACGAGGCCGCGGGACCGGTCGTGTGGGAACGGTGGCGCGAAGTCCGCGCCCGGCTCCGGCAGCGAGATCGGGATCCGAGGATCGGGACCGGCCATGGCGGACAGGAGCAGCGCGGTGTCGGCCACGGTCCGGGCCATGGGACCGTCCACGCCGAGAACCTGAGCGGGATCGTCCGAGGGCCACGACGGCACGCGCCCAGGCGTGGGCCGGAACCCCACAACGTTGCAGAAGCTGGCGGGGTTCCGCAGCGAACCACCCACGTCGCTCCCGTCGGCGAGCGGAACCATGCCGCAGGCCAGTGCGGCCGCCGCCCCGCCGGAGGAGCCGCCCGGTGAGCGGGCGAGGTCGTAGGGGTTCTTCGTGAGCCCGAACACCGTGTTGAAGGTGTGCGAACCAGTCCCGAACTCGGGCGTGTTGGTCTTGCCCACCACGATCGCTCCGGCCGAGCGGATCCGTTCCACGAACAGCTCGTCCTCATCGGGCACGTGATCGGCGAAGATCGACGAGCCCATCGTGGTGCGGATCCCGGCTGTGAGGGCGAGGTCCTTGTGGGCGATCGGCAGTCCGTGGAGCGGACCCACGGGAACGCCGCGGGCGAACGCGTCGTCTGCGGCCCGGGCCGCGGCCTCGGCACGCTCGGGCACCAGGGTCACGATCGCGTTCACCGCGGCGTTCACGGCCGCGATCTGTTCGAGGTGAGCCGCGAGGATCTCTCGGGCGGAGATCTCACCCGAGCCGAGCCTCCGCGCGAGCTCAACGGCGGACGTGAAGCAGAGGTCATCGGACATCCGGGGAGCCTACCCGTGGCACTCAGACCGAGTGCACGTTACGGGCGCCTCAGCCGGGCTTGAACGCCGGAAGGCCGTCGTCGGGGGAAGAGACCACTACCGGGTCGGCCCCGGTGAGCTCCGCCATCGCCTCGGCCACGCGGTTGAAGCCCTGGCGATCCCAGGCGCCCACGGACTCGAGGATCCGGGCGTCCTCGCCCACCAGGAACAGGGTGGGCACCGACACGATGTCGTAAGCAGCGGAGACGGCGTACGGCGGCGCGTCCTCGAGCGAGCGGATCCCCATCGCGTAGCGGCGGCCGAACGCCTCCAGCGCGGGCTCGGGGTCCTGGCCCACGCCGATCATCCGACCCGGGAACCCTCGCTCGAACGCATCCATGGTGGGGGCAGCGAGCTGGCAGGTCGGGCACGTGACCTTGTAGAAGAACAATCCGACCGGGCCGTCGCCGAAGGAGACGCCGGGGACGATGGGCGCGGGGGCACCGGTCTGAAGGGGCGACATACTCAGAACGTCGTCATGGTGGCGACCACGGTGTCCTTCACCGGGGTGGGCCCGCCCGAGATCACCGTGATGGGACACCGGTAGGTCAGACCCGGGGTCTTCGTCACGACGTTCAGCGTGAACACGACTCGCTTGGGGGTGCCACCCGCGAAGTGGAACGTCGCCGTTCCCGCCGTGAACTTCTTCGTGATGTTCGTGGCACGCCAATCGGGGACCTTGTGCTTGCCGATAAGCACCGCGTTGATCCGGAAGCGAGGGTTCCCCTTGCAGCCATGGAGCGTGAAGGTGTCCTCGAGCGCCCCGTCGTTCTGGAGCACGATCCAGAACCGGACGCCTTCGCCGTCGTCGATCCGCACCTTGACCTGTTGCTTGGCGCCGGTGGTGTTGTACACGTCGTTCCCGAGCCACGGATGTGGGAGCGGGTCGATCGTGCACCCGGTGCTCAGACCGCACAGCTTGATCCACGCGTCGGGTTGATAGTCCGGCAGGGCCCCCGTCGTCTGGAGCGCCCCGCTCGCGACCGCGGTGGAGCTCGCGGCCACGGGGCCGGTGATCGCGAAGAGCGGGGCACACAACACGAGCAGGAGGACGAGGCGTGGCTTCATCGGACCAGTATCGGCTATCGGGGCGAAGAAGGTGAACACGTCGCGACGTCAGCTCGTTCGGACGCGGTGGGCTGCCCACGCCCCGCTCGACCACAACGCCCACACGACCAGGATCGGTTGGAACAGCAGCCTCACCCATCGCGCGGCGTCCGTGTCCAAGCCGAACGCGCTGGTGCCCGCGACCGCCTGGTACACGTTCGCCGGGAACACCAGGACGAACAGTGCGGCGAGGGCCCACCCCACGGCGGGCCGCCGGTCGCTGGGGGCCAAGGCCAGGGCGAGTCCCAGGGCGATCTCCACGGCCCCGCTCACCCAGATCACCCCGGAGCGTGCCGGGACCCACGACGGCAACTGTCCGAAGAACGAATCCGTGGCTACGAAGTGAACGACGCCCGCGAACACCATGCCCGCCGCCAGCACCCAGCGCAGCAGCGCTCGTAGCGGCTCCGTCACCCGATCTCGGCCCTGAGCATCATCGTGCAGAGAGTCTGGCCCGGATGCCGTTGGCGTCCAACCCCATGTCCGCATCGAGTTCCTGCCACGTGCCGTAGTCGTGCACGAAGGCTCGCGGCACGCCGAGGAACGTGAAGGTCGCCGGCGTGTGGGCGAGCGCCTCGGTCACCACCTGAGCCGAGGTCCCCTGGTACCAGGGCTCCACGACCACGACGTGCGTTCGGTCGCCCGCGATCGCGGCCAAGCCATCGGCGTCGAACGGCCGCAGGCTGGTGGCATAGGACACCGTGACGTCCAGTCCCCGACACGCCTCGAGCGTTCGAGAGAGCATCGGCCCGAAGGCCACCACGGTCGCACCCGACCCGCGCCGGATCACCTCGAGGCGACCCGGCGCTACCTCGAACGACCGTTCGTTCGTGGCCAGGCTCGTACGCAGGTAGGTGGGAAGCCCGTTCGCGTAGGTGGCGCGCATGGACCCCGCGACCTCGTCGCCGTGGCCCGGGACCAGCACCTGCATCCCGGGGATCGCGAGCATGAGTTCCGCGTCGGCGGGCGCGTGGTGCGTCGCCCCCTCGCTCGCGTAGTCGTGCGATCCGCCCGAGCCTACGAACGTGCCGCCTAGGCCTTGATAGCCGAAGTCCACTTTGAGTTGCTCATAGGGGCGCTCGGCCATGAACGGCGACAGCGAGTGCGCGATCGGATGGAATCCCTCCAACGCGAACCCGGCTGCGACGCCCACCATGCTCTGCTCTGCGATCCCGATGTTGACGGCGCGGAGCGGGTCGTGACGGCGGGCCCGCCTGAAGAGGTCGGTGCTGATCTCGGCGAGCACGATCGCGACGCGTTCGTCCTGCATGAACAGCTCGGTTGCCCCGTCCGCGAAGGCCTGACGCATGGGCACCATCACCATTCCCCTTCCGGGATGTCGGCCACGACGGCAACCGGGGGACGGTCGTGGCGCACGCGGAGCGCCGTCTCGAGGGCATCCTGATCGTGGCCGTCCACGACGTGGACGTCCCACCCGAACGAGCCGAGCCGCGCCTCCCAGGGACCCATCGCCCACGACGAGCTGTGGTTGTCGATGGCGAGCAGGCTGAGGTTCCCGAGACCCAGGTTCGGGGCGATCAGGATCGCCTCCCAGTTGGATCCCTCGTTCAATTCGGCGTCCCCTACCAGGACCACCACGCGCTGCTCATGCCGTCCCTTGGCCCGCAGGGCCTGGGCGACGCCGACGGCGATGGGCAACCCGTGCCCGAGGGACCCCGTGGATGCCTCGATCCCGGGAACGAGCTGCCGGTCGGGATGCGAACCGAGTCGACCCCCGTGGTCCATGAATGAGTCGAGCCACTCGGGCGGGAAGAACCCCTTCGCGGCCAGGATCGCGTAGAGCGAGATCGGGCCATGGCCCTTGCTGAGGATGAATCGGTCGCGGTCTTCTGCGTCGGGCGCTCGAGGGTCGATCCGAAGGATGCGGTCGTAGAGCACCCAGAGGGCGTCGATCGTCGAGGTGGAGCTCTCCTCGTGCTTCTCGTCGCCCGTGGCGCGCACCATCAGGGAACGGACGTAGGCCAGCGGATCGGTCGCGGTCGCCATGCCGCGGACCCTATGAGTTAAAGTGCACTTGAAGTCAAGCGTTCGGAGGAGACGTTGCTAAGGGGCGATCTGCTGCCGATCGGCGAGGTGGCTTCGCGCAGCGGTGTGGCCGCCTCGGCGATCCGCTTCTACGAGTCCCGGGGATTGGTCACCTGCGTGCGGACCCCCGGCAATCAGCGCCTGTTCGCGCGCCACACCTTGCGGCGACTGGCGTTCATCGGCGCGGCCCAGCGGGTCGGACTCACGTTGGAGGACATCGCGACCTCGTTGGCGACGCTTCCTCCCGATCGGGCCCCGACCAAGGCCCAGTGGGCCAGGCTCTCTCGCGGCTGGCGCGCCCGCCTCGACGAACAGATCGCGGATATGGAGGCTCTGCGTGACGACCTGACGGGCTGCATCGGATGCGGATGCCTGTCGCTCGCCACCTGCCGTCTGTACAACCCGCAAGATGTCGCGCGCTCGCGTGGCAGCGGTCCTCGGTTCCTCCTGGGGGACGATCCGGACCGCTTCCTCACCTGATCGTCGAGCGCCGTGGGCTCGGGACCACGAAGGTCAGTCCGGATCGTCCTCGCGCCGGAGCTTCTTGGTCTGCGCGCGCCGGCGCTTGTCGGCGAGCCGGCGCTCCACCGAACCCTTGCTCGCTCGCGTTGGACGCCGCTTCGCCGGAGGCGGCGCGATCGCTCCGGCGAGGATCGCCGCGAGCCGCTCCGAGGCCGCCTCGCGGTTGCGGAACTGCGAGCGGTGTTCCGAGGCGCTCACGGTGAGGACACCGTCGACCAGGCGGTCGGCGAGCCGGTCCAGCGCGCGCGCTCGCAGGGTGGGACCGAGCGCGGTCGTCTTGGCGAGGTCGAGGCTCAGCTCCACGCGCGAATCGGCGGTATTGACCGACTGACCACCGGGTCCCGACGACCGAGTGAACCGCCACCGAAGCTCACGCTCGGGCACGACCACGGAACGTGAGACACGCAGGGAACCGGCCATCCGCTCAGTATGGCGGCGCCACCTGGTGCGACAGGCTCGCGAGCGGGCTCAAGGGCCCAGGAAGCAGCCGCAGCGGGTGCTTACATCGACTCGATCTCCCCGTCGTGCCACTCGGGGTCGTCTTCCATGAGCGCTCGGTACTCGACGTACCGCTCGTTCTGAGCGGGATCGTCGGCGTTCGCGTCGTAGGCCGCTCGGTCCTCGAACACGGCGAACAACCAAGCTGTGTCGCTGTCGTTCTCATACAACGTGTACGCGGTCACGAAGCCTGCCGGCATCCCATCGGCGTCCTGGCGGGCCAACACCTTGGTGAGCGCGTCCCGATTCTCCGGCTTGACCCGCGTTCGGGCCACGGTTCCGTACATGGCGTTCCTCCATCCCTGCGGGCAACAGGCGGACATGTACGACGCTACTGCGCCCGGGTCGGAAACGCGAATCCGGCTGGGTTGTCATGAGAACGCTCATTCTCTATCCTGCGAGAATCATCATCCTCACGAAGATAGGAGCCCCCATGTCCGAACCTCGCCCTCCCGTCCCGCCCTTCGACGCCGCCACCGCCCTGCAGAAGGTCCGGGCCGCGGAAGCGGCCTGGAACACGCGCGACCCCGAGCGGGTGGCCGCCGCGTACTCCGAGGACTCCGTCTGGCGCAACCGCGATGAGTTCATCGCGGGGCGCGCCGAGATCCGCGCGTTCCTGCAGCGCAAATGGGAGCGCGAGCTCGACTACGTCTTGCGCAAGGACCTGTGGACGTTCGGGGATAGCCGCATCGCCGTGCGCTTCCAGTACGAGTGGCACGACGCGACTGGCGCCTGGTTCCGCTCTTTCGGCAACGAGCTCTGGGAGTTCGACGCCGACGGCCTGATGCGCCGCCGCGAGGCGAGCATCAACGACGTTTCGATCGCGGAGGGCGATCGCAGGTTGTTCGGCCCTCGCGCCGACGGCGACGACGAGGGGATCCCCCTGCGATGACCCCCGCCACTACGATGGACGATGCAACCGCCCGAGCAGCCGTGCTGCGCGCCGCCGACCAGGTGTTCTACGAGCGCGGGATCGCGGGTACGGGGATGGCGGAGATCCGCGACGTGTCCGGCGTATCCCTGCGCCGCCTCTACGTGATGTACCCCTCGAAGGGCGAACTCACCGAAGCCTGGCTGCGCGACCGCCACGAGACGTGGATGGCGTGGTTCGGGGATTCCGTCGAACGTCTCGCCGCCGACGGCCGTGACCCACTGCTCGCGACCTTCGACGCGATCGCCGAGTGGGCGGCCAAGCCGCGCTACCGCGGGTGCGCGTTCGTCAACACGGCGGCCGAGCCCGGAGAGATCGACGACCGGCACCGCGCGGTGATCGCCCAGCACAAGCGCGACCTGATCGCCTACCTCGGCACGCTCGCGCGGGGTGCCGGCCACCGGCGACCGAAGGCGCTGGCCGAGGCGATCGCCGTCCTGCTCGACGGCGCCATGGTGGAGTCCGCGGTGCTCGCTACGGACCGACCGATCGCGGCGGCCCGCAGCGCCGCCCAGACCGTCGTGGCGGCTCATCGATGACCATGCTCGTCGACCAGCTCTGGCGCTACCCGGTGAAGACGCTCGCCGGTGAGAAGCTTCGTGTGGCGAGGCTCACCGCCGATGGCATCCCCGGGGACCGGATCGTGCACGTGCGGGGCCCCGAGGGCGTGCGGACCTCGCGCATCCACTCCGACCTGCTGGGATTGCACGGCACGCTCGACCCCGAGGGTCGACCGCTGATCGACGGCCTCCCATGGGACAGCCCCGAGGCCCTCGACCTGATCGAGGATGCAGCGGGCGACGACGCGTGGCCGGCCGCGTACGACGGCCCGGAGCGATTCGACATCCTGCCGCTGCTCGTCGCCACCGACGGAGCGATCGCGGCGTTCGGACGCGACGTTCGCCGTCTGCGCCCCAACATCGTGATCTCGGGCGTCGACGGACTGGACGAACGAACCTGGCCGGGATCGGAGTTGCACATCGGCGAGGCCGTCATCGGGCTCGACTCGCTGCGTCCGCGATGCCCCATGACGACCGTAGATCCCGACACCCTGGAGCGCGACCCCGAGGTCCTGCGCGACATCGCCCGCCGGTTCCGTGGGCAGCTGGCGCTCAACGCCGAGGTGCTTCACCCCGGCCAGATCGAGGTGGGCGACCCGGTCCGCTTGGTGCGCCCGGTCCGGGCGAGGGTGAGCGAGGAGCGGAGCTGACCAGTCCTCAGGTAGCGAGGTAGCGTGCGGTGAACTGCCCTCCGGCAACGACGATGACGGCGCCGGTGAACACCATGTCTGCGACCACGGCGCCCTCGGTGCCATAGGTGTGGCACGCGGCCTGGCCGAAGGTGGGATCTCGCTCGCCCGACGCCGTCAGTCGGGTGACCCCGAATCGGTCCGTGTAGTCATCCCACTTGTCCCAGGACTGGCCCGCGACGATGGTCTTCGCGCCCTGGAGGACCACCGCTGTATCGCCGATGCTGCCGTTCGTGCAGCCTGCTTTGGCCTCCCCGCTCACGCCGAAGGTGGCGTCAAGCGACCCACTTCGAAGGAAGCGCACCGCGAACCCGTAGTAGAAGGACGAGCAATCGCCGCCGGCGCAGTCGTACTCGTCGCCGACCACGGTGACCGTGCCCGACTCCGGGTGCACCGCAAGGTCGTTCGAGGTGTAGGCCGTCACCTGTCCGGATGGGTCGAACTCCACCGCAGGTCCTGATGCGAGGCCCCCCTGCGCGTAGGACGAGTCGATCCTCACCCGTGGGCCGATCGTGAACCGCGCCAGCGTCACTCGGTCATCGACATCGCCCACTCCGTAGGCGACCCGGTTCGAAACGGCCACGCTCGTCATCGCCAGGTCGCGCCTCCACGCCCCCGATCGGCTTCCGTCGCTCGCGAACCCGAAGAGATAGCTCCCGGTCGTGACGGGGTCGTCAAGGATCACGTAGGCGCGGTCATCCGCTATCGCGAGCGGGTGCCGGCCGTGCACCCTCCGTCCCTCGGGGAAGTCGATCCGACCCGCGCGCCCGAAGGAGGGATCGAGCGATCCATCAGCCTTCAGCCGCCAGAGTGCGGAGCGAGTCGCCACGACCACACGGCCATCCCACAGAGCCAGTCCTCGTATCGACCCGTCGGCCGGCAGCGTCCGGCGCCCATCCCGGCTGAACGTGCGGTCGAGCTTCCCGTTGGGCCGGTACCGAACGAGCGACGCGTGGCCGGCACCTACGCGCCCGGGCGCCGCGATACCACCCACCGTGATGTGACCTCGCACATCGACGACCACGTGGTTGCCCCGTTCGAAGAACAGGCCCTGCTTGATCCCATCGCCGTCGTAGGAGGTATCGAGGGCGCCCGGCGTGGCGAAGGCTGTGGTCGCGAGGATCAACGCGAGGACCCAGCCAAGCACCGAACCCCTTCGTAGGGATCGCGTCCCGAGCACCACGCTCGCCTCCCGAGCAGGACGACCCGCTCCACCTACCACGTTACGGGGATGCCGCCCCGGGTCCGTGAGGCGAACGGCCCTTCGCCTCAGGGACCGGGCGGCGGTCGACCGAACCTATCGTCAAGGGAGCCGGCAGGGGCGTCGATAGCGCGTAGGACCCATGAACCCGCTCGACCGCTTCTTCGCCCGGCGTTCGCCGATGGTCATCCTCGCGATGGCCTTGGTCCTTGCCGCCGCGATCGGGTGGATCGACTTCGCCACCGGGGTATACCTCAGCTTCGCGTTGTTCTACCTGGTGCCCATCGGCTTGGCCACCGCCTACGCCGGGCGCGCGTACGGGCTCTCAATGGCGGTGATCTGCGCGACGCTGGGGTTGGCCGGCGACGTGGCCAGCGATGGCGGACATAGTCTCTACCCCGTATGGAACGCGGCCACGCGCCTCGGCGTTTTCGTGGTCGTCGTGGTCGTCCTGGCCCAGCTCCGTTCGGCCCACCAGAAGGAGCGCCGTCTCGCCCGAACGGACCCGCTCACGGGCGTCGCGAACTTCCGCTGGTTCGAGGAGGAAGCGCAGCGGGCGATGTACTCCTCGCGCCGCTACGGCGGGCCGCTGTCCCTGGTCTACCTCGATCTCGACGACTTCAAGCAGGTGAACGACGTCCGGGGGCACGCCGCAGGGGACGACGTCCTTCGATCCGTGGCCGCGGCGTTGAGCGGATCGCTGCGCCCCACCGATCTGGTCGCCCGGATCGGCGGCGACGAGTTCGTCGTACTGCTGCCGCACACGGACCGCGAAGGCGCCCAGCGGGCGATCGAGCGGGCCCGTGAGCAACTGACCGAGACCGAGATCAGCTTCAGCGTCGGGATCATCCAGTTGGATCGGGCCGTGGGCTCGATCGACGACCTGGTGGGCAAGGCCGACGAGCTCATGTACGAAGCGAAGCGCGCCCATCGGCAGGCGACCGGTGTCGCGCCGCCCGTGGGCAGGAACGAACCGGTCGTTAGCGCGTAGCGGGCGTCGGCCCGATGGATGCCACGCGAACGGGCGGGGGACCCGAGGGTCGCCCCGCCCGATGCGCTGCCACGTGCACAGATGGTCGCTAGCTCAGCTCGCGGCCGGCAGCAGCACCGCGTCGATCACGTGGATCACGCCGTTGGTTGCCACGATGTCGGTCGATGTCACCTTCGCCGTGTTGCCCTGGGCGTCGGTGATGGTCACACCGTCGGCCATCGCGTCGATCGTGAACGTCTGACCGTTCACGGTGGTGACCTCACCCGACTTCACGTCGGCAGCCATGATCTCGCCCGGCACCACGTGGTAGGTGAGGATCCCGGCGAGCTGCTCCTTGTTCTTGGGCAGGAGCAGGGTGTCCAGCGTGCCCTCGGGCAGCGCTGCGAAGGCGGCGTTCGTGGGGGCGAACACCGTGAACGGCCCTTCACCCGAGAGCGTCTCTCCCAGGCCTGCGGCTTCGATGGCAGCCACCAAGGTGGAGAAGTCCTCGTTGGACGACGCGATCTCGGGGATCGTCTGGGTCGGGGCGGCCGATGCGGACACCGACGTATCGACCGACGCATCCGACGTGGAATCGCTACTCGAACATGCGGCGGCAAGCAGCGACATCGATGCGACCGCCACAACCACCAGGGTCCACTTCTTCATCTCGAACTCCTTCCGCGGGGTGGTGTGTCCACGCCCTCGCTGAAGGTCGTTCGGGACCTATTCAGAGATGGATGGCTCGAGGCGATGCGTGCATAGGTTCGACGCGGCGGCCGGATCCTCGGTCAGATGACGTGGAACCCGAGGGTTCTCCCGACCTTGTACGCAGCCGGCATCGCCTTCCAGACCACGTCGTACTTGCCGGGACCGCTCGGCGGGAACTGCGCGGCCCACTTGACCGAAGAAGACCAGATGCCCCCGTGCTTGCGCACGCGGAACACCCTGCACGTGGTGGTGGCGTCGGGCGCCGTCACGCAGAGTTGGTAGCGCGTGAAGTAGCGTGCGGCGAGGGAGATCCGCAACGTTCGGATGCCTCGGACGTTCGCCGTGCTCTGGCAGATGTCGCCGGTGACGCTGCAATAGGTAGTGGGACGGTGGTGCGCGCTCGCCGCCACCGGCGTCGCGAGCAGTCCCAACGTGATCCCCAGTGCCACGATCCAGCGCATCGTGCTCCTCTCCCGATCGGTGCCGCGGCTGAACGGCCCGGCGACGTGTCTTGGGAGGCTACCCCACCCGAGGCCGACATCTGGGAACCGCGCTGACTGCTCAAGCCGAGGCGAGCTGAGCCAGGCCATCGGCGAACCCCAGCACCGACGCACCGAGCGGAGCGAAGAACGCCCGATCGCATGCCTCTACCGCCTTCACGGCACGGTTCGCGAGCGCGACGCCCTCCCCCGTGGCCACGACCGCATTAGCTCGTCCGTCGACGGGATGCGGCTCGCGCCGAACGAGGCCCCGACGCTCCAGCGCCCGCAGCACTTGCGAGGTCATCATCGGGTCGGTTGCAGCGTGGTCAGCGAGCTGACGCTGCGTTATCGGCTCCCCCTGCTCCAGCCATGTGAGCGAGGCCAGCAACACGAACTGCACGTGCGTGAGCCCGAACGGCTGCAAGACGGCCCGTTGCGAAGCTTGCCAACGGTTCGTGGCTCGCCAGAGACAGAGCCCGGGGCTCCGATCGGCGGACTCGAACTCCGTGGCTAGGCGGCGGCGTGCGGGGGTCACGCCCGTGTGCCGGTGCGCGCGTCCGCCTCCGCGACGGCGGCGAGGCCGCGTAGATCTGGCTCCACGCTCTCGGAGATCCCCCTGCCCACGATCTTGGTCCACAACCACGCGAATGGCCCCTCGATCGTTACGGTGACGTCCACCCGACTCCCGCCGTCGGCAAGCGCGTCCACGACGTGGCCGAACGTCAATCGTGCCCCGAGGAGTCTCGATACGTCCACGAACTCCCGGTCCCGAACCAGGCGTTCGATCACGAACCGAACCCTCGGGCCGCCCTTCGGCTTCAGCTGCCCCGACGACCCCTCGACGAACGGTCCGTCGAGCCGCGCCCATTCAGTGTCGGTATTCCATGTTGGCCAGGTGGCCATGTCTGCCCACCGTGCGAAGAACGCGGACGGTGGGGCGGTCGATACGACGTGTGCTTCCGCTAGTAGTTTCATGTAGATAGTATGCGCGCTTATCATCTGTGCGTCAACGTAGATGAGGATGGCGACCGACTACCCTTCTGAGCTGTGACCACATCCGTCCTCGTCCTGGGCGCCGGCTTCGGCGGGCTCGAACTGTCTACCCGCCTTTCCGAGGAGCTCGGCGACCAGGTCGAGATCACCCTGATCGACCGCGCCGACGCATTCGTGTTCGGGTTCTCGAAGCTGGACGTGATGTTCGGCAAGAAGACGCCCGATGCCGTTCGCCTTCACTACCGCGACATCAAGACCCCCCAGGTCCGGTTCCGTCAGGAGACCATCACCTCGATCGATGCCGAGGCCCGGCGCGTCCAGACCGATCTCGATAACTACGAGGCCGACGTCGTGGTGGTGGCGCTCGGTGCCGACTTCGACCTCGCGGCGACGCCGGGGTTGACGGAGGCTGGCAACGAGTTCTACACGGTCCCGGGGGCCGAAGCGCTCCGCGGCGTACTCCCGTCCTTCGCCGTGGGTACGGCGATCGTGGGCGTGTGCGGCACCCCGTTCAAGTGCCCCCCGGCGCCGAGCGAGGCGGCGATCCTGCTCGACGAGTACCTGCGTGAGCGCGGCATGCGCGATGACGTCCAGATCCAGGTCGTGATCCCGTTCGCCACGCCGGTGCCACCCTCACCCGATACCTCGAAGGCGATCCTGGCGACCTTCGCGGAGCGCAGCATCGAGTTCCTGCCGGGCCGCAAGGTCGCGGCGCTGGACCCGGCCACGGGGGAAGCCGTGCTCGACGACGGTCGCCGGCTTCCATTCGATCTGTTCCTCGGCATCCCGGTTCATCGCGTGCCGGAGGTGGTCGAAGCCTCCGGCCTGGCGGAGGACGGGTGGATCCACGTCGACCCCGGAACCTTGGCGACCCGCTTCCCCGGGGTGTACGCCGTCGGCGACGTCACGAGCGTGGGCACGCCGAAGGCCGGGGTCTTCGCGGAGGGCGCGGCACGGGTCGTGGCCGACCAGCTGGTCGCGAGGATCCGTGGGGAGCCCATGCCCCCCGGCTACGACGGCACCGGCTCGTGTTACATCGAGTTCGGAGGCGACGGGGTCGCGCGCGTCGACGTGGACTTCTTCTCCACGCCGGGGCACCCGACCGGCTCGTTCGCCCCGCCCTCGGCGACCACCACTGCCGAGAAGTCGGAGTTCGGATCCAGCCGGCGTGCCCGCTGGTTCGGCAACTGAGGCTCGACCGGGGGCCTCGAACGGGACCCAGACGGCCTAGCACCGCGCGCACCCCGCCATACTTCGAGGCAACCCGTCGGGCTTGCATCGCAGCAGTTCGAGGGGCAGACTCTCGAGGTTCGCCGGGGGGGCGGACCGCGGAGTGCGCTCCGTGTTGGGCGGCACATGGGGGGCACCATGTCCAGCACCGAACCACCGGTCCAGGGGCACGACCAGGATACGAAGGACCTGATGGCCTTCGGCTATCAGCAGGAGTTGAAGCGCGGGCTCGGCACCTTCAGCTCGTTCGCGGTGGCGTTCAGCTACATCTCGCCGTCCACCGGGATCTTCACGCTCTTCTACCTCGGCCTGATCTCCGTGGGTGGGTACCTGTTCTGGGCATGGCCGGTTGTGGTGCTCGGCCAGATGTTCGTGGCCCTGAACTTCGCGGAACTGTCGAGCCACTTCCCCATCGCCGGCTCGGTCTTCCAATGGACGAAGTACCTGGCCGGTCGGCCCTACGCCTGGTTCACGGGCTGGATCTACCTGTTCGCCGGTGTGATCACGGTGGCCGCCGTCGTGGCGACGCTCCCGATCGCGCTGCTTCCGCTCCTGAACCAGCTGTTCGGGTGGAGCCTGAACACGACGTTGGGCAGCACCGACCAACTGGTGGTGGCCATCATCACGCTCGTGTTGATCACGATCCTCAACATCTACGGGGTCAAGCTGGTCTCGGTGATCAACAACACGGGCGTGGTGTTCGAGATCCTCGGCATGGTGGTATTCGCGCTGATCATGGCCATCGTCCACAACAACCAGGGGATCGGGGTCCTCTTCGACGCCGGTGACTCCAAACTCACCGCGAGCAACTTCTTGATCGGCATGTTCATGTCGCTCTTCGTCGTCT
>Ga0315278_10001546_pt1 | contig 20272 bp, 14 predicted proteins | sample YL17G06_0_MG_FD_203880 | JGI IMG/M metagenome (GOLD analysis project Ga0315278, IMG submission 203880) | Sediment microbial communities from Yellowstone Lake, YNP, Wyoming, USA - YL17G06_0 | ecosystem: Environmental > Aquatic > Freshwater > Lake > Sediment | place: USA: Wyoming | collected... | reverse complement strand
TGGGGAATAGAGAGATGAAAAGAAACGATTTCAGCAGAAAAAAATGATGGATTAAAAACAAGTATGACTAACTTTTTTTAGTAATAAATATTTTAGGGTGTTGCAACGCTGAAAACAGGAAAAAGGTGGAGCTTCATATTGAAAATTATTATTATGCAATTATAAGAATTATAATACCTTTAAAATCGATAATAACACGATTTCAACCTTTAAATTTTATACCATGAAAAAACTTTTGTCATTATTCTTCATTCTGACCACTTCATCAATCCTTTTAGCCCAGACAGGGAAGGTATCAGATAATCTTTCGATGCCGAGTAAATTATTAAAAATGGACCGGAAATATGCCATATATCTCCCCCCCGACTATGAGACTTCCCAGCGCAGTTATCCTGTTCTCTACCTGTTACATGGGGGAGGTGATGATCAGACAGGATGGGTGCAATTCGGTGAAGTTCTGAACATTGCAGATGATGCTATAAAAACCGGAGTTGCAACGTCAATGATTATTGTAATGCCCGATGCCAGTGCAGGAAAGCGCGGTTATTTAAATGATGTGAAGGGAGAATGGCAGTATGAGGATTTTTTCTTCCAGGAATTTATGCCATTCATTGAAAAGACATACCGGATAAAAGCGGAAAAGCGATACCGTGCTGTTTCAGGTTTATCAATGGGCGGTGAAGGTACATTCATCTATGCCCTGCATCATCCCGAATTGTTTTCCTCAGCTTGTCCTCTCAGCGCAGCCACCGGCCCTAAAAATATTGAGGAATTGAATAATTACAGGTTGTGGCAGGGTGAGGAAGGCATTAAAGATGCTGAAAAGGAGTCATATTTTAAGCGTTACAGTGTATTGAACCTGATCGAAAATATAGCTGATGATCAGAAAAAAGCTGTCAGGTGGTATATCGATTGCGGTGATGATGATTTTCTTTATGAAGGTAATTCACTTGTGCATATTGCAATGCGTAAGAAAGAGATACCTCACGAATTCAGGATCCGTGATGGCGTTCACAGTTGGACATACTGGAGGGCTTCATTACCAAATGTGCTGGAGTTTGTTTCGATGAGTTTTCGTCAGTTTTAACAAAATAATTATATTTAATTGTATTGTAGGGACATGCCGTGGCATGTCCCTACTTATTTTTTGGCGGTCAGCAGGAACATGATCCTCATCAGAAACCTGATCATCTGGTATGAGAACCAGTCGGAAAGCTGGTAAAACCAGGTTTTACGATGAATATATTCCTCAAATGTAACCTGTCGGCAATCCTTTGCAATGATCTCCTGGAGAAGTTCCTCAAACTGCCCTGCGAAAGGAGCATCGAGGATATCAGCATTCATTTCGACACTGCCATAATCGCTCAGGTGGTTCAGGTTATAACTGCCGATAGTGCTCCATTTACCATCAACGGTGGCCACTTTGGCGTGCAGGTTTGATGGAAGATATTCGTATATCTTAATATTATTACGTAGAATAAAATCATAAAGAAAATTAGTTGCCCTTTTAAATACCGGTGCATCCGATTCGGCTGAAAGAACTATCTTTATGTCAACTCCCCGGCGACTTGCATTTCTCAGGAGCTTACGCTCATTTCGTCCCGGCAGGAAATAACTGGCAAAAATTATCATTCTGTTCTGTGCATGTTTAATAGCAAATCGGTAGCTTTTTAATATCTCAATTTTATTCCGGTACCAGTTATTCAGTAAAACTTTTACTTTCACATTATCGTAATAGTGTGCAGGATGGTGGACAATCTCGTGCGAACGCTCTTTCCCTGAGATAAATGCTTTGTTCCAGAGTCTTTTAAGAATGAGCAGTACGTGTGCACATTCCGGACCTTTTATTAAAATGGCAAAATCGAGCCATTCTTTCAAGGCAGGTGTACCATGGTAGCGGTTGGCAACATTCATTCCACCGATTATAGCAATATCACCATCGATTAACAGAACTTTATGATGGAGCCTCAGACTTAACTGAAAACCCCTGGTTATTAATCCCGGGGAAAACATACGAAAAAGAATACCAGCCTTTTCAACTTTACTAATGAGATCTTTCGAAAAGCTGCCTCCTCCATAGGCATCAAGCAGGAAATAGACCCTTATTCCTCTTTCGGCTGCTCTTATAAGGGCATTCACAATACGTCTTCCGGTCTCATCATCATCAACAATATATGTCTGAAAATGAATGTAATGTTTTGCATTATCAATCGCCTTCCCGATAGAAGCAAAATAAGATTCTCCGCTTCTTAGAAGTTCTACGGAATGTCCGTTTTTATAATCGTGCCGTGAAGAAATTTTCATATGATTATCTTACCAGCATATCCATTACACAAATATAGAACATAAACAACAAAATCTATAGTATCAGGATTATAACATTACTTAACTGCACCAGTTTTAAAACAAACTCCGTTAAGGTACCGGTGAAAAGGTTAAGGCTACGGCAAAAAAACCTGAAAACTGGCTTAAAATATCAGGGAAGAAATAAAGATAAATCAAAAGTATTTTACAACCAACCAACCTCGTTTTTGTCTGCACGAACTCACCCCCGTCCCCCTCTCTGCTCTGCAAAGAGGGGTGTAAAACATTGTATTTCAGTTATTTTCCTCCTCTTTACGAAGTAGAGAGGGGGAACACAAGGGGGTGAGTTCATGAGATTTTGAATGGGCTGGTGCGTGAGTTCACAAAACAGAAGCATAAATTCATTTAATATTCTCAAAATAAATATCCATCAACATCAGTTTATTTGCTATTTTTATAAAGAATTCCTCAATAAAATTAAACATGAACAGAAGAAAAATGATAGTAAGAATAGCCGGGGCAGCTGTGGTAACTGCAGCAACCCCTTTAAACAGTGTTTTTGCAGGAGTTGGCGGTGGAGCCATCCAGCTTAAAGGAAATATCCGTCATTCAGTAAGTCAATGGTGCTATGACGATATCCCACTTGAGGATTTTGCTAAAGCATGTAAAGAAATGGGTATCGAATCTATTGAATTACTTGGCGAAAAGGATTGGGCTAAAGTTAAAAAAGCCGGACTTAAATGTGCAGTTGGATATGCAACAGATTGGGGTATTCCTCAAGGATTTAACCGCATTGCCAACCATGAAAAACTGATAACTGATTTTGAGACCATGATTCCAAAAGCAGCAGAGGCAGGCGTTCCAAACCTGATCTGTTTCTCAGGTAATCGTGAAGGTCAGAATGATAATGAAGGCATGATAAATTGTGCCATAGGATTGCGAAAACTTATACCAACTGCTGAAAAATATGGTGTAACAATCATAATGGAACTCCTCAACAGTTATGGACATAAAGACTATCAATGCGACAAAACAACCTGGGGATCAGCTCTTTGTGAGATGGTTGGATCAAAGAGATTTAAGCTTCTCTACGATATTTACCACATGCAGATAATGGAAGGAAATGTCATTGAAACTATAACTAAATATCATCAATACATTGGCCATATTCACACAGGTGGAGTGCCCGGAAGACATGAACTTGATGAAACTCAGGAACTCTATTATCCGGCAATAATGAATGCCTTAGTGAAAACCGGATATAAAGGATTTGTCGGACAGGAATTTGTACCGGCACAGAAAGACAAACTTGAGTCGTTGCGAAAATGCATCCAGATATGTGACGTATAGGATGAAAGTACACTTCATTGCCATTGATGAAAGGTATCCGGAAAGGGAGATCATTGTCTGCCCCGAGCAGCATACCTATTGAATTTTGAATAATGACTCCCTGCCTCTTTATAAAGGAACGCTCGTGAACTTATTGGATTTGTTCTTACCCGGCTGGCGGAATAACAAAACCTTTTCAATCAGACAGTTTTTTAGGTCAAAATATTTTGCAGATCAAAAAAAACATCTTTTCTTTGCATCCGCATTTTAAAGTTCTTTGCATGGTCCATTCGTCTAGTGGTTAGGACGTCAGGTTTTCATCCTGTTAACAGGGGTTCGATTCCCCTATGGACTACAATATTTAAGAGTTTGAAGATAATTTAATTAAAAACATGGCAAATCATAAGTCGTCAGAAAAAAGGATCAGGCAGATCGAAGTAAGGAAAGAGGCCAACAAGTATTATGCAAAAACAACGCGTAATGCTCTTAAGACACTTCGTGGAACAACCAACAAGGAAGAGGCTGTAGTTCTCCTTCCAAAACTAACTTCTATGCTCGACAGGCTGGCTAAGAAGAATATAATTCACAAGAAAAAGGCTTCAAACCTGAAGTCATCACTTGTAAAGCATGTAAGCAGTTTATGATATCATTCAATTATATATCAGGAGGCTGTATCTTAATGGTACAGCCTTTTTTTATTAAAGGCGCGGGGTTTAAGGTTTTGTACGTCATACGTCAATTTTTTCTTTGCAGATTTATCTAAAATTCATATCTTGCATACGCATTTCAAATTTTTCGCTGCATGTCTCTTAAAATTACTGACTGGGCCGTTGAAGACAGACCCAGGGAAAAGCTTATTCAGAAAGGTACTGCCAGTCTGAGCGATGCTGAATTGCTGGCGATCCTGATCAGTTCGGGAACTAAGGATAAATCAGCTGTTGATCTTGGTCGCGAATTATTAAGTATTGTAAATAATAACCTGAATAGTCTTGGCAAACTTACAATAGCTGACCTCAGGAAGTTACATGGCATAGGCCCTGCAAGAGCTGTAACTATTGCCGCTGCAATGGAATTGGGCCGAAGGCGGAAACTGGCTGAAGGTCCGGATGTAGCTCAGATCAAATGTTCAAAAGATGTAGCGGATATTTTTCAGCCATTGCTCTCCGACCTTTTGCATGAAGAGTTCTGGATATTGTTCCTCAACAGATCGAACAAAGTTATTAACAGGATGAAACTGAGCCAGGGAGGCATCAGCGGAACTGTTACCGATGTACGGATGGTGATGAAAACGGCAATAGAATATCTCGCCTCAGGTATCATTGTTTGCCATAATCACCCATCGGGGAATCTTAATCCAAGTGAATCGGATACTAAAATAACACAGAAAATAAAAGAGGCCGGGAGCCTTATGGATATTCAGCTTCTTGATCACCTGATAATCTCAGATAAGGATTATTACAGTTTCGCAGACAACGGATTGATTTGATTTTTTTACCACTATGTAACACGGTGTCACACAGTGGCTACACGAAATAATTAAATAGTGCAACTCTGCGCAACTCAGTGGTTAAACAAAAATTAATTATAATTTAATAATCAGGATATGACATGTTAGTACAATAGCTAAATATCTTTGACTACTCATTATTATTGATTCAGGCTGTTAATAAAGAATGGCTGAATGTCAGAAAGTAATTTTGAATTGAGTTGTTAAAAAGCTTAACTTTCTCAGATAGCCTATATGACTGATTGCACTCAGGAATGATTTTGCATATAAATCGTATAATTATATTTCTATGGATAATGTATATTCCTGGCGAGGCATTATTCGCTCAGCAGCATACGACCAGAGATAACTATACCGGCGATTGGGAAACACCCTCAAGCTGGGACCCGGGATGGGCGTCACCCGATACTATTATCCAAGGGTACGATATAACCATTAACGGATATATTACTGTAAATGGTTCACTTGAATTTTGGACGCTACCGAGTAATCTTATAATTAATGACACACTTGTAATACTTGGAGATCTGTTTCTTGGTGTGCTGAGTAATTTGACCGTTAACGGAAATGGAATACTGATTGTCAGGGGAAACCTTACATTCGACAAGAATTCAAATATTATAACAAATAATTATATTGTTGTAACAGGTGATCTTTTAAAATTAGGTTCTAACAATACAGGTTCATTTATCAGCAACACCAATCCTGAAAGGTTATTTGTCGGCGGAAAAATTTCCCTTGGAAGTATAACTAACAATCAACCAAATTTACCTGCTCTTAATTGTTCTGCAACTACTACAATCCGGTATGCGGATTCGAATTGCAGTTACGGGAATATGACAGATTTTATGAATGACCCACTATATCCTTTCTTTCTGACAACATGTTCAATCGATACTCCGACTATTACTGCATCCGGGCCAACAACCTTTTGTGCAGGGGGCAGCGTTGCTTTAACTTCAACTACAGGTACCACTTACCTCTGGTCAACAGGTGCTAAAACACAAAGTATTTCTGTTACTTCATCAGGAAGTTATACCGTTCGGGTAACAAATACAGCCGGATGTCAGAGTGTACCATCATTAGCCACCGAAGTGACGGTTTACCCTATACCCGCCACACCAACTATTACAGCCGCAGGCTTAACAGCTTTCTGTGCCGGGGGAAGTGTCACTTTAACATCCAGTCCGGGTTCCACTTACTTATGGTCTAATGGGGCAACCACGCAAAGTATAAATGTTGCATCCTCAGGAAGCTATTCAGTTCTGATAACCAATGCCGGTGGTTGTAAAAGTGCATTTTCAGTAGCCAGCATTGTAACAGTAAATGCTTTGTCAGTAACTCCAACCATTACCACCAGTGGTACTACCACCTTCTGTGCAGGCGGGAGCGTTACCTTAACCTCAAGTTCCGGTTCAGCATACTTGTGGTCAAACGGTGAAATTACGAGAAGTATAACTGTTACAGCAGCAGGAAACTATACAGTAAAGTTAACAAATTCGAATGGATGTCAGAGTGCCGTATCTGCATCTGCAGTAGTAAATGTAAATCCGTTGCCTGTTGTCAATGCAGGAGTGGATGTAACTATACCTAATGGGACAAGCACAACAATTAATGCGACAGTTACCGATACAGGTCCGTTTGCCTATAGCTGGTCTCCCTCCTCACAACTTGTGAATGGTTTGATAGAAGATCCGACAACCATCAATTTGCCTGCTACAACAATATTTACTCTGACTGCAACTTCAACTGCCACATCATGCTCAAATAAAGATGATGTACAAATATCTGTAAGCGGAGGTCCTTTGACCACTACGCCAGGCGCAGTGCCATCAACGGTATGTTCAGGTACAAATGTACAGCTGCATGCGATAGCAAGCGGTGGCTCTGGCACTTATACCTATTCCTGGACATCAAACCCGGCCGGTTTTACATCATCAGTTGCCGATCCTTCAGCGATATCTCTGGTAAATACAATTTATAAAGTAGCTGTAAATGATGGTTTCTTAACTGTGAATGGACAGGTTTCAGTGACTGTCAATCCTCTCCCCTTGACACCAACCATTACAGCTGACGGTCCGACAATATTCTGTGCCGGGGGAAGTGTTAAACTGACATCAAGTAGCGGTTCGACCTATCTCTGGTTGACAGGAGAAACTACTCCGAGCATAAACGTGACAACGGCAGGAAGTTATTGGGTACAGGTAACAAATTCAAGCGGGTGCAAAAGTACTATATCTCAAGCAGTACAGGTCCCGGTGAATCCTATTCCAGTGACGCCGACAATTACTGCATCCAGCAGTACGACATTCTGTGAGGGGGGAAGCGTAACTCTGACTTCCAGTCCTGGTTCGGCTTATTTCTGGTCAACAGGCGAAACCACCCAAAGCATAGTTGTGGCTGCCTCCGGAAGCTATATTGTTCAGGTGGTTAGTACGAGTGGATGTCAGAGTGCACCATCAGTCCCTGCCATAGTAACAGTAAATGCTATGCCACCTGTACCAGTAATTACTGCAGGCAGTCCGACAACATTCTGTGATGGTGAAGATGTTACTTTGACGACGGCTGGTGCATCAACATACTTATGGTCTGACGGAGAAAATACCCCTAGCATAACAGTTACTGCCTCAGGGATCTTTACCGTGACAGTAACAGATGCAAACGGATGCCAGAGAGCATCATCAGCACCAACCCAGGTTGTAGTCAATTCCCTGCCTGCTGTAACCATAATAAGCAGCAGTGGGCCAATGTGTTCAAATGATGTCAGGACCTTAACAGGCAGCCCGGCAGGTGGAGCATTTATTATAACTGACGGTCCGGGCATAATTTCAGGGGACGTGTTATCGGCAACAGGCCCTGGAGCGATTGTTTTAATTTATAACTATTCAAGCGTCTGTTCCAATACTGATGTGCAGAATATTACCGTAAACGAGACTCCGGTCGCAATTGCAGGACCTGATCAGGAGCTCACAATTGTTTATGAAACACAGATGAATGCAGAATTATCATTATCTGAGACAGGAGAATGGTCTGTTGTTTCCGGTTCCGGTTCAATAACTGATCCTCATTCACCCACTACAATGGTAACACAGCTTGAGAATGGCGAAAATCTCTTTTTATGGAAGGTCTTGAATGATTATTGTGAGGCCGGCGCAGAAATCAGAATCACTGTGAATGATCTGTTTGTACCATCTGTAATCACACCTAATGGAGACGGATTAAATGACTATTTTAAGATCGCTGAAAATATTGGCAATGTTGAACTTATAATAATTAACCGTTGGGGGAATGAGGAATATAGGAACAGGAACTATTTGAATGATTGGGAAGGACTGAATAACAGAGGGGAGAAGCTTCCAAATGATACTTATTTCTATATACTTATTTTTGAAAACGGCACTGTAAAAAAAGGATCAGTTTTAATTAAGAAGTAGATGAACCGGTTTTTTCTGATAGTTTTAGCTTTATTATTGCAGCTTCAGCTGCTGGGCCAGATGTTTCCATTGTCGGATCATTATGTTTATAATGCCCTGGCAATTAACCCTGCTTTTGCCGGGAGTGAAGAGGCATTGAGCGCTACCGTCTTTTACCGTAATCAGTGGGTTGGATTTAAGGATGCGCCAAAAAGTCAGATGCTTTCAGTTCATGCACCAGTATTCAATGACAGAATAGGTTTGGGATTATTGATTGAAAACAATACTGTTGGGATCTTTAAGGAGACTAACTTTCTTGGGAGCTATTCATACAGGATGGAGCTTCGCGATGGAAAATTATCATTCGGACTTGCATTTGGCGCCACCGTTTACAACAATGCCTGGAATGAGCTGGATGCAACAGATCCCAACGACTACCAGTTAATGAATAATCCCACATCTGCAGTGCTCCCGGCATTTAGCCTGGGGACCTATTATTATACAAAAAAGTATTTCATCGGGTTTTCTCTCCCCTTGTTATTAAGTCATCCCCTGAATCAAAGTACGGGTAAATATGAACTTGAAAATAGTTTCTCGGGTTATAACTATTTCCTTACCGGCGGTTATGAGTTTTCAATAAGTCCCATGATTACATTTACTCCTTCCATGCTCGTAAAATATCATCCGCAAAATGCAATACAGATAGACTATAATACGCTTTTCGGTTTAAAGGACAAAGTATGGGTTGGTTTGAGTTACCGGAGCCAGGATATACTGGTAGCTATGGTTCAATGCCAGCTCAACTATCAGTTCCGGATCTCCTATTCATATGATTTTAATATGAGTAGTATGGGTAAATATATGGGAGGTTCACATGAGATAGTTTTGAACTATGTCTTCAGATATAACAGGAAAGTTATAGGTCCAAGAGAGTTTTAGTACACTGATTGTATGAATAGGTACTACTGTTTCATATTATTCCTCTTCTTATTAAAAACTGAGTCTTATGCCCAGGAGCAGAAATATATTGTAAATGTTGCTCCCTTCAGCACCAGAATGTATGACGAATATTCTCCTGTCTGGTACAAGGGAGGGTTAGTATATTGTTCAAACCTGAGCAACATTTCGTTAGTAAGCTACCAGAATGGGAATAAGAAACTTTCAAAAATTTTTTACTTGCAGGGAAGGGATGAGAACCTCTCCAGATTTCCCAAACTCCTCTCAAAAGAGATCACATCTGGATTTAATGACGGACCAGTTACCTTTAATGACAGCGGAAATATTATTTACTATTCCAGGAATAATTCGATTGAGAATTCGATGAGGAATATCAATGATACCACAAATAAGCTTGGAATTTATTCTGCAGAGTTGATTAATGGAATCTGGACCAGTATCAAGCCATTCACATATAATGATCCTGAATATTCCTTCACCACTCCGTCGCTCTCGCAGGATGGGAAAAGACTTTACTTTGCTTCAGATATTCACGGGGGGAGCGGTGGAATGGATCTCTATTATTGTGACTTAAGAAATAGTGGATGGGGTAGACCTGTAAATCTTGGACCGCTCATCAATACTTCAAAAAATGAATCTTTCCCCTTTGCAGCAAAGTATGGGATTCTCTTCTTTGCTTCAGACGGTCATAAAGGTTTTGGCGGGAAAGACCTCTTTTACGCAAGGCAGATAAATGAACAATGGATATCTCCGGTGCACCTTGATTCAGCAATAAATTCTCCCGCAGATGATTTTGGCCTCGTTACTGATTCAACATTGAAGAAGGGCTATTTTTCGACAAACAGACTCAGGACAGATGATATTTTCAGTTTCATTGCAGCGCCTGAAGAATTTCCGGCTAGTATAACTATGGAAGATAACAATTTCTGCTTTACCTTATATGATGAAAAACATCCGATGATTGATACAATTCCTGTTACATATGAATGGGATTTTGGTAATGGACTTGTACGCCAGGGGCCTGAGGTTCAGCACTGTTTCCCCGGGCCCGGTGATTATATTGTCAAACTCACCATATTTGATAAGCTCACCGGGGACACTATCTCAGAGCAGGTTGATTACAATGTTCACCTGGACAACAAAGTGCAGCCATTCATCAATTCATTGGATTTAGGGATAAAGGATAAACCTGTTGTTTTTGACGGATCAGAGACAAATCTGCCGGGCTTCCGGATAACTGACTACTTTTGGAACTTTGGCAATGGGTTTATGCCAGGCGGCCAGAAGTTCAGCATGATATTCAGGAAAGAGGGTGAATACACTGTTCAGCTTGGACTTCTTGGAGAAAAAGATAGTTCAGGGCTGATTCCCAGGGCCTGTGTTTCTAAAAAAATAAGAATATTTGATTCTTTTCAGGAACTGGAAATGAAGGGAATTAATAAGGAAAATGGAGGGCATGAGCAACATAATCCCGGAGCCGGGGAGATAAATACCGTACAGGTCAGAACCTATCTGATGGATGACCTGACTTCAAAACAAAAAACTATTATTAAAGAATCTTTAAAGGGCCCTTTTGAACTTACAGTCAAATATGATCAGGCTGGCATTTTGCAGGTTTCATACCCATTTCTGGATGCTATTGCAGAGCTCCTGAAAAGAAATCAGGATATGAGGCTGGAAATGGTCGTTCATTCACTTAAAGATAAAGTGCCGGCTGATCAGCCTGAAATATGTGATCAATGGGCCAGAGAGCTGAGCTTTTATTTTAAGAATAAGGGAACTGATCCTGAAGCTTTCAGCAGTAATGGGTTTGGCTCGTCTGATTCAGTTTTTAAATCGGATTTGTCTGAAAATAAGACTATTGATGGTGAGATTGAATTTATATTTTTGAAAAAATGAAAATCCAAAGCAATGAACAAAAAAATACTGGTTATATTTTTAATTCTGCTTCCTGGTTTAAAAGCATTTTCACAATCTGCTCCTGCTGAGGATGAGAATATACCTTATCTGATGACCTTCGGAGGTAACTCAGAAACATCATGGGGAGATGATGATTTCATGCAGATCTTTTTCTGTCTTATTCCCCCGTCAAAAACTGATCCGGTTTTTATAAGGGTATATGATCCTGATACGGGCGGAGAGCTTGATGAGGTAAAAGGCAGTTTTAATTCAGTTGTAAAATTTTCTGTTTATGGTGGGAATGAATGCTGGTCGGATACGACAGCACAGAGTATTCATCCTGATATAAAGAACATCAGCGGTTATCAGCTGTCATCAAAATCTTTCGGAACAGATCCGAAATATGATAAAAAATGGTACACCTTCGGACCCTTTAATCCATTTGAAGGAGAATATAATGAGAAACTGGGCGGCAGGATTTTTAAAATAGTTGCCTACGGAGTATCCGGCGACGATGGAAATATTTACAAATACTTCCTTAGCACAAGTCCCTCTGATAATATTCCTGTTGAAGGGGGTAATTTATTCACCTATAAATATCATTTCAGGCTACCTGACAACCAAAAGCAGATTTGCCAGATATATCCTTATGTTGATGACAAAACCATCTCTGTTGAAATCTCAAATTTTGACTGGGATAATGATGGTGTAATCCGGATATTTTCAATTGCTAAAAATGGAATTCTCTGCGATGTTTCAGATGAAGACAACTGGAAAGTGAATAAATTCCCCATAGTAGCAGAAGAAAAGAATTCCACCATTGAGGTTCAGTTTATAAAGAATCAGTCAATGCTTGTGAGAAACAATAATGTTGTTGTAACTATAAGGAACCAATACGGGACTTCTTTGCCATTTTACGTTGTCCCTATAGGCGGGGTTCCGGCATATTCCCCGAAAATAAGAATGAAATAAACGGGAGATATGACATTATATCATAATCAAATTATTGCTTCAGTAAAATGATGCTCAGAATATCCTCAGGAATATATTTAAAGCTACCCGGACGCTGGCAAGGCTTCCTTCTTTTTTTCTTTGCGGTCATTTCAGGCAATGTATCCTCCCAGGATTATACATTCCGGAATTTCGGAACAGATGATGGGTTGGCTCAGCCATACGTTTATGCAATTGTCCAGGATGATCCGGGCTATTTATGGGTTGGTACGGGAAATGGTTTATCAAGGTATAATGGAATTGCATTTGAAACCTTTACCTCTGCAGATTCACTGGCTGATAACTTCATAACCTCAGGTATAAGTGATGGTAAATGCGCATGGTTTGGACATATGAATGGAGGGTTATCCTATTTCGACGGAAAAAAATTTACTCCCTATAGTTTAAATCTGACAAGTTCAGACCCGGTAACACATTTTGCAAAAAATCCTGATGACCAGATTTGGCTGAGTACCTATTCTGATGGCCTCATGCGAATCGATAAGGCAAATCGGATATTTAAACAAACCGGACCAAAAGATAAGGTATTTATAACGACATTCGAGTTTCTCAATGACAAAGAATTGCTTGCTGGTACAAATGCAGGATTAATGATTTATAAGCTGGATAATTCGAATGAAATTGAAAAAATAGCTATCGTTGAGGAAATTCCTCAATCCAGGGTGACATGTATCCGGAAAACCAGAGGCAAACCGGGATTTATTATTGCAACTGAAAACGACGGCATCTTCCGGCTTGACTGGAAAAATAACATCTTCCATGTTTCCGGGATAATTGAAGATCAGAATTTTGATTTCACCGGAGTACAGGATGTTGTTGAAGACAGCAGATCAGACCTATGGATAGGTTCCGTCGGGGGCGGTATCTTCAAAGTAAGTCTTTCTGAATCAGGCAAAATGTTAAAAATTGATACTTTAAATATTTCCAGCGGATTTACAACTGACAATATTAAGACTGTTTTTGAAGATTCCGAGGGTAATATCTGGAGTGGCAGTTACGGTAATGGATTAACGCAGCTTATTCCCAAAACATTTTCCCTTTTAAAATTTGATGTTAACCTGTATGGAGAGATCCATTCGATTTGCAAAACAGACCAATACCTGTGGGTTGGAACTCAAAATGGTCTCGTCAAAATTGATATTTTGTCCGGGAACGCCGTCAGATTTTACGGTAAGGATAACGGATTCACTGAAGATATTGTAACGGCACTTTGTTCGATTGACCAGAGAGAGCTATGGATTGGCACTGATAAGAAAGGCCTGTTCCGGATGGATATCGCAAAAGAGAAAATACTCAGATTTCCTCTGGGAGATGATGCACTTGAAAACTCAATAACATCTGTTGCAGGTAAAGGAGACAAGGTATGTGCAGGTACCAAAAAAGGACTTTGTATCATTAATGTTGTCAGTGATAGTGTAAGGTGGTATTCAATTAATCAGGGCGGGTTACCTCATAATCATATTAATTCATTATACATAGACAGAAAGGAAAGATTATGGGTAACTACTCGCAGTAATGCATTGTCCTGTATTGAGGATGGGAAAGTCACCAGAAAGTCTATAAATATCGGTGCCGGCGTTTTAATGCTGGGTCAGATAACTGAAGATTCAGATTCAAGGATATGGGTGGGATCGGCCGGAAATGGTCTCTTCCTGATTGGTCCCGATACTATTACCAATGTAACGGTAAAGGAGGGTCTTTTATCAGATTATTGTTATTCACTGATCAGTGACAATAGTAAAAACATCTGGATCGGACATAAAGGAGGGTTAAGCAGAATCAGAACTGCCGACCTTTCTGTAAAACCCTTTCAGCATATTGAAGGGGTAGCTGACAATTATCAATTCAATGCGAGTATATCAGCCAGCGATCAATATGGAAAAATCTGGTTTAGTGCAGATAAAGGTATGGTTTCATATGACCCATCTATGGATTTTCCTTCCCTGAAATCTCCCGTTTTGACAATTACTTCAATTAAGATCAACGATGAATTAAAAGACTACAGTGACAGAATTACTCTTTCCTCCGGCACATATAAAATAAGGATTGACTATTTAGCCATCTGTCTGAAGGAACCGTCACTTGTTTCATATCAGTATATGCTGGAAGGATATGATCAGTGGTCTGAAGTTACAAGGAATACCAGCGTTACCTATAGTCATCTGGATGAAGGTGATTATACTTTTATCTTAAAAGCATCCAGCGGAGCCAGCGTTATAACGGAGAAGCCGTTAATCCTGAATATTATTATCAAAAAGCCGGTATGGAAGAAATGGTGGTTTTACATTATAAATTTATCTCTGCTGTTCATTCTGACATTAATTTATATTAAGAGGCGCGAGCAAAAATTCCTGCATGAAAAAATGATACTTGAAGAAAAAGTACAGGAACGAACATTCGAAATTCAAAGCCAGAAAAATGAAATCGAACTCCAGCGGGATATGATCAATGAAAAAAACAGCAGTATCCTGTCAAGTATAACGTATGCCAGCAGAATTCAGAATGCAGTTTTAACACCCATAGAACGTATAGATAAATTATTGCCCGACAATTTTATCCTGAATATGCCTAAAGACATTGTAAGTGGCGATTTTTACTGGGTGGCAGAAAAGTATGGTAAAATTATATTCGTTGTTGCTGATTGCACGGGACATGGCGTCCCAGGCGCATTTATGAGTATGTTAGGCGTTACATTATTAAATGATATTGTAAATATTCAGGGTATTACAAAATCAGATACCATAGTAACAAAGTTACGTGAAGGAGTTATTAATTCCCTTCAGCAGGGCAGGAAAGAGATCTCAACCTCAGATGGAATGGATATTTCATTATGTGTATTTTATCCCGGACAATATAAAATTCAATTTACAGGAGGTATGAATGATATTGTTTACATACGTGACGGGAAATTTGAGATAGTTAAGGCCGACCGGTTATCTGTATGTCTGACCCTTCACCATTCAGATCCTTTTACACTGCAGGAAATTGAATGCAAAAAAGGAGATGTATTCTATCTCTTTTCAGATGGATATCAGGATCAGTTTGGCGGGGTTTTTGACAGGAAATTCTTACGACAGAATTTCTTTAATACATTGCTGGAAATACATAAGCTTCCAATGGCGCAGCAAAAGGAAATTCTGGAAAACAAACTGAAGGATTGGATTGGAGATAATGTTCAGACGGATGATGTCACTGTGATGGGGATAGGCTTTTAACAGCCTTCATAAAGTGATAAAAATCTGCACACTAAGTATTACTTACAACTTCATTGTCTTACCTGGGGAAATGCAGGCACAGAGAGTTGCCGATAGACATTGAAAGCATTGAACGAATAGAAATTCTGAAGGGCCCGGCAGCCAAGTCATTTGGTCCAAATGCCTTCAGCGGAGCTATTAACATCATTACCGGTAACAATAAAACTAACCACATCCGTGTATCAGGAATGATAGGACAATACGGATTGTATAAAGCATCACTCAATATTTCAAATACGATTGGCAAATTCAGCCATTTTCTGAGTGTAAACCATATGTCTTAGGAGGGGTATATTAAAAACACAGATTTTTCAAACAATAATTTATTTTACCAGGCTGAATACAGGCATAAAACAGGAGCTGTTAATTTCAAATAGAGTTACTAATATTTACCCTAAATCATTATGGCAACAGTTTTTAAAAGAAGCGGCCTCGAATTTATAGAAGACCCGAAAATGCTGAAGAATTGATGATGGTAATAACCGGTTCATTGGAACTCCGGACAAAAGATAGATTTGAGATGTTATCAGAAGGTGATATAGTGTTCTGTGAAACAGGTGAAAACGGGGTGCACCAGTTTTACAACCATTCATCAGAGCCATGCACCTACCTTGATATCAGAACTTTATTGGGAATGGATGTCACTGAATATCCGGATTCAGGTAAAGTTAATATTTTATCCGAATATGAAATTTTGAAAAGGATACAAAAGTCAGCTATTTTAAAGGAGAAGAGAATGTGCCTGATAAATGGAATGATCTGAAAAGCAAAGTAAAACAATGACCATATGAAGTAGAACGCCAGGATAGAAACTTTCAGCGATGGCGTTTTCGCTGTTGCCTTTACCCTCCTTGTACCTGGACTGAAAGTTCCTCCGATAGCATCAATCCATTCGGTTGATGAACTTTGGATTAGCCTTATTATACTTCAATGAAAAGGAAATTAATACTTTATATATCAATGAGCCTGAACGGATACATTGCCGGAATTTAAGTTAATTTAAGAACCTTAGTTATGTCAATACAATGCTCAAGCAGAACCCGAATACTTTTTCCCTTTACCGGATGAACCAACTCCGGAGCTATTTCACATAGCGGCACAAGAACAAACTTCCGCTCATGCATAAGCGGATGAGGAATCTTCAGACCTTTCTCATCAATTACCAGCTCTTCATAAAGGAGAATATCGATATCGATCACCCTTGATGAATATTGTTCTTCACATAGGACTCTTCCTGATAATGATTCAATCTGTCTGATTCTTCCTAACAGTCCGGAAGGTGTCAGATTCGTTTCAACCTTCACGACCATATTAAGAAATTCATCCTTTGTCTGAAAACCCCAGGGCTCAGTTTCATAAACAGATGAAGATTTCAATACCTTACCAATAAATTCCTCAATCTTGTCAACGGCCTCTTTAAGATTGCTTTCTCTGTTACCAAGGTTTGTTCCGATACCAAGAAAAATTATCACCATAATCTATTCAATCGCGTATCAAAAGTATTAAATACATACGTACCTTTACAAATTCATTTTGATTTTTATATATTTAAAATTCATTTCATTAAAGCCATCAAAAGATGAAAAATTTCCTTAAATACACTCTGGCAACCATAACCGGGATAATAATTACATCAATTCTCTTTTTTATAGTTATGATTGCAAGTCTCACTGCTATTATTGCATCAGGCGACAAACCTACTTCAATAAGCGACAATTCTATCCTGATCCTTAAAGCCGGAGTAACCATACCTGACAGAGGCAATCAAAATCCGCTTTCAGGCATTGACCTGTTTAATATGACATTTACTCCAGCTCCCGGACTGAATGAAATTCTGCAAAACATCGAAAAAGCTTCAGCCGACAGGAAGATAAAAGGTATACTGATTGAAAACGGACTTCTTCCATCAGGATGGGCAACAACGTGCGAGATAAGGAAAGCTCTTGAAAAGTTCAGGATGGACGGGAAATTTATCATCTCCTATTCTGATTATGTCCTCACCCAGCAGTGCTATTATCTGTCAACAGTAGCCAATAAGATCTATATTAATCCGGGGGCAATGGTTGATTTTAAAGGATTGAGCAGCGAAGTTATGTTTTATAAAAAAGCTCTGGAAAAGATCGGCGTGGAAGTCCAGGTAACGCGTCATGGGAAATTTAAAGGTGCCGTTGAACCATTTATACTGGATAAGTTAAGCGAAGAAAACAAAGCACAGATAAAAGATTATGCAGGATCGATTTGGGAACATGTTATTGAATCCATCTCTGAATCAAGGAATATCCCTGTTTATCAGCTTAACGTGCTTGCAGATAATCTGACAGGTACTATCGCCACCAATGCTCTTGATAATAAACTTGTTGACGGACTGATGTTTCGCGATGCATTAATAGATACACTTAAAACCCTATCGGGAATAAGCACAGCCAAAGACCTCAACCTTGTATCGATGACCAAATACAGTAAAGTCCCGAATCCAAATAAGATTGTTTCTGTAAAAACCAGAATAGCGGTAGTCTACGCATCCGGAACTATTGTTACCGGCAAGGGAAATGAAAATAACATCGGAGGCAATGATTATGCTGAGGTGATAAGGAAAGAGAGGCTCGACACGTCAGTAAAAGCAATTGTTTTAAGGGTCAATTCACCTGGAGGTAGTGCCATTGCTTCAGATATTATCTGGAGGGAACTGGAGCTCGCTGCCAAAGTTAAACCGGTGGTGATCTCAATGGGAAATTATGCTGCTTCGGGAGGATATTTCATCTCAGCTCCCGCCACAAAAATATATGCTGATCCAACAACTATTTCAGGGTCCATTGGCGTATTCGGCCTGATACCAAATGCGGGAAAACTATTGGAGCAGAAACTTGGACTATCAACGGAAATTGTTAATACGAATAAAAATTCAGATTTCCCTTCAATATTCAGGCCTATGAATATTTATGAAAAAGAGGTAATGCAGATGAGCGTTGAAAAGGTGTATAGCGATTTCGTAGGGAAAGTAGCATCAGGGAGGAAGATGACTGTTGAATCAGTTGACAGCATCGGACAGGGAAGGGTGTGGAGTGGAACCAGCGCTCAGAAAATAGGCCTTGTAGATGAAATCGGAGGACTGAAAGATGCCATTAAAGGTGCTGCAAATCTGGCAGGTGTTGATATATATTCCATAAGAGAACTGCCCGTAATTGAAGATCCTTATACCAGGCTTCTTTCACAGTTTGGTGGCGAGATCAGGATGAATATTATAAAAAGGGAGTTAGGAGAGTCAGTTAAGTATTACAATATGGTTCAGGAGATCAAAGACTTGTCAGGGATACAGGCCCGGTTGCCCTACTTTATTGAGATCCATTAAAAGAGTGCCTAGAGTGAACTAAAGTTTGGAGTGAGCTAGAGTTTGGAGTGCCTAAAGTTGAAGGAAAGTTTAGAGTGAGCTAGATTTTGTAGTACTTAAAGTTGAAAAGGAGGAAGTTTAACAGAATAATGAAATAACTCATAAGTATCCTAGTCACTGATTGGAATAAAAAATGATACACAGGAAGAATATTTTTCTATATCCTTTTTCTCTTTTATATGGATTAAGTACCGGTATCAGAAATTTTATGTACAATACCGGCATTCTTTCCTCTGTGGAGTTTCACCTTCCTGTTATATGTGTCGGAAATATAACAGTTGGAGGGACAGGTAAAACTCCGCATACCGAATACCTTGCAGGATTGCTCAGGGAAAACTTCAAAGTGGCAACACTGAGCAGGGGTTTCAAAAGAAAGACCCGGGATTTCAGAATAGCCTCATCATCATCTCTTGTCAGTGATATTGGGGATGAGCCTATGCAGATATTCCGGAAGTTTCCTGATGTCCTGGTTACAGTAGACAGAAACAGGGTTCATGGAGTAAACAAAATTTTAGAGTCAGATCCGGAAACGGAGGTAATAATTCTGGATGACGGTTTCCAGCACAGAAGTATAACACCCGGCTTTTCGATCCTTCTTTCTGATTTTGAAAGACTTATTGTAAGAGATCATATGCTGCCTTACGGGAGCCTGAGGGAAAGCATAGGAAATATGAGACGAGCTGATATTATCCTGATCACCAAATCTCCTGAAAACATTAGTCCTATCCAGCGAAGACTGATTGTGAAAGAGATGAGCAAAGCTGCTTATCAGAATCTCTATTTTACTTCACTTACATATAAAGATCCCCTGCCTGTATTTGACAACACAGATCCTGAAGAAACTCATTTAGACATATCTCAATGTGAAGGCTGTGGAATTGTTCTTATAACGGGAATAGCTAATCCCCTGCCACTTAAAGTGTATCTTCAGAAAACTTTCGGAGAGATAATCCATCTCTCTTTTCCCGACCATTACAATTATAAAGAAAAGGATATTATTGGTATTTCCTCAGCTTATAATGATCTTAAGTCTCCGACTAAGTATCTGTTTACTACTGAAAAAGATGCTGTAAGGTTACGGGAATTTACTAATATTGCAGAACCGATCAGATCGGCATTTTACTATATTCCTGTTGGAATACATTTTTTAAATGACGACATGGATGAGTTTGATAATCTGATAGTTGACTATGTTAGAAAAAATAAACGA
>Ga0315278_10001544_pt1 | contig 20279 bp, 13 predicted proteins | sample YL17G06_0_MG_FD_203880 | JGI IMG/M metagenome (GOLD analysis project Ga0315278, IMG submission 203880) | Sediment microbial communities from Yellowstone Lake, YNP, Wyoming, USA - YL17G06_0 | ecosystem: Environmental > Aquatic > Freshwater > Lake > Sediment | place: USA: Wyoming | collected... | reverse complement strand
GTTGCCGCGGAGCGAGAAGAGCCCCGCCGCGTCGGTCTGTGTCTCGATCGAGGTTCCCTCGATCGTCACGCGGATACCCTCGAGCGGCCCGAGCGCGCTCGCCTCGCGCTCGAACCGCAGCATGCCGAGAACGCGAGCCAGCATCGTCGGCGGCCGCCGACTCGCCGGAGTGGTATGACGCGCGCTACTGACGCTCGCCACGTTTCCCTGGGCCGTGGTGGTGATCCCGGTGCCGCTCGAGCCTCCGTCGCAGGCGGCGGCTCCGATCGCCAGCAGCAGCGCCAGCACGAGCCCTGTCGACTTGCGATTCATTTCTTCGACTCCTCGTCTCCATGTCGCAACCGCTCTCGGGGCGCCGCGCGTACCGCTTTTTTCGAGTAGGGTGATTCGAAGTAGTAGACACCGAGACCCGCAAGATGCCGCTCACCGGCGGGCGCTTTCGGGTTGCGATCGCGGTCGTATTTGGCCAACAGTCGGTCGATCTGCCGCAGGAACGCCTCGGCGGTGGAACGAACCCGCCGCCGGAGCTTCACCATTCCGTCGGCGCCGACGTTGTCGTACGACACGCGGCGCTGCAGCAGCGGTTCGCTCACCTCCTCGAAGATGTTGCGCAGCATGGTCTCGACGAGATCCGCCGGGTCCTCGCAGAGCATCGCGAGCTTCTCCGCACGGCCGAGCTTCGGCACGTAGGCGTCGCTCTTCAGCACGACCCAGACGTCGCCGCGAAGCTCCGCGGCTCCCGTGCGCAGCAGCTCGTCGAGAATCGCCCGCGCCGGCAGATCCACTGTGACTTGCTCGGCAAGCTTGACGAAGCTCGGCCCGCGAGCCGCCTTGTACGGGATCGGCTTCGGTCGTCCCGTTCGATCGGTGGCGCTCGGATCGGCGCGCCAACGACTGATCAGGCTGGCCGCCTGATTCCGGCCGAACGAGGGCAGGCGCTGCGCCTCCGGGCTCCGCGAGCGGATTCGCCGCACCTCCTTGCGGTTGATGCCGGTGATCAGCGAGATGCGACTGTCGGTCTGACGCCGGCCGGCGAGTGCGAAGTCCTCGTCCGCGACCTCGATCACGAGTTCGCGCAGCCGCGACTCGAGCAAGCCGAACGGAACGCCCGCGGCGAGCAAGCGGCGAACGATCGGGCGCAAGGTTTCCGCCGCTCCTTGCAGCAATCCGTCTCCCATCTCTCGCGACATGTTGGCATGCTAGCGGAACGGCTAGACAGGCGCCATATATTCAGTGGGGTTTTTCTTACGGTAATGGGATTTTTACCCATTTCCTGATTGACCGTCGGCTGGAACGCCGACGAGATCGAAGACGGCGGCAGGATTCCGAGGACCAAAGCGGCTCCCCTGCGAGCGGCGGTTCGTCAGGGAACAGCTCTGCGAGCGGCAGCGACTCCTCCGAGGACGACCGCTCGGACGGGTAGTTTCGAACCTGGCGGATCTCCGCGGCAGACGAGCCGGAGATCTGCCTCTCGAACCGATTACGCGACCCGCGATTCCGTCGCGGTTTCCAGTCACTCGATAGTGATCACCGCTACTAATACGGCGATCGTATGTGTGCAAGAATGTCGTGCCCACGACAATCCTTTCCTGCGTCATCCCATAGTCGGGAAAAAACTTCCGTAAATTCGCTCTCTATATCGGCAAGCTAACAGGTACGAAGCTTGCTGTAGCTCTCGCCGACCCGCGAGCAGCGTAAATCGCAGACACGTTGTCGTCAGTCGCGCAACATCCACGGAGGAACGATCGTGCCCGAGTCCGCAACGATGACACCACGGCCACCCGGTTTGGCCTCGAGGCCCCAACGGACCAACGGCGCGAAAGTAGCTCAACTCGATTCGCACGCGGGGAAGTCGCCGGTAAGCGAGAGCCTCGTCGCTGACCAGCGCTTGCTTGGATTCCTCATGAAGATCGGCAAGCTCGACCGTCGCGAAGCGGAGGCGGCAAGGAATGCCTGCCAGGCCGAGGGGGCCTCGGCGATCGAGTTCCTCGCTTCGGGCGACCCGCAGCACGAGGAAAACCTCGCCGCGGCGATCGCCCACGGGCTCGGGCTGCCGCTCCTGAAGCTCGCTACCGTAAGCATTGACGAATGGGCCGCCGATCTCGTGGACGAGGCGACAGCGACCCGCTTCGCGTTGATCGCCGTCGGCGCCGACGACGAGACGGTCACGCTGGTGATGGCCAATCCCTTCGATCAGGAAGCGATCAAGTATGTCGAGTTCGCCACCGAACGTCGTGTTCGCCGTGCGGTCGGCGCCCGCGGCGACATCCTGCAGGCAGTGTCCGACGTCTACAGCCACGCAGAGACCCTGGCCACGGTGCTCGCCGGCGTGCCCGAGGATGCGTCGGTCGAGGTGATCCCGGGAACGGCACCGTCTTCGGAGGCTCACGACATCGACCCGAGGAAGCTCGCGCAGGCGGCCGAGCAGGCGCCGATCATCAAGATGGTGAATCTAATTCTCGTCGACGCCATCACCTCGAAGGCCAGCGACATTCACATCGAGCCGAGCCCGAACGTCGTGCTGGTCCGCTACCGGCTCGACGGTATGCTCGTCGAGGGGCATCAGCTGCCGAAGTGGGTGCAGAATCCGCTCACCGCGCGCATCAAGATCATGGCGAAGGCCGACATCACCGAGCGGCGGACTCCCCAGGATGGCCACTTCACGATCCGCCACGACGAGAGGCTCGTCGACGTGCGCGTCTCGGTGCTGCCGACCACGGATGGCGAGAAGTTCGTGCTGCGGCTGCTCGACCCGAACGCCACCTCCCGCAAGCTCGACGCGCTCGGCATGAGCCCGCAGGACCTGGCGAAGGTTCGTCAGCTCATCCGCAAGCCCGAGGGCATGATTCTCGTTACGGGTCCGACCGGCAGCGGCAAGAGCAGCACGCTCTGCGCGATGATCGAGGAGACCTTCTCGCCGCACCGGAACATCGTCACGATCGAGAATCCGGTCGAGTTCAATATCAAAGGCGTCACCCAGGTCGAGGTCAACGAGAAGCAAGGCCTCACCTTCGCGAGCGTGCTGCGCTCCGTGCTGAGGCAGGACCCGGACGTCATCATGGTGGGGGAGATCCGCGACCGCGAGACGGCCGAGATCGCCTTCCGCGCCGCCCAGACGGGGCACCTCGTGCTGTCCACCCTGCACACGAACGATACGGTCTCGACGATCACTCGCCTCCTCGACCTCGGCATCGAGCCGTATCTCATCGCGCCGTCGCTGATCGCCATCATCGCGCAGCGTCTGGTGCGCAAGGTGTGCGAGCGCTGCGCCGAGCCGGCGGTGGCCGAGGGCCCGACGCTCCATCGCGAGCGAAGGCTACGCGAGGCTAAAGGCTGTGCGGTGTGCCACGGCACGGGCTACGTCGGTCGCACGGGCTGCTACGAAGTACTCGAGATCAGCAAAAAGATGCAGCGCCTGATCGAGGCCAAGGCGGCAGAGAGCCAGATGCGCATGCTGGGCGCGGAAGAGGGCATGATCTCGCTGCGCGAGAACACGCTCGTCAAGGTCGAAAGCGGATTGACCACGACCGAGGAAGCGGCGCGCGTGATTCAGTTCGAGTCTCGCGGGCCGCAGTGTCCACAGTGCCTGAATCCGGTGGAAGAACAGTTCGTCACCTGTCCGTACTGCCGTCATTCCCTGCGCTCGGTGTGTCGCGCGTGCGGCAAGACGCTCAAGAAGAACTGGACGAGCTGCCCCTACTGCGAGGCGTCGCCGGCCGACACGCCGGCGACGACGAAGCCCGCGCTGGCCGTGCCTAGCCCGGCCGGGCAAAGCGAGGCGGGGCCGGAGGCCTCAGCGGTGGAGGTCGTCGGCCAAACGAGCGAGAAGGCGAAGATCCTCGTCGTCGACGATTATGCCGACGTGCGCACGCTCGTCCGCACCGCGCTGCAGTCGGGCGGAAACGACGTGATCGTGGAGGAAGCGGAGAGCGGGGCCGACGCGCTCGCCCGGATCGAGACGGACAAGCCGCATCTCATCATCCTCGACCTGATGATGCCGGGGATGGACGGCTACGAGGTCTGCCGGCGCCTGCGCGCGAATCTGAAGACCGCGTTCATTCCCATTCTGATGCTCACCGCGCTCGCCGACACCAAGAGCAAGAGCCTCGGCTTCCTGGCGGGAACGGACGACTATCTGGTCAAGCCCTTCGAGAACGCAGAGCTGCGGTCTCGCGTCGGCTGGCTGCTGCAGCGCTCGTATCGCCTGGCTGCGAAGAAGGGGGACTTCCAAATCGGCGAGACTCCCAGCCGCATGCCCGCGCAAGGAACGTCGCAATGAGGCTCTGAAGGGGACGTCCCTTATCAACAATGCCGGCTGATGATTTCGGCTCGATACGGGAGATCAGCAGGCAGCGTCCCCATCATGCGCCCGCAGGGAAGGCGATCTCGAAGACCGTGCCCCCTTCGGGCGGAAACTCGGCGCCGACGGTTCCTCCCTGAGCGTCGACGAGCGCCTGCACGATGAATAGGCCGAGGCCCGACGAATCGGCTCGCTGCGATTCCATCTCGTTGAAGCGCTGGAAGAGCTTTGGGCGCTGGTCTTCGGGAATGCCCGGGCCCTGGTCCCGGATGCGGACCACGACCGAGCCGTTCTGAACGGCGGTCTCCACCCGTATGCTGCTCTTCGTCGGGGAGAACTTGATCGCGTTGTTCACGAGGCTGGCGACAACGCGGTCGATGAGCCGCGGATCGAGGAGAGCCACGGGGTCCGAACGATCCAAATGCGCCTCGAGACGGATCTGCTTCACGCGCGCTCGCCTCTCCTGGTTGCGGAGCACGCGCTCGATCGTCTCGTTGAGAAAGACCGGCTCGAGCCTCGGAGCGAGCGAGCCGCTTTGGATCTGCGAGGCGTCGACGAAGTTCGTCACCAGGCTGAGCGCCGAGTGTGCGTTGGCTTCGATGCGGGCGAGAAACTCGTCGCGCTGGGGCTCATCGGGCGGCAGATCGCGCAGGATCTCGGCAAAACCGAGCACCGCGCTCAAGGAATTCTTGAGATCGTGCGAGAGCATCGCCACGAGGTCCTGGCGTATGCCGTCGACGCGCTTTCGCTCCGAAATGTCCCGCGACGCCGTAAGCACTTCGCTCGGCGCCTGCGTCACCGGATCGTGCAGCACACGCAGCGCCGTCTCCAGCCAGACGTAGCTGCCGTCGTTCCGCCGCACGCGGTAGCTCACGGTCGCGATACCGGGCTCCGCGACCGCCGCTGCGCGGATTTTCTCGCGCACGGGTTCCACGTCGTCCGGATAGAAGAGCTCGAAATAGGACTTTCCGACCATCTCCTCGGGCTCGTACCCGAGGAGCGATCGGCACGCGGGGGACGCGTAGGTCATGACCCCGTCCATCCGGTGACGAGCGATGAAGTCCGACGACTGGTCCGCGAGCATGCGGTAGCGCTCTTCGCTTGCCCGAAGCGCCTCCTCGGTGCGCCGAGACTCGGTCACGTCCTCCGTCGTGCCCACGTGACCTGCCACACGGCCGCAAGGGTCCGTCATTCGCACCGCCTCATCCGTTGGCGCCCCTACCTCGCGTCATTGTAACCCGACGGGGCGGATTCTTGAAATCGTGGCGACCGCTGCGCGGAAACGGATCATTCGGAGTGGGGGGGAGGCGGCTCGGTGCGCTCGAGACGGTCGCGCAACTCCCGCTTCAACACTTTTCCGGTCGGATTTCGTGGCAGTTCGTCGACACGCTCGAAGCGGCGCGGCACCTTGTATCCCGCGAGGCTCCTCTTGCAGAACGCGATCAGCTCCTCCGTCGCGGGGATCTCTGCGGGCTTGCGAGCAACGACGAACGCCACGAGGGCCTCGCCCCACTTTTCGTCGGGTACGCCGATGACCGCCGCCTCGCGAATCGCCGGGTGGGCGGTCAGCACGGATTCGATCTCCGCCGGATAGACGTTCATGCCGCCGCTGATCACCATGTCCGTCTTGCGGCCGACGAGATGCAGATAGCCGCGCGGATCACGCAGGGCGAGGTCACCGACGCTGAAGTAATCGCCGAAGCGTGACGCGCGCGTGGCCGCGTCGTTGCCGTGGTAGCCCTCGACGGTGAGGGAGCTGCGGGCGAAGAGCTCGCCGACCTCGCCGTCCGGAACCGGGCGACGATGATCGTCGAGCAGCACGACGTCGACGCCGGGGAATGGGCGCCCGATCGTCCCGGGGCAGGCGCGCTTGTCCTCGGGGCTGGCCACCGTGACGTAGCCCATCTCGGTCGAGCCGTAGAGATCGTAGAGCACGTCGCCGAAAGACTCGCGAGCGGCAATTTCCAAACTCTCCGGCAGCGCCGAGCCGGTGGTGACGATCACCCGTAAGCTCGAGGTGTCGAACTTCGCGCGTTCTTCGGCGGGCTCGTCGAGGATGGCGCGCAACATCGTCGGCACCAGCGCGCTCGTGGTGATCTTCTCTCGGTCCACGGTCGCGAGAAACTCGATGGGGTCGAATTTCTCGAGAATGTACAGCGTGGCTCCGAGCGAGAGATGTGCCGCGGCGAATCCCGACCCCGTGGCGTGGTACAGAGGCGCCGCGATCAGGTGGTGGTCGGAGCGGCGAAACGGCACGCGCCGAAGCAAGCCCAGGACCTCCGTGAGCCTGGCCTTGGCCAGGTCACGCACCGCGCCCTTCGGCTTGCCCGTCGTTCCCGATGTGTAGAGGATCGTCCGGCTTCCCCCGCGCCGCCACTCGGCGGGCGGCTCGTCCTCCGAGCCAAGCGCGAGGAAGATCTCGTATGGGACGAAGCCGCTACCCTGCTCCGGTCCGACGGCGACCAGCCGATCCTGCTCGAAGCCGAGCTCCGCGGTCGCTTCGTGAACGACGGACGCGTACTTCACGTCGAAGAGAAACACGGTCGCACCGGAGTTCTCGAGGAGATAGCGCACTTCCGGCGCGGTATAGCGGTACGAGACGAAGACCGCGGAGGCGCCGACCTTCTGGCACCCGGCCATCGCCTCGAACCACTCGATCGAGTTCCCGAGCATGATCGCGATGCGATCGCCGGACTCGACGTCGATCGAATGGAGCGCATTGGCGAGACGATTGATCCGCGCATTCGCCTGCCGCCAGGTGAAACAGCGCTCGCCCTGAACGAGCGCCGGTTTGTCGGGCATGTCCGCCGCATAGATTGGCCAGACGACCGCGGGGTGAAAGTCTCCCGCAGCGACGCGCCGGGTCACCTCGACTAGCCCATCGAGAGACTCGAGGCCGAAGCCCGCTGCATCGTAGAGGGCACGCAGCGTATCGAGCAGATCGCAGGCGGCTTCCGCCGCGCTGGTGAGGAGCTGGGTCATTGCTCGTCTTCCCGAACCACGAGCCGCACCCGGCCGACCAACCCCGTCGCACCCGTCACTAAACAAGTCATGCGTTCCGTGCCCGCTAGAAGGAAAACCCTTCTAACAAATCCCGTATGGTTTCTCCCAACGGCACCGATGAGGGCTTGGCGCCGGCCGTAACGACGTGCAAGGCCGTAGCCTATGCCGCAGGCAGCTTACGGCGCGGAGCGTCTTTTCGTTAAATGCCCTATGAGACCAAGATAGATTGGACAATTTCGCACACGGATGATCGAGTTTCCCTCCGCCATTTTATCGGAGTTCTTGATCGGTATTATGCTGATTCATGGCTAAAGTCCTTATTTGTCGAGCTTCTTCCACAGCCGATTTCGGCTGGCTCGATGAGGCACGTTTCTAGCTTTGATATGCTTGCATGATTAGTCACCTTTCTTCCGATGAAAAGGTGACCCGTCCGGTTCTCAATTCGGCCTGGCCGCTGGACGTCGGCGAACAGCAGCAAAGCGAACCGGCGAGGAGAAGGCTCGAAGAGCGGCTCGCCATGGCGTCCGCCGACATCCGCAACGCGCTCGTGCCGCTGCAAACCGTCGCCGCGTTGCTGCAGCGGAGCCCCGACGTCAAGACGCAAGACTGGTGCTCCTGGATGCTGCGCCGAGAAGTCAGACACATCGTAGATATCCTCGAACGGCTGGCCGACCAGGCATAGCCTTCGAACGCTCGCAATCGCCCCGTGCGGTAGCGCGCCATGCGGGGCGACGGTTCGTGCCGTCGGCGATCCGGCCTCTGGTCGAGCGCCGACAGACCAAGGTGACGCTCTGCGAACGCGGGCGTGCGAAGGCGACGCTCGGCAACACGATCCACGATCCTCTCGGCGAGATCGAGATCGTCGAGATCGTCGGTGCGTCGTACGTCGAGGGCGACATCGTCAGCCGCTGCGAGACACTCGCATCGGTCAAGGCTGCGGCCTTTCTGCCGTATGCCTATGGCAAGCTCGACGACTGGAGCGCGCTCGACAACCTGAACGACCGGCCCTGGAAGAAGCTGCGCGTCGCTTGAAGTCTAGCCTCGATCCGAAATTTCTTCCGTGACCTGAACGCGGCGGGCTCGCGCCTGGCTTGTCCGCCACGAGCTTCTTTCTCGAAGCCTTCCATGCCCCAAGAGACGGCATCGCGGTAGACCTGGCGCTCGTGACGCGGCCTGCGCCAGCCGCGAGCCCGCCGCGTTTCGCCCCGCCGGATAATTTCGCTTCGGGTCTAGCGGCGGTTTCGAACGTGCGGAATCACCTCCGCCCCGAACCGCCGGATGCACTCGAGGACCTGCTCGGGCGCCGGGCCCATCGGCAAGCGGAACCGGACGATGAGATAGTCCGCCTGGACGGCGTCCGTCCACGTCTCGATCTGCTCGATCGCGTCTTGGGGGGATCCCATCACCAGATACTTGCGCAGCTTCTCGACCGTGAAGTCGGCCTCGGATCGGAACTCGTCGTTCGGCGTGAGAAGGTTCCAGCGGTAGTAGAAGAGCATCTCCTGAACCCAGAGTGGACCGAAGACGCGCTCTGCCTCGGCTCGGGTCGGCGCCACCCAGCCATCGCGCATCAGCGCCACGACGGGTCGCCGGCCGTGCGCCGCGGCCGTCTCGCGGTAGAGCGCGGCTTGCTCCTTGAGCTTCGCCACGGGCTCCCAGAACGGCAGGATTCCCCAGCCATCACCGAGACGACCCGCGCGGCGGATCGCTTCCGGATATGCGGCGCCGATCCAGAGCGGCGGGCCACCGGGCTGATACGGCTTCGGCGTCAACAGCACGTTATCGAAATGGTAGCGCTTGCCGTGAAACGAGAAGGGCTCGCGCCGAGACCACGCCAGGCGCAGGATCTCGAGGCTCTCCTCGAAGCGTGAGAACCGCTCGTTGTACGGCGCATCGAAGAGCCGGAAGTAGTCCGGGTGATAACCGAGGCCGACGCCGAGGATCACGCGCCCCTTCGAGAGCAGGTCGATCATCGCCACGTCCTCGGCGAGGTGCATCGGGTTGTAGTAGGGCGGCTGCAAAACGAAGGTTCCGAGATCGACCCGCGTGGTGCGAGCCGCGTACGCGGCGAGCAAGACGAGCGGCGGCGGAAACATCGTCTCGGTGCGATGGTGGCGCTCCGGCAGAAAGATGCCGTCGAAGCCTGCGCGCTCGGCCTCGATGCCCTCGGCCAGCAGCTGGTCGCAGAACCGCGCGGCATCGTTCGCCGAAGGCTCGGGCTGGTTGTAGGGGCCACCGTGCGTGTCCGGCATGTACGCGATCTTCATGCTCACCTCCGCTCGAGCGCATCAGAGCCGATGCTCCGTAACGCTGCAATACACGAATGCGCTGGCGATCGGCATTCGGCCCTATTTTCGCCTTTGCTTCGTCCACCGCTCGGCCGATCGCTCTGCCCGTGGCCACGTTCTCTCCGGCGATCGAGATCGCGAGCGTCTCGTAGCGGGTGGCCAACCCGCATGCGGCTCATGGATGCGCGAAACGCGCGGGGAGCGATACCGCATGATCCGCGCGCTCGCTCACGCCGCGGACGATTTCTTAGCCTTGCGTCGACGGCCGCGTTTGGAGAGTGTCTTCCTCTCCCCGGCTCTTGGCGGCGGCACGAGGAAATCTGGTAGACACAGTGCCTATGCCCTCCGTGCCGATTCTTTGGCACTTTCCGGTTTCACACTTCAACGAGAAGGTCCGCTGGGCGCTCGATTTCAAAGGGATCCCCCACGTCCGCAAGGCGCTCTTTCTCGATTATCTGCCGCGGGCATGGTGGGCGACCGGCCGCCCAACCCTGCCCATCCTCTTTCTCGACCGCAAGGCGATCGGTGACTCAACACGCATTCTCGAAGCCCTCGAGAAGCAGTACCCCGATCCCCCGCTCTACCCGCGCGACGACGTCGCGCGCCGGCGCGCCGAGGAGCTGGAGGCGTTCTTCGATGAGGAGCTCGGCCACCAGATCCGCACAGCGATTCTCGGCCCGATGTTCGTGACCGACCCCGACGGAGTGATCGCCGCGCTGTCGCTGGGGATGGGTCTCGGCCGGGTCACCAAGCGCGTGCTTCGCATGGTCTTCCCGGCGTTCTCGGCATTCTACCGATTCCGCCACGAGATCAACGCGGCGACGGTGAGCGCGGCTCCCGCAAAGGTACAAGCGGCTCTGGACCGGATCCAGGCCGAGCTTCAGCCGAGCGGATATTTGGTCGGCGACTCGTTCAGCGTCGCCGATCTGACGGCGGCCGCGCTCTTCTCCCCGCTCGTGATGCCGAACGAGCTCCAGTATCACCTTTCCGAACCGCTGCCGGAATCGCTCGCGGAGCTGCGGAATTCCGCCTCCACTCACGATGCATTCGGGTGGGTGGCGGAGATGTACCGCCGTCATCGCGGCACTTCGGCGGAGGTCGCGTGGTGAGCGACGAAGAACGGCCTGCGGACGGAGCCATCTGGTACTTCGCATACGGCAGCAACATGAGCCCGGCGATCTTCCTCGAGCGACGGCAGATGCATCCGCTGGCAGCGCGCCGCGCGCGGCTCGAGGGCTATCGTCTGGTCTTCGACATCCCGGTCGGCCCAGGCGAGCGTGGGGTGGCGAACGTCGAACCGTCGGCGGGCGCACGTGTGTGGGGCGTCGCCTACCTTCTTCCGCCCGAGGAGTGCGGCCGCCTCGATCGCACCGAGGGTGTCAACGGCGGGCTCTACGGGAGAATCACCGTCGAAGTGCTGCTCGAGGGCGCGAAGCGGCTGTGGGCGTTCACGTATCGGTCGTCGATCGCTGCGAACGGACGGAAACCCTCGCCGCGTTATGTCGGACTGCTCCTCGAGGGCGCGCGACGGCACATGCTGCCCGTGGACTACGTGGCCGCTCTCGAAGCGCTCGAGCTCGCCGTCGACGAGCGGGAAGCGTGACTCGCTGCTACTTGAAATCGCGGTCCATCAAAGTCTTGCGCCCGTCGGTGGCGGCGTGGCGGATGCCCTCGTCGCAGAGCGTGCGCAGCCGGTCCGAGAGCACCTCCATGACCCCGTCCGACGTATTCATACCCGAGCGGGCGCGCACGTAGGCCTTGAGCTTGGAGACGACGATCAGGACGTCACGCGGGAGGTCGGTCTCGTTGAGACTGGCGATCGTCGGCTCGGCCCGGGACGGGACCGCGGCAGCCGGGCCAACCGGAGTGGCCGGCCGGCTTACCGCTTCCGCGGGCGGGTGCTCGCGCTCCCACTGCGCTTGCGGGGGCGAACGCTTCTCCTCCGCCCACGCCTCGCGGTGCCGCATCACCGGCACGTGCGCGTCCCAGCACTCGACCGAGCAGAAGCGGAGCTCGGTCCCCTTGCGGTTACAGGTCGAAACGCTGCAGACGTAATACGTCTGATCGAAATCGACGTCGCCCTTGCAGCTGTTGCAGCGAGCCCACGCGGGTGAGGCTTCCATCGGACATACCTCCGCTCCCCCTTTTGACAGATTCGAGCGAGCGCCGCACTCGGAACCTGTTTATGGGCGTAATACCTCGGTCTTGGCCACACGCGCTGGAAATTCCTGAAGCGCTGGACCTTCCGGTCGGCCCGTGCTCGGGTCGACCGGAAGATCCAGCCACCGCGCGCAAGCGCGAGCAATAGACCAGCTCATGGATTATTGGCTTCCGCGCTCCGCGCGGTTGCGGTCGGTTGTGATCGACCCGAGTACGGGCCGATCACAACCGACCACGCTCTTCGTCGTTCCGAAGCATTCGAGGCGAAGACTAAGGCGTTACTTATGGGCAACCGTGCCTTGAGGGCTCTTGACCCGCTTCGCGGATTGGCTTCTGGCATCGATCTGTCGATCGTCCGCGAATCTGATCGCGAACAAGGGCGGATCTCGCGCGCAGAGATCTTCCCGAACCGCCAAAAATTTGCCGCACGGATCTGTCCTGTAGCGGAAATTCTCTCGATTTTGGGGCCTAAATAAGCGGGTGCGCGACTTGCACGAGCCTAAAGCCATGAACCGTGGGCGGCCCATGGCTTCGGCACTCCAGTCGTTCCTGCGCTACTCTGCCGAGGATATCGACCTCTTCGCGGAGACCGCCGAGAAGCTGCTGCCTCACACCGCCGCGATTGCGGAAGCCTGGACCGAGGAACTGATCCGCGAGCTCGAGCCGCCGCTTCGGACGTCCCTCGAGAATCTCGCAGCAGTGAACCATCACCTACTCGAGCGGTATTTCACGAACCTGCGCGAGCGGCGGCTCGATCGGGTACTCGAGGAGAGTCTCGGGGCGACGGTGGCCCTTCTCGAGTCCGAGCGCGAGCTCGCGCCGGGCGAGCGATCTACGCTCGCTCACCTTCACTTGTCGCTTGAGATCGGCAGCGCCCGGGTCTTCGAGCGGCTACGCGATCTCTTCGGCGCGGATCCTCGCCTGGCGGCCTTTCTGACGCTTCACAACCGGCTCTCGTTGCAACTGGCGAAAGTCATCGGCATCGGTTTCCACGAGTTCCGCTCGGAGGCCGCGCAGAGCGCGCTACGCGCGGTTTCCTCGCTGCTCGAGAGCTCCCGCAAGCTCAACCAGAGCTCCGCCTCCGTGAACGCGGTGCTTTCCGACTTGACCGTAATCGTGCAGCGGCTAGTGCCATGCGACAAGAGCTTCACGTTTCTCTGGCGGGCGATCGAGCGCGCGTACGTCACCGAAGCCAGCCTCGGAGTTTCCGATCGCGATCTAGCCACGATCCGGCGAGCGCGGCTCCGCCGCGGCGACTTCCCAGGGATGGACCAGATCCTCGACGGCAAGGTGGCGAGCGGCACTCGCCACGATGGGCCTCTCGAGATGATGGAGCGCCTCGGCGCGATGACCTTCGCGGTGGCGCCGATCTTGTCCTCGCAAGGCAAGCCACTCGGTGCGCTCGTTGCGTACCGCTGCGAGGAAGCGCCGTTCAGCGGCACCGACCTCGAGATCCTCAAGGGCGTGGCGCAGAACGCCTCGCTGGCGATCGAGAACGCGATGCTCGTCGAGCATCTCCAGGCTTCGGCACGCTTCAAGAGCGATCTCATCAATTCGGCGCCGGACGCCATGGTCATCTCGGACAGCTCGGGGCGGATCGTCCTCGTCAACGACCAGACCGTGGAGCTCTTCGGCCATCCGCGCGAGGAGCTGCTCGGCGCGTCGGTCGAGATCCTGGTGCCGCTCGGGCTTCTCGAGACCGCGGACGGCGGGTTCGGAGAGCTGAGCACGGCGTCGACCCGTCTCGGACGGGACCTCAGCGGACGGCACAAGGACGGCAGCGAGTTCCCGATCGAAGTCAGCCTCAGCCCGATGCGCACCGACGACGGAGCGCTCGTCACCATGGCCATCCGTGACGTCACCGAGCGCAAGTGCTTCGAAGCGGAGCTTGCCCGGGCGCGTGATGCCGCACTCGAAGCGGTTCGGCTCAAGTCTTCCTTCCTCGCCAACATGAGCCACGAGATCCGCACTCCGCTCAACGTCATCGGCGGGTACAATCAATTGATCGCCGACCGCCTCGCGGAGCTCGGCGACGACAGCCACCAAGAGGCACTGGCCGGCATTCAGCGGGCGAGTAACCGCATCATCCGTACGGTGCAGTCGATCCTCGACATGTCGAAGATCGAGACCTCGACCTTCGAAATCCGCCCGGTGCTGATCCAGCTGCCTGTGCTCCTCGAGCAGGTCGTCGACGAGTTCCAAGAGCTGGCGAGAGCCAAGGGGCTTTCGGTCTCGTGCGAGATCAAAGAACCGGGCGCCGCGGTGCTCTTCGACGAGTACTGCCTCGCGCAGGCGCTGATCAACCTGCTCGACAACGCCGTCAAGTTCACCGCACAAGGGACGATCACGGTCCGGCTTGAGCGCGACAGCGACGGCGATCTCTGCCTCGAAGTCCGCGACACCGGCGTCGGCATCGACGAGAGCTACCGTTCCCGGCTCTTCGAGCGGTTCTCGCAGGAGGATTCGGGATACACCCGTCGCTTCGAAGGGTCGGGGCTCGGTCTCGCGCTGGTCAAGAACTACGTGGAGCTGAATGGCGCGAGGGTGGCCGTGGAAAGCGAGAAGAACAAGGGCTCGGTCTTCACGATTCGGTTCGGCAAGCCCGTACAGGAGACCGGCGGGCGCGAGCCGCGCCGGCAAGCGACTCGGCCCTGTGTCCTCGTCGTCGAAGACGACGCCGAGACCCAGAATTTCATGAAGGCGCTATTCGGCCGGAGCTACGACATTCTCTTCGCGGTCTCCGGAGACGAGATGTGGCACCGGCTCGAGGCCCGGGCTGGGCGCATCCATCTGGTGTTGATGGACCTCTCGCTCAAAGGGACCGAGAACGGGCTCGAGCTGACCCGATCTCTTCGCAAGCACGCGATCTGGAAGACCCTGCCGATCATCGCCGTGACCGCGCACGCGCTTCCGGAGGACCGAACCAACGCGATTAGCGCCGGGTGCGACGCCTACCTGGAGAAGCCGATCAACAACGAACGGCTGCTCGACCTGGTCAAGCGTTTTCTCGCGCGTGCGTCGACGCCCGCCGCTTGACGCGATCATCGCGCCCGTGATCTCCCCCTTTGAGAGATCACGGCCGGCGCGAAGCGGCGGGCGAGGGGGAGGCGCCGAGACTACGCCGTATGCCTCTTCACGAACGCGCCGATCTTCTGGATCGCGTGCTCCCCTTCGTCGAGCCGACTCGCGAAGATCTGCCAGACGTGAATCTGTCCGTTCCAGACGTCGAGCTCGACCTCTACGCCCGCCTGCTTCGCCTTGTCCGCGATCCGCACGGCGTCGTCGAGCAGCGTCTCGCGCGAGCCGACTTGGATGAGGAGCGGCGGCAACCCGCGGAGATCGCCATAGAGCGGCGCGGCGAGCGGGTTCCGCAGGTCGCCGGTCTGCACGTAGGTCTTTGCCATCTGCTCGATCATCTCCTTGTGGACCATCGGATCTTCGCCGGCCTTGCTGGTCATCGAGTCGCCGATCCCTTCGAGGTCGATCCACGGCGACAGCGGAACGGCGCAAGCGGGCATCGGGTCGCCGTGCTGCTTGATCGCGAGCAGCGCGGCGAAGGTGAGCCCACCGCCGGCGGAGTCGCCGGCGAGCGCGATCCGCTTCGGCTGGAGCCCCTGCTTCAGCAACCAGCGGTACGCGGCTCTCGCGTCGTCGACCGCGGCCGGGAACGGATGCTCGGGCGCGAGGCGATAGTCGAGCGCGAGCACGCGCGCCTGTGCGGCGCGAGAGAGGCGCTCGCACATGTCGCGGTGGGAGTGAATCGAGCCGAGGACGTAGCCGCCGCCGTGGAAGTAGAGGATCGCGCGGTCCGGGGCTGCGCCAGGTGCGCTGATCCACTCGCCCTTGACACCGCTGGCGTCGACCTTCTCGGCCGTGGCTCCGACGGTGAGATTCACATCGGCGAAGAGGTCATCCCAACCTTTGCGCATCTCGGGGAGAGTCGTTTGCGGCCCCCAGGCGCCGAACGTGGCGACGACGTCGGTGATCACCTTGTCGAGTTGAGCGCTGGACATTGGCGACTCCTTTCCTCGGTTGAAAGCCCTGCCTCCCGTCTAGTCAAAGACGGCCTCGCTGCATAGGGTCATCCTCCGAAGGAAGTTCGGCACTCACAAGGGCTACGAGTTCTACGGGAGCCTCGGCAAGTATATCGCCCGGCGCGGGATGGACGGCGCGGCGCAGGATTTCGCCAACTGGATGCCCTGGGGAACGGCCGAAGGTCTTGGCTCCACGAATCTCTTCTTCCCCGCTTCTCCATTCTTGAAGTTGACAGCCGGAGAAGTTGGGGATCAGAGTCGCTGCGCCGGACATCGGCGAGACGAGGTCACATCATGAAGCTCGATGGAAAAGTGAGTGTCATCACGGGGGGCGGAAGCGGCATCGGCGCCGCCTGCGCGCGAGCCTTCGTAACCGAGGGCGCGCGCGTCGTCGTGGCCGACCGCGACGCCCAGGCCGCGCGAGCGGTCGCCGAGGAGATCTCGGGACTCGCCGTCGGCTGCGACGTCCGGCGGCAGGAAGAGATCGAGGCGTTGGTCCGTGCAGCCGAGAAGGCGTACGGCCCGATCGACGTGTTCTTCAGCAACGCGGGGATCGCCAGCGGCGTCGACCCCCTCGAGACGCCGCTCGAGGTCTGGCAGCAGCAGTGGGAGATCCACGTGATGTCTCACGTGCACGCGGTTCGCGCCGTGCTTCCGTCGATGCTCGAGCGAGGATCCGGGTACCTGATCCAGACGGCGTCCATGGCCGGCATCCTGATCTCGCAGGGAAACTGCCCGTACACCACGACCAAGCATGCAGCCGTCGGCCTCGCCGAATGGCTCTCCGTCACCTACCACGACCGCGGCATCCGCACGTCGCTGCTCGCTCCGCTCGGAGTCCGCACGCCGATGCTCGACACCGCTTCCCCGTTCGCGCGCTTGGCCGCCGGCCCCATCAAGGAGCCAGCGGACGTCGCCCGCATGGTCGTCGAGGCCGTCCGCGAGGAGCGATTCTTGATTCTCACCGACCCCGTCGCGCAGGAGTGGATCGAGCAGAAGGCGCTCGATCCCGAACGCTGGCTTCGAGGTATGCGGCGGCTCCAGGCGCGCCTCGAGCAGCAATCGAGGTGACGGCGGAGCCGGCTCCGCCGTGGTCTTCGGCGCGTCGCAAGACCTCGTCGAGCTCGGCGGCCAATCGAGTCACGAGCGGCGGGTACAGGAGGTCGTAGTGACTGCCCTCGATCGACCGCTCCTCGAATAAGCTCCCGACGCACCGCCTCCACGGGCCGATCCGATCCGACTCGCCGTTGCTCGCCTGGCCGCGATGCCAGAGAACGATCGGCGCCTGCACCGCCGGCGGATGGAACCCCTCGACCAGCGCCACGTGGGCGTCGAACAGCGAGAAGTAGCGCTCGAGCAGCGCCGGCGAGACGCTGGGTGCGAGGAGCCCGCGCTCGGTCAGCCAGCGAACGATGGTGGCGCCGCGCGCGCTCGCCGGCGCCGCAAGCACGCGCGAGGCGAGGTCGGTGGCATGCTCCTCGAGCGTCGCGGGCTCGAGGCGCCGCAGCGGCGCGAATTCACGCGCGAAGGTGCGGTACATGTCGACGATGTGCTGCGTCACGTACGCGCCGGTGCGGCGGCCCGGCAGGGTGAGCGAGAGATCCGAGTCGACGACGCCGAGCAGCTCGACGCGCTCGCCCCGGCCTTCGAGCACCGTGGTGACGGCGAGCGCCAGGATTCCACCGAGCGAAAACCCGAGCAGCCGGTAGGGGCCGCTCGGCTGACGCTCGACGATCTCGGTCGCATAGTCCGCGGCGAGCCTGGCGAGGGAGATCTGCTCGGCGACACCCTGGGCGATCGCGCGAGACTGCAGGCCGTGGACCGGAAGGTCCGCGGGGAGGCTCTCGGCGAGGTGCTGATAGATGTTGGCGAGCCCGCCCGCAGGATGGACGCAGAAGAGCGGCAAGCGGTTCCCCTCGGCGCGAAAGGCGAGGATGAGATCCGCCCTTGCGCTCGGCGTCTGCGACGCCGTAGCGGTCACGGGAGCGGAGGCGCCTGGAGAGCTCGCCGGCGCCGCCATCAACACCTCGAACAACACCGCCGCCAGGCGCTCGATGGTGGTGCCGGCCGTGAGCTTGCTGGTCGGCAGCGCGAGGGCGAACTGGGTCTCGATGCGATTCACGAGCTCGAAGGCCATCAGCGAATCCACGCCGAGCTCCGAGAGCGACCGACCGACGTCGAGCTTCGTCACGGACGTGCGCAGCACCCGTCCGACCTGCTCGCGAACGTAGGCGGTGACTAAGCCGAGCCGCTGCTCTGCGGGCGCTTCGAGAAAGGTGTCGCGAACGCCCCGCCCCGCCTTGCCGCCGTCGGCGGCGGCCGATGCGCCGATCAGGGCGGCGTAACGGGGCGCCGAGGCGACTGCCGGCAGGAAGCTCGCCCATCGGTGCCAGTCGACCCTGACGACGCCGACTTGCCCCGCCCGGCTGCGCAGCAGCCGACCGAGCAGCCCGAGCGCCTCGTCAGGGGAGATACCGAGGATGCCCTGTCGGGTGAGGTGCTCCTTTACCTTCTCATGCCGCGCCACGTAACCCACTTCGGAGAGCTGACCCCAGTTGACGGCCAGCGCGGGCAGGCCGAGCCTGCGGCGGTAGTGGGCGAGCGCGTCGAGAAAGCCGTTGGCCGCGACGTAGTTGCCCTGCGCCGGAGCGCCGACGATCGAGCTTACCGAGGAGAACAGCACGAAGAAGTCGAGGGCAAGATCGCGCGACTGGAGGTGGAGGTTCCACGCGCCGTGGACCTTGGGAGCCATCACGCGGTGCAGCCGCTCGGCGTCGAGCTGCGTGAGGAGTCCGTCGTCGAGCACCATCGCCGCGTGGACGATGCCGCGTAGCGGCGGCAGCGACGTCGCGATCCTGCGGAACAGACGGGCAACCTGCTCGGCGTTTGCCGCGTCGCTCTCGGCGACGACCACGCGCACTCCGCGGCGCCGGAGCGCGGAGACGGCGCGACGGGCTCGGGGAGTCGACGCCCCGCTGCGGCCGGCGAGCACCAGGCAACGGGCGCCGTTCTCGACCATCCATTGCGCGAGGGCGAGGCCGAAGCCGCCGAGCCCGCCCGTGATCAGATAGCTGGCGTCTTTCCGGAAGCGGGCCACCGCCGCTCCTCCCGCCGCACACGGCCGGACTTGATCATCGTCCATCGACACCACGACCTTGCCGACATGCTGCGCCTTGGCCATGAAGCGAAACGCGCCGGCCAAGTCGGACACGGCAAAGGTGCGATGCGGCAGCGGATGGAGCTTCCGCGCGGCAAAGCGGCCGAGAATCTCGGCGATCAACGCGCGCGTGAGCACCGGATGGTCGCGCATCACCTGCGGCAGGTCGACCGCGAACATCGACAGGCTTCTGCGGAACGGCCGAAGCCCGATCCGCGTGTCCTGGTAGATGTCGCGCTTGCCGATCTCGAGGAAGCGGCCGTGCGGCGCAAGCACCGACAAGCCCTTGGCGATCGCCTCGCCGGCGAGCGAGTTGAGTACCAGGTCGACGCCCCGCCCGCCGGTCGCCGCGAGCACTTGATCCGCGAAGGCGAGCGAGCGCGAGTCCATCACGTGCCCGTGCGCGACGCCGAGCGCGCGCAGGAAGTCGCGCTTCTCGGGGCTGCCCGCGGTGGCGAAGATCTCGGCGCCGGCAAGCCGCGCGATCTCGAGCGCTGCCAGGCCGACTCCGCCGGTCGCCGCCTGCACCAGCACCTTCTCCCCTCGACCGATCTGCCCCAAATGGTGGAGGGCGTACCAGGCCGTGAGGAACACCACCGGAATCGTCGCCGCCTCCTCGAACGAGAGTCCCCGCGGTATGCGCGCCACGCGCCCCGCCTCGAGGGTCAAGTGCGAGGCGAAGCAGCCGCTCCCCATCCCCAGCACCGCGTCTCCCTCGCGGAGCCCGTCGACGCCGGGTCCGAGCGCGACGATGCGGCCGGCGCACTCGTCGCCGATCAGTAGATCGTCGTCGTTCTCGATGGGATAGATCCCGAGCGCCTTCATCACGTCGCGGAAGTTGAGCGCCGCTGCGCGCACCTCGATCTCGACCTCGCCCCGTGCGGGCCGGCGCCTCGGTTGGGCGCTCGGCCGCAGACTGTCGAGCGCTCCCGGCGAGGGGATCTCCCATCGATAGCTCCGCGCCGCGGAGCCGCACGCGCCCAGCAGATCGAGCGAGGTCCTCGCCAGGCGGTTCACGTGGCGCACCTCGCCGCGCAGCGCGACCTCTTCCTCGACGTCCTCAAAGCGGAGCTCCGCGACCAGGCGCTCGAGCTCGCCCGCGCCGGCGCGCGGGTCGAGGTCGATCATCCGGCAGCGCAGGCGCCGCTGCTCGTTCTGGATGACGCGGCCGAGCGCCCAGAGCGGCGCCTGCGCCGGCGACACTTCCTCGGCGCCGACCTTTTGCGAGCCGCGCGTCACGAGCCAGAGCCGCGGCACCTTCGCCGATTCGTCTGCGCACAGCGCCTGAACCAAATGCAGCGCCGCAAGACAGCCACGCCGCTCGGCGTCGATCAAGG
>Ga0315278_10001543_pt1 | contig 20280 bp, 16 predicted proteins | sample YL17G06_0_MG_FD_203880 | JGI IMG/M metagenome (GOLD analysis project Ga0315278, IMG submission 203880) | Sediment microbial communities from Yellowstone Lake, YNP, Wyoming, USA - YL17G06_0 | ecosystem: Environmental > Aquatic > Freshwater > Lake > Sediment | place: USA: Wyoming | collected... | reverse complement strand
TGTCACCCTGCGATTGAGGTATCCTAAGAACCGTTTCCTTTCATTCGTTTTCGCGGGATATGTAGCAATTCTGATCGTAGGAGGAGTGATTTCCGGTTGGCCTCCGGCGCTTCGTTTGTCACAACCACTTGTCGTCGCCGTCAATGGCACAAACCTAGAGTCTCAGGGATTAGAAGCATCCAACTGGATGCTGACTAACCAAGGACCTGACAATCGAATTATTGCCCCACCATCCGATGCGCTTTTGCTGCTAGCCTATGGCAAGCAGCAAGCCCTGACCGGCAAGATCTACTCCATTCAAGATCTGCTAACAAACCAACACACATTGGATTGGCAAACCAAAATCCTACAAACGGTGCAAGCACGCTTCTTGGTCATGGACCGCCGGCAGATCAGTTGGGATGGCATGCTGGGACCTTATTTCAGCACGCCTGCCACTTCGCCAACGACCGGGGCAGAGTTTTTCACGCCTGATATATTCACCATGTTCGATGGACGAGCACAAATACCGCGAATTTTCGACAGCGGTAATATCGTTATTTACGATGTAGGAGGTTTGAGCGGTGTTACGCAGACAAAGTGACCTCCTCTTGGGTATCATTCTTACCTTGGTTTTACTTGGACTGGCTGCATTCGGCTTTTTTCCACCGATTGTGGTTGGTATTCTTGCACTTCCATTCATATTGCTCGTGCCAGGAAACGCTCTTATCAGTGCCATATTCCCTGAGTCGAGTCTTTCAAAGCTTGAAAGATTTCTCTTCGCCATTGGATTAAGCCTGGCAGTGGTGATACTCAGCGGACTGGCGCTGAATATTTCCCCTTGGGGTTTACAAACGAACTCCTGGTTAATTATATTATCTGTGATTACTTTGGTTGCCAGTGTGATTGCTATTTGGCGGCGCGAAAAGATACCAGCCAAGGAATCAACGCCGGAGCGCTTTTATCTGCCGGCTCGCCAGGTGTTATTATTAGGTCTGGCTTTACTAGTGATCGGATTTTCATTAAAATTAACCCTTACCCCTCGGTCACCTGACAATAGCCAGGGATACACCTCCCTATGGATTTTACCCGGACCAGCAACACAACCAGACTCCATTCTTGTCGGGATCCACAGTCAGGAATTTGAGACAACCCATTACAGTCTCCAAGTAATATATAATGGTCAACCCAAACAGAAATGGCCTGATATCAGCCTGGAACCCGGCACCCAGTGGCAGCAAAATATCAGCATGCCAGTCGGACAGGGTTTGGTGGAAGCTGTCTTGTTCCGTTTAGACAGTCCAGGAATTGTTTACCGGCGCGTCTCAACCACGCTCAATAAATAGGAAGATCAAACGTGCGAATTCTCATAGCTAGCGATCACTATCCGCCCTACATTGGAGGAGCCCACCGGCAAACCCAGCTCCTTAGTAATGAGCTACATCGTCGCGGGCATGAGGTTTCCGTTGCCACAGTTTGGCAACCTGGGTTGCCAGAACTTGATGAAATAGACGGTATCCAGATATTCCGGTTAAGACAGATTCGCACTTTGCTCACCAGAAATGGTGTAGATTACATACAACGGCACCAACCTCCTTTCCCAGATCTGGTGACTGTTGTGGGTCTCCGTCGTTTAATTCGAAAATTGAAACCTGAACTGGTTCATTCGCATGGCTGGTTCAGCTATTCCTGTGCAGTAGCGATGCTGGGCATCAACCTGCCTCTGCTGATCTCAGGCAGGGATTATGGTTATAGCTGCGCCACGCGCACCATGCTTTATCATGATCAGCTCTGTGATGGCCCGGCGCTTGCCAAATGTATGCAATGCGCAGCAGGTTTTTATGGGACTCCGAAGGGCATCACTGCAGTCTTAAGCTTGAAGGTCAGCCAACCCTGGCTGCAACGCAAAGTTAGGGGTATTCACAGTGTCAGCGGTTTTGTTCAAGAAGTCATTGACCGTGATTTTATCGGTACTACCCGCCCTTCCATGGAAAATCGCCACGGATCAATCGTTGAGAAAGTCATTTCAAGTTTTTTAGTTGATCAAGATGGACACATACCCGACACTGATTTTATTAAGCGTCTGCCAAATGATCCTTTTATTCTCTTCGTGGGTGGATTACAACCCCGCAAAGGGTTAGATGTACTCCTGGCAGCATATCAGCAACTGGAAGCGCCTCCCCCATTGGTTTTGATTGGCTATGCGACACACGATATGCCCAAAAGTTATCCCCCAGGGGTGCATGTGCTTTTGGATGAAACACATGAGCATGTGATGCAGGCTTGGGAGCATTCCCTTTTTGGAGTGATGCCATCCGTTTGGCCCGATCCATCCCCGGGTGTGGTTCGCGAAGCCTTCAGCAAAGGCAAAACTGTGCTTGGTACCAATCTGGGTGGTACACCTGAGATGATCATCGCGGGAGAGACTGGTCTGCTCGTCCCAGCCGGAGACGTGATCTCCTTGGCATACGCCATGCATCAATTGATTAACGATACTGCTTTACGAGATAAACTCGGTCAGGCAGCTTTACGCCGGGTAAATTTGTATAAATCAGAAATCATTGTCCCACAGTTCGAGTCCCTTTACCGGGAGTTGATTGCATCCGCCAGTCGAAGGGCTGGAATAGAGCGTTTGGGTGAAAGATGAACTTTTTAAAGCTTTCGAATGTATCCCAAGCGATTAACTCGCTGCGCAATCAGGCAGTATCTGCCTTGAACACCCCGCTGTACCGGAATGGCTACGCGCTGATGTTGAGTTCAGCGACCACTTCCGGTTTAGGTTTATTGTACTGGGCGCTGGCGGCGCGTTCTTATGATCCGGAAGTGTTAGGCTTGAACTCAGCGGCGATCTCAGCCATAATATTTCTTGCTGGCGTGTCACAGCTCAGCTTAAATGGGGTATTGTTACGGTTTATATCCCAGGCGGATCACATGACCCACCGTTTAGTCGGGATCAGTTATATGATCAGCGCTTTGCTGGCGATTCCGGCCTGTCTAATATTTTTCTTTGGATTGGATTGGTGGGCACCCTCCCTGCATAGTTTCCTCAACGGCCCGTGGAGGCTGGTATTTTTTATTATTGCAACGATCACTTGGTCGATCTTCGTATTACAAGACAGTGCCTTTGCAGGTTTGCGCCAGGCGGTCTGGGTACCACTTGAAAACACGTTTTTTGCACTCGCAAAAATCGGGCTCCTTATTCTTTTCATTGGACTTATGCCCCAATACGGGATATTCGCATCCTGGGTCATTCCAGTAATCCTGACCCTTCTACCCGTTAACCTGTTTATTTTTACCCGCCTGATTCCACGGCACATCCTTACAAGCCAGAAAACTCAAGCATCATTCCAGCTAAGACAGGTACTTGAATATATCGGTGGGAATTACCTAGGCTCATTATTCTTTCTGGCGTACACAACATTGATCCCGATCCTGGTGACTGAGGTGTCCGGACCTACTGCTAATGCCCATTTCTTCTTACCATGGACCATTATTAGCTCGTTGCAGTTGGTATCAATCAACATGACTATGTCGCTGACCGTGGAGGCATCACGTGAGCAAGATAAGGCGGAGGTCTATGGCAGACGGGTCCTGCTGCATGTCTTTAAAATCCTTGGTCCAATCGTACTCGTCATTTTGTTGGGAGCCCCGTATATCATGCGCATATTTGGTGAGGAGTATGCTGCTGAAGGAACAATCCTGCTGCGCATCCTGGCCTTAGGGCTACTGCCACACCTGCTGATCTCATTAGCGATCAGCCTGGCACGGGTAAAGAATCAACCTCGCATTATTTTGATCACCCAGGCGACGCTTTGCATCCTGGTCCTTGGATCGAGTTATCTGTTGCTGCCCGTCCTTGGCATCAATGGTGTGGGGATTGCCTGGACAGCTTCCTACACAATCGTAGCTTTCATCCTCCTGGTAACCCAATTGCGTAATTTGTTGATGCTCAAGCCTCCCATGCAAGATTCAGCAAAAGCTGCACGCTTCTAGAAAATTTGTAGACTACTCCAATGAACCTTCGCTCAAGTCTCTACTTTCAAGCTCACCGACTGGTCGGAATACCAATTGGACGGGAGTATCAGCAATTGCTAAGGGAGGAGTATTCCAAACACCCGGTGGAGATCATCCGTAATCGATTAACGGATGTACTGTCGCATTGCCACCGCAATGTGCCATACTATACATGTATTATGAATACGTTGGGGAACTCATACCAGATTGATCCGATTGCATATCTAGCCGATTTTCCCATTCTTACCAAGGCTACGATTCGCCAAAACTTCGAGCAATTGAAATCAGCTGATCTCGTGCAACGTAAGTGGAAATATAATACTTCTGGAGGATCGACCGGTGAGCCTCTCCGGCTCATCCAAGATCGCGATTTTGTTGCCCTTACCGGCGCGATTCAATGGCTGAGTTTTCATTGGGCTGGGCGTGAGATTGGGCAGGCAGCTATACGCGTGTGGGGCTCGGAGCGGGACATTCTACAAGGCTCAATCGGGTTGAAGATGACTTTGCTTAACCAGCTCACCAGAGATACCTGGGTAAACGCCTTCCGCTTGACGCCTGCTACCATGCGTGCATTCATCGGAAAGATTAACACCCATCCTCCGGAATTGATCATTGCTTATGCCCAAGCGATCTACGAGCTGGCTCAATTTGCAGAACTAGAGCAAATCCCAATAGCTCCACAAAAAGCTATCGTGACTTCTGCCGGTACTTTGCATACTTTTATGCGTCAAAAGATTGAAGCTGTTTTTCAATGCAAAATCTTCAATCGCTACGGATCGAGAGAAGTAGGAGATATCGCTTGCGAATGCGCGGCTCATGCTGGGATGCACATATTTACAAGGGGGTGTTATGTCGAAATTGTGGATGATGATGGTCATCGCTTGCCCGATGGAATGGAAGGCGAGATTTTGGTGACCTCGCTGACCAACAAAGTCATGCCATTGGTGCGCTATGCCATCGGGGACCGCGGGATTCTATCCCCTGATGAAACCTGTATTTGTGGCCGAAGAGGGTTGAAGCTCAAAAAAATCAGCGGGCGGAATGTGGATGCCTTTAGGAAAGCTGATGGAACGCTAGTAGACGGCGAGTATTTCACCCACCTGCTTTACTTCCGCGATTGGGTCAAAAAATTCCAGGTAATCCAGGAGGATTACCAAACCATTGTCTTTAAGATCGTTGGTAGTGCGCCAAATGGGAAGCCTGAAGAATGCAAAGAAATTATTCAAAATACCAAGAAAGTGATGGGTGATCAATGCGTGGTCCGGTTCGATTTTGTAGACGATATTCCCCTCGCCAGCTCGGGGAAATATCGTTATACGATCTCTAAGGTGCATTCATCATGAATAGACTCATCCGGATAGTCATCGGATTTTCGATCCTGGTTGGTTCACTTTCGTTGGTATACAAGAAGACCCTGGCATCCTATACCGGCTGCGAATACCAGCTTTCCTTTAGTGACAATTTCAATGGAGTTAGCCTGGACAATACGAAATGGAATACCCAATATCCATCCGGTAACGGTGGTGAGCAGCAGTTTTATGCCCCGGATGTCTTTAAATTGGAAGATGGCATTCTAAAAATCACAGCCGAAAAGCGATCCATGCATGGGTACCCTTATAGCTCGGGTATCCTCACCACCCAGGGGACATTTTCGCAGCAATATGGATTCTTTAGCGTTCGGGCTAAGCTGCCCAAAGGTCAAGGTTTTTGGCCCGCTTTCTGGATGTTGCCAGTCCAGCCAGACTACCCCACGGAAATCGATGTTTTCGAGATGCTGGGTAGTGACCCCAACACGATTTACATGGCTAATCATTGGAAAGGCACAAACCAGGATCACCAGAAGAAAATAACACCTTTCCAGGGTCCAGATTTTTCCTTGGGCTTCCACACATTTTCATTGCTGTGGAACTCATCCGAACTCATCTGGTATGTGGATGGGGTTGAACAATACCACACGACAGAAGGCATCCCCAATATGCCGATGTTTTTATTGGTAAACTTTGCAGTAGGTGGGCGATGGCCTGGGAATCCCGATTCAACCACTTCCTTCCCCAGTAGTATGGAGATCGATTTTATACGTGTTTATAAATTTCAATGCAACTCCGGTTTGGCGGGTGTAGCCAATCGGATGGAGTTATTTATCCATGAAAGTATCTTCGGATCAACTGCCCCTGGTAAGCATCATTATAGATAATTACAACTATGAGCGGTTTGTCGCACAGGCAATCGAGAGTGCTTTGCAACAGACATATTCACCGGTTGAGGTTATTGTTGTGGATGATGGCTCAATCGATCATTCTCGCGAGATCATACAGGATTATGATGGGCGCATAAAATCAGTGCTAAAAGAAAATGGCGGTCAGGCTTCAGCCCTCAACGCCGGTCTTATTGTCAGCCGCGGGGATGTAGTCATATTTCTCGACGCTGATGATACGTTAATGCCATCCATGGTTAAAGATGTTGTCGATGTATTCCTGTCCAAGCCGGATATTATCCGGGTGCAATACCGCATGGCGGTAATTGACGAGTACAGCAACCGCACCGGTGTCGAAAAACCAGAAAGGCACATCCCCGTCCCAAGTGGAGATGTGCATAAGCAAGCACTCACATTTCCTTTCGATATGCCCTGGCTACCAACCAGCGGGAATGCATTTTCAGCCGAAGCGCTACGTCGGATCATGCCAATCCCAGAAAATACCTATGGGAGAGTGTCTGCTGATTGGTATTTCGTTCACTTATCTTGCCTACTTGGACCAGTTTTCTCTCTAGACAGCCTGGAAGCGTGCTACCGGGTGCACCAATCGAATAATTATGAGCCAAGTGATACTTCCCTGAACCTGGAGCATATCCGCCGAACGATACATTATTGCCAAATAACGAGTAATTATCTACAACAATACGCCCAAAAGTTTGGATTGACGGACCAGCCTGGTGAGATACTTTCGGTATCTTATATTGCCAACCGGATGATTTCTATATGTCTAGAACCACAAAATCATCCAATATCCACCGATAGGCGGTGGGGATTGGTGAAGATGGGCGCGCGTGCCTCGTTCCGGCGTTTTGATGTATCCACGGGGTTAAAAATCCTATTCTTGAGCTGGTTTACATTGATGGCTATCACCCCCAAACCCCTGGGAAGAACCTTGGCCAGGTTGTTCTTCTTCCCGCAGGAGCGAAGAAAGCTGAACCGATTGCTGGGAAAATTACACATCCATCCGAAAGCTGTGTGAGTCCGTGCTTCAAACTGACGAGAATCAAGAATGAAAATTTTGATGGTGACTCCCATGCCCCCTCAACCACAAGCTCCGGGGGCGATCCCGCTTGTGTTGCACGCCGAACTGGTGGGGTTGATGCCGCGCCATCAAATGACACTGGTAACGATCGCCGGACTGGAGCCTGGTGAACAAGAGGCAATCGACACGCTCAGGGCGGCAGGCCTTGAAGTGCATGCGGTCCGCCGCATACAACCGCATGGCTGGCAGTTGTGGCAGCGGCGCTGGAGGCTGTCTACCAAATGGTTGGGCGGCAAGGTCCCGTGGCGCACAGTATGGTTCTGGGAAGCCGAGGTCCAGCGAATCCTTGACCATTTGTTGATGAAGAAAAAGTTTGACCTGGTGATTGTCGATGACAACGCTATGGGCATCTACATCTACCGAACAACCACTCCCCTGCTATTTACTGAACATGAGGTCAGGCGCCCGCGTCCAATCGATAAAGCCGGATTACGCCAAACCGATTTACTTCACTGGGTCCTGAAAGAACAAGACTGGGCCCGATGGCCCCGCTACCAGAGATCAGTCTGGCAGAAGTTCGACCGAATTCAAGCTTTTACACAGCGAGATGCAGAAGCAATTTGTGCTATGGCACCTGATCTCGTAAAACGCGTACGGGTCAATCCCTTTGGATTAGAAATCCCTGCTCTATCCGATTTTGAGGCACAGGAGCAAAATACCATTCTTTTTGTGGGGAATTTCACACATGCACCAAACGTCGATGCAGCCTTATGGTTGGGGAATGAAATTATGCCCCTCCTGCGGGATATTCGACCTGGTATCCAGTTGTGTTTGATCGGCATTTACCCTCCACCGGAAGTGAAAGCGTTGGCATCTAATGATATCCTGGTCACTGGACCAGTCCCAGAGATCGAGCCTTATTTTGCCAGAGCTACATTGGTCGTCGCCCCAGTCCGCATTGGTGGCGGAATGCGCATGAAAGTGTTGCAATCAATGGCATTAGGTAAGGCCATCGTTACAACCTCACGCGGCGCAGATGGGCTGGCGGTAGATGGTCGACGGCCGCCTCTTGTGACTGCTGACGACACATCCGGGTTTGCTCAAGCCATAATACAGCTCCTATCAGATGAAAATGCCCGGCGAGAACTTGGCAGGCAGGCACGCGCCTATGTGGAGGCCAATTTCAGTGCTCGAGCTTACGCCAACCGGATTGAGGCGATCTATGCAGAGATGCAAGACGAGCGGAGGGACGGATGAACCAGGACCCACTCATAAGCGTGATCGTCCCGACTTATCAGCGGTGTGCTTCCGTAGAACGTTTATTGCGTGCACTCAGCCAACAAAATCTGCATCCAGAAAAGTACGAAGTGATTATCGTGGTTGATGGTTCATCGGACGGCACGCATGAGATGGTTGAGCACTCCCAAACCCCTTACCGCCTGAGGAGCATCTGGCAGACCAACCAGGGGCGAGCAACCGCCTGCAATCGCGGCATCCACGCCGCTCAAGCCAGTCTGGTTGTGTTGCTCGATGATGATATGGAGCCTTCCGAGCCTCTGCTGGAAGCCCATTGGAATGCGCACCAGGGCAACCCTCGCCTGGGTGTGCTTGGGGCCGTGCCAATCCGGTTGGGACCATCTTCCACACCTGTGGTGCAGTTCATCGGGATGAAGTTTAACCAACACCTTGAGAAGTTAGCTCAACCAGGCTACACCCTAAATTTACGGGATTTTTACAGCGGAAATTTCTCCATCCGGCGTCCTGTATTGATAGAAGCCGGTCTTTTTGACGAGCATTTCAAAGAGTATGGAAATGAGGACCTGGAATTAGCCTGGAGACTTAGACAGTCAGGAATTTCATTGGTTTATTGCAAGGACGCATTGGCAACCCAGCATTACGAAAAAGACTATCCCGCCCTGGCAAGGGACAATATCGCCAAAGGTAAGACTTCTATACTTTTCGCGAAACTACATCCAGAAGTCATCCCAGAAATCAAACTCAATACCTCCAGTCAAGAGTCATGGCGATGGCGCTTGCTGCGCGCTTGTCTGCTTTTTCTGAGCCGGATTTGGAAGCCTATGCCGCAAATCATGATCCGCTGCATGTCCTGGTTGGAAAAGCGCCGCCCGACCCATTTACCGTTATTCTATCGCTTGTCGCTGGATTATTTCTACTGGTTGGGAGTCAGGAACACCGAAACATGACCCGGACAGTCTTCTACTATACAGATAGCAACACCTTTGGCGGAGTAGAAAGAGCCATGCTGCAGCATATGGAAGGATTGGACCGTAGTGCCTGGCTACCCGTGCTGGTTTATCACCCTGAGGCTGGTATCTCGCATATGCTGCAGGAAGCGGCTCATCTGGATGTCCGGTTGGTGAAAATGCCGCATCTTCCACTTGGGCTGAGCGGTGCCCGGCAGATTCCTGCCTTTAAGGCAATGCTACATGCAGAGCACCCAGCGGTCTTTCATGCTCATCTGTCCTGGCCCTTGGCGTGCAAATGGGGTCTCGTGGCAGCATTGTTTGAAGGGGTGCCAGCCGTGGTTGCAACCCTACATCTGTGGGTCGATACATCCTACACACCATCTTCCCGCTGGCAGCAAGGTTTGATCGCGACCAGGCTTGGGAAGTATATTGCTGTATCCCGGGATATCGCCCAGAAGCTGGAGCAAGTCTTCAATGTTTCCGCTTCAAAGCTGCAGGTCATTCATTCATCGGTTGACATCCATCGTTATATAGACGCGATCAACCTTGTACCACCAACCGAGTCAGCGCATTTTCAAGACCGACCGATTATCCTGACAGTGGCTCGCTTGGACCAACAAAAAGGTCTTCCAACCCTGCTCGAGGCAGCTGCGCAGCTGCCCGAAGCTGTCTTCGTCCTGGTGGGCGAAGGTCCACAACGCCCTGCCCTGGAGGCGCAACGTCGGGAACTCGGTCTGGAAAATAGAGTCGTGTTTACCGGCTTCCGCCAGGATATCCCAGCCTGGCTGGGGATTTGCAGGCTGTTTGTGTTACCATCGTTATATGAAGGGGTGCCGATATCGCTGCTGGAAGCGATGGCAGCCGGCAAGCCGGTGATTGCTAGCGCGATCCCAGGCAACGATGAAGCCGTGACGCATGCAGAAACAGGCTGGCTATTTGCGCCTGGTGATGCGGGTTCCCTGGTGAAAGCGATAAAGCTTCTGTTGGCAGACCAAAACCTGGCGCAACGTCTGGCATCCGCTGGCCAGGCACGTGTTCAGAGGGAATTCTCCAGCCAGGCAATGAACCAGCAGATCATGCAGGTATATACCGAGCTGCTCGAGAAGACTCGGAAAGGGAGAAGGTTCTTTGGATAACCAGATTGAGCAACAACGCAACCGGTTGCTGCGGCGGGCAGATTGGCGTTTCCTGCTGGACAACCCATGGCCTGAAAAAAGCATTTGCTTAAACCGCGGGTTTTTAGCCCAGGCTGTGCAGGCTGTGTCTTCCAAAGATATCACTGGGGAAAAAGACTTCCCAGGTGAGTTTGACCTGGTAGTTGCGAGAAATCCGAATTCAACTGCCTTGCAAAAAGCCTGGCTGGCTCTCCGTTCAAGCGGAAGTTTTTATAGTGAGTGGTATTCTCCGATGGTTGGTGGCACAGCGGGGATCCGCAAGCGCTTGGAAGCAGCTGGTTTTACGGATGTGGTATGCTATTGGCCCTGGCCTATTCCAACTTTCTCTCCAGCTCTATTTTGGCTACCACTGGATGCACCACAAGCCGTACGATATTTTCTATCCAACCGGTCACAACCGACAAGCCTGTTAGCGCACTTCGCTAGCAGCTTATTGCAAATCCTGTGGAAATTTTTCCGGAAAACGCACCTGCTAGTGCCCGTTTGTGTTACCGCCCGTAAATCGGATCCAGTTGCCGTTCCCATATTTCAAGATAATCCAGAAGAGGACATATTAACCCATTGGGGCAATGTAAAATCTGCAGGCAAACCTCGCCGATTCAATGCTTTTATGTGGACAGGTGGAAAACGGTCCATCAACAAAGTGATCCTGTACCAGTTTGCGAACGGAGAGGAGATACCCCAACGGATCGTGAAATTGCCGCGCACACCTGAGACTGTCCCTGCGTTAATCCATGAGGCGCATATTTTGCAGGCCTTGCACGCCAGGAAAAGTGAAGCAGCAACCCGTGCTCCAGCGGTTCTCTTTTTACATGAATTGAATGGCATGGTCGCGCTTGAGGAGACCACGGTTCTTGGTCGACCGCTGTACACAGTCTTAAACAAAGAGAATACCCTTGGATTGGTGATCAAAGTGACAGATTGGCTGTCAAGCCTGGCCGTAGGTGAACCGCTTGTTCCACGGGAGGTTTGGTGGGACCGCTTGGTCGAACCGGCCTTACACGACTTTGAACAAGCCTTTGGAGCGATGCTGGATAGATCGGTGTTACCTAAGTGCCGGATGATCCTGAACCGTTTGGGCGCTTTACCTCAGGTTTTTGAGCATCGCGATTGTTCGCCCTGGAATCTGCTCGTGACAACGAGTGGAGAGCTGGCTGTGCTCGATTGGGAATCAGCAGAACAGGACGGGCTCCCCGCTTTAGATCTGGTTTATTTTTTAACTTACCTGGCATTTTTTATAGATGGATCCATTAAAAATGGAAAATTCATCGAATCGTATCGCCGCGCATCCGATCCAGCAACTTTTACCGGAAGTGTGAAAGTCGCCAGCCTTGTACGTTATATCGAATGTACGGGCTTGGACTCGGGTATATTGCAACCGCTGCGTCTATTGGCCTGGCTGATCCATTCTCGTTCGGAGATACGCCATCTGTCGGCAGATACTGGCGGTTCGCCTCAGCCGGCAGCTTTGCAGCATAGCCTGTTCTATAATCTGGTCTTAGAAGAGCTGGCGATAGAACAAAGCCCTGCTCAGGCAAGCACTCACTAAGGAATCGATATATGCCCATTTCTCTAGGTATTTGGGATCGACTACCTTCATCTGCTCAGAGGAAATTGCGCAGATTGCTTCAGCCTGCCTGGTTCGGTGTGTTGCGCAGAACGACGCCGCTTAGCAGTCGCTGGGGGTCTGACCGCGGCAATCCGATTGATCGCTATTATATTGAGCAGTTCCTGCAGCAACAACGTAAGGATATCCATGGGCGAGTGTTAGAGGTTGGTAATCGAAATTATACGCAACGGCATGGAAGCGATGTCGAACACTGTGATGTACTGGATAATAACCCGGAAAATCCACAGGAGACCTTGCTTGTCGACATGGAGAATGCCGAGACGCTTCCTTCCAGTCAGTATGACTGCTCGGTGCTTACCCAGGTGCTGCAGTTTGTACTCCACCTCCGCCCATGTTTAGAGCAATTACATCAGTCCATGCGATTTAGAGGTGTGATGTTGGCGACTGTGCCTTGCGTGAGCCGCCTCGATCTTGCATACCGAGAGGGAAAAGATTATTGGCATTTTACAGCAGCGGCATGTAAACTTCCGTTCGGTGAGGTGTTCGGAGCAGATCAGGCGAGTGTGTATCCATATGGAAACTTCCTAGTTTCGATTGCTTTTCTGGCTGGGGTAGCCACTGAAGAACTCTCCCAACGAGAACTCGTTGTAAAAGATGAGACTTTTCAGTTTGTAGTTGCAATAAAAGCAGTAACAGAATGAGTCTCCCGTCCACATCACTGATTATTGGCTCGCGTGACCGCCCCGAATTATTGGGGGATACCGTGGCGTCGGTGCTAATGGGTGATGAAGTTCCAGCGGAGATCGTCATAGTCGACCAGAGTCGCGTCCCACACAGGACCCTGGGCAGTCAAACGGCAAACCGCGGTTGTGAGATTATCTATCTGAACATGAAGTCGGGTGGAGTGAGTCGGGCTCGCAACGCGGGTGTCGCAGCCTCCAAGCATGACATGCTCATCTTGATCGATGATGATATTTATGTGGAAGGTAGTTGGTTTACGCACATCGTAGGAGCATTGAAAAAGGGTGGTACACAAACAGTGATCTCAGGTCAGATACGGCCATATTTTAGCAATGATAAGGGCGGCTTTGTTCCTTCGACCAATGTGGAAGAGAAGGCCGCCAGGTACAAGGGCAGAATCATTAAAGATGTACTGTTTTCCGGAAATATGGCGATCCATCGTGGTGCATTCGAGTCGGTTGGCTTGTTCGATGAGCGCCTGGGACCGGGGACTCGCTTTCCAAGCGCGGAGGATTGTGACCTCGGCTTCCGTCTGCTCGAAGCGGGCTTCTGCATCCAGTATGAGCCTGAAGCCGTGGTTTATCATCGCGCCTGGCGTTCAGATGGCGAGTTCTTATCGCTTCGTTGGAATTATGGTTTGGGGCGAGGGGCTTTTTATGCCAAACATTTATACTTGAATGACCGATATATGTTGAAGCGCATGTTGACCGATATTCAAAACCACGTTTTGGCAATTCCGTTCCGAGTTCGACACCAACGTTTGGAAGCCAAAGGGGATTTGGTCCTCGCTTGGGGAATCCTGATGGGTGCTTTCCGTTGGCTAACGGCAGAACGCATAAATATCACCGTGGGAAAGCCATGCCTCAAATAAGCGTAATTATCCAAACGGAGAGCTGGAACGAGTTGCTGCGGACCAATCTGGAATCCCTGGTCTGTCAGACTCTGGAATATCCCGATTTCGAGGTGCTCCTGACCACTCATACTGCCGACTCGTTGGAGGCAGGGTTGGCGCAAATGGCTCTACCTTATTCCTGCCGGTTGATCCGACTGGCAAAGGGTGGATCCGGTACGAATCTTTATCAAGGAGTAGAGGCCGCCAACGGACGTTTCTGCCTGTTCCTTAAAGAGGATCAAATCGCCGCTCCTGGTTTGTTAGCAGAGCATCTGCAGGTACAATTGGAAACCGAGGGGGTTGTTGGGATTGGCAGGGTGATTTTTAACCCACGCCCTGGATCGAGCTGGTATGCGAACCAATCTTGCAGCTGGCAAAATAGACAGGTAGACGCATGGGTCAAGGGTGATCATCCAATAACCTGGATAGACTGCCTCAGCCTTAACTTTTGTGCCTCAAGACAGGCTCTTCTGGCAAACCCTCCTCAATCCCCCCCTCTGGAAAGCGAATCGGTAGATGAGAAAGCTGAAATAGAGATCGCCTTCCGACTGGTGCGTGACGGGTTTCACTGTATATATATCCCGGGTGCGGTATGCAATTGCGAAGAATGGCGTGACTTTCCTGCCCTGGCAGAGGAAACCATGCAGCGTGGGGCTGCCTATATCAATCTTTGGCAGCGACAACCCAGCATGCTACCTGAGTTGTTTGGAAATTTCTACGACACAAGCTTGCGGGGTATTATGCTCCGGCGCCTTCTACTTTGGTTGAATCTCTCTCCACTCTTCCTGGGTATGCTAGGACCACTCCTGCAAGAAAAGGCCTGGGCCAACGAGTGGTTTAAGTTTTTACAGAGCTACTGCTTTTGGTATGGTGTGAAACAGGCGCTGCCGGATCGGTCGATCTGGCAGCGCCTGACATATGGCACCCCCATTTTGATGTATCACGCGTTCAGTAGCAAGGCTGAGCGCGCCAGCCGATACATCCTACCTCAGCACCGCTTCACACAGCAGATGGCGTTGCTTAAGTTGTTGGGTTATCAAACCATCACCCTAGAAGAATATCTGGACTACTTGACCACATACCGCCTGGTACCTGAGCGTTCTTTGGTCATAACGATCGATGATGGTTATCTGGATAATTTTCAGTTGGCTTTACCGGTGCTGCACCGCTTTGGTTTAAAGGCAACGATCTTTATCGTGAGCGACATGCTGGGAGGCAGCAATAACTGGGATGAAGTCAGCCCATTAACTGGCAGGCCGTTGATGTCTGTCTCCCAAGCGTGCGAGCTGCAGCAAGCGGAAATTTCATTAGGGTCTCACACATGTACCCACCCCATGCTGACTGAAATCTCTCCTGAACAATCCTGGGAAGAGATCTATCGGTCGAAGGCTGTCTTGGAGCGTGAATTCGGAGCCCCAGTGCAAACCTTTGCCTACCCACATGGATCAGTAAACTCATCGATACTAGACCAGGTGAGACAAGCTGGATACCTGGGAGCATGCAGTGTGAAGCGCGGTCTGAACACACCTGCCGCGCCTCAATTTGCACTGTACCGAACGGATGTTTTTGGTTCAACTTCGCTTTTCCAATTTCTGGTTTCAGTTTGGTCAGGCTAGCAATATGGATTCCGAGACAAACAAAACCCAATCCATTTTCCGCCAGGTATTTATCAACACCCTCAGTAATTATGGTGGCAAAATTGTGACCCTTGGTGTCTGGTTCTTCCTGACACCTTTAATCCTGAACCATATTGGACAAGATCTCTACGGGATGTGGATCCTGGTCGGGTCTTTGGTAGCATATGGTTCGTTGCTTGATTTCGGTATTGCCAACGCGATTACGAAATATGTGGCAGAGTTCCAGGCAAAGGGTGATTTTGAACAAGCGCACAGCCTGGTCGCTACCGCATTATGGCTTTATACGATCGCCGGTCTGGCTGCGATCCTTCTGGGGGCTGTCTTTGCGCCGATTTTCCCCTATCTATTTAATGTGCCAGTCGATCAACGTGCAACTTTTTCCTGGTTAGTATTCCTGTCAGGCATAGGGTTGGGCATATCATTGCCTGGCGCTGCACCGATTGCGGTATTACGGGGTTTGCAACGCTTCGATGTGATCAACCTGATCAGTATCAGCGGCATGCTGCTTCTTGCAGGGTCGACTGTTCTGGTGCTGCAATTAGGCGGTGGACCATTAGGCCTGGTAACGGTGAATATCTTGGTGAACCTGGTGATGCAGATACCGGCCGTGTGGCTCATCCGCCGTCACGCAAGACAGCTACAGTTTGGCTGGAGCGGCGCCAAGCGCAGCTATATCCGGACGGTCGCAAGTTACAGCTCGGCGCTTTTTGTGATCAACATCGCTGGCCAGTTACAGGTGAAGACCGATGAAATCGTGGTTGGGGCTTTTCTCCCGGTGAGTAATGTGACCCCTTATTCAATTGCTCACCGGCTTAGCGAAATTCCCCAGATGCTTACCGAACAGTTCATGAAAGTTCTTATGCCGTTGGCTTCGACGCTGCATACAGAGAATGACCAGGGACGCTTACGCCAGCTGTACCTCATCAGCACCCGCCTGACTCTGGCAAGTTTCCTGCCGCTGGGATTAGGCGTTATTATCTTGGCAAAACCGTTCCTGTCGGCCTGGGTCGGAGAAGCCTATGCCCCTTACGCCGGATTAGTGTTGCTGCTGGTTTGCGCCAGTTTGTTTGACACCCTGATGTGGCCTGCGAGTGCCATCTTACAGGGAATGGCCAGGCACCGCTTGCTGGCAATATCGGCCATCGCTTCAGGTCTGCTAAACCTGGCAATCTCTGTTGCGTTGGTCAGGCCACTTGGATTGGCCGGGGTAGCCCTGGGGACTTTGATCCCGACTACCCTGGAGTGTCTATTCTTTGTGATTCCCTATTCGATGCGGGTTATCGGCATTGATCTGCGCACCGCACTGAAGGAAATATTCCTGCCTGTGATCGCTCCTTCGGTCATGATGGGGATCGTCTTGATTTTGTTACGGTACCTGGTTAATCCTGTTGGGATGATATCCATCCTGGCAGTGGGAGGCTTGAGTTTCCTGGTGTATGCCGCGATTTATCTCAGCCTCGGGGCGAGTTCCCAGGAGAGACATAATTTTCTAGAACTGGCGCGTAATACGCTCCAGTCAATCCGGTTACGCCTGCGATCCAGACATTCGGATGACGAGTAACAAAACCTGATCGATCTATCAATACCTTCGCCAAAATTAAGTAAATAAAGTAGGGCTTTTTAATGTAGAGTTAAAGTCTTCCAGACAATAACTCACCACAAAAAAACCCATGCCAGAGATTTTAGCACTTTTACAGGACATAGCACCTCTTTTAGAGAAAACGACTTTCAATCAAATGAGTCGGATCGTGTTAGCGATGCTGGCATCAAGCGGTCGAATAACCAGAATAAATAATTTTTGTCCACAACATTACGACGCAACCATAAATCTTTCTGGCGACCCAAGATATTGGTATGGTGGTACTGGCGGGCAAATCTGTTCAGCGAATATGTTCTCTTATTACTAATTTTTACTAACTGTTATGAATAACTAAACTGAAAAGCAGGGGGACTAAACTTCTAGGTTTAGCTCCTTGCTTTTCAGTTCCCCTCTGACCCGTGCGAGTCCAGGGCTTTTCAATCTGCTCCGCAACACAGCTATTACCCTCATCCGTTGCGAAGGCTACCCGTACATGACCGATGCCTGGTGTGCCATCTCCGCTAAGCCCGATTTTGGCTTTTTTCTGCACCTAAAATAAGAGCATTGATTAGCCCTGTGTACTTTATTCATTATTTGTGCCCATGTGTACTAGTTTGCTATTTGGGAACCTGAACATGGAGTGCACCCTGGAAACACATTTTGCCAAAGGCGTTATCAGGCGTCTCAATGGGGCATTCGAGCAACACGCTGTATTCTCCGGTTACAGATGCGCCTTTCAACCAGCCTTCCGTGACCTCGCCAGTGATGGTAGCCGTGCCTTCTTGATTGTCCTGGATTATGTTGACGTCAGCGGTAAAGGCATTTTTGCGACCGTTGAAGTGGTAAAGAGCATGGATCGTCGTAATATTTTCCCCAGGGTTATATTCAATGATCTCTCCCGTATATGTGCCTACACCCACATCGCCGCCCACGACTCCCACCATGTTCGGAAAGGTAGTCACCCATTTTGTAAAGGTGTCATCAAACGTATGCCCTTTTGCTCTCCCACCGTCAGCCAGAGCCGATCCGGTAATCGCCCCGACCAGCACCAATCCTAATAGGATGCTCCAGAGTTTGGAGAGTCGGCCTTTCGTCGCCACGGTCTTATTGCCTTCATTCTTCAGGTTTGTCATTTCTCATTCTCCTTTTTGAGTGTGGTTGAATTTGACTACAGTTTACGCATCCCGCGTTGACCCAGCGTGTCGCAGAGCGTGTCGGAACACGTAATTTAATGGATGTGGTCAGATTTCACGATATAATTTGATCATAGGCCGTTGCAAAGGAGTGGAATGTCCCATCATCTCGCCTTGCACTTTCTGGGCACCCCGCAACTGTATTTGGATAACTCACTCATCCATGCCGAACGCCGAAAAGCGATAGCTCTATTAGCTTATCTCGCTAATGAGCGAGGACAACATTCGCGTGAATCCTTAAGTGCCCTGCTCTGGCCCGATTACGAACAGTCCAAAGCCTTTACAAACCTCCGTCATACCCTGTGGGAAATTCAACAAGCCATCGGCGATGGTTGGCTCAATGCCGACCGCGACAAAATTGGATTGAACGAGCAGGCAGATATCTGGCTGGATGTCACCCACTTCAAATCCCTCTTTGAGCAAAGCCGGACTCAAAAAGACGATTTGCTTCGCATCTCCCTTTTGGTCGATTCTGCCAAGCTGTATCGCAACCAATTTCTGACCGGGTTCAGCCTGAAGGATGCCTATTCTTTCAACGAATGGATCTTCGCTAAATCAGAGGAACTGCGCCGCGACCTTGCCGATATACTTAACTCACTTTCTGAATTATATTGTGTCCTCAATCAACCCGATAAAGCCATCCCGTACACAAGAAGATTAATCACACTCGATCCGTTGAATGAATCATCACACCGATGCTTGATGAATATCTATAACCTCGCTGGACAACACAGCGCGGCGCTGATGCAATATAAAACCTGCGAAAAAGTCCTGCGCAAGGAACTCGAACTCGACCCTCAGCCCGAAACCCTGGCACTCTACAAGAAAATCCGCAAAGGGGAGCTAAAACCTGCGCAGGTCGACAGGCAAAAAGAAACAACCCTACCGAAACATAACATGCCGTCGCAACTTTCATCCTTCATCGGGCGCGAAAAAGAACAGGCTGAGATCATGGATCTCATCTCGAAGAATCGGCTCGTTACGCTCGTTGGAACAGGCGGCATTGGCAAGACCCGACTTTCCCTGCAAATTGCAGAAATAGTAGTGGCTGCCTTCAAAGATGGCGTGTGGTTAATAGAACTCGCGCCGCTCTTCGACCCTGCGCTGATAATGAATACGATTGCCTCAGTGTTGGGGGTGCGTGAGGAGCAAGGTCGCCCGCTGATGGCGACGTTGCTGGATTGGTTGCGCAACAAAGACTTGTTATTGGTCCTCGATAATTGCGAACATCTAGTTAAAGCTTGCGCTGAATTTGCGGCTGCAGTATTGCAGGCCACGTACGGGATACGCATTCTGGCCAGCAGCCGCGAGGCATTGGGCACTGCTGGTGAAAGGGTTTATCGCTTACCATCCCTCGAAATTCCAAATCCCAAAGAAACAATTTCAATTGATACGGCAACCCAATTCGCAGCAGTGCGCTTGTTTATTGACCGTGCCACACACGCATTAAAATCATTTAGCGTGACGAATGCCAATGCGCCTGAGGTGGCGCTAATCTGTTATCGTCTGGATGGAATCCCTCTGGCGATTGAACTTGCCGCGGCTCGCGTGAAGGTATTGAGAGTTGACCAGATTGCCGAGCGCCTGGATAATCGTTTCCGCCTGCTGACGAGTGGCAGTCAGGCTGCCTTGCCGCGCCACCAGACACTGCGTGCAATGGTCGATTGGAGCTACGACTTACTGTCAGAGGCTGAGCAGGTATTGTTTCGCCGGTTGTCAGCGTTCGTTGGTGGTTGGACACTTGAAGCAGCGGAATCAGTGTGCGCTGGAGAGAGTATCGAGTCTTGGGAGGTGTTGGATTTACTAGACCATCTCATCGACAAGTCACTCATCGGGATGGATGAGCAGGCGGTTGAGCCGCGCTATCACATGTTGGAGACGATTCGTCAGTATGCCCTAGAAAAGTTGGTGGACTCGAACGAAGACGAAAAAATGCACGACCAACATCTGTTTTACTTTATACAATTTGCAGAGTATACCGAACCCATGTTCTATACGCCACATGTAATTACTCACCCCTACGCGATTTAAAGATTATCTGGTAAGATGCGCGTATG
>Ga0315278_10001542_pt1 | contig 20282 bp, 14 predicted proteins | sample YL17G06_0_MG_FD_203880 | JGI IMG/M metagenome (GOLD analysis project Ga0315278, IMG submission 203880) | Sediment microbial communities from Yellowstone Lake, YNP, Wyoming, USA - YL17G06_0 | ecosystem: Environmental > Aquatic > Freshwater > Lake > Sediment | place: USA: Wyoming | collected... | reverse complement strand
TGGTCGCTCCAGTGGCGGTAATACTGGGCCAGCGTCACCTTGGTCATGGGCGCCGGACAGAACGACTCGGCGATGTGCATGCCCGAGTCGCGGATCAGATCCATGAGCCCGCGGTTCTCGCCGTCGGTGTGGCAGAGCACCAGCTTGCCCGCCGCGCCCAGTCTGGTCGCCGCCTTGCGGATCCACGGCTGGATCTCCTCGGCGAAATAGGGCGGGAACGTCAGCATGTCGTCGAAGTTGGCACCCCACCAGACCACCTCGGCCGGCGACTGGCACAGGATATCGAGCTCCTTGTCCATCAACGGCGCGATGCGCTCGGCGAGCCCGCGCATCTCGCGGTAGTGGTCCTTGTAATGGATGAAGAACTGCGTCGCGTCGGACAGGTCGCGCTGGATGGTATGGAAGGGCGACGCGTCCAGGGACCCGATGCACACCGGCTGGCCGTTCTCGCCCATGTCGTCGGCTGCCCAGCGGCGAAAGCGCTCGAAATTGGGCACCGCGTCCATGTGCTCGAACAGGTAGCCGGCCGGCGCATAGTCGTGCGGCGTCTTGATGAGGTGCTCCACCAGCGCCGGTATGGTGATCCCGTGCCGCTGCGAATCGACGTCGTAGTGGGTGGTCGTGCTCACCATCCCGAGCGGCGTGTGGTACTCGACGCGGGTGCGCGGCCCGTCGCGATGCACCTTGACCTCGACGTCCTTCGGCAACACCACGTCGAACACGGTGTCGCGACTGCAGAACACGTTGATGCCGCGGTGCAGGTACTGCGGCTGGTACGCCGGGTCGAGCTGATCGTCGCAGAAACGATGGTGGAAGGCCCAACCCTCGGCGCGCGCGATCTCGTTCATCGGCACGCCGGCGTACTGCTTCGGCAGGGTTCCGGCGGTGGAATTGGCGAGGTACCAGAGATCCAGCCGCGGCACGTACGGCAGCCGATCCACCATCTCGCCGCGCAGCGCCGCGAGCACGCGGGCCTTGTGGGTGACCATGTTTCCTCCCTGGGCGCTGCATTGCGCCGATCCCAACCCGGGCGATGCGTGGCCGCCCCGCCGGATTATTCGACGCGCCGATTGCGGTTGTCCAGAACTCACCCCCGCGCCCTTGACATGGATCAAGCCCGCCGGCGGCCCTGGCGCCCGGGGATCGTGCGCTGACACCGCGCGCCCGCAATCCCGGTCGCCGGTGCGCCCACGACGACGGCGGTGCGGCCGCCGACCACGGCGGTGCGCCTGCGACCACTGCGCCGCGCCGCGCCGTCAGAAATCGATGCTGACGGTGGCACGGGTGAACGCCTCGATCTTGTCGATCAGGCGATCGGTGGCGGTGGCGGCGCCATCCTCGTCCGCCGCGGCGATCGCGCGCGCGATGTCGGCGTGGAGCTTGGCCGTTTCCGGCATGTCCGGCGCCTGCTTGTAATGGTGATACCAGAACCGGCGCGACAGCGATTGCGTGAGACCCATCGCGCTGACCGTGAACTCGTTGCGCGCGGCGGTGAGGCAGAGCTCGTTGAAGGCGCGGTCCACGCGCATGAAGGCGATGTCGTCGTTGCGCCGGGCGCTTTTCTCGAACTCCGCGGCGAGCTCCTCGAAACGCGCGCGCGCTTCAGGCGTCGCACGGCGGGCGGCGCTGCGCGCCAGCAGCCGCTCGACCTCGCGCCGCAGCTCGAGCAGGCGCAGCTGACTGTTGACGTTGATGTCGGAGACAATCACTCCGCGCCGCGGCAGGATGCTCACCAGCCGCTCGCGCGCCAGGCGCTGGAGCGCCTCGCGAATCGGAGTTCGCCCGATGCCGAGCCGCTGCGACAGGGCGCCCTCGGAGACCGCGGACCCCGGGGGCAGCTGCAGGGTGACGATCAGCTCCTCGAGATCCGTGTACGCCTTCTCGGTCAGCGTCTGCGGGCTGACCGGGGCCGCGGCAGCGCGGCGCGCACGGGGCCCTACAGCTGTCGTCTTTTTTGCACCAGGCCGAGGAATCGCTCGTACTCCTTGTCGTCGACGCCGTAGCTGTGATCGTCGTCGGGGAAGGTGCCGGCCTTGACATCCGCCACGTAGGCCTCGATGCCGCGCACCGCCACTTCGGTGAGGTTGGCATAGCGTTTGGTGAACTTGGGCTTGAAGTCGGTGAATACGCCCAGCAGGTCGTAGCAAAGCAGGATCTGACCGTCGGTGCCCACACCCGCGCCGATGCCGATGGTCGGGATCTCCAGCTGCTCGCTGATGACCCGCGCGATCTTCGCCGGCACCGCCTCGAATTCGAGCATGAAGCAGCCGGCGTCCTGGATCGCGAGCGCATCCTCGAGGATCTTCATCGCGGCGTCGGCGGTGCGGCCCTGGATCCTGAAGCCGCCGAACAGGGCGATGGTGTGCGGCGTGAGGCCGATGTGCGATGCCGTGGGGATGCCGGCATCGACCAGCGCTTTCAGGATGTGCGCCTGCGACTTGCCGCCCTGCGGCTTTACCGCGTCGCACAGCGCCTCCTGCATGAACCGGGTGGCGTTGGCCAACGCGCGGTCGATCGTGTTGTAGCTCTGGTACGGCATGCAGCCGAGGACGAACGTGTTGGGGGCGCCCCTGCGCACCGCCAGGGAGTGGAGCACCATCATGTCCATTGTCGCCGGGATGGTGCTCGGATGACCGTGGGCGACCATCGCCAGGCTGTCGCCCACGACCGCGACGTCGACGCGCGCCATTTCCGCCCACTTGGCGGAGGTGTAGTCGGGCACCGACATGTACACCATCTTCTCGCCGGTGCGCTTGGAATCGCGGATCTCGGCGATCGCCCGCTTCTTGTGTTCCGGCTCCCCCATCGGCATCCCCGGTTGATATGCGCCTCATATATTAGCCCATTCCGGCGCGACCGGACGGGGCGCGGCGAGCGCCGCAGCGCGGGAGGCGGCTGCGCGATCCTGCGGACGGGCTACAATCGGCCGCGAATCCACCCCCGTGCGGCCTGCCGCGCAACGGGCGTGCGCGCACGACAACCCCGTTCCCCACCGTTCATGCCGTTTCGCCTGATCGCCTCCGACCTCGATGGCACGCTGCTCCGCGACGACGGGACCGTCAGCGTCCGCACCCGCGCAGCGCTGGCGCGCGCCGCGGAGCGGGGGATCCCGATCGTGCTCGTCACCGGGCGCCCGCCGCGCTGGGTGCGCGAGCTGCCGGCTTTGACGGGAGCGCACGCGGTCGTCGTCTGCGCGAACGGCGCGCTGCTCTACGACGTCGATGCCCACGCGATCATCGATCATGCCCCGATCGCGAGCGCGCTTGCGGTCGAGCTGGTCGATGCGCTGCGCGCGGAGGCCGACGGCTGCACGTTCGCCTGCGAGATGGCCTTCCGGTTCGGACACGATGCCGCTTATCCGGTGCGTTTTCCGCCGCCGGATGTGCTCGTCGGCGACGTCCGCGACATGGTTGCCGGCGGGCCCGCGACGAAACTCATCGTCCGCGACGACCTCATCGACCACGACGCGCTCGTCGCGCTCGTGCGGCACGTGGTGCGCGGGCGCGCCGAAGTGACGCACTCGGGTTACGGCATCGTCGAGATCTCTGCGCCCGGGGTGGACAAGGCGCGCGGGCTGCGCGTGGCGTGCCAGCGCCACGGCATCGCGCTGGCGCGCACGATCGCGTTCGGCGACATGCCCAACGACATCCCGATGCTGGTGCAGGCCGGCCACGGGGTCGCGGTCGCCAACGCCCACGCCGACGTGCGCGAGATCGCCAACGAGATCACCGTGTCGAACGAGGAGGATGGCGTGGCCGTCGTCCTCGAGCGGGTATTGGCGTGACCAGCCGGTAGCTCTTCGCCGCGAGCATCGCTGCGCCCACCGTCCACTATCCGCTCACGATCGGCGTCGGCTGCAGCGACACCGGCTGCAGCGACACCGGCGGTGAGCGCGGGCACTGCCGGGCAGCGCGGCCGATGCCGGATTTGATCAGAGGCAAGGACACATTCCGGAGCCCAGGGGGCGATCCGGGTTGTGGTACGCTTGCCCTCGATGACCAAGCCCAAGCTGATCTATTTCGACGCTCCCGTGAGTCGCGGCGAGGAGTGCCGCCTCGCCCTGCACCTCGCGGGCATCGACTTCGAGGACGTACGCATCAACCCTGCCTCTTGGCCGGCGATGAAAGAGCAGATGCCCTACGGCGGCCTGCCTGTCCTTGAATTACCGGGATGCCCACCGCTCGCGCACTCCAATGCCATCCTTGTGCTGATCGGCCGGCGCCACGGCCTCCACCCTGCCGAGGACTTCGAGGCGGCGCGTCACGAAGGGATGATGCAGCACGTGGAGGATCTGCGCGCCGTCGTCGCGCCGACGATCCGCATGGGGGACGCCGAGAAGAAGGCGGCGCGCGAGGCGATCGTGGCGGGTTTCCTGCCAGCCTGGGCGAGGTCGGCGGAGAAGAACATTCCCGGCGAGCCGTTCTTCGGTGGCGCGAAGCTCAACGTCGTGGACCTTAAGCTCCACATGGCGGTGCGCTGGTTCATCGGCGGCAAGGTCGACCATATTCCCGCCACGATCTTCGCCGGTTGCCGCAAGCTCATGGGGGTGCACGGCGCCGTTCGCGACCATGCCGGCGTGAAGTCCTGGTACGCGAAGTCTTGAGCACCGCCCGTCGGGACTGCGCCCGCCGTCGGAGAACCTGGTCAAGTCTCCCGCGTCCGGTCGCGACGGCCATGCCCGACGGTCGCTGACCCGCCACGCCCCGACGGTCGAGCATCAGTGGTCGACGGTCTGCTAAGGCGTGGGTGCGGTCATTCGGCTGGCGCGAGTGACAGGCGGCCATCGACCCAGACCAGCCGGCCGGGTTACCCCGGAGCGGACGTTCGCGTGTCGCGCATTGGGGCGCGCATGTCCACGCGATGCGCTCGGATGCGTTCCTGCTTGCAAATGTCGCTGAAGCCGCGCAGGCTGCGCCCACGGTGGTCCTGATCGATTACAATCGCGGTTTCCGCAGCTTCTGTTTCACCATCCGCCGGGCGGTTGCCAACCGCAATCGGTATTTGGCCCACATTGCCCAACTCCAAATGCGCGGGGTCATGTGGGTGACTCGCCGATCCTTCGTCGAGCGCGCCGCGAGGACCGAGCGCGTCGTTTCTTTTGCCGGTTACAGCGCCGGGGCTTGCGGATAGTCGCTGCGCTTGCGCGCCGCCTCTTCAATGACATGCATTGCCGCGAGCGCGACGCGTTCGCGCCAAGGCCTCGCGGCAACCTGCACCGCGGTTGGCAGTCCGGCGCTACCTTCCTCGCATTTCTTCGCCACTTTCTCCATGATGTCACGCGAGAAAGGGCGATCGCTTTCTTCCTCTTGACCGACTCGGCTCCAGGGCACGACGCCCGCGGGGTAACCGAGCAAGTTGTATAGAATGCAGTTGACGCCGGCGAGGCCGAGGTCCCTGGTGCTGCCATGACGGAATGCCGGCAATGCGCACACCGGGCCGAGGATCAGGTCGAGCGGACCGCCGTCAGCACGATCCATGGCCTCCGTGAACCGCGCGCGATAGTCCATTTGTTCAACGACCAGTTGCCAGTAGTCATAGACATCCGCGTGTGCGAAATAGGGCAGCGCCTGCGCGAGCGCTTTCTGACCGAGTGCATCGAGCAATCGAGCTCCCACGTTGAGGAGGACGCGCGGTTTTCCTGCAATCGACATCATCTTCGTTACCGTGGGATGTGTCGGTCCGCCTCGCAGCGCTTCCCTGAACGAGCGCAGTCCGTCGCCGACTAGCAACCCGCTGGCAACACGGAGCGCTCGTGTGGTGTCGTATGGCTGCCATTCGACCGTCTGCGCGCCTGCATGATTGAGGGCCTGCGCCGCTTCGCGAACGCTGCGCCGCACTGCGGGCGCCGAACCGAAGGTGCCGTCTTCGACGTAATAGCCGACGCGAAGACTGGCGATGTCGACGTTCCTCCAGTCGCCGAAGTCAGGGCCGCCGTTGATGACGGCGAGGCCCAGGGCAACGTCATCGACATTGCGCGCGAGCACGCCCACCTGGCTGACGATCGCGCGCTGGCCGACATGAAAGCTGTATTCACCGGGATCGTCGCAGCGCCCAGCAGTCGGTTTCATGCTGGCGGTGCCGCAAAATGCCGCCGGACAACGTACGCTCCCGCCGATGTCGGTACCGAGACCGAGCGGCGCCGCGCCCGCCGCGATGATGGCCCCTTCGCCGCCGGACGAGCCTCCGCACACGCGTTCGCGATTCCAGGGATTGTTGGTGCGTCCATAGACCGGGTTGTCGCTTTCGAGATAGGCAAGAAGCTGTGCGACGTTAGTCTTGCCGACAATGACCGCGCCCGCCGCTTTCAGGAGCGTAACGTGCACCGAGTCGGTCGCGGCGCAATGGTCTTTGCGCCATGCTAGGCCGAAGGTCGACGGCAAGCCGGCGACATCGATGCATTCCTTGATCGTCACCGGCACGCCAGCGAGCGGGCCAAGGGATTCACCGCGCGACCGTTTCGTGTCGACCGAGCGCGCGTCGGCGCGGGCTTGGTCGAATCGCTTCACCACCACCGCGTTGAGTTTCGGATTCACCGCCTCGATGTGCGCGATGGTCTGCTCGGTTGCCTCGAGCGCGCTCGCTTCGCCTCGTGCGATCAGTTGCGCGAGGTGGCGTGCCGCCAGCGATGTCAGATCATTTCGGTTCATGATGCCCTCCACCTTGCGTATCGGGGCGAGAATTCCGTCGCATCGCGTGCGCTCAAGGAACGTCTTGAATTTCCTATCTGGCCCTGGCAACCCCCGCACTTGCTCGTTCAGGTATCAAGAAAGGCAATTACTCCGATCGCCAGGGCGCACATTGACGCGGATCAACGCGATGCCTGAATTTTGACCCGCGGCGGTGGATATCGGACTGACACAGTCAACGGCGGCAATTGACCGCGCGCGGTCGTCCGACCGATTACGATGAGCGGCGGTTGTACGGCCCACACCGGCCCTTCACGCCCGGATGGCCGTTGTACGTAATGCAGCGGTCGCTCGGTCGACGCGCTTCAATGCCGGCAGTCGACCCGAAGCCGTCGGTCACGGTCCTCCGGACCGGTCATAGAATTCGATTGAAGCCGCCGTTCAAATCATCGCAACGAGGCGCCATGACCTTCTCCGATTGAATGCCTACAAGAGAGGCCAAGGATCGCGCCTGCCCCGCCGCCGAGCGCGAGTCACCCGCGCTCCAGATCAAAGCGTCATCCGCGGCGACGCCCAGCCTCGACTTCACGCCGAAGACCCGGGTGGGCTGGGACGTGTTAGCCTTGGTTCTTGCTCGGTCGCAGGCTTGAAATTCCTATCCGTTCATTCTCATGCTCTCGACGGATCGCAAATACTAAACGCGGTCCTCGCAACGCGTGCGGATGAAGCGACGCGCGACCGACGGCGCTCTCAACACCAAGGCGCTGCCGCTGGGCGAGTTCTTCCCCGCCGCACTGACCGATCTTGAGACGGGCGGGTGGAACGATCAGAAGCGCCTCGAGCAACTCGTCGGATCAGCGATCAACGTGACACTGCGCGACGGCGAGAGGACGACGCAGGATCTGCAGATTGGTGGCTGAGAGCTGGCGCGATATTGAGACGCTCAATAATGACTATCAGCTGGGTGACGAACGCCGACCGGGCTTCCCCGATCACACGCTTCATTAACCTTGGCTCGGCCCACGCAAGAACACCGGCCGAGACACGCTGGGTCCGTACGATCAACATTGTTGCGGGGGCGGCTGTTCTCTCCAACCTCGTCTACGTGTTCGCCTTCCTTGTGATCGACCCGGACAAACTGGTTTGGGTCATCGTCTCCGACATCGTCTCGGTCTTTGCCTACCTCAGCGTGATCTGGGCAAATTCGCGCGGGCATTCGCGGTCTGCTTCGTGGATGTTCCTCGGCACTGGCTGGGCGAATGTTCTCGTCGTCACGAGTACCTTCGGCGGCTACACCGGCCCCTATCTGTTCCTTCTCCTGATCCCCTTGCTTGCGGCTCTATTCAGCGGTCCCGGTGACCGGATATTGCCTGTCGTGGCTATCGGTTTGGGTCTTGGACTGTTCGCCGCGGCACCGGTTATGTTCAAAGGGACCCTCCTTGAAGGCACTACCGTGCTGTACCTGATGACAACCGCCGCGGCGGTGATTGTAGGACTCTTCGGCTCCTTGGTGATGTTGTATTACAGAAGGTTGGTCGATCGCATGGAAGCCGCGCTGGCGGAAGCCAACGCCACGTCCGATCGGCTCCTCCTCAACATCCTTCCAAGACAGATCGCCGAGCGTCTCAAGTCTGACGGGTCGAGAATCGCGGACCGCCTCGACGCAGTGACGGTGCTCTTTGCCGACATAGTCGGCTCAACTCTGCTGGCCGAAGTGCTCACCGCCGATGAATTGGTCGAACTGCTCGACCGCGTCTTCTCCCACTTCGACGAACTCGCCGATCGTCTGGGCCTCGAGAAGATTGCAACGATCGGAGACGGCTACCTGGCTGCTGCCGGAGTCCCGGTGCAAAGGAGCGACCATGCCGAGGCCGCGGCCAATATGGCCCTCGCCATGCTCGAATCACTCCCTCGTTTTACGGCCAAGGGTTACGGACCACTAGGTATGCGAATCGGTCTTCACACCGGACCGGTCATCGCGGGCGTCATCGGCCGCCGAAAATTCCGCTACGACATCTGGGGCGACACGGTCAACACGGCAAGCCGCATGGAGTCACACGGCAAATCCGGTCGGGTCCACACCAGCGCTGCCGTTCGCCAAGCGCTCGGCGAAAAGTTCCAATTCGAACCGCGGGGTCCGATCTCCATCAAGGGTAAAGGAACTATGGAAACCTTCTTCCTCGTCGGTCGACAAGAACCCGACGCACCAGGACCTACCAAAGAAGAGCAAGGCAGGTGAGCGAACCGTCGCTGTGGCAGGGCGGGGCTGCAACGCCGCGCGCCGGTCGTTCATCCGGGCGTCACAGACATCAGCGTGGCCGCGACGGCCGCCCTCGGGCTGAGCGAAGAACGAAGCGGCGTGGACCTGACGATTCAATTCCGCCACGGAACTCGACGCGAATCCCGTCACCGTGGTCGCGACCGCCGTACGCCAGCGCCTGCTACAGAGCTTCGTGCGACGCCACCTCTTGCCCGGCGATGACGCATCGGCGATGGGGCAATCGAGACAGGGCGGCGGTTCTTCTGTCAACGGCTCGGTGCGCATCGAGGCCGCTGACCGCGCCGGCCGCGAGCGTCTGCTGCGCGTAATGCAGCGGTCGCTCGGTCGACGCGCTCCAATGCCGGCAGTCGACCCTGTGCGGCCATAAGCGTTTCTTGGAAGCAGTCACTCCGGCTGTGGAAACGCCGCAGTTCATCGTCGATGGCGAGATGTTCTGGGGCGAGGATCGCATGCCCCAGATCGAGGAGTGGATCGGGGGCTGGTAGCGGTCCTTCGCCTCAACGCTGCACCCTTGGATAGCTGATTGCGGGCGGTTGCGGCATCGGCATAGCGGCGAGTTTCTCGTCCAGCAGCCGAATCGCCGCGTCGAGTTGCGCGTCCGCGCCATTGAACGTGGCATTGGGCGGATTGTCCACCTCGACATCAGGCGCCACGCCCACACCCTCGATCAGCCAGCTGCCCTCGAGTCCCATCAGTCCCCATTCCGCGGCGCGCGCGATGCCGTTGTCGGCCAGCCGGTTGCGATCCGACAGCCACACGCCCGCGCCCGACGTGCGCTTGCCGATGACGGTTGCGAGCCCAAGGCGCTTCACGCCTTCGGCAAAGGTCTCGCCATCGGAATAGGTGCGCTCGTTCGCCAGCACGACGATCGGACCGCGAAAGGCGTTCTGCTGGTTCCAGTAGCGGTTCCCGTCCCGCGTTTGCCAGTACGACCAGGCGCGGCGCATCAACTTCTCGATGACGATGGAGTCGATGTTCCCGCCCCAGTTGTTGCGCACATCGATGATCAATCCCTCGCGGTCGGCCACCGGGTAGAACTCGCGCGCGAAGGTGGCGACGTCGTTCCGGCCCATCGCCCGGAGGTGCACGTAGCCGTAGCGGAACTTCGACACTTCGTCGACGCGCTTACGGCGCTGCCATTGCCAGTCGGCCAGTCGCAGCGCGTCCGTGTCGTTGGCCGACATCGGCTTGACTATGACTTGTCGCGACTTGCCCTCCGCGGACCGCAGTGTGAGCAAGGCCTGCTTGCCCGCCTTGTCGCGCAGCAGCTCAGAAATGTCGGGGGCGTCTTTGACCAGGCGGCCGTCCACAGAGACGATGGTGTCGCCCTCCTTCGCGTTGACCTCGGCGCGCGCCAGCGGCGAGCGCTCGTGGACGAGTTCCGGATCGCCCTGCAGGATACGCTCGATGCGCGCGCCTTCAGCCGTGCGAACCAGCATTGCACCGAGCGTAGCGGGCAGGATGTTCTCCTCAGCCTTGCGCACGTCGCCCGGGTCCACCCGCGAGTGCAGCGTCGAGAGTTCGGCGATCATCTGCGCCATCAGGTCAGCAAGTTCGGCGCGGTCGCTCACCCGCGGCAGCAGCGCCTCGTATTTCCGGCGCATTGCCGGCCAGTCGACGCCTTTCACGTCCTTGTCGTAGAAATGGTCGCGCTGCAGGCGCCACACGTCGGCCAGCAACTGCTTCCATTCCTCGCGCGGGTCGGCGGTGAACTGCCAGTCGCCGAGGCGCACCTGGAAGCGCGGCAATTCCATTGGCGGCTTGGGCGCCGCGTCGACGATGAAGATGTCGCCGGGATTGGGCATCGCGGCCCATTTGCGGAACATCAATTTCTTGCCGTCAGCGGAGAGTTCGAACTGGCGCACGTCGACCGCGAACAATTCGGGGGGTACGCCGGCATTGTCGATCGCGGCGGACTTCAGCGCGGTCTTGCCTTCGGTCGTCGAGTCCGCCTCCAGCCACCACAGGCGCTTGCCCTCGATGTCGATTCGCGTGTAATTGGCGGGCGGCAGCGGCACTTCGAAGAGGCGCGCGGCGAGTCCTTCCCAGGCGATCGCGGGCAGCTTCGGCTTCGCCGCCGCGGGTGTTGCCTTGGCCGCTTCGAGAGCCACCTCCCTGGAATCGCCAGGGGGTGCCGGGGTTGCTGCGGGTGCAGCGGCAGGTGCGGTCTCTACGGGCGCTGGCGCCTCGAGCTCGTCGCGTGCCTGGAACGGAAAGCGGTTGTCGGGTTGCAAGGACACGGCGTAGAGGCGCGCGCGGCGGTCGAAGTAGGGTCCCATGTTGCGATCGCCCCACGGGCTACCGTTGAGCGCTTCGAAATGGCGCCGCGAAATGAAGTAGAGCCACTTGCCGTCGGGTGAAAACACCGGCGAGTCGCTCGAGTAGCGCGACGAGGTCACCTCGATACGTGAGCGGTCGGACACTCGGTACAGGAAGACTTGCGTGCGGGGGCGGTTATCCGGCACCGGCGTGCTCAAGGCGAAGGCGCTTCCGTCCGGCGCCCACACGACACCGGCGACACGGTCGTCCGGGACCATGCGCTTGCCGTCGTCGAGCAACGTGTCGCGACCAGCAGCGATGTCGTGTAGCCAGAGTCGCTTGTGGATGTCGTGGTGGATGATCCATTTCCCGTCGGGTGAAGGCCAGGCCTCCCACCGTCTCGAGTTGCCGTCTCGGGTCAACTGCTTGCCAGGGCCGCTGCCGTCGGCGGGAAATTGCCAGAGTTCCTCTTCACCGCTGGCATCGACGACGGCGATGACCGACTTGCCGTTGCCGGAGAAGACCGCATTGCGTCCCCGCGAACTCAGCGGAAGCGCGATGTCGATGCGCCGCAAGTCGCCGATGCCGGCCGTGGCGACGTGCCCTCGCGCCGTGACCACGACGCGCGAGCCATCGCGCGAAAACCTCGCGCTGGTGAACTGATCGAGTGGCTTGCGCACCCAGCGTTCGCGCGTCTGGTCGAAGTCGGACACCAGCGTGATCGGCACGACGCGGGCGACGCCAGTGTCGAGGTCGATCACGCGCAAGTCGGCGCCGTGCTGGTAGGCGACGCGCGATCCTGCAATCGATGGCGAGCGGACTTCGAAGTCCTTGTGCTTCGTATGCTGGAGCAGGTTGCGGCCGTCGCGGTCCATCGACCAGACGTTCATGACGCCGTCGCGATCGGAAAGAAACGCGATGCGACCTTTCCACGCCATCGGGGTGCCTGCATTCCCGTCGCCAGTCGCGGTAAGCGCGACGGCTTCGGCATTGCCCTTGGCGGGCATCGTCCAGATCGTGGCGGTGGCGCCGCCGCGATAGGCTCTAACGTTGTCCCTGCCAATGCCGTAGCGCGTAAACACGAGCGTGTCGCGATCGAGATAGGCGCCGTCGCTTGCCTGGTCGAGCGGCACCGGGCGCTGTTTCGCATCGCTTGCGGATACCGCCGCGAGCCGCGTGTCGCGCAGGGGATGCAGTTGCGTCGAAGTGAACAGGACTTCGTCGTCCGGACTCCAGCCGACGACCTTCGCGCCGCCGCCCAGCCAGGTGAGCCGCTTCGGCAAACCGCCGTCGATCGGCATGACGTAAACCTCCGCCGGTCCTTCATAGGCGCCGACAAACGCGACGCGCTTGCCATCCGGCGAGACGGCCGCGTCGGTCTCCTCGGCCGGATGCGAGGTGAGGCGCTGGGCAATGCCGCCATTGATGCCGATCTGCCAGAGGTCGCCCTCGGCGGTAAAGACCAGCGTATCGCCGGCAATCGCCGGGGCGCGGAAGTAGCCGGGCGCAGCCGCGATGTCCAAAGAGATTGCGACCAGTGCTGCGAAGAGGATCGGGCGCATGACTAGCGTCCCATGGTGAAGAAGTCGTCGTTGCGCCGCATCACCGTGATGTTGGCCATGCGGTTGGAGAGTGCAAAAGAGGCAACGATCGCGCCGACGTCCCAGATGTCCTCTTCGTCGAGCGCGTGCGCGCGCAGCGGAATGAAGGCCTGTTCGTCCACCTGGTGCGATTGCAGCGTGGCCTTCATCGCGAAATCGAGGATCGCCTTTTCGCGCGGCGTGAGGTCGGCCTTGAGATAGTTCGCGGCGACCTGGTCGGCAATGAGCGCCGCTTCGACACCACGCGCAGGATCGCGCCCTGGGTGATGATGCAGTAGGAGCAATGATTGGCGCTTGATGTCGCCACCACGATCATTTCCTTTCCCGCCTTTCAAGCCGCCTTTCCGGCGCATCAGCGCGTCGTGGTAATCAAAGAAGGCGCGGCATTCCTCGGGACGGTGCGCAAGTGCCACGAAGACGTTGGGCACGAACCCGGCCTTCTCCTGCACCCTGGCGATGCGTTGCTGCAGGTCCTCGGGAAGGCTCTCCAGTGCCGGTACCGGGAAACGGCTGATCGCTGCGGTCATCTGCTTTCCCCTTCAAGAATGTCGAGCCAGCGATCGCAGGCCACCTCCAACAAGTCAAGGAAAGGCATTCAATCGTTCGACGCTCAGTGTGTGGGGGGGCGGTGGCACGGGTCAAGCGTTGATTTCCGGCGGCAAGTGGCTGCTCCGGCACTTTCGGGCGCCGGTGCCAAAATTGGCCGCGGGCGGGCAGGCGCGAGGACGCCCGGCGTCGCGCACTAGCGAGTGGCGACGGTGGTGGCTACCAGGTGAGGCGCTGATCGAACTCGAAGGCAGGGGGGCAATAGCGCCGGATCGGCTGATAGATCGCGCTCGGTGGCGGCGGCCGCCCACAGTGGCAGCCCCCCGTGCACGCGCGATCTAGACATACCAAACGCCATCGAGTGACCGCAATGGAGGAAAAGCGCGACCGGCTGCAGTTGGCCGACTGCAGGCGTTCAAGCGATTCGTCCGAGCGGCGGCTGAATAACGCATAGCCGCCATTCAAGCGCGAACGACAATTTTCGGTAAACCAGTATTTGCGCGGTCACGAGCACTGCCCGGTATATCCGCACGCCGTGCAGAATTCGCAGCCGTCGCGCCGGATCATCGCGGCGGCGTAGCAGCTCGGGCAGACCTTGCCCTTGATCGGCGCGGTCTCGTTGCCCGCAGGCGTCATCGTGTCGGGCAACGCCAGTATGCCGGTGCTGCGGATCGCGCGTCCGTCGTCGTCGAGGATGCCGAGCACCTTGTAGCGATGCAGCAGCAGCGTCGCGATGTAGGCGACCGTGCTCGGGTAGGTTTGCGAGCGGTCCTCGCCCGGGACTCGCGCCCAGAAATTGCCGTTCTGCTCGCCGAAGTTGAGGAGTTTGTTCAGCTTGAGGCCGATCCAGTTGGCATCGACCACGCGCATGTCGAGCGAGATGAGCTTGCAGAGCCCGTCGAGCACCTTCGGGTATTCGCCGGCGAGCCAGATCGAGTAGGGCCGGCGGCTGCCGTCGGGCAGATGCAGCTCCTTGACGCAGAGCACGAAGTCGTCGCCGGTGTTCGGATTGGCGATGTCGACGGTCCAGCTCATCGTGCCGAGCGGCCCGGCCTTCGGCTCCTTCTTCGAGAACAGCGCGTCCATCATCGGCGTTGGCAGCGGCACCAGCTGCTGGCCGGGCTCGCCGAAGACGCGCAGCTGCTCGCAGCGCAGCCGCACGATGTTGGCGAACACCGCGACCACGCCGCTCTGCCACTGCGGATTGCCCTCCGGCGGCATCGGCAGCGTGAAGCCCTGCTCGTCGCGCACCTTGGCCAGCGCGTCGAGCTTCATCTTCAGCCACGCGCGGTCCTCGCTGCGCATGTCCATCGACAAGGTCTTCGCGATCGCGCCCAGCCCGCGCGGCTGCTCGGCGCCGTTGACCCAGACCTCGAAGGGCAGCGGCGGCTCGCCGACCTGCCCGATGAAGATGGCGAAGCTCTCGTTGCGCCCGGGAATCTCGACCATGTAGCTCCACGCGAGATTGCCCTCGGCGAGATCGGGCCGCCCCGGCCATTTGAGGCTGGCCAGTGCCGGCTGCGGCGCGAACGACAGCCGCACGCGGCGGTCCGGGTCGTCCTTCAGGTCCTGCGGCTCCGATGACGATGTCTCGCCGGACTCCGGCTTCGCATCGAGCACCGAGCCGATCACGTTGTTCGGCCGATAGGTCGTGATGCCCTTGAGGCCCGCCTTCCAGGCGTCGACGTACAGGTTGCGGAAGTCCTCGAACGGGTAGTCCTCGGGGACGTTGACGGTCTTGCTGACCGCGGCGTCGATATAGGGCTGCACGGCGGCGATCATCCGCATGTGGTCCTGCGCGCTCATTTCGAGCGCGTGCACGAACGACGGCGGCAGGTGCTGTTTGTCGCCGCCCATGCGCTGCCACAGGCGATAGGCATAGTCCTCGACCAGGTATTCCTGCCTGCTGCCGTCGGGCATGCGCTTCTTGCGGGTATAGGTCCAGGAAAACGTGGGCTCGATGCCGCCCGATGCGTTGGCCGCGAAAGCCAGCGAGATGGTGCCCGTCGGCGCGATCGACAGCAGGTGCGAGTTGCGCAGGCCGTGGGCGCGGATCTGCTGCTGCAGCTCCGGGGGCAGGCGCGACGCGCAATGCGGTGCGGCGAGCAGCTTGTCCGCATCGCACAGCGGAAACCGGCCTTTCTCCCGGGCCAGCGCCACCGACGCTTCGTAGGCGGCGTCGCGCATCGCCCGCGTGATGTCGCTCGCCAGCGCGCGCCCCTCATCGCTGTCGTAGCGCAGGTTGAGCATCGTCAGCGCGTTGCCGAGGCCGGTGTAGCCCAGCCCCACGCGCCGCTTGTTCGCCGCTTCGCGCTGCTGCTGCGGCAGCGGCCACAGCGTGACGTCGAGCACGTTGTCGAGGGCGCGGATCGCGATCTTCACCACGCGGCGAAACTTGTCGAAGTCGAACGCCGCGCCCGGCGCGAACGGGTCGCCGGCGAAGCGCGTCAGGTTGATCGAGCCGAGGCAGCAGCAGCCGTAGGGGGGCAGCGGCTGTTCGCCGCAGGGATTGGTCGCCGCGATCGCCTCGCAGTACGAGAGGTTGTTGTCCTGGTTGACGCGGTCGATGAAGATCACGCCGGGCTCGGCGTGGTTGTACGTCGAGCGCATGATCCGGTCGAACAGTTCGCCCGCGCCGACCTTGCGGTAGGCCCAGCTGCCGTCGGCGCGCCGGCCGCCGCTGTCCCGGTCGAACGGTTCCGCTGCGTGCCACAGCTCGATCTCGCCGCCGGCTTCGACGGCGCGCATGAACGCATCGGTCACCGCCACGCTCATGTTGAAGTTGGCGAGGCCGCCGTCGCGCTTGGCGTCGATGAAGTCGCCGATGTCGGGATGGTCGCAGCGCAGCATCGCCATCTGCGCGCCGCGCCGGCTGCCGGCCGATTCGAGCGTCTCGCAGCTCTTGTCGAACACCCGCATGTACGACAGCGGGCCGCTGGCGCGCGAATGCGTGCCGTGCACCAGGGCGCCGCGCGGACGGATGCCCGAGAAGTCGTAGCCGACGCCGCCGCCGCGGCGCATCGTCTCCGCCGCCTGATTGAGCGCGAGGTAGATGGACGGCACGCCGTCCTGCTCGCCGCTGATCGCATCGCCCACCGGCTGCACGAAGCAGTTGATCAGGGTCGCGGCGATGCCGGAACCCGCCGCCGAGTTGACGCGCCCGCCGGGAATGAAGCCGTCCTGCATGGCGCCGAAGAAACGCTGTTCCCACTCGGCCCGCAGCGCCGGCGCTTCCGCGGCGGCCAGGCCGCGCGCGACCCGCCGGCGGACGTCATCGGCGGATTGTTCGTCGCCCTTCGCGTACTTTTCCTGCAGCACGTCGAGACAGATCGGCTGCTCGTCGGCCAGCAGTTCGGCGGGATCCAGTTTCATGCGGAAATCTCCGGACCGCGGAGCATGCGCGTCATGCGGATCGCCGTCTCGCGGGCGCGGTAATGGCCGGGGAGGCGAGGTTCATGGCTGCCATTGTGCCAATTCCTGCGCCGGATGGGGAAAACGGGATCAGGAACGGGGGAATGGGGTCAGCATGGCACAATCGCGGCTCGCCAATGGGAATCCGATGAAGCGATCGCGCGAGGTGGCAAGGGCAGGGCGTCGCGGCGGCGACGGCGTGGCGGAATCGGCCTACGCCTGGGTGCGTCTCGGGGCTGCGCTGCTGCTGTCGACCATCGGCGGCGTGGGCATGTGGTCGAGCGTGGTCGCGCTGCCCGCGGTGCAGGCCGAGTTCGGCGTGGCTCGCGCCGGCGCGTCGTTTCCCTACACGCTGACGATGATCGGCTTCGGGCTGGGCGGCATTCTCATGGGCCGGCTGTCCGACCGTTTCGGCATCATCGTGCCCGTGATGCTGGGATCCGTGGCGATGGCGGTGGGCCATGTGGCCGCGGGTTCGGCGGCGACCCTCTGGCAGTACACGCTGGCCCAGGGCCTGCTGGTCGGCGTGGGCAGCGCCGCAACGTTCGGGCCGCTGGTTGCCGACACGTCGATGTGGTTTCACCGGCGCCGCGGTCTGGCGGTAGCCATCGTGGCCAGCGGCAATTATGTCGCGGGCGCGGTGTGGGCGCCGGCAGTGCAGCATTTCATCGCCACGGACGGCTGGCGCCACACCTGGTTCGGCATCGCCGGCGTCTGCCTGGCGACGATGCTCCCGCTCGCGCTGGTCCTGCGCCGGCGTCCCCCCGCGCACGAGGCGTCCCGACCCGGCGCGGTGGCGGCAGCGGGCGCCACGACCGGGCTCGGGATTTCACCGACCGCGTTGCAGACGCTCCTGATCATCTCGGGCGTGTCCTGTTGCGTGGCGATGTCGATGCCGCAGGTGCACATGGTCGCCTATTGCAGCGATCTGGGGTACGGCGCGGCGCGCGGCGCGCAGATGCTGTCGCTGATGCTGGGCTGCGGCATCGTCAGCCGGCTCGCGTTCGGCGCCATTTCGGACCGCATCGGCGGGCTGCGCACGCTGCTGGTCGGCGCGGGCCTGCAGGGTCTTTCGCTGCTGCTGTTCCTGCCCTTCGACGGGCTCGTGTCGCTTTACCTCATCTCGGCGCTGTTCGGGTTGTTCCAGGGCGGCATCGTGCCGTCCTACGCGATCATCGTGCGCGAGTATTTTTCGCCGACCGAAGCCGGCGCGCGCGTCGGCTCGGTGCTCATGGCCACGCTGCTGGGCATGGCGCTCGGCGGCTGGATGTCCGGCGCGATCTTCGATTTCGCAGGCTCGTACAAGGCCGCGTTCGCCAACGGCATCCTGTGGAATCTCGTGACGCTCTCGATTGCCGGCTGGCTGCTGCGGCGGCACCTGCAGCGAGCGGGAGCGACCACGGTGCTCGTGTAAAAATGGGGACAGACCCCGATTCTTTCCCCAGCGCGTCGCCGCCCGCGGCACGCGCTACGACCCGCGAGCTGTTCAGGGAGTTCCTCATCGTCGGCATCTCCGGGTTCGGCGGCGTCCTGCCGTTCGCGCGCCGGATGGTGGTCGAACGGCGTGGATGGCTGTCCGAGCAGGAATTCACCGAGGTCCTCTCGCTGTCGCAGCTCCTGCCGGGGCCCAATATCGTCAACGTGGCGATCATCATCGGCCGCCGCTTCCGCGGTCCGATCGGCGCCGTTGCGGCCACCGCGGGCCTGCTGCTGCTCCCGCTCGCCGTCGTCCTGCTGCTGGCGACCGTGTACGCCCGTTTTGCGCAGATCGATGCGGTGCGCGGCGCTGCCGACGGCGTCTCCGCGGCGGCCTCGGGCCTCGTGCTGGCGATGGGCTTCCGGATGGCGCGGACGATCGCGAGCTCGCGCTGGCAGATCGGCATCGGCGCGATCGCCTTTGTCGCGATCGGCATCGCCCGCCTTCCATTGCTGTGGGTGCTCGCGGCGCTGGTGCCGCTGGCGGTGGGCATTGCGTGGTGGAGGCGGGCATGACCGAGTCGCCACTGTTCGAACTGGCCGCGCAGTTTCTCAGCCTGTCCCTGCTGTCGATCGGCGGCGCCAATGCCATCATTCCGGAGATCCAGCTGCGCGCCGTGGAGACGCTGCACTGGATGACCGACTCCGATTTTGCGCAGCTGTTCGCCTTGTCGCAGGCAGCACCGGGGCCGAACGTGCTGATCGTGAGCCTGGTCGGCTGGAAGGTCGCGGGCGTGACCGGCGCGATCGTCGCCCTGGTCGCGATGTGCGGGCCCTCGTCGGCGCTGACGTACGGGTTCACGCAGGTCTGGGACCGCTTTCGCGCCGCGCCGCTGCGCATCGCCATCCAGCGCGGGCTGGCGCCGGTGACGGTCGGCCTGATCCTGTCGTCCGGCTATGTGCTGACGCGCACCACCGATCACAGCGGGCCGGCCTATGCCATCACCGGGTTGACGCTGCTTCTGGCGCTGACGACGCGTTGGCATCCGCTGTGGATGCTCGCCGCCGCGGCGGGGTTGGGCGCGCTGGGCCTCGCGTAACCCCCGCGTCGTGTCGCCGGCCCCTGCCGTTTTGCTTGCTCCGGGCGCGAATCGAAGCTAGTCTGGGCCGCATGAAACGGGAGGGAATGCCATGGCGAACACCGTGCTGGTATCGGGCGGCAGCGGATACATCGCGGGTTACCTGATCCGCCAGCTGGCAGCGGAAGGGTGGATCGTGCACTCGACCTTGCGCAGCCGCGCGAAGGAGGATGCGGTCCGCAAGCTGCTGGCGGTCGATAATTCGCGGCTGAAGTTCTTCGTCGCCGACCTCAACCGGGACGACGGCTGGGCCGACGCCATGTCGGGCTGCAGCCACGTCGCGCATGTGGCGTCGCCGTTCCCGGGCAAAGCCGCCAGGGACGACAACGAGCTGATCGTGCCCGCGCGCGATGGCGCGCTCCGGGCGTTGCGCGCCGCGAAGCAGGCGGGCGTCACGCGGTTCGTCATGACCTCGTCAGTGGCCGCGATCGCCTATGGGCGCCCGAAAGGCGAATACACCTTTACCGAAGCCGACTGGACGGATGTGAGCCATCCGGAGACCTCCGCCTACGTCAAGTCCAAGACCATCGCGGAGCGCGCCGCGCGCGACTGGGTGGCGGCGGAAGGCGGCGGCATCGAATATTGCTCGGTGAACCCCAGCGCCGTGCTGGGGCCGGTGTGGAACGACGACTTCTCGACGTCGATCCAGGCCGTCAAGAAGCTGCTCCAGGGCTCGCTGCCCGGCTGCCCGGATTTCGGCTTCGGCATCGTCGATGTCCGCGATGTCGCCGACCTGCACGTGCGCGCACTCAACGCTCCGGGCATGGCGGGGGAGCGATTCATCGCCTCGGGGCCGTTCCTCAAGATGATCGACATCGCCCACGTCCTGAAGGAACGGCTGGGCGCGGAGGCGAGCCGGGTGCCGACGCGGCGGCTGCCGGATTTCCTGGTCCGGTTCTCGGCCCTGTTCGATCCCGTGGTGAAGCAGGTGGTCGGCGAGCTCGGCAAGGTGCGCCACATGGACGCGAGCCATGCCAAAGCCGTGCTCGGCTGGCGCACGCGC